>Ga0208115_1000006_pt1 | contig 122365 bp, 109 predicted proteins | sample LakWasMeta4_LOW4_2_FD_183856 | JGI IMG/M metagenome (GOLD analysis project Ga0208115, IMG submission 183856) | Freshwater sediment methanotrophic microbial communities from Lake Washington under simulated oxygen tension - Sediment Metagenome... | ecosystem: Environmental > Aquatic > Freshwater...
TTATCCCCCGGGACCAAACGCTTCTTTTTATACCAATAAAGATTTTAACCTGATGTATGACCGCCTGATTAAACTTCCCAATGGTGACGAAAAGAGAAAACTGATTACCGAAATGGAGAAAAAAGTTAACGAAGAACTTCCATGGATTATGCAATATTACTCCCGGAATTTTATCCTCTACCATGACAACGTTAAAAACTACCGCCCTTCTGACCTCGTCTGGAGTTATCCTAAATACCTAAGAGTTCGCTGATTGATAAAAGTGGAAGAGAAGGCTTCAGGCAAATTCTTCCACTTTCTCTCTTCTGCCCAAGCTTCCTTCATTTTTCACACCACATACACCGATAGGTTCATTAAGATTCGAAGACTGCACTTTGAATAAGGACGTAAATTGTATGAAAAAATATTTTGAATTACCTGTTCTCTTTATGGTGACATTGGCCTTTACCGCTTCGATGGCAATTGCCAAGGATTATGTTATTTACAGTATTTCTCAAGACATCCCTATGGGGTATGAAAAAGAAATTCTCCGTAAAAATTTTTATATTGATATGGGAAAAAATCAAGGTGTGGCCAAGGGCTCAGTGCTTGATGTTTACCGGGTAGTATCGGTACTTGATCCCTATGAAAGCAAAAAACGCTTCAACCACAAAATTAAAATTGGGGAAGTAAAAGTTCTTCATGCTGAAGAAAGTTCATCAATCGGTGTATTAAATAAATTGGAAAATATTGACGAGACACCTGTTTTTGAAATTGGAAAACTAATGATTGGCGACGTGGTCACCGCTCATATTAAATAATCAGGTCACCGAAACTGAATGCAAAAGGGCCCTTCTCTCTTTTAACAGGGCCGTCATTTTATTAATGGCCTCAATCGCTCTTTCCAGACGATCGATATCTTTTTCTTCCAGCGGTCTATTTTCCTTTAAAGCTTTATGCACAAAGCTGGACATACCATGAGCGACAACAATATGGTTGGCAATATCGTGTAAAAATTTTCTCTCTCCTAAGGCCAATTCTTCTATTGTTTTAGTCGTCATATTATCCCCTCTAAGAAGATGTTAACATGAAGAGCTGACTATATAATCTTTTTATACTTGATTAATTCGACTTCCAACACTTCCTGTTGAACCCGTTTGCGTCTGACCCATAATAAATAATCATCTCCTTTACTCAACTGTTCCTGCTCCGGGGCAAGCGGAAATAAATGAATCGCCTTTATTTTTTGACCATAATAATAACCTCTAAAGTGAAAGCGATAGAAGCACTTCTCGGCCTTAACGCTTTTTCTCTTGGAAACGCATCTACTAATTATTAAGATTAATTCCTGTATAAATAACTCCGGTAAAGGACTACTGTCTTTAGAACTCAATACTCTTGAAAATACAAAGATTGCCCAAAAGTTTTTTCCTTAACATACCGAAATTAAATTAAACAATTCACTGAAGGCTTAAAAATGATTTCTGACAATACAATTTCTAAAATGTTTTTAAAAAAAACAAAGCATTCTCCTCACAAAAAGGCGATTGGCTGGATCGAAAAAAATGAACTGCATTTTTTAACCAACGAAGACTACCTTCAAAAAGTAAAAATTTATTTTTATGCCCTACTGGCGCTTGGGATCCAGACCCAGGATAAAGTCGCCATTCTAGGAAACACCTCGAAAGAATGGCATTTCTTTGATATGGCCACCCTGGCGGCCAGAGGGATTGTCACTCCCATCTATCCCACCTATCTGGCACATGAAGTTGAATATATTCTCAATCACAATGAAACAAAATGTCTGGTGCTTGAAGACGAAGGACAAATGTTAAAGCTACTTGAGACACAGGAGGAACTTCCTCATCTAAAATGCATCATCGCCATCAAAGAAATATCAGAGGGATCGATTGCCCAACTGAGACCCGGCGTTGCCTTTTACGCTTTCCAGGAATTCATCGAACTAGGAGTGGCGGGACTTCATCAATCTCCCAAACTATTCGAAGACTCCATCAAAAACAGCGAAGCCAGCGACATTGCCTCCATCATATATACCTCCGGAACAACCGGTGATCCTAAAGGGGCAGTCATTAGTCAAAAAGCAATCTGTGCTATGCTCGACAATGTTTATAGCTCGCTTAAAACCAATATTCTCCCCACTGATCGTTTTTTAATATTTCTTCCGCTCTCTCACGTTTTGGGAAGATGTGACTCTTTATTAAATCTTATTTTTGACTCCGAAAGTGTTTACGCCGAATCGATTGACAAGGTGGTCGACAATCTTCAAATCGCCAAACCAACTGTTCTGATTTCGGTGCCAAGAATTTTTGAAAAAGTTTATAGCAAAGTCATGGAGACCATTGCCAAAGAATCTGAATTAAAGAAAAAAGTTTTCGAATGGGCCCTTTATGTTTCTAATGCCTACTACCAAAAAATAAGTAATGATCAGGCCCCAAGTCCCTATCTTATTTTACAAAAAAACCTGGCCTACAAACTTGTTTTTGAAAAAATCTACAACCGCTTTGGAGGTCGTATTCGCTTCTTGGTTTCAGGGGGAGCTCCCTTGTCTCCAGAAATTATGACCTTTCTCCAAAACGCGAACCTCACCATTCTTGAAGGATATGGTCTGACCGAAACAATCGCTCCTTGTATTCTCAATCCAGCTGTTCGCCAGATTCCGGGAACCATCGGATTGCCTCTGGGCGAAGTTCAGGTGAAATTTGCAAGCGATGGTGAAATTTTACTTAAAACCCAGGCGCTTTTTTCTCATTATTATAAAAATGAAGCGGCCAGTGCAGAAGCTTTCAGTGACGGATGGTTTCTAACCGGAGACATTGGGGAATTAACCCGAGACGGTTACGTTAAAATCACTGACCGCAAAAAAGATATCATCATCACCAGTGCCGGAAAAAACGTCGCCCCTCAAAAAATTGAAAATATTTTAAAACTGGAAAAGCATATTTCCAACGCCATGGTTGTGGGGGACAAACGCAAATTCCTCATCGCCATCATCAGTATTGATCGCGAAGCATTTCTCGAGGAACTTGAGGAGCTGGGAATTGCCGGACGTCCTCCTTACGAAGAACTAGCACTGGACTCCAAAATCTATGAAGTGGTCGATCTTGAGGTCCAGCACGCCAATACAGAACTCGCCAGCTTTGAAACAATCAAAGGATTTTTTATTGCGCCGAGTGATTTTACGATTGAAAATGGCCAATTGACCCCTTCCTTGAAGCTTAAAAAGAAAGTCATCCTCAATAGCTACAAAAAAGAGATCGACGCCTTGTATAAAAAACTGGAATCTTAAAACTTCTCTGGAATTAGCTTTGGACTCTTTGACAAAAATAGACTTTGGGAATATAACCTTCTTTAGTCTAAAGACCAATAATCCCCATTAAGAAGCCACGTCGGCAGGAGAAATATCCATGGCAAGAATCACAATTGAAGATTGCTTAGAAAGAGTTGAAAACAGATACGAGCTAGTTCACCTAGCGACTAAAAGAGTAAAACAACTTCGTGACGGTGCTGAACCTCTAGTGAAATCAAAAAACAAAGAAGTGGTAACGGCGCTTAGAGAGATTGCTGCTGGCAAAATCAAACATGCCCCTATCAGCGAATACGATTCAGACGAATTCTAATTCTAAAATTTTTATTATATTTCTTATAAAGACCGCCTTTTAGGCGGTCTTTTTATTTCCAGCACAAGCCCGCCATCTGCCCTGCTTCCGAGGCAATTAGCAAAAGCCAGCCCCGCCTCTTAAGGTTTGAGTCCTCCCCATTCCAAATTAATTAATTTTGCCCAAATGCCGAAACAGTCAGCACATCCTATTGATTAGTCCAGTAACTGGGCCCGGCCCCAGGCTGCCAACTGCTTAAAAAGAGATAAGTAGACATTAAGCCGCCTTTAGCGAAAACTTAACGCTTTGTCCAGCGGTAGAATTTGCCTACAATTGTATAAAGAACTCTGTGATAAATTTAAACAAAGTAAAATAATTTATTTTTTGTTTGAGGTAATGTGAATTTAAAGAATAGTAAAGGTTCTGTACTAGTCGGTGTTTTGGTTGCCTTAACTTTAGGCGCGTTTGTCTATGTTTCAAACTCCACGGGGTTTTTTAAGGTCCTTGCCAAGCAAAAAACCAAAAACCAAATGGATGTTTTATCCAAGGCCTTTACCAGCGCCATTTTTAACTACACTGCTTACGCCATTAAAGAACGATGGTGTATGGAGCAAAACTGGAGCCGAAACCCGGATTGTGGACCCGCCGGAAGTGGTGGCGCTGACATGAAAACAGTAGTGACCTTCCCCCGAAATCTCGAGCGCCTGCTTTGGTCAAAAGTTACTTTAAATGACATGGCCACTCGCTATCAAACGATTTACGGCGTTGCTCCTACTGAAAATTTTGGACTAACCGCCCTAGAACAAACTATCACAATGGCCGACCTGGAAGAACAAGGGGTCTCTCAGCCCATCAATTTAGTTATTGATGACAACATTAAAAAATGCCTAAGTTCGGTTACCGTCAAAATAGAGAAACCATTAACCACTTACTACAAGCCTCAAGGTGATGAAGTTTATCTTCTTATCTCTGTTAAAGGGAATCTAAGTATAAACCCTTTTAATAGTTGTTCGACCATTAAACAAACACCGATGTTGAAAGGCTTAGTTATCTTTTACCCAAAAACCCTCAATCAATATTCTGTCGTTAAGGCCGGTGATTTAACCATCTCAGACTTTAGTGATTCAACTGCCGGTGTGAATTTTCATGGACCGGTCTATGTTCAAAAAAATTTAATCCTTCCTACTACCGGTAATCATGGAATCAGTTTTAAAGAAAAAGTCAGAATTGGTGAAGGACTTCTGCTGCGTGGAACGGATAAATTCACCCCCTATTCGCCGGGCGGAACTAGCGACCAATTTTTATCACAAATTGATACGATGAAAGGTTTTCTTAACGGAATTAGTCTCGAGGGAGAAGTTGACCAAGGATTGCCCAAGTTATTTGGAGGATCTTATACTTATCCTTCGGGCCTTAATATGGGTGAATGTACTAACCGCAAAGAATTGAAAGACAATTTTTCCCTGACCAAACACTCGAGAGTTTGGGTTAAGGGAGCAGCGCCAAATTACACTTTTACTTTATCGGAATCTAATGAGTTTCGCGAGTACGTGCGTCATGGATCGTTTGCCGGTTTTTTTATCTACAACAAGGATCTGGACACCACTAAGCCGACGTCTAAGCCGCGTGTAAACCAGTATGAAGTTGCGCTCACTCCACCGCTGCCTACCGATAAGCCCATTATGAGAGTTACTGTCTCTATCTTGGGTGTGGAATATTCAGAAGTGTATTTAGGCCGTGATTCTGAGGTGAAAATAGATTTTGGAAATGATATTTTTTATCAAGGCCAAAAAGATGTTTTAGATATTGCCGACAATGTTTATCTTGATCTGGCCAACGTTGACCGAAGCGGAATGGGGATTAGTAGCAAAATAATTAACGACTATAATGACTTTAAAACTAAATGTGATGACTTAAAACCAGATTTTAATGATCCCGTTTGTAAAAAAGTAGATAATACTATAAACCTCGCTGACCCCCAGACCAACTGTCTTCCCCTGGCTCCCGCCAGTAAAAAAGCAGATTGTATTTTTAAACTGGGCGAAGTCCAGATCGCCAAAGACACTTATTTTGCGACCCAAACGGCGCTCATTGCAGATTTGACTGATTTTATTGCCAACACTCCGGCGGTTGTCTTGAAGACGACCTCCGTTTTAAGTAACAAAGAAGATGTAAAAATAGAGTTTCTCAATCAAACTCAATTTAAATATGGCTTTGTCGATGATCTTGATTCCATTAAATTTCGTTTCCAGGCTTTTGATTTTGCGATTGAAAATTCAGGCGACATGGTCTCGGGGCAACGGGCCGGAAAAAATAAACGTATGCCTGGTCCCAACGAAAATGGCAGCGGAAATGAAAACATAATGGACTTCAAAATAACAAGGAATGCGGATAAATCGGTTCAAGCAATTACTGCGCGTAAATATGATGGCTCTAATCTGGATTCGGCGGCCGGTGCTACTTACGGGACCATTTTAAAAAACATCAATCAATCAGACTGGAACCCGGAGCCACCTGGGAATTATAATACCAATCCTGCGATTATGTACCCAACTGATGGCCTCAGTGTCGCCGATGCCCAGGCGCTGGACGCCGCTTGTGATATCGATACCAACACCCTTCCTCCGCCAAGTTGGGACGTATCGTTTACCGACTACACTCAATTTTCTTGGCTCTACAACGTCACGAGCCAAGGGATCACCATCACCAATCCATCTCAGGTTACCCCGATGCCATCGTACACCTTCACTCCGCTCGATATGGATGTTGGAAATTATCAAGGGGTACCAACTAGATCAATCGTTACCGAGTGTATTGTTCCTTCCAATGTTGATTTCGTCTTTGGTTTTTATGTCTGTGAAACGCTAACTATTACGGGACGTAGCACTCCATTAAATATGGTCGGAACCTATATTGTAAAAAACTTTAATATTGATAGTGCTTCCTCCGGGGCCGGAATTAATTTTTATTCTATCTGGAGCCCTGGTGGCATCAAGCTTTTAAGAGACAAAAAGCATCTTCGACGTGAAAAAGCGGCAACTGATGCTTGTGTATTTAATAAACCCGGATGGTATGCAGGTCTGGATGAAGACGAGATGGCCGATTTTCAAACGTGTAGTCCTGCTAAATTTTTATACTCTGGTGCCAATAACTTCAACTGGACAACGATTGATCCTGAAATTGGGATTACCGGAACCGGGACTTCTGTCACAACACAGTCAAAAATCGTGAACCGCTACCGACGATATGGCGCTAACGTAATTTGGCAAAGGATTGGTGCGGAGTAATGAAAAAACAAAACGGTTTTACAATTGTTGAGGTGATGATTGCGGTCGCAATTCTGGGAGCCTTTGCTTATTATTTTGCAGGTGGTGGAGATTTTTTATCAGCTCGCAATAAGCAAATAGAAGAGCTAATGGTCATGGATCGACATGTAAACAATCTCTATGAAAACATTCAAAGTAATATTGATATCTACCAAATCACTTACGATCCCAAAGATTTTAATGATAATTCCGACCCTACAAAAATAAATGCTTATTTGCCAATGGCGTGGGATTTAAAAATTCTAACTGACGTCGCTAATTGCACCACCTGTCCCGGACGGATGGGGTTTGTTATTATTCCGCTCGATGGCTATCGAGGTCTTTATAAATTAACGGTCAGAGTAACTCATCCTAAAATTCCCAAATTTAAAGATTATACTTTTTTAATTAATGGAAAATAAAATGTTTCGAAACTTTACGAATAAAGGTTTTTCTCTTCTCGAATTGATGATTGCTGTCGGTATTGGTAGTGCTGTGCTACTGGGTACCGTTCAATATTTAAATATTAATGACAAGGCCAATAAAAAAATTCAAAGAGACTTAGAAGATACCTCTGACAACTTGAACATGGAAGCGATGCTGCGAAAAGATTTAACCAATACTAAGCATTCCTTGAACAATATAAATATTCTGGATGATAGTGGTAAAAACTTTTTTGATTATTTAAGCACTTCTACCTGTACCAGTGACTGCAAGCGCTCACTAAAATTAGAAGTTGGTACAACTGTTGGCTATCTCTCAGCAAAATCTTTGTATTTTATCGTTATTGATCAAGCTGCCGGAGCTGAACAGATTTACAATCCAGCAGATGCCTATGTCGCTGGTACATTAACTTTTAAATCACTCAACCAAGACGATAATCTTGCGGTAAGAGCTAATTCTCCCTGGGAGAATGTCGCAACCAAGGGCCGTCTGATTTTCATTTATAGCCCGCTGGAGGTCTTCTCCCCTACGGCCTTACCTCAAACTCCAGGCAGAGCGTTGAGCTTTATGGGCTGGGTAGGGGCCACCAATATTCAAAGCACTCTGAACCCAGAAAAAATCAATGATGCTGGCGTAAATTTTTATACAAACGACGATCCCAGAACATCTCTACCCATTACGAGTGAAGATGTTTTTTTTAAAAATATGCCCTACACCTCTGGCCTTGGGTCATTTTCCTTCTTGACTGCGGTAAAGATTGTTCGCTACCGCATGCAGACAGTTAAAACTGGTGGCAAATTTTCTGGGCAGCTCATGAGGGCCGAAATGAACGATAGCAGAGTTTTTATTGAGCGCCCAATCGGCTTTAATATCAAAACCTTAGAGTTCACCAGAGAGACAATCTCTTCTCCCGCCATTTCGATAAAAGTTGAAAACGTAATATAATATAAAGAAGTTGTTACCGTAGGAGGTCCAGCAATGAAACTAGCCAAAATAATCTCGACCCTGATAGCTCTGAGTTCCTGGTCCCTCATGGCTCAGACTATTTCAGTTATGCCTCAAAACGTTTCAAGTATTGGCTCGGTCCAGGTTGGAAATACTGTTTCCAACAAATGCGATGGGCTCAATCCAAAATTTATGAAACTAACTGTTCAGCCATCTTGCTTTGGTGCCAACCTTAGAAGTGGTGGGAATACGTTAAAGCCAGATCATGGAGATCTTTTTCTGGATCTTGCCATTACCAATGAAGGCCAGACTTACACTTCCACCGTTACTTTTCCAAACAAAGTCACCTGGCCGGATAATTATGGCCAAACTTGTGATAGGGACGCTAGCTCCAACGTTGTCTGTCTACAAGAAGGTGCATCTGTTGGTTACACTTGTACAATGATGACCCAACCCTGGTTCTTGAATAGTTATTTGCAATGTGCTCGTATCGGCGATCCTCTCGCCATGGGCGAACTCAATAAGAATGTTCAGTGTGGTCTTTTATATACTTGGGCCGGAACAGGTCAGGCGGCGGTTACTTCTTACAAGGAGATCACTGGCGTTGCCAATTGTGGACTGAGAGAAAGAAATGAAAACTGGGGTCCTAGCATGGACGTTGCTTCTTCATCTCCGGCCACCATTAACAAATACGCTAAACGCGGAAAAGTTGTGGTTTCCTATGATGGATTAACGATGAAAAAACTATCGGTGGTTAAAAATAACACCACTGGTGATTTTATCAGATCGGGATCAAGATCGCAGGTAACTGCTAGCTTCTATCAATTTGATTCTGGAAAAACTGGTAATAAAGTTCCGCTCTCTCAAAAAGTAGAAGCCAACTTTGATGAATTCGAGCAGTGTTTGGATATTAAAGCGACCTTCTTAGGAACAAACCAATTTTGCGGAAGCTTTTACTCTCCAATCATGTTGTTCTTTGATGGTAAAATGCCACAATTTGCTGGGACTAGTTCATTCCCACTGGTTGAAGGTGTGAAATTCGTTTACTGGCCAGAGAAAAAAGCTCCTGGATATTTCTTAGCGGTTGATGAATTAAACACTGGTAAAGTTGTGAGCAATAAACAACTCTTTGGAGAAAGCGCTGAGTATAAAAACGGATTTGAATCACTGAAACGTTTCGATTCAAACTCTGATGGCGTGATCGATTCAAAAGATAAAGTATTCTCGAAATTAGTCCTATGGCAAGATGCGAACGGAAACGGGATCTCTGAGAAAAAAGAAATTGTCTCTTTGGAAAGCAAAGGTGTCGTAAGCATCTCTCTGAAATACGACGACAATCATAAACAAAGCTTTGGAAAAAGAGCAGAGGCTCGTCAGTTAGCAGAATTCTCTTTCATGAAAGATGGTCAGGATATGAAAGGTCAAGCAATCGATATCTGGTTTTCTCCAAATGCAATGGCCAATGCTCCGAAAAAATAGAACGGTCTTACTTATTCTATAAAAAAAAACCCACATCTTTGATGTGGGTTTTTTTTGTTCATTTTCTAATTTATTTTTTTTTATTTCTTCAAAGCAATCTTTAAAACTTCATCGAAATGTGAAACCGGATAAAACTTCATCCCTTTTCTGTGAAGAACTGGAACTTCCTTCAGGTCTTTTTCGTTTTGTTTTGGAAGAATAATGTTTTTGATTCCCGCTCTTTTGGCTGCCAGAACCTTTTCTTTAATCCCACCAACAGGCATAACCTTTCCGGTCAAACTCAACTCTCCTGTCATCGCCAGGTCTGAATTAACTGCTCTATTGGTCGCTAAACTATAAAGGGCCAGCGCCATGGTTATTCCCGCACTAGGGCCATCTTTAGGAGTCGCTCCTGCCGGTAAGTGCAAGTGCACTTCATGACCAGCAAGATAATCTTCTTTTTCAATATGAACTTTATCTTTATCAGTGATAGTCGGCGTTTTGCCTTTTTTCATGCTTTTCGTTAATGCTAATTCAGCCTCATCGATTTCATTTTGAAGAAGTTTTTTAACGTAGGAATAGGCCAACGTGGCCGACTCATTCATCACTCCCCCCAGCTGCCCGGTGAGTTTGAAGCCCTTCCCCTTTAAGGGAAGTGTTTCGATGAAAAGAATTTCCCCACCGTAAGCCGTCCAGGCAAGTCCAGTAACCACTCCTGGTTTGTTCTTTTTCTCAGCAATTTCTGATTGAAATCGTGGAGTTCCCAACATGCTTTCGAGATTAACGGTGGTTGGTGAAAACTTGATTTTCTTTTTGGGGTGAGACACCTTATCAAGGGCGGCCCGACGGCACAATTTGGCGATGTGCTGCTCAAGGACCCGCACTCCTGGCTCACGAGCATAGTCTGCAATTATTTTTTTGATTACATTTAAGGTTAAAGAAAAATCGGCAGTCTTTAATCCATGCTTTTTAAGCTGGCGAGGAATAATCCACTTGGTGGTAATCGCCACTTTTTCTTCAAGTGTATAGCCCGAAAGCTCAATCACTTCCATCCGATCTAAAAGGGCTTCCGGAATATCATTGATATAGTTGGCGGTTGCAATGAAGAGTACTTTTGATAGATCAAAAGGAATATCGAGATAGTTGTCGATGAATGTTGAATTCTGCTCTGGATCTAGCACTTCCAGCAAGGCCGAAGCAGGGTCCCCTTGAAAACTTTTTCCAATTTTATCAATTTCGTCCAGCATGATAACCGGATTGTTAACTTCTACTCTTTTAAGCGCCTGAACGATTTTCCCTGGCATTGCTCCAACATAAGTTCTTCTATGCCCTTTAATCTCTGCTTCATCTCTCATTCCCCCCAGAGAAAAGCGATAAAAGGTTCGACCTAAGGCCTCGGCAATACTTTTCCCAAGCGAGGTCTTACCAACACCAGGAGGACCCGCCAGACAAAGAATTGTCCCATCGTATGATGGTTTTAATTTTCTAACCGCCAGGAATTCAAGAATTCTTTCTTTAGCCTTTTCTAAACCGTAGTGATCTTTTTCCAGAATTTTTCTTGATGTCGCAATATCAACATTGTCATTCGAATGTTTTTTCCATGGTAGTTCAAGCAGCCATGTCAGATAAGTACGGGCAACGTTATATTCCGGAGAACTATCCGGGATTAATTCCAATCTCTCTAGTTCTTCCTTCGCTGTTTTTAAAACGGCTTCAGGCATTCCAACTTTTTCAATTTCTTCTTTAATTCGTTTTAAGTCGCGTGATTTTTCATCTTCTTCCATTCCCAGCTCGGAACGGATAACTTTTAATTGTTCGCGAAGGAAATATTCACGTTGATATTTGTTAACTTTATCATTCACTTCATCCGAAATTTTCTTTTGGATATCAGCTACATCTTTTTCACGCTTTAAATAAACGAGAAGTTTGGCAAATCTCTTTTTAACTACCAATGTTTCCAGGAAGTCCTGGGCCTCTGGAATATCCAGCGAGATCGCGAAGGCGACAAGGTCAGCCAGCGCTCCAGGAGATGGAGAATTCAGCATCGCCAGCTTCATCTCTTCGTTGAAGTAAGGATTGATTTCAGATAATTTCTTTACCTGATTAATAACCGATCGAGTGTAAGCATCAAGCTCTTCGTCAGTTTCTAAAATATCATCAAAGACTTCAATCTTTGTTTTTAGCACCGGACTCTCTGAGAGAATTTCAGAAGCCCGGTATCTCTTCATTCCATGAACCAAAACGTTCACTGATCCATCTGGCAGTTTTAACTTTTTTACAACCTTACAAAGCACACCTACTTTATAGATGTCTCCTGACTTAATTTCTTTTTTATCAAAATCGATTTCTTCTTCCGGGATAATTTCTCCCTCATCGTCTTTCAGTTCGTTTTTCACCAGGTTTAGGGCGATATAACCCGTGCGCAAGAGTGACTCATCCAATTCAGGAGTGAACTTCTCTTCACTTAAAATAATAGGGGCGATCATTCCGGGGAAGATAGGACTATTCATAATCGGAATAATCACAACCACCTCAGGAAGCTTTGGCAAATCATCTTTGCTAGAAGCTGGTTTCATTTTTACTTGAAAATCGTTTTCCATGTCAGACATCGTATTTACTCCAACTAAATTTAATTTTTAAGATCAATTACCAAGCGTCCCGGATTATCCAAAAAGAAAATATCCGCAGTCGCTTTTGTTTTTAATTTAATTTCCATTGAGACTTGATTGCTTTCAATCGGGAAAAAATTAATTTTTTCTATATAACGGGTGCTCGCGATGGCCTGAAGATCTTTTGCCAAGGTGGTATCGAAAAAATCAATATAAAGTCTTAAATCCTTAGAGGAAATATGACCATAAACTTTGGGAATCTGAGTGGAATTAAAATCGATAACAATTCTCTCAAATCCAAGTTTGGGATTAAAAGATTGTCGGATAGATTTTAAAACAGCTTCCTGTTTCACGCCGCCATTATGAAAAATTCCTTTTTCAATATAAATCGACGTCTTGTTGCTGCTCAACTTGCGGATTCTCTCTTTCATCAGGTCTTGAGCTGAAAGATTAGATACAAATATCATTTGCAGTAATAGGGTAAAAAATAGGGAGAATTTCATTGCTTGCCTCAACTGATAATACTCTTAAAAAGTATAGATCAGCTTAAGCCATCTTGCTATATCTACTTAATGCATAAGAGAGGATAAAACAGCAGAAGAGACCAAGCAGGAATCCCCCCGGACCACTGCCCGTTCCAGAATCCATGTCTACTGTTCCACAGCCAGCTGCTTTTTTTCTTTCAGAATTTGACGATGTTCCATTTACGTTATAGCTCGCTAAGGCGTAAGTGTTAACGGCGTCAGGGCATTGTGTATTTTCGCTCAGTGAATGAGTCTTGGAAGAGACTTGGGCGTAGCTGCCATCTGCATTTTTTTCAACAATGGTCGCAGTGGCGAGATAAAAAAAGAGGCCATCCTTGAGTTCGGCATAAGAGGGAAAATAATCTTCATTGGTCAATGGAATCCCCGCGGGTAAGCTGCTTTCCATACTTTCGGGAGAGACCTGAATTTCAAAATTATTATCCGACAAAAGAACTCTGTTAATCGGCACCCGGGCTACCGTTTCCAAATTAAGCCATCCATCACTTTCTTGAATATATTTGGCAGCAATGGTGGTGTTGCCTGAAGGGCGCTTGATTACAATATTGGCCTTAAAGGGAGAATAAAAAGTTTGGTTGAGAATTTTTAATTCCAGGTACAAAGAAGGTGAAGCCGAGAGTGCGCTCCAGTTTACTTGTGAAAGATTGAGTCGAAAAAAATCCTGCAGATCCCCTGCTGACATTTCGGCGCTGGAAAAAAAGCCAACAAACGAACCACCTAGGCCGGGATGAGCAGTGTCATTCAGGTCAAAATCGGTAGGGGTCATATTTTTCTGCTGCAAATATTCAGGAGGCGAATCTAGCCCGCAACGAATAGTGATGTTTCCCACTTCCAGCGCAGAAGAATTAAGACTCACGGCTTGAGGGTAGCCTTCGGCACTCGATCCACAAGATTGAAAGAAACTACCACGATACTTTTTGGAGGCTTCACAAAAATCACTGCGGGCATTGGCATAATTACTCGGCAACCCAAGCTGCTGGATGGGGCTGGTGTAAATTAAATATTGATCATTTTGAGGCAAACCATCAATCCTAAATTTTCCATTGAGCTCACTAATACTTGCCCCCATAATCTTTCCCGTTTTTACGGAAAGGGCCTGGACATGAGTTCCAAAAACTTTTGTTAAATTACGTCCTCCCACAATCGTTCCAGACAGAGAGCCTAAGGCCGGGTCACCCGAGGGATAGGTTGAATAGAGCCCTGCCTTATCATCATCCGCAATTTTATGCTGGCCTCGAGTGAGGGCATAAAACATCGTGGAGCCCGAGACTTGGCCGTGGCCCAGACCTAAAAAATGCCCCACTTCATGAGTGATGACGTTTCCTAAATATTTTAGTTCTAAGGGATCGCTGGAAAAAGTAAAATTCTCATTGATCAGGATGTCAGCTTCGACGATTTCCCCTGTTTCATTTTTAAATCCAACCTGGGTAACGCCAATCACTCCAAGCCCGTTAAAGATATTGGGGTCATTGGAAAAATAAAATTCGTTAAAATTCTCCTGAGCTTTTAGTGGTGTCTCATTTTGACGAATATTAATTCGCGAAACGCCATTCCACTCGGCAATTGAATTGCCGACCATCGCCTGCAGCTCGCTGTCTAACAAGCCTTCACTATTTTGAGGATTCACAAATAGGTCGATAGTGGTACTTTGGGCCGGCCAGTGCACAACCACTCCGCTCTTGGTCTGATTATGGACATAGCCAAATGCTTCTGAAGTAAGCATCAAAAGAAGTGAGAGCAAACAATATATTTTCGAGTTATTCACATTTATTTTAGTTATCTCTTTTGCTAAGTTTGAAAAATATAAAAGTAAAAAAGACTAACAAGACCCCAATTGACGACCAGAAAAAAAATGGAACTCCACGATTCACTTCCATTTCCTGGGCCGGTTGCCTTCTTTCAGCATTTTTAAAAAAAACACTCAGTGCTTCAAGCTTAGGTGTATCGCTTGTGGTTTTAAGCAATTCCCCGGGCTTTTCACTAAAAGATGTTTTCCACTTGCTTCTCATTAATTCGATCATTTTCTCTTTCTGAATTCTTCCAATATTTGCATCCATTGGGAAAACCTCAGAAACATAATAGGTTTTCCCCTCGTGCACCTGAATTTTAAATTTACCCAAGGTAAAATTGCTTAAGTATATTTTTGAATCAATTTTCTTTAAAAGCAGAAAAGATTTTTCTTCTGGCCTAAACTCAGGGGCGCCATCAATCACGGAAGTTATCCCTTCAAAAGAACCTCCCGGCATTGTCAGTTTTAGTTTTTGATTTTCAAGATCATCATCCGAAAGATTGTAAGCTTCAAGCACATCGAAACTATACTCCGTCATAATGGTGCCTAGAGCATTTTTAAAAACTCTGGAAGAACCCAAGCGAACTTCAACCCCGGAGCTTGCCTCCTCAATTTGCTTTTCAAAAGGCAGTGGAAAAAACATTGTGGCCCAGCAAAAATTTTGCATGAACATCATGGCCAGTACTAACGTAAATTTCTTCAACATTTCCCCCAATACTCCTTAGTGATACTGTTATTTTATCGGTTTTAAAGAAGGGAAATTGATCTTTTATTCCTTAAAATGTGTCTAATAAATAGACACTTTTAAAGCTGATAACTCTTGAAAATTAGAAGTGAACTTTATGATTGGCGATTTTGTCGAAAAAAGGATTTTGGTCAATTACTACCAAGGTGTTGCGACTGCCAGCTAATTGTTGCAAAAGCTCAGCAAGCGGCGCGAACTCGTGATAGGACAAACCACTGGTCAGATTCTCAAAAACGATAAAAGTATTTTCCACTTTTTTATCAAGTAACGAGAGTAATTGCAGTCGTTGCCTCTCCCCTCCAGACAAGGAAGTGAGAGTGCGATCAAGCGAGAGGTAATCCAGTTTTAAAATTTTAAAATATTCCCAAATGCGTTTGCCTTTAGGGGTCAGTTTAACATTGGGAAGCACTTCGCTCAATGGCCAGCTAAAAGCTTCGAACGCCGTCATCTTTCCATCTGAGATACTGGCATAATAGGGTTTTAATTTTTTGCCATGGCAATCTTCACAAACGAATTCGACGTCTTCCATGAAATACATTTCGACTAGTTTTACCCCTTTTCCCTCGCAACTTGAACACTGGCCGAGTTCAGAGTTAGAGGAAAAATGCCCGTCTTTCAATCCTAGTTTTTTAGAGACCTCAAGGTTGGCAAAGTATTTCCGCACGAACCCACCAAGATCGGTGTAAGTTGCAACACTGGAGCGCGAGCTAATTTTATCCAATCCGCTGTTAATCAAGATTACATCTTCAAAATCGTCGATGCCTGTTATTTTTTTAAACGAATAATCTTCAAAACTTAATCTTGTTCCAAGACTTTTTTTATGAACTTCATTGGCCAATAAATGAACGAGAAAAGACGTTTTCCCAGTGCCCGACTCCCCATAAACCCAGTTGATTGCATTTTTTTGAATCCGTAATTCTTTTCGTTGCAAAGACCTGATACTGGCATCACTTATTTCAATAAAAGATTTCTTCTCATTTGAGCTGATAACCCGAGCTGGAAAGGTGATCTTAGGGACCTTGTATTTTCCCTGCGATAATATTTCTCCACCGCGGTTTCCGGCCCCCGGCCCCATCTCGATCACTTCATCCGCCATGCTCTTTAAAAAATCCGAGTGCTCGACCATGATGATGGTATTGCCCTGATCTCTTAGCAAGCGCAGGTATTTGATCATTTTCTCCTGAGTCCCATGACTCAAGCCCAAGCTTGGTTCATCCAGCACAAATAAAGATTGAGAGCCTTCATAAGATAAATATTTTGAAAGTAATAAGCGCTGGTACTCACTGGAGCTCATGGATCTCACCTTTCGGGTGTTTTGAAGATGCCCCAATCCCAAATCGACCGCGACTCGATAGAGTCGCTCGAGCTTATCAAAGGTATTTTGCATTTTTCCGTGGGTGATTATTTTCCGGAGCTCAATTTTCATTTTTTCTAAAAGTATCAACGAATCTGTCATATGCAGCTTGAGAAAGTCTTTGTAACTAATAATCTTTTCACCATAGACAATGGAGAGACTACCTGCTTTTTCAGACACTCGCGTACCATCGCAGGCCTCACACAGCACTTCTCGCTGCATACTCCGGACATAGATTCTTATATTTTTTTTGTAACGAAGTGATTTCAGATACTCAAAATACGAATTGAATCCTTCATACTTACCCGCACCTTGGTAGAGGAAATCCCACTTGCTCTCCGGCAACTCGCTAAAAGGAAGGTCGACGTTAATACCGGCTTTTTTGCACTCTCTTAAAAAGGCGGGAAACAGGTGCTCAAAGCGCGAAAAATGAAGAAAATTAATCGCCCCTTCACGAATTGTTTTGCCTGGATCTTTAACCATCTTTTCTCGGTCATAGATTAACAACATTCCATGCCCTTCGCATTTTGGACAAGCACCTAACGCATTTAGTGGCGAAAGACTCTCAAGCTGTTGCACTTTAGCTTCCGCCACTGTTCTTTCACAATGAGGGCATTTCATTTCAAAATGATTATTCACTTCATAGCTTTTTTTTAAACCGGCGATATAAAATTTCAAAAGAACGCCAGAGGCAATAGCAAATTCCTTCAATTTTTCTTCAAGCCCATCGATATTTTTAGCTTTCACCCGGACGAGCTCATACCAAGGATCAGCTTCTTCAAAAGCATGAACCTCTTCACTCATTGAGCGATTTGGATTCATCTCGGCCGAAATGTGCTTGCGATAATCAGAACTTTCGACAAAAGCATGAATGACATCATCATCACTTATTTTTTTCAGTGTTTTAATTTTTGAAATCACGTTTTTTAGTGATGAGATTTTTTCAAATGGAAGATGGTGCTCGGGACAGACAAAAGACCCCAGCTCCATAAAGATTTTCTGCAATCTCTCCTGGCCCCCCAGTACATCTAGCGCCACTGGCCTGGAGTTTATAACTGGATTGTGCTGAGGTAATCCCCAGGCGGGAAGTACCGGATAGATACTATCGACCTCAACCGTGTGCGGGATCTCCCAAAAAAATTTCATATCAGTGGGAAGCGAATTAATAAAACGCCTTTTCGACTCGGTCAAAAGAGTATGAAACGCCAAAGAAGATTTTCCAGAGCCCGAAGGTCCGGCGACACAAGTAATCTGATTAAGTAAGATATCAACGTTAATATTTTTTAAGTTGTGAGTGCGGGCACCGCGAATTTGAATAATATTTTGGGTTTTTTCATTTTTTGCCATGAAAAAAATAATAGATCAGTTAGAAGAACATGTCGCTTGAACATATTCTGAAAACAAAAAAACCCACATTGCTGTGGGTTTTTATATAAAGAAAATGTATCGAAAATATTATCTTTTTGAGAACTGGTATCTTTTTCTTGCACCAGAACGTCCTGGTTTCTTTCTTTCTACTTCTCTTGGGTCACGAGTTAGGAAGCCAGCAGCTTTAAGTTCTGGACGAAGTCCTGGTTGAACTTTAAGAAGTGCTCTAGCGATCCCAAGTCTGATTGCTCCAGCTTGTCCAGAAATTCCGCCACCGTTAACATTGATTACGAAATCAAATTTTTCAGCAAGTTTAGTAAGATTTAGAGGTTGATTAACAACATAAAGGTTAGTTTCTTGTTTGAAGAAGTTTTTTACGTCTCTTTTATTAATTGTGATCTTTCCTGATCCAGCAGCCATATAAATTCTAGCTACTGCAGTTTTTCTTCTGCCAACTGAGTGAGCGTCGTATGTTTTACCTTTTGCAGCCATATGCTTAGTCCTTTTAGATTATTTTAATTTATATTCAGCTGGGTTTTGAGCTGCGTGGTCATGAGTTGCACCAGCAAAAACTTTAAGCTTCGTTAATTGTTTTCTTCCAAGAGTATTTTTTGGAAGCATTCCTTTTACAGCTTCAAGAACGATAAGTTCTGGATGCTTTTCAAGTTGCTCTTTAGCTGATCTTTTCTTGATCCCACCAGTAAAATTAGTGTGCCAGAAATAATCTTTATCTTCCCACTTATTCCCTGTGAATTTAACTTTGTCAGCGTTGATAACGACAACATAGTCACCAGAGTCAGTGTTATAAGTAAATTTTGGGTTTAGCTTACCACGAAGAATGTCAGCGATTTGAGTCGCTAGTCTTCCTACTACTTGGTCTTGAGCATCGACAACAAACCATTTTTTGTCTGCTTCAGCTGGCTTTAGAACGAACGATTTCTGAGTATACATACGCTTTCCCTTAAAGTGATCCCTTCAAAATAATTTTCGAGTCGAAAATCACGAAGTATTAATTCAAATATAAAATGCAGAAAAATGCAAGTGTTGTCCCTTATACGAAGAAATAAGGCCCCTCGTCAAGCACTTCTTTGGAAAAGTATCTAAAAGAAGCCAATCGATAAATGAAATCTACCTACTGAGTCGCGCTTTGAGTCAGGATAAGTTTTGCGCTGGAGCTTGACGCCATAGTCAAAATCTAGGGAACCAACGGGCGTAAGGAACTTAAGTCCGGTCCCGACAGAGGTTCGCAGGTCAAATGGTTGAAAATCATCAACGAACACTCGGCCAGCATCAAAAAAGACGCCGAGCTGAATAGAGTCTGTGAGGTTGTAGCGCGGCTCAAATTTAAAGGCCGTGAAGTAGGCTTCATTTTGAACAACCAGGTCCCCAATCGACTGCCCAGACCTTATACGGTTAATTTCGCCTTCATCATAACCGCGAATCTCATCGTACCCATCTAATCTAAAAACTTTGATACTAGGAATATAACCTCGGGTGCGAGCGATGCCATTAGCATTGATGAGAGGTTTGTTGGTGGCCGGATCGATTAACACTTCGTCGGCAAAGTTTTTTTCGTAACCCATGGCCAGCGAGAACGCCAAAGTAAAGTCCCCCATTGGGACATAAAACTTGTTGCGGCTAATGACTTTAATATAGTTAACTTCCAGGTCATCATTTTTCATCGAACCAAAATAACGATTCGCCCACTCAGAAGAAAGAGTGAAATATGCTCCCTTGCGCGGGTTGATGGCGTCGTCTCTCAGGTCAAGTGTGATCGAAGGAGTTACACCTCCAATCGAAAAGTTATCATTATTTACTGTAGTGGTGGCATCGAATTGATTGATACGCTCAAATTGGTATCGAACCGCCGAAGAAATATTATGCTTGAAGCTTTTGGAAATTTGGGGAGAAATTCTAAAAATGTCGGCATCAAAGGATGTAAAGCGCTTGCGCTGGAAGGAAGTTGAAAGCTCAAACTCCAACTGCGTCTTTAAAAGATTATGGAGTAAGTAGGGCTCGACGTAAGTTGCCTTCAATGAATATTCTAAGCGTTTTTTATCTTCAGATTTTCGGCGATCATCAAAGCCCTTGAGGTTGGATCTCAAGTTGGTCTGGGCGCGAAGCGAGGCCGATTGGTTCATCCCAAAAAGATTATTGTAAGAAATTCCTGTTGAAAACTTGTAGCCCAGGTCTGTTCGATACCCCGGAGCGATTTCGCCAAGCCCAAAATCTTTTTCCTTTACCTGGATAATCAGATTGGTTTTAGCGCAAGTAGTATCCTCTCCTTCATACATCATATAAGGAGTAATTCTTAACGAAGAAAAGAGTCCCAGCCCCGAGAGGCTTTGGCGGAACTTTTCGAGTTTTTCAGGCGTCACAAGTTCGCCTTTGGCAATATTGATTTCTCGAAAAATAACTTCCGATCGCGTTTTGGTATTTCCGTTTGCCACTGCCTCGTTAAAACAAATCTGTCGATCGAGCACCACATCAGGTTTTAATTCGACAAAGGAAAAAGATTTATCATAAACCAGAAGACTTTCAGCATTGAGATTGGCAATCGAAGCAAAGTAATAACCCTGATCCTGAAAGTGGACAATGATTTTTCTTAAATCATTTTCAAGCTCCACGACGTTGAGCGGGCTCCCGGTTTGATTGACTAAAAGTTTTTTAACCGCCTCTTGAAGATGGCCTTCAATCCGGTTCAAATAAATAGATTTCAGGATTACCTGCTGTTTTTCAGCAATGCCATATTCGATGCTTAGGGTCTCGTCTTCTTCGTCAGTAACCACTCTCGGTTTTGAAACTTCGGCAAAAACAAATCCCCGAGAAAGATATTCTTTTTTTATAATGTCGCTATAATTATCAAAAAAGGCCTTATCGTAAAAACCAGCCGAAGCGAGTGTGGTGGCATTTTTTTTGAATAATTCTTCAAGATCTTTTGCGGATAGAATGGCATTGCCACGATAAAGGAGGCTCGCCACCTTGAGTTTATTCCCCTCTGTGATGTTGAAAAAATAGTTTCGGACCGCAATGCCCTCTAAGTCCTTTCCTTCATTTTGATAGCTTTGAACGCTGGTGTTGTAGAAGCCAGCTTCTTCGTAGACCTCGTTGATAAAATTACCAAGAGCTCCTCGATCGACTTTGCCAAAATCGTTTTTTATTCTATCGAGAAGTCTGGTGCGCAATTGTTGATGGGAAAAGACTGTATTGCCTTCAAATCTAAAATTAGTTCGATCATTGGCCTCAATCGTAAGTTTGGCAACAATGGCCGATTCGCTTCCCATTAATTCGGACTTGAGGGCAGAAGAAAAATAACCGCTCAAAAAAAGCTCTTTGCTGATCTGATCCATTTTAATTTTAAAACTCAAAACGTCCCAAGTTTTCCCGATCTGTTCCTGAAAATACGAACCGAAGCGCTTTTTCATCTCAGGAGTCGCCGACCACTCGATACTCTTAAGCTTGGCATTTTTAGCAGGGATGATTTCAGCAAAGGCCATAGAACTTCCCGGGAATATTCCCAGGAAATTTAAGCTTAAAAGCATCATTGTTATTAAAATTAACTTCATCAAAAAGACCACTTATATTTTATATCTGCCCCAATCGAGTTGGGGGCATTCGTATTTTCTTCAGCCGATGGTTTAACTTCGTAAACTCCTTCGATCGAAAACTTTTTATTGATATTGTAGTTTATATTCATTTCCTGTGTTTGTTCAATAGATCCACCAACGGTACTTGAAACTGAGACATCAACTGATTTATTGACCTGCTTCTTGATCTTAATCTTTGTCGCTGATTTCAATTTACTTGAGCCGCCGTCACTAACGGCTGACTTTCCTTGAATCAAAGAGGATTCATCTTCTTTGAATTCAGGAAGAACACTCAACTTTAACCCCAATGAAGAGCTTAGATCCTCATTGATTTTTAATTGATCAACCAGCAAGGCGCCAATGCTGACGGTGGTAACCGACTTTCTATCGCTTGCCTCGAGATTTTTGGACATATCGGAAGTAACTCCCAGGGTAAGCAATGACAACAGATCCTCCTGGGCCAGATTGGGTTCAGAGCTCAAAGTAATAACGGGCTTAGGAATTGTGCCGGAAATATCCAACGTGACTTCATAATCATTAATTTTGGCCAAACCAATAAATTTCAATTCGGAATTTCGAATTTTCCCACGATCCCGAATATCAACATTTCCTTGGCTTAAAATAAAATCATGACCTTTAAATTTAAACTTACTAACATTGGGAATCGCCTCTATTCTCGCGGTGATTTCCGGGCCAAGGACATCTCCGATCAGCTGGCCTGTGCCTTTGACGTAAACTTCAGCTAAATTATTTTTAACCGCAATCTGATTAACGGTATCAAAAGAGACATTTAAATTTAAATAACCTTTTTTCTCCAGCTCGTTTTTTTGCGGAAGATATTTTTTGAAGTTATCAAGGCTAACTTTACTGTCCTTGGTGAAATCAGCAGGATCATCTAAAAACTCCCCATGCAGCACCGAGATCTTTCCGTTGAGTTTATAAGGCAAGTCTGTTCCGGTGATAGTTCCGGAGCTACTGACCAGCAAATTGGAACGTTTAAACAGTGGAATCGTTGAGCGCTCAATTTTATATTCAATATTTACCAACGGATATAAATCATCGAATAAAAACGTTCCCGATGCCCTGACATCTCCCTCTCCATATTTCCCGCTAAACTTAGAAACTTCAAAAGCTTGGCCTTTTTTGTTAATGGTATAATCAAGATCAGTTATGGCCCCGGGGAGATTTTTAATCTTCAAAGAGTTTTTAGTTCCAGAAAATTGCAACTTTGTTATTGAGATTTGTTTATCAACCACCAGCTGACTTGTTCCTTTAATAACCCCCACCGCTTTATCAATGGAGCCACTGACAAATTCCAAAAAGCTGGTTTTAATTGAGAACGTCTGATCAAAAACGATGGCGTTAGCTGAAATATTTTTGGCACGAGAGATGAAATAATCATCCCCATCTGTAAATTTTAAATCCCAGTTTTTAACGACACCGTTATCCAGGGCAACTGAGTTATGCTTGGGATCCACCACGATATCGACCTCCCCCTTTTGCAAGTTGAATTGGGCGACATCAAGAAAGAAATTTTTAATAGAGAAAGTATCTAAATTAAATACCGTATTTAATTTGGCATTTATTTTACCTTTAATCGTTTTTTCGGACATATTATGACCCGCAACCACGCCCAGAATTTCTCTTATCTCCGTGGTGGCAATCTCAGACTTTAAAGAAACAGTTCGTGATTTAAAATTAATCAGAGAATCAAGTTTGATTTTCCCGGACAAAAGATTGGCATTGATCACCACTTCATCCTCTTCCGAGTTCAGATAGATAATTGCATTAGAGGGAGAGGCCGGTATATTTTCAATAAATGGATTGCTCACTCGTGTTTTAAAACGCGAAGAAAAGTTATCACTTGTTCCATTACCATCGAAATCAACGGATAGATCTCCATCGTATTCTAAATTTAATTTTTTATAAAAGTTAAAATCTTGTAACCTTAAACCCTGCAGACTCCCTTCCAGCTCGGTATAATTATTTGCCAGGTTAATATTGACGTTCGAGTTCAATACCCCACGAGATTTGTTAATTTTAATGTCTTTGAATGATAAAAGATTGTTCTTCAAACTAAAGTCTAAAGCAAGACGTTCAGCTTCTTCATTAACAACCTTAAGTTCAGTTCCCTGGATGGAGCCCGCGATATCTAAACTCTCTACGCTATAGCCCCCCTTAATCCGGTAAGAAGTTGTGAAATTAAACTCGGGCACGACGGGCAGCTTAATATTTTTAAAAACCAGGTGATACATTTTACGGGCGTCAGTAAAATTAGTATTTTTAAAATCCAGCTGAATATCCATTCCAGACTTATCGCCAAAATTTAAAAGCCCATTTGCCGTAAAATGAGATTGGCCATAGAGACCTTCCAACTGATGAATGTCGATCTGCAAATCCTTAAGCGCAAGACTAAATTCCGATTTAACTCTTCCAAAGTTAAGGTCAACAATGCTGAAATTATTCCAATCTACGATAAAATCAAATTTTACGTTATCAAACGGTCCATAGATCTCAGCACTGGAAGGACCCGCGCCGGTTATCTCCAGGCCTGCAATTGGTCCAAACGATTTCATATCAATTTTTGAATCTTTTATCGAGATATTTAAATCTTTCCCCGTAATCTCGCCATTGGCCTTGATCAGAGAATTATTCATCATCAGCTTGGCGTTTATTCCAAGTTTATAATTTTCATCCAGACTAAAAGTGGTTTCTTGCAGCGAGAAACCAGCATTCTGCAAAATAGGTTTTCGAGAAGCTTGGGCCAGAAGTTTAAAATCTTTGACCTGAGCTTTTTCACGAATCTCAAAAAAAACTTTTTCACCGTTCCAGACAATATCTACTTTTCCGGTCACATACCCTTTCAAGGTCTCCAGCGTGTCGTGGAGGGAATATAAAAAGGTATTTGTAAAAGCGTCGTGAAGAGAGAGTGGTAATCTCACGTGCATCAGGCTTCTTTTTTTCAAATCAAAAAAGGTTTGGCGTTTTAACAACTCGTAGCGCTCGTTCAAATTTTTCGCAACCAGTTTTTCTACAATTAAATAATTTTTCCGCTTCAACAGCAAAGCGCTCGCTTCTTCCAGTTGGATCCAGTCGCTCTTAATCTGATTGGCGGTTATAGAAATTTGTGCCTCCGGATCCAGCAAAGGACCACTGGCATCCAGCGCTCCAGCAATGCTGCCTTTAACCCCTTTAAATTCTACTGGAAGTTTAGGATAAAGTTTTAGCAAGCTTTCGGCATCGAGCTTAAAGCGAGAATTTAAAATACTGTGAAGTGTATTTTGCCGATTGAACAAATTGGCGTGCAACTCAATCTGGTTCAAGTCTTTTTCGACCTTCAAAGATTCAATTTTCCATTCATCCTTGCTCGCTTCCAGCAATACAGAAACCTTATTCAAATCAACGGTCGGAAATTCTTTATTGTCGAGAACAAGATGAATATCAGAAGCCTGTGCTTTAAATCGGATGTCCCTGCGATGAGGGGCAAGCGCCAGCGAATTAACAGTCAGGCTGGATTCGTCGATTTGAAGTTTGGTATTTTCTAATCTTACAATGTTCAGGGAGATTGGGCTTTTTACCAGTAAGCTGGAGTATTGTGTAAAGAGTTCTTTTAAATTTATTTTTTTCCAGTCAAAATCAGGTTTTTTTGTATCGTGAGTGACAATTGAAATATTGCCGTTTTTAAGAGTTAAATCATCAATCGCCAGATTGCTCGAAAAAAAACTAGTGTAGGTAAAAGAAACTCTTAGTTCTTCCAGATTTAAATTAATATCAACTAAATTGGGGTCATTTTTTTCAATATGAACATTTTTGAAATAAGTGGAAGGTGGAAAAATGCCAAAGCCAACCCCGGTGAACGATAACTTGGCGCCAATTTTTTTAGTTAGAATTTCTGAAACTTTTTGCGAAGCCTTATCGCTAAAATTGCGTGAATGTATAAAACGCCATCCACCATAAATGGTGAGAAAACTAAAAACAAAAAATACGATCAGTATTTTGTTAAGGTGTTTCAAGTGTTTTAAGCCTTTCTCCAACTAGTCTGTAATTAGGGTTTTGATTTTTTATGGCATTATAAAGCTCTTTTGCGATTTTTATTTTATTAAGCTTTAAACATGCTTCCGCCTTTACATAGAGAAAGGCCAGTCTTTCTTCACCATAAAGTGGTTCAGCGTGAAGCACTTCGTCTATCAGTTCAATTGTCTTATAAAATTCGTTGGTATTAAATAAAGCCTGGGCCCATAGATAAAAAGTGCTCGCCCTCTGCTTTACATCAGTTAAAATATTTATCATGCTTTCGCACAAGGAAAGGACCACTTGTTCCATGCCTAACAACTCAAAGGCAATAATCATCTCCTGTCCTTTGGTGCGCAGCTCTTCTTCCGTAATATATTTTAATGAATTAAGAACTCTTCTTTGTTCTTCGTTGTTGGGCTCTTTAACTCCTGACAGAAGTTCCATCGCAATCTGGTCATAATCGACATTCAGTTTTTCATTGGCCGTCAAAACTTCTTTACTCTCTGGGGCCTTATAGCTGCGAACTTTTATATTTTTAGTAGCTAATAACGCCAGGATCTTCTGCTCGTATTCTTTATTGCCTAACTCGCGCGCCTTTTCAAGCAGTGCCTGGAAAACATCTTTGTCAAAATGGTTTAATAGAATAAATTCGTAACACAATTTCCATAAATCCTGATTCCACTCCTCTTCGATTAAGAGATACTGCTTTAAAAACTCAGGCGACTGTTTCCAGTGTTCGGGGTGCGACAAAAAAAGTTCGACATGATCCAATTCAGATGTAGTAATTTTATTTCTTTTTCCCAATAGAATTTCTTCCACAATCAAATATTCTTCAGATTTACTTTTAAAAAGACCGGCATCACGAAGTGTTTGGATAAAAATTTTAATTTGAGGGATACGCTTGAGAGCGATTAAATATTGTAATGATTTTTTGGCATAAGAATTTGCCAGACTCAACTTCCCGGCACGCAAAGCGACTCGCCACATTTGTAGATAAAGTTTTGTCGCATACTGATCGCGTACACTTTCATCAATTGATTCAAATTGCTGCAAAAGATTTTTTGAATCTTCAATTGTTGAGATCATCGGGATCGATCTTTCTAGTTCAGAAAGAACAATGGACCATTTTTTAGGTACTATAATAGACTCCTCAAGATCTAACTTAAGTTGTTGAGATTATAATTATTTTAACTGATTTTAGGGCAGAGGATGAGGGGCGAATATTGCCCCTCATACGATCTTTTTGACTTTAGTTGATTGAATTACTTTCCAGCTCTTTCGACGTAAGCACCTTCGCGCGTATCGATTTTTAAAAGCTCGCCTTCTTTGATGAAAAGCGGAACTTTAACCTGAAGACCTGTTTCCATGATGGCCTTTTTAGTTGCGCCTGAAGCCGTATCCCCTTTTAGTCCTGGATCAGTTTCAGTTACTTTTAAATTTACAAAATGGGGATGTTCAATCGAAATTGGACGACCTTTATAGTAAACAACTTGCACTCTTGAGCCTTCCATTAAATAATATTTGTCATCTCCGACTTGTTCAGTCGTTAAATGAATTGTTTCGAAGTTGGCCTGATCCATGAAGTTATATCCTTCAGTGTCAGCGTACATATATTCCACTTCTTTTTCTTCCAGATCCGGAACAGTTGCCCCAGTAGAAACTCCCGATTTAAAAGTTCGCTCAATAACTTGTCCCGTTTCTAGGTTTTTGATTCGGGCGATAACAAAAGCAGAACCTTTTCCCGGGTTAGTGAAATCAGACTTAAGCACAACGTATGGCTTGCCTTCCAATTCCATTTTCAGACCTTTCTTCATGTCGGTAGTGTCGATACTCATATTGATTCCTTGTTGGTTACTATTTTATGCAACTTTTTTACAAAAGCTGAGATTGAATGGCCATTAAATAAGCATTCTTGCCGAGGCCTTCCATTATGATTGTTGAAGCTTTTGCCGTCAACTTTGTTTGACGAAACTCTTCTCGGCGGTGGGTATTTGTTAAATGAACCTCAATGACCGGTATTTTTAAAATATGGAGAGCGTCAAGAATGGCGACGCTGGTGTGGGAGTAGGCGCCCGGATTAATGACTAAAGCGTTGAAATCTTGACCGACAAGCTCCTGAATCCTGGAAACAATCTCGCCTTCGATATTGGACTGGAACCAAGTGCACTCGCATTTTTGGCGAGGTAAATTATTTTCGGTGTATTGAATAATTTCCGGCAGAGTCAGGCTACCGTAGATTTCTGGCTCACGAACTCCCAACATATTAAGATTAGGACCATTAATGATGAGAATTTTTTTTGATGCTGTCATGGAAACAAAATATCAAACACGGCCCTGATAATCTAGTGCTCTTTTTTGTATTTTCCTTAGAAACAGAGACAACTTCTCTTCCAGCTCTCGAACCTTTTCGACTCTCGAGGTGTCTTCTTCAATTTCGATTGGGCCAAGTTTTTCATCAATGAGACTCATTAAATGGCGTCGACCGTCCTCTTCACTTACATCTTCAAGCTCATTTAATTCAACCAGGTGGGTTGAATGGCCCGTTGCTACTGGCCTGGTGGCCGCTTGTACTACTTCTTCCTCATTTTTGGTGGGCACATTTGAACTTCGTGCTTCATCATATTGTTCCAAAGGCTGGACGAGTGCCTGGATTTCTTTAATTTTTGAAATTGTTTTTTGATCATTTGGATTGAGTAAGAGAATTTTTTCTAAAACTTCCAAAGCTTTTTCAATGTGTCCTTGTCCACAATACAAATCGACCAGGGTGTGGGTGACCAAGGGAGTTTCATCTTCTTTTTCAGAATTTAGATCAAGTAAAATTTCTTTTGTGGCTTCTGCTTTTTCAGGGACTGAAATATAATTGAGACTGTATTCTCGTTTTTCTTCGTGATCTTCTGCGTGATCTTCTGCGTGATCTTCTTCCTGCTCTTCTTCCTGCTCTTCTTCCTGCTCTTCTTCCTGCTCTTCTTCCCGTTCTTCTTCAAATACAGTTTTATAATCTGATTTGAATTCTGAAACGTAGTCTTTATGTGCCTCAAAGGTCTGATCACCTTTTTTCACATTCCAATGATCAAAACTAGTCGTTGAAGAGTCTGCCTTTGGTGTTTCTTGAGTCGCCGTTTTATTTTCTGTTGCTGATTCATGACTTAGATCAATCGTCATCCAATCGTCAAAATCATTGGAGTCTGATTTCTCGGATTGGCCTAGTTTATTAAGATTAAAAAGACTGGATTCATTTCTTGAATCTCTTGCAGGAGATTCACCTGTCAGCTCTCTTTCCGGAATGATAATTGGTTTATGTTGAGTTCTGTATCTCTCCTCGACCTCTCTTTCCAATCGGGAGACCGATTCTGCAACTTCTTTATCGCGTGGACTAATGAATAATAAATACTTTAAAGTCTCGAGCGCCTCATCCTTTTTCCCGAGCTCCAGACAAGTATCCGAAAAAAGTTTTTGTAATCGTAAGTTATCACGGTTGGTTTCAATTAAAGGTCGCAGCGTAGAATAGGCAAGATTAAATTGCTTCAAATCAAAATAACAAAAAGCTAAACCAAGGTACCCCATCACATAGGATGGATGAAATCGAATTCCTTGTGAAAGAATCTCCATCGCCTTATCAGTCATTCCCAGTTTTCGATAGGCTTCTGCCAAGGGAGCGAACACTCGAGAGCGAGAATTTTTCTCAAAATCGGCTTGATACTTTAAAAAAAGCGGCGAAAGAAGCTGGATTTTATTGTCCTTGCTCATAGAAATTAGCCCCTATCAACTAAGCCAGCTTCTTCTTGGTTGATAATTCTCGGAGTGAGGAAAATAATTAGCTCTTTTTTAATGGTAGATGGATTAAATTTTGTTCTAAACAACCAGCCGATTAATGGAATATTCTTTAAGAAAGGAACTCCTGAATGGTTTTCAGAGTGGGCATAAGAATAAATTCCTCCGATGACAACAGTCGCACCGTTATCAACCAAGACCTGAGTTTTCACAACTCTTTTAATTTCATCTTGAGGAGACCCGGTCTGGGCCACTGGTGTCAGTGAGTCTTTTTTAAGCTCAACATTCAAAGAAATAGAACCCTCATTCGTCACTTGCGGAGTTACCATCAATTCCAATCGTGACGTTTGGGCCTTCCATGCACTGGTGGTTGTGGTCCCCGTGGTTCCCACTGAGGTATTAGTGTCTAAATAATAAGTCGATTCATCCTGAGTAATGCTGGCGGCGACGTTATTTTTGGTAATAACTTTTGGACTTGAAATAATTTTACCTTTCGACTCACTTTCCATTAGCTTCAACTTAAAATCTAGGTTGATCAATTTATTGAAACGGGAAATAGATAGTCCAAAAAGAGATCTGGTGGAATCGGGTGCCGAGCTAAATGAAAAACTTCCGGCATTAGTTCCCAAGGCCGCAGAGGCACTAAAAGGATCGTAACCAAAGCCTAATCCCTGATCTAAACCAATTTCTTTACTATAACGTTCCGAGACTTCAACAATTTTTGACTCGATTAAGACCTGAGGTGTTTGAGCATCAAGCAGCTCTACGATTTTCTTCATGCGCTCAAGAACCTCTGCGGTGTCTTTAACGATCAGTGAATTCGTTCTTTTGTCGATACTGATTTTTCCTCTTTTCGTCACCACTGCTGCAACTCCGCCTCGGGCAGCCTGGCCAACCATATCTGAAGAATATTCAGCTAAAATATCTTTTAAATCTGCAATTACAGCATAACTAATTGGAAAAATCTTTGTGACTAATGGCTCTTGTTCCATTAAAGATTCTTTTGTTTTTTTCTCTAACTCTCGCTCTTTCGCCGCTGTTTCATAGGTGGTGACTAGTAAAATCATTCCATTCTTCTTTCCAACCAGTTTATTCATTTCCAAAACTGTATCGAGCGCTTGATCCCAGGGAATATCATTTAAATTGAGAGAAATTGGTTCTAATTTTTTTACGTCTTCAGTAACAATAATATTAAAACCTGAAGTATCGGCAATCATCTTTAAAATTTCGTCCGGCTTGATACTTCGCAAATTCATGGAGATTTTTTTACCGATATATTTTTTACGGCCAGACATTACAACGTTATCCAGAATGTCTTCTACCGACTCAGACTTGGGAACATTGAGTTTTGCTAGTTGGGACGATGGTATTTCGGCAATTTGGTCTTTATATGATTGACCTTCCTCCGCTTTCTTTTGAGTGAATACCCCGTAGCGATTTTCAATTTGAAGAATTATGCGATTAGGCTTTCTAACCAATACCGATCGAACGTTGTCTCTTAGTTGAATCGCAACTCTGATATCTTTTTCAGCCTTCGGTTTTTGATAGGCCTTAACAAAAACGACTCCCCCTGAAAACTCCGATGTGTCAAAAGCTCTCATTACTCGATCGCTAGCAGTAATATTGGAAAGATCGACAATAATTTGTTTATCTTCTTTAACTTGAAACTTGCTCGCCTGAATATCATTGGAATCAAAAATAAATTCAAGCTCACTCACTTCACCTTTTTGGGTAAAGTTGATCGCTTTCATTTCTGTCGCATACAGAGCCGGTACTAAATTAATAGCGCATACTAAAACACTAAGAAAAAATCCTTTTTTCATAGTAACTCATCCCTAAGTCATCATGTTTCACTTCTTCATTCTGAGGACTTAACTAAATTATAACATCATTTTGAAAAACATTTCTTTTTTTTAAAAAAAAATACTTGATCTGATTACTCGTTTGAGACAGGAATGACCGTTTCGAGATATTCATCCTGGTCGTAGACGTTTCTAATTTTTTCAACCAACACTATTCCGCCTGGTAAAATGGCCTTAACCTCAGCGCCATTGGGGCCAATTTTCATTCCTTCTTTGATAAAATAGACTTCTGTCCCCAGTTTTTTCCCTGCCGCAATTTTGGCCATCGCTCTTCTTTCTTTACCGATCATAACTCCGACGATTCGAATACTTTCAATTGGCTTGTCTTCAATGCGTTCCAGCTGATTAGTGTAAATTCCAGTATCTTGGGCCTTGTCCGCAGTCTGAACGCCCTTTTTTTTATTAATTCTTCGTTTGAATGGATCGCGTAAATCCATTGGATTCTTAACGTAGGTTTTACTTTTAAAAAGACTAAAGGCCGTACCTGATTCCGAACTTTCTTGAGCAGCAGCAGCCGACATCAGAATTACAGAAAAAATCATTAGTTTTAAAACTTTCATTTATTCTTCCTGCTTCTCACGGTTTCGGCTTGCTCGCTTAGGAGCAGCTGGAACTTCAGCTTTAAACTCTTTTTCGATTTTATCAATACCTCTGTCTTCTTTAAATCTCGAATTATATCTATAAGCTTCAAGGGTAAACTCACCATCAATCAACTGAAACTTACTGCGCTGAGGTTGATTTAATTTTTTAAAAGTTAAATCGGAAACATTCAAGATTCTTTTATTTTCTGCAATTTTTTCAAACAATATCAAGAATTGAAGATAGGTTGCCTTGGCTTTGAATTTGTATTTTCGAGCGATATAAAAACCTCGATCATCGTCTTTTTCTGGCATAATACTTAATTCTTTAATGTTTACATCTTCTGCCATTCTTCTTAATAAACTAAGATTTTCGGTATCTGAAACTTCACTGGGAAGTAACTGCTGGGTCTTTTCAATTTCGAGCGCCACTCTTTCAATTCTTCCCTTGGCTTCGTCGATATCTTTATAAAAACTTTGAATTTCTTTTTTAGTTCTTCTTGCCTTTTGCAGTGCAGATCTTTGAAACTCTTGCTGTGCCGTCAATTCGACAAGCTTCTCTTCCGTTTCCATGTAGTATGTGCCGATATTAAAAATGGCAAATGCGATAATGAACCAATGAATGTTTTTTATTAATTTATCCATGAGTTTACTTGGACCTCATGTCGTAATTTTCGATCTTGCCTTTAAGTTCAAAAACTTCATAGCTACTTGATACGCCATCAAGATTATCTGTTTTATTTTCTTGTTTGGTAGGAGTGATACTGTTCGCAAAAAAAGGTGAGTCATTTATAGCTGTAATAAATTCTCCGATATTTCGTGGAGAATAAGAACCACCCTGGATGAGAACTTCTTTATTTTCACTAATTTTCAACACATCAAACCATAGATCATCGGGGATGCTTCTTGCTATTTTTTCTAAAACTTTTTTAGGATTAGTTCTAATTTTGAGAATTTCATCAACCTGCGCTGAGCGCGCTTTTAGTTTTTCAACTTGACGATTATAGGCTTCCAACTGTGATTTTATATTGGTATTTTTCCCGATTTCTTGAGTGATCGCTGCAGTTTGCTTCGTTAACTGAGAAACAGTTTCCTGCTCGAGTGTCATCTTTTCTTCAAAATGCCCATGGATAAAAATCTCTGGAATATAATAGATAAACATGGCCAGTCCAAGCATTTTAAAATTTAAACTATTGAGGTCTAAACCTAAAACACTCGGAAGGCGTAAAGGTACTTTTTTCTCTAAGAGGTTTAATTCAATCATTTCGGCAAACTCCTCATCGCCAATCCGATTGCGCCGACCCCTTTAAAAGCGATATCGTTAATCATATCTTCTGAAATATTATTTTTATTATATGAGATTTCAGCAAAAGGATTTAAGACCTGAACGTCAATTTCTAGAAGTTCTTGTAGTGCTTCTGATAGTCCTGGAATCAGGGCGCCGCCACCAGTCAAAATACATCCATCAAAATCTTCTTCCGAAGTCGCACTAACCCAGAAATCGATCGTTTTCTTTAATTCGGTAAAAAAAGTATCTAATACCTGGTTAATAATTTCGACAATTTCTTCTGGAATGTTGCCGCTTCCATCCCCATGAATCTTTAAACTCTCAGCTTCGTTATAATTCACACCCATTTGGCGTTGAATTTCTTCTGTGATTGTTAAACCACCAATGCTTATCTCTTTAGTAAAAACCAAAATTCCGTTTTTATAAATCATGAATTGGGTTTTCTGAGCCCCCAGATCCATTATAATCCACGCTTTTCCTCGCGCCTGGGCCAGCTCTCCCATCGCTACTTCAAAAACATTTAAAGTGGCTGCCGCGGAATGATCAATAATTTTAACTTTTAAGCCTGAACGTTCAATGACTTCTTTAAAAGAATTAATAACACTTTTTTTGGCGGCACCGATGATAACATCGACCCCACCTCCTTGATTTTCGCCCACCACACTGAATGAAATATTTCCTTCATCTATAGGAAATGGTAAATACTGTTCAGCTTCCCAAACAACCTGATCCTCAATTTCTTCTTCTGATCCGCCGGACAACTGAAGCCTTTTAATAAGGGTATTGGGACCCGATACTCCAACGCAGACAAATTTGTTGCTGGAACCTAATTCTTTAATTCCAACTTGCAAAGCCTTGATGATCTCATCTTCTTTTTGAATCTCATCTTCAATGATAGTTCCCTCAGGCAGATCTACCGCTGAATAATTTACAAGTTTATAGGTGCCATCTGATTGTTTAGCGACTTCGGCCATCTTAATCGCGCTTAAGCCGATATCGACACCAATAATTCCTTTTGGACCAACGTAAAACGCTTCTCCAATTTTATCCTTAATAGTCTCTAATATATTTTTTGACGCCAAAATTATGCCTTCTCGATTTTTATCTTTATAAAATTATACATTTAATAAATAAATGTGATCAAGGAATATATGTAAGAAGCTGAGCAATCCAGTCTGGCGCGAATATTTGGAAACTACTCACAATGATGATAAATGGACCAAAAGGGATGGGGTTTTCTCTTTTGATAACCTTGGAGACCATCAATATAATACCGACAATGGCACCCAGAAAACAACTCATGAAAATGTTCTGCATGACTGCTATAGGACCAAGATAAAGACCAAGGACGGCGTAGAGTTTTATATCACCACCTCCGAGTCCAACCTGGCCCTTCATCAGATAAAAGAGCCAGCTGACCAACAGAGGAAAACCTAGGCCCAAAGCAGCTCCAATCAGCCAATGAGTCCATGGGGTATTGATCACCGAAACCGCAAAAAAAAGAAGGCCCAGGTAGATATTGATCGAATCGGGTAAAATCTGATGTTTTAGGTCAACTATGAAATGGACCAAAAAGGCAGCAAAAATTCCTAGAAAAAATAGGAAATTAAAAAGTAGTGCGGGCTCTAAAGAGCTCGGGGCAATGACTAAAGCAAAGAGCCCCGTGATCAGTTCGACCATTGGATACTGCCACGAAATTTTAGTTTTGCAGCCTGAGCAACGTCCTTTTAAAAAAATAAAACTAAGCAAGGGAATGTTCTCATACCAGCTGATCGTTTTTTTACACTCTGGGCATGCCGAACGAGGGTAAGCAATATTCATCCCGAGCGGCAATCGATATATCAGCGCATTGAGGAAGCTCCCGACAATCAGGCCAAAAAGGGTCGAAAAAATTAACAAAATATTTTCCACGTTAATCCAGATTTTTGTTTTTAAAGAGTTGAATCACAAATATCAATAAGGCCGCTGCATAAATCAAGAAATAAACAAGGGCATTCGCTAAATAATCAATGGAGATGACTTGTTGATAGAGCACAAAATCTTTCAGATTCAGCTTATAGAGATTTGGCAACAAAACGTGGCCAATCTTGACGACGGTATCAAAAAAGGGATTCATTTTTGCAAAAACCAAACGCGAAGTTTCATTCAAAGAATGGCCCACGACGATAATAACAAGAGAATAAATAACTGACATGGCCGTACTCGTGATCAACGAAAACAAAATAGCGACCAACAACACTAAAAAAGATTCAATAAAAGAAAAGAGACTTGCCCATAATATGAGGGTCTGAAACGTCCCGCCCACCAAAAGAAAAACCCCAACCGAGAGCATAGTTAGAACAATAGTATTAATAAGTAAAACCGAAGAAAAACCTGTAATTTTTCCTATTAAAAAAGAAATTCGGGAAATGGGTTTAGACAATATCATATACAGTGTTCGCTGCTCTACTTCCTTGCTAATTAAGGTTGAGCCAATAAAAATGGCCATTCCTAAATTTGAAAGTGTCATAATTCCCAAGCCAAAATCCAAGGCGATTTTAGCGGGAGCACCGTAAGCAAATTCGGAGGCGATGTACGTGACAAGAATTAAGCCCAGGCCCAAAAAGAGAATACTCATCATTATCTTGCTGCGATAAACTTCAATAAACGTATAATGGGCGACAGTAAGGATGTTTTTCATTTTTTTATTTTATAAATTATTTCTTCTAAATTGGGTTTTTCTTTTTCTATTTCAAATATATTTACTTTTCGTTGAATGAGATTGGAGAGAGTTTCAAACTTATCTTTTTCGTGAATAAATAAAGTTTCAATTTTTTCATTTTCCACGTATCTTATTTTGTAACGATCATCTGAATTTTTTAAAACCAGTTCATCAATACCGCCCTCGTAGATCAATCTTCCTTTTTCGATAAAAACAACTTTCTGACAAATTTCCTCAACATCTGAAACAATATGGCTGCTAAAAAAAATAGTGATCCCTTGATTGTTCAATTCTTTTAAAATATTTTTGAAATCTTTTCGCCCAATCGGATCTAAGCCCGAAAGCGGCTCGTCCAAAATAAGAACCTTCGGTTGATGAATTAAAGAACTAATAAAACCTAATCGCTGCTGCATTCCCTTGGAATAGCCATGTATACGACGATCTATCGCGTGCGCAATCTGCATCCTTTCCGCCCAGGAGACGATCAATGCCTGAAGTTCATTTTTTTGAATTCCACATAAACGCCCTGTGTATTCGAGAAACTCCCGGCCGGTGAGATGCTGATATAAATAGGCTTTTTCCGGGAGGTAGCCGATAGAAGCTCTCACTTCAAGTGGAGTATCTCCCATTGCTTTTGAAAACTTAACTTCGCCTGAATCTGGACGAGAAAAATCCATGAGGATTTTCATAAGAGTTGTCTTACCCGCCCCGTTTGCACCGAGAAAGCCAACCAGTTCACCTTCGTTAATTGAAAAGGAGACATTATCCAGTGCTTTAAATTTTTTATCCCAAAAATTATATTTAAACGTTTTTGATATTTCATTAAATTGAATCATAGTGAAATTATATGTTGTAAATTAAAATTAAGAAACTTTTTATAGCCTTTTATTTTGCTCCAGTAAAAGGCTCCGTTTCCTACATGTCTAAAAATTCTCTTTATGCTATAATCCTCAAATATGAAGAATAATAAACTTTTTCAAAAAACTTTTCTCTATTTTCTTTCAGCTTTATTTTTAATTGCTGCTTATGCCGTTAATCTTAATAACGAAAAGCCTCTGATGTTTGTCGCCAAACAGGATCAGGCCATTAACTTCAACGCCTCGCTCTTTAACTATCTCAACCTGGGACTTAAGCGACTTATTTCTTCAACCTTGTGGACCTCCACTATTTTAGAGAGCGACATCGAGCACTACAAGAAGAAAGATTTAAATTCCTGGATGTTTTTGCGGTTTAATTTAATATCTGAATTAGAACCGGAGTTTTACGAAAATTATTCTTTTGGCGGCCCCTATCTTTCTATTATTAAAGACGATATCGAAGGGGCAAGTATTATTTATAAAAAAGGGTTGAAGCAATATCCTAATGACTATTTCCTCATTAAAGATGCCAGTTTTCACTTTTATTTTGAGGCGAAAGACATGGCCTCTTCCCTCAAATTGTTTGAAAAATTAAAAACCTTTCCCCAAGTCCCCTTCTACCTACAAACAGCGCGAGCAAGGGCAGAAGCTGGCCAGGGAAATCTAAACGAAGCCTTTGCAATGCTCACCGAAATGCAGGCAAAATTTCCTGCCCACACTGCGATGGGCGCAAGGATATTTGAATATCGCTACAGCATCAAAGCCGAAGTAGACTTAGATTGTCTTAATAACAAAAAAGAGAATTGTTTTAAAGTGGACTTAGAAAACAGGCCCTACATTTTAAGGAATAATGTTTTCAAGGCCCAAAGGGCGTGGAGTATTTATCGTCCCAAATGGCGAAAATAATCTTTTTATGAAAAAACGAGCTCCTTTTTAGAAAAGGAGCTCGTTAAAATACTAGTAACCGATATTAGAATTCGTTAACTTTTTCTCTTCAGTGATAGTCCACTTGTCATAAAGAACACCTGAAATATTTCCAACAGCACCGGCCATAAAAGTGGTCCCTGCAACCGGAAGTGATGTTATTGGCATTTCCCCAGCCCCCGGAAAGCTAGTCCCTGCCTTAATAGGCGTAGGTGATGGATCCCAAGCAAAAGGTGTTGCTAGACAATCAGGCAGACGTGCAACAACGTTAGTGTTTTCTCCCGCTTGAAATCCAATGCGGTAATATCCTCTAGGCGACTTATCATAACCTAAAATTTCTAAACAAGTTGCGTACGAATCGTAATCAGCCATTGAACCAACTTCAACTGAATAAACGGCTGCCAGCTGGATTTTTGCCTCTGATTGTTTTGCTTTTGCCTGATACTTTTTAAAGTTTGGAACTGCAATCGCTGAAAGAATACCAATGATCGCAACAACTACCATCAACTCAATGAGCGTGAATCCCCGCTCCCCTTGTAATAACCATTTCTTCACAAAATCTCTCCTGTTTATACCAAAATTAAGATTTGGCATTTTAAAATTCTTAATTCTGCACTCAAAAACATTAAGAGTTTTAGAGGTACAACCTTAAGAACTAGTTATGTTCTATTTTATCACTCTTCGGAAAAATTACTAGGAGTCTTTAATTTATGGCACCTTATGCTCCGGCTGACATAAACATCGGCAAATACATGGCAACTAATATGGTCGCTACGATTCCCCCCAGGACTACGATGATGATTGGTTCAATCATTTTCGTCATACCAGACACCAAGGTATCAACCTCGTCCTCAAAAACCTCGGCAACCCGAGCAAGCATTTGGTCGATCTGGCCGGTCTGCTCCCCCACTCTGATCATCTGAGTAACCAACTCAGGAAAATAAACGATTTTACTTAAAGGCTCCGTCAGGGTCTTCCCTTCCATTACCTTTTTCTTCACTTCCTTCAAGTCGCGGGCAATGACCCCGTTGTCTAGCGTTTCAATACAAATATCAAGGGCGTCGATCAGAGAGACCCCCGCGGCCAACAAAGTTGAAAGGGTATTGGCAAATGAACTCAAGTTACCTTTGATAATAATTTGTCCAAAAAGCGGAAAACGCATACTCAAATTGTCCCAAAAAATTTTCCCGGTCGGTGTTCGGATGTAAGACATAAAAAAGGCCATGCCCACGAATGCGGCCGGAACCATGATAGGCGTGTACTTACCAAAAAAATCAGAGGTGTCGATAACAAATGAAGTGATCCATGGCAACTCCTGCCCTGTTTCTTTCAACATCCCGGTAAATTGTGGAACAACAAAAACCATCATCCCCCAAATAACCACTGCACCAACAAGACAAACAATGGAAGGATACATCATCGCAGACTTAATCTGCGCTTTTGTTTTTTGTTGCTTTTCCATGTGGGCGGCTAATTTTTTTAAAATCTCATCGAGAATACCACCGGCTTCTCCCGCTCTTACCAGATTACAATAGAGCTTATCAAAACCCTTTTGAGCCTCCATTGCCTCGGCAATTGTTTTCCCCTCACCGACATCAGCTGCAATTTTTTTAATCGCCATTTTGAGTGAAGGGTTTTTTTCAGAACGATATAAAATCTCAAGCGATTGGATAATCGGAACACCTGCACTGATCATAACTGCAAGTTGTTTGGTGAAGGTTGATAATTCCTTCATGCTAATGGCCTTGGCCAGCCCCTTATCGACCATCCACATCCCAAGATCGAATTCCAGAAGAGTTGGCGGAGTAATTTTTTTAACCCGAACTCCCTGGGCACGCAATATTTTCCGTACTTCTCGTTCAGAAGCTGCTTCAACCTTGCCTAAAACTTTCTTGCCGCCTGAATCGACGGCTTCGTACTTAAACATTCCCATTTATTTTATTTTACCTTTATTCCCAGCTGTGTCGACAATTCCTCCGGCGCATTCGAGTAGCCCATGGCCACTTCCACGCTGATCGATCCGGTTTCAACAAGTTTTTTTAAACTCTGGTTCATAGTAATCATACCAGATTTATCTTGCCCGATTTGCATTTGAGAATAAATTTGGTGCATTTTATCTTCACGAATTAAATTGCGGATACCATTGGTGGGAACTAAAATCTCCATAGCGGCGACCCGTCCCTTTTCAAAAGACTTGGAAATTAGCTGCTGTGAAACGATCCCTTGCAAAACAAACGACATCAGCGTTCGAATTTGAACTTGCTGATGGGCCGGAAAAACGTTAATGACACGATTGATAGTTTGCACACATGAGTTAGTGTGAAGTGTTCCGAAAACCAAGTGACCGGTCTCCGCGATGGTCAAAGCGGCTTCAATTGTTTCCATATCTCTAAGCTCACCCACCAGAACAATGTCGGGATCCTGTCTCAGTAAACTTTTTAAGGCATTAGAGAAATTATGTGAATCTGTGCCAATCTCTCTCTGGTTAACCAGACACGATTTATGCGCATGTACAAATTCGACTGGATCTTCCAGAGTAATAATATGTCCCGCTTCATGTTGATTGAGATAATCAATTAATGAAGCAAGGGTTGTCGACTTACCAGAGCCAGTGGGGCCAGTAACCAAAATGAGCCCGTTACTTACGTCACACATTTTTAATAAAATATTTGGCAAGTTAAGCGCTTTAAAATCTGGAACAATGCTGGGAATAATACGAAAGACTGCTGCCACTGCGCCTTTAGAATTGAAGACGTTGGCTCGAAAACGCGCCAGCCCTTTAATCCCAAATGAAAAATCGAGTTCTAATCTTTTTTCAAATTCATTTTTCTGGTCTTCAGAAAGAATTTGATAAATCAATCTTTTGGTATCTTCACCAGAAAGTGGCGATGTTTTAACCTTAATGATTTCTCCATGCACTCGCAACCCAGGTGATGTCCCAGAGGTAATGTGCAAATCGGAAGCATTGCTATCAACCATCAACTTGAAGAGCTGCTGGATCTTTAAGGCTTCATTCCCTACATTGTGAGATGTACCTGTTTGGGTAAGTCGGGTCGATCGCGTGTCGTTTTCATCACTCATAAATATCCCTATAATTTATCTGAAGCTGAGTTCGATACTGCTTCATCAAGCGTTGTTAATCCTTGAGCAACCTTGGTCAGTGCACACATCCGTAGTGTCTTCATGCCTTCTTTGATCCCCTGGCGCTTGATTTCATCCGAAGATCCACGGCGAAGTAATATTTCTTTTATGGTTGGCGACATTTCTAAAACTTCATAAATAGCAACCCGGCCCTTGTAGCCCGTATTGTTGCAAGTCTGACAACCCTTACCTTTGTAAACGGTAATTTTGGCGGCCGAAGTGGGAGAAATACCGCAGGAAATAAGTAACTCTTGGGTAATAGATGGATCTACATCTTTGCAGTCTTTACAGATTTTACGACAGAGTCTTTGTGCAACAACAACGTTTAACGCCGCTGCCACTAAAAACGGCTCAATTCCCATATTGACCAAACGAGTGATCGTACTTGGAGCATCGTTGGTGTGAAGAGTTGAAAGAACCAAGTGGCCGGTTAAAGCTGCTTCAATCGCAATCTCTCCAACCTCTCCATCTCGAATCTCACCCACCATGATGATGTCTGGATCCTGACGAAGAAATGATTTAAGAGCAGCAGCAAAGGTGAGCCCAATATCTTTTTTAACGTTGACCTGGTTGATTCCTTCCAGGTTAAACTCTACTGGATCTTCGGCCGTCGAAATATTTGTATCAATTTGATTAAGTTCGGCAATCGCTGAATAAAGAGTGGTGGTCTTACCTGATCCCGTCGGCCCGGTAACCAAACACATTCCATAAGGTCTATAAATACCTTCTTTAAAAATATCAAGTTGCTTTTGCTCAAATCCTAACTTGGTCATGTCAAGTTGCAAGTTTGAAGAGTCCAGCAGTCGAAGAACGATTTTCTCACCAAACAAGGTTGGTAACGAAGAGACGCGATAGTCAATTGGCTTTCCACCAATCTCCAGTTTTATACGGCCATCTTGTGGCTTTCTGCGCTCGGAAATATCCATTTGTGCCAAGATTTTAACTCTTGAAATAATCGGCAACATTAAATTGCGAGGAGGTTTCGCCGCTTCGACTAAACTACCGTCCTGACGATAACGAATTCTGAAATTATTTTCATAGGGCTCAATATGAATATCAGAGCATTTTAAAACAAAAGCTTCCGCCAAAATTCGATTAACATATCGAATGACATCATCACCAATATCGTCTTCTTTAATGTTTTCTTCTTTCTTGGAGTCAGCCTTGATTTCCCTGATGGTTTCCAGCACATCTTCGATGCTCTCTGGGACTCGGGCAAACATATCCGACCAAGAAGAAAGACTGGTGAGGATAAATTCAATGGGATATTGAAAAAGAGTCTGAAGTTCGGCCTGAAGTTTTATAAGCGAAGGATCGTAAATGGCGACACTAACTGCTTTGGCATTCTTCTGGATGGGAATGACTCTAAATTTAATGATGTCACTCTTCTTTACAATTTTAAACATTCTTTCTGGGATCTTGGCCTTAGATAAATCGATGTAAGTTAAATTGTAATTTTCAGCAACTTGTTTTGCGAAACGAACATCATCAAAAAACTTAAATTGCAACAATCCAAGTTCAGAAATCACCAGTGGATCTTTATCAATAACTAAGGGCCTTAGATCCTTTATAGGAACCATTCCCGTTTTCGTAATTACGTCCACAAACTCTTTTCTAAACATACAGTTTTTATTTTATCCTAATTAGGAGTTGCTCGATATTTTAAAGACTTATCGGCATTAATAATTATGTTCTTTAAGATTTTAGTTATTTAAATCGAAGGGGTAATAGACCAAAACGATAAGGCATAGGCAGCTTGGAGCTCCAACATTTCTATGCCATCGATGTAGGATTGGCATTTTGTCGCAAGAGTGCTTGAGTGCGGAATAAAATTGTAATTAAAATCCCAAAAAATAGTCTGTTGATCAATCAAACCGCTAAAAACAAATTCTCTGGCGCAGCTATTAAGCACCAATTTTTGCTTAGGCGCTTTAAAGGCCTGGGCAAAATGAGCGGTCAGATTTAACCGATTTAAATCTTCGGTTATTTTTCGCGAGAAGATTTTATATTCGATCCCCAATTGCTCCAGCGCCACCTGGGCCACTTTAGACATGACGCCATCACCAAGAAGGATCACACTTAAATCCAAATATTTTACTTTTAGTTTATGCAGAATTTCGACGATCGCCAGGTAGTCTGTATTTTCCCCCGTAAAGCCCTGGGCTTCTTTCCTTAAACAGTTAATGGCCCCCAGGGAGGATGCCTGTGCCGTTAATTGAACCTGATTCAGGAAATGTTTTTTATAAGGACTGGTGATACTTATCCCATCATAAACTTTAAAAAGATCAGCGGCGGACGGGATTAAAGCTGAATTTTCATAATCCAAAAGATCGTACTGAATATCAGTCTTAAGAAGTCTTCGATAGATTTCGCCAGACCTTGAATGCTGAATATCTTTTCCCACCAAGGCCAGTTTTATCATGATTTAAAATACTTTTTTACCGACTCAACATCACTATTAATCTGAGAAACCAAATCATTAACGCTGGAAAATTTTTTCTCATCTCGAAGTTTTCCTAAAAAAGAAACGCGCATTTCTTCCCCGTATATATCTCTGTTAAAGTCGAGTAAGTGAGTTTCAATATTAACCACTTGCCCCATATTAAAAGTTGGATTGATTCCGATATTGGTGACTGAATTATAAGTCATCTCATGAATTGTGGTTTGGGTAATATAGACTCCCTTGGCGGGAATAATTAATTCCTTATCGTAATCCAAATTGGCGGTAGGAAATCCGATTTGTTTCCCTCTGCCTTGTCCCTTAATAACCCTGCCAGAAAGAAAATAAGATCTTCCCAATAATGAATTGGTCTTTTCCATTGCTCCCATCGCTATCGAGGATCTAACAACACTTGAAGAAATGGCATGATTGTCCAATCGAAATTCATCTTGCAAAATCAGGCTCACCTTTTTTTCTTCGCACAGACTTTTGGTAAGTTCATATCCACCTGATTTATTGGCACCAAAAACAAAATCGTGACCTAGATAAATTTTTTCGATACCTGAGAATGAAAAAACATATTTTTCTAAGAAATCTTCAGGTAAAAGAGTACTGAAGTCTCGGGTGAAATCTATTTCCAAAAGATAATCCACTCCACATTGGGCCAAAAGCTCTCGTCTTTCAACAAAGGTATTTATCAAAAAACCAGTTTGGGCCTTTAGAATCTGTACCGGATGCGGGACAAAGGTAATAACGACAAATTTTGCTTTCGTCTGCTTGCAGTCCTGGTGAATGCGTGAAAGAAACTCACGATGCCCAACATGCACACCGTCAAAATTACCAATGGTAACTTGTATTTTTTCTTCCGCATAAAGTGTTTTTAGCTCATCGATTTTCTTTAATACAATCATATATTTTTCACTATTTCTTTAAAGTGGTCCGCCTCAAATTTAACTTTAGGATCTGCTTTATTTATCCCAAAAGTCTTCTCTTCGCAAACCAGGAGAGCATTTTTAAAATAGGCTTTTGCTTCTTTACTTAAAACACTTTCCTCAATTACTTGCTGAATCGAGACTCCGCCATGAGACATTTTATTCTCTTTATCCAATGCCAAAACAACTTTATAAAGGTCTGAATAATTTAAGCCTTTACTCTTCATCCTGGAAATTTCTTTTTTTACTTCAGCAATATGATTTCCGGCCGGAACAATCTTTTTATTGAGAAAGTACCAATGGGCCAAGGTGGCCAAAATAGAAATGCTGAGGATCAAATTAATAACGTCAAACCAGCGGCTAAACCAACGATCTTCGCCTTTAAGCAATGGACCGACTAAAGCAACGGGGTTTTTTTCAATTTTCTTTGCATCGGAGGGAGAAAAAAGTTTCGAAAGAAAATCTCCCTCCGAACTTAGGGTCTGGTCTTTGTTTTTAACTTGGGGCTGATTGCTGCCCCCCGTCCCGCTAGCGGCAACTGCCACTCCTGAGATCTCAATCCCCGGAATCGTTACTTTCTTTTCAACAAAGCGCCCAGAGCTGGGATCAAAATAGGCTAAATCAAGTTCTCGACTTTTTAGACTCAAAGGACCTCGCGCCAAAAAAGTGTACTCGAAAACTTTTTTAGCGGCTTGAGTGCCTAATTCCGTCACTTCGGACTTTGTGTCAAATTGTTCAAGATTATTATCAGTATAAATTGTAGGGGCATCCATATTCTCAACTGCGCCTTTACCTTTAACTTCAAACTTTACTTCGATCGGCTCATTAACCAAAAATTTGGTTTTAGAAAGACTGAGATTGAACTCATGTTCTCCCACTAATCCCGTAAAACTAGCTGGTACATTTTCCGTAGGTAAAGGAAGGACCTCTACTTCAATTCGTGGACTCGAAAGATCTTTATTTTTGTAGCGTTGTGAGCCCATCCCGAATCCGCCAAATGGTGAAGAGTAATCATTCTCCACTACTTGAACTGAAATAATCATGGGATCCAAAATAGCATTACCAACTTTTTCAGGATATAACCTGGCCGAATAAGTTAAAATTCTTTTAAAGATCTGTCCCTTATATTGAACGGTTTCAACTGGTGAATTGACATGATGAAAGCGTTTAATGAATTTATTAAGCTTTGGAAATTCTCTTACATCGTTACCAGTAATTGATGTTTTAAAATAAAGAAAATAATTAACATCTATTCCTTCACCTAAATAGACTTTAGTTTTTGAAGCAGTAGCCTCCATAAAGGCGTCGGGAATTCGTCTGGCCTGGGCCAGGACACTGACGGAGACATCTTTTACGTTGGTGATCTTACCATCAATTTCCACCTTGATATTTCGTAAAGTCACCTGACCTTGACGTTCAGCTATCAATTCATAGACGTAGTTTTGCTCTCTGGTGGTAGTAAACTTTCCATTAATGACAGTGGTTGAAATTGAAACACCTTGTTCTCGTTTCCCCTGCACGATCGCGCCACTAGGAGTAAAGGAGATGTAGGGGTCAACGTTTCCAGTGGTTTTGACTTTAAAAGTGACAAAAAAACTTTCATTCATCAATGGTTCCGGCGGACTCACCTCAACCTCAACCACTTCAGCCTGGAGTGCGGAAGTAAACAATGTAAAACCGAAAATCAATGTTAAAAGGAAAAATTTTATTAAATTCATTACCAGTCTCTCTTGGGTTTTTGCTCACCACGCTCGCTTGTGGAGGTGTCCATCATTTTCTTTTGCAGTTCGCGATCATCGCTCATGATTTGTTTTATCATCGCTGGGGTTTTTACCATTCGACGTTTCTTTTCTATTTCTTTTTCTTTTTCGTCTAGGGTGCTTGGGCCCGAGGGCTGAGCTTCTTCTTTGTCTTCTCCCTCCTGGCCTTTATTTTTTTCTTTTTTATCTTTACCGTCTTTTTTGTCTTTATTATCTTCTTTTTTTTCTTCCCCCAACTTTCCGTCGGAGTTGGGTTTCTGTTGGGGCTGTTGCTTATCTTTTTGGTCCTGGCCTTCTTTATTCTTGCCGTCTTCTTTTTGATTTCCCTGACTTCCTGGCTTGCTCTGGCCTTTGTTCTGCTTGTCGTCGTTGCCGTCTTTTTTATCCTGCTGGTTTTGAGAGTCTTGATTGTTTTTCTGCTCTTCTTTTTCTTTTTGTTCTTTTTCTTTTTTTTGCTGCTCTTCTTTTTCTTGATTTTTCTTTTGTTCAACATGCATGCGCAAATTTCTTCTCATTTTATCTTTCAGCTCTTCATTTTTTGAATTTTTCATCAAGTCCTGAATAATAGGCAATGCTTCTTTTAGACGATTGGACTTCAAAAGCGCAGTCGCATGATTAAAGCGAATTTCTTCTGAATCGTCTTTTTTTCCATATTCACGGTAGAGCTCCGTGGCCCTTTTATCATCTTTAGCTTTCAGCATTTTTTCAGCTGTTTTTAAAACATATTCTCTATCCGCCTTCCCTTCCTTGATAAGCTCCAGATCTTTTTTTATTTCTGGACTAACATCCGCTTTCTTTTCCTGGGCGTGCAATGGATGACCTTCTAATCCCAGGCCAAGGAAAAAAAGTATCACCAGAGTTTTTGGCATTTTAAAAACGGGAAATCTTCCAACCAATACAGACAAACAAAAAAGAACAATGGCCGGTATTAAAATGTAATGGGAATAAACGGGTCTGATCCGCATATCGCCAACACTTTGCTTTTTATTGTATGCTGACCTAAAAAAATTCATAATATCTTCGGTGGGCAGCGAGTAAGAATTGGCTATCCAATATTTAAAATTTTGAACGTTACGTCCTATTTTTTTTATATATTCTTCATCCAGTTTTGTGATGACGGGCTCCCCTTTAAACGTTTTATAGCCTCGAAAGCTTCCATCCTCCCAGCGCAGAGGAATATTCCCTCCTTTAAGCGTTCCCACACCAACGATTGCCAAATTCACGCTAGCAGGAATTTTTACTTTAAATTCTCCCTCACTCTCTTCTGCGTCAGTAAAGACCAGAATGTTTCCCGTTTTTGATTTATCGTCTTCGCTGGAATCAAATTCGAAATACTGAACAGATTCTTCAACCGCCTGAGAAATATTAGATCCTCCCGCAATCGAATTGGTCTTTTCCAGCGCAGCTAAGCGAGAATCAATTAAGTCAATGTCATCGGTAAAAGGTATTAATCTTTTTTGGATATCAGAAAAAAGCACCACTGATACTTGATGTCCGGGCGCATTTTTCACAAAGTGTCGAGCGATCTGCAATGATTTGACGAAGCGACTTGGCCTCACATCTTCCGACAACATACTGGCCGAAGTATCGAGGATAATAATCGTCCGTTGGTCTGGAAGACTGGCCCTGATTTTTTTCTCTGGTCCCCTAAGATCTAAAAGTGCCAGCATAAACAGCAGTAAACTTAGAATATATAAAAAGGAAGATATTCGACTTGCCCAAGTCCTTTCAAAAAACCAATAAGATTTAACCCATTTAAAATAATTAGCATTAAATCGATTTAGAAAAACAGCAATTACAAGTATGGCCACAACAGCATAAAGCAAAAACTGAGTATTAACAAAACTCATTGCCCCTCCCTTAAGAGAAGTCGACGACTAAGCTCTGATCCAATTAAAAAGCAAATTCCGATCAATAAATATTTAAAATATAATTCTTGATAAATAATTCGCCCCGACTGCTCTATTTGAGTTCTTTCCAGTCGATTAATTTCGTCTAAAACATTTTGAAGAGCTTTATTATTACCGGCCATATATGATTTCCCTTTGGTCATATCAGCGATTTCTTTCAACCCTTTGGCGTCAACGCTTCCCCCTGGAATCATTTGATATCGCTGAACCCCGAACATGTTCGGGCCAACCGGAATGCGGGCGGATTTATCTCCACCAATACCGATAGTGTAAATTTTAATTTTATTAGCGGCTGCCATCTCTGCTGCTTGCAATGGAGTTAGCGTTCCAACATTACTAACCCCATCTGTCAGCAAGAGAATAACTTTGCTTTTCGCTTGTGACTGGATAAGGCGTCCAACCGCCAGAGCAAGGGCGTCCCCGATATTGGTTCCATCACCTAATGGCCCAAGTTTTATTTGTTCAACCATTTTTTTGATAAGCTCTAAGTCAGTTGAAAGTGGCAGAAGGGTAAAAACTTTTTCAGCAAAAATAACAATCCCAATACGATCTTTAGGAAATAGCGCCACAAAATCAGAAACCTTTTGTTTGGCGGCTTCAAAACGATTGGGCTTTAAGTCTTCGGCCATCATCGAACGCGATAAATCCAGAACAACTATAATATCGTTTACGTCGATAGTATTCTTATCCATTCCCAGTGGTTTACGAGGGCCGGCAAGCGCAAAGGAAATATAAAGCCATCCAATAACCCCGGCTATAAAAATCAGAGAACGAACAATAGGAAACCCTCTCTTTTTGTATTTGGTCGGTAAAAACAGCTGAGGTTTCCTAAACCAGTAAAAAAAACTGACCAGCCAAAAGAGGAGCCCCACCAATCCCCAGAGTGCATAGGTGACATGCTGAAATTCAAAATTCATTTGAAACTCCCGCGAATCACATCAAAACAATTCTGGACCTCAGACAATTCTTCATCGTTCCAACTTTTTTTGTACTGGTGCTGTTCCATCTTGCTAAAAAATTCTTTATAGGCCGGTGCCTGAACGACGATCAGTTGCAACCATTCGTTACGAAGGGCATAAATTCTTTCGTAATCCTGGCGCGTGCTCGCTTGCAAAAACATTTCTTTATATTTTTTAGTAGCAAGCGCAAGCGGGTCCGATTTAAATTTTTGGAGCAATGATTTTATATTTTTTCGTTTCCAAAACAAAAGGAACATTAAAATAAAACAAACTAAGGCCACAACTACTTTGAGCAGATCTGATCCAATAAGTCCTTGATCCATAACATAATAATCTTCAGGGTCTTTGTCCGCTGCTTCGATTTTTAGGGGGGGAACCACAACCGGTATCAATTGTCCCTTATAGTTTAAAGCGGAGGTGGGATTCTCCTTCGAGCGTTTAACAATTAATAGCAACTTGGCTTCTATCACATCTGCATTATTCAGGGATGCTCCAACTGATTCTACTTCTGTGATGATAAGAGCATTGGCCAAAATCATATTATCAAGTTGTTTAAATTCATTAAGATCTACATTTTCTATCGGCCAAACTTTAAGCACCGCCTCCACCAAATCACCTTCTTGCAGTACGGCCGGGGCGGAGGTCAATTGCAATTCGGCCTGAATCTCGGCTCCCAAGACTTTTAGCGAGAATAGAACTAAAAAAAGGAGTAAGGATAATTTTTTCATCCCATCTCCTTAATAAAATTCTCTAGGTATTTTTCCTGAATCCGAATTCTTTTGAATCTTTTTCCAAATTCGTTACTCAAGTCTTTTTTACCCGACAAATCGTATTTACCCAAACTTCCTTCGTTGTTTTTAGCGGAAGCAGCAAATAGCGAAAAGGGAAGTGATTGGGCTTCATCCAATGGCGACAACAACTGGAAGCAATGAACATTGGATCTATAAAGTATTTTCTTAAGAACGCTGGAATCGATAAAATCATTAAAATCAGAGAGCAGAACTATTTCACGTTTGCTGTTTAAATGTTTCATAATGGACAAATATTTTTGCATCTTATCCACACCATCTCCAATATCTCTCTCCAGATTTACAACCCCATGCTCCGTTAGAATTTTATGATCTTCAAGAGTGGAAATAAAATGGGAAATCCCCACTTCACCGGATTTCTTGGGAACGTGAATAATCTGATCGGCAACAATAATGGCATGAACAAAATCGCCGCTTTCTTTTGCTAATAAATAAAGCAGGCAACAAATTTCAATGGAGGCTTGCAGTTTTGAAACACCGTTAAAGCCTGTTAGCATGGTGGTGCTAGCATCTATCACCACAACAATTTCTACATTTCTTTCTTCGTTAAAGGTCTTAACGTAAGGATGGCTCGTTTTCGCTAAAATTTTCCAATCAATAAATCGAATATCATCGCCAAAAGTATAGATCTGATGTTCTTTAAACTGAAGACCCGTACCTTTAAAATTAGTTTTCAACATCCCCACAGAATGTGAGTTTGCCTTTTTAAAAAGGTTGGCTTTTATTTTACCAACGACTTTTCTGACTTCAGTTATATTCATATAAACAGACTCTTTTTTACACTAAGGATTTGGCGACTTTCAATGCCACATCTGCCCCTTTAAAATTATCAATCGCCGCTTCGTACGAAAGAATTAATCGATGCCCCAAAACGCTTGGAACGATTTTCAAGACATGATCTGGAGTCACAAAATCTTTTCCTTCCATATAGGCCATAAACTTGGAAACGCGATAAAGCCAGATAACAGCTCGGGGAGATGCCCCGGAAGTAATCACCCCACTAAACTCTTTTCTAAAATGCTCAGAACCTGGTCTCGTTGCGTGCACGATTTTCACAATCAAATCTTTTATTTTTTCATCAACATAGATTGCTTCCACAAACTCCTGCGCCCCCAGCAAGTCGTCGGTTGACAGCACTGCTTCGAGCTTATTAGAAGGATATTTCTTTAATTCTAAAATGTTTTTTTCCGCTTTAAAGCTTGGATAGTCCACGTTTACTTTCATCATAAAACGGTCCAGCTGCGCTTCAGGTAACTGATAGGTTCCCTCTTGCTCTATTGGATTCTGAGTGGCAAGAACGACAAAAGGCGAAGAGAGACGATGAGTCTCGTCACCAATCGTGACTTGTTTTTCTGCCATTGCTTCCAGTAGCGCTGCCTGAACTTTGGCCGGAGCGCGGTTGATTTCATCTGCCAGTAAAAGTTGAGTGAAAATTGGCCCGAATTTCGTATTAAATTCTTCGTTTCTCTGGCTATAGATCATCGTCCCGATTAAATCAGACGGAAGAAGATCAGGAGTAAACTGAATGCGCTTAAAGGATAAATCACACAACTTACCCATCGTCGAGACCGATAAGGTTTTCCCTAAACCAGGCATACCTTCAATTAACAAATGCCCTTCACAAACGAGTGCTGCCATTATCGAATCAAGTAAATTGTCCTGGCCAAAAATAACACCTTTGGCATGATTAAGAACGACGTTGATTTTTTCTCTGGTTTCTATGCTATTGCTCATGGCTATCCTCTTTTCACGTAATAAACTAAATATTTAATATAAAAACTTTTATCTTTTAATCCGGTCATGGGGTGATCAAAGCCCTGAAGCCCCATATCCAACAATTGAATCTTTTGGCCATTTCTAAACGCTGCATCCTGAAGCGTTTTATCCAGTTCTTCATGACTAGCGTAATGAGTGCAGGAGGCCACCACCATAATGGCCTCATCATTGAGAAGTTTCATGGCTTTGAGGTGAAGTTTCTCATACCCCTGCAATGCCGTAGACTTGTTCTTTTCTGACTTGGTAAAAGCGGGAGGATCACTGACGATAACATCATATTTTTTATTTTCAGCAAGGGCCTGGTCAAGAAATTTAAAAACATCTGATCTGATAAAGCGGCCCTTATCTGAAAAATGATTGAGCTTAAGATTCTCCAGGATGGCGTTTTCCATTTGTCCCTGATCGACAAACTCAACGTAGGACACTCCGGCCGATAACAAGTGCAGCCCCCAGCTTCCAACATACGAAAACAGATCCAATCCAGAGTCCTTTTTCACCTTCAATCGCTGCAAGAGAGACTTTAAACGCGCACGATTTTCTCGATGATCGTAATAATAACCAATTTTTTGCATGACTGCTTTGGGGATTCTGTAGTGAAGACCGTTTTCCAAAATTTCTAATTCCTCAGAGATACTTTCTTTTTCATGAATTGGTAACACTTCAGCTTTTCGGTATTCTTCATTGTCGTAAAAAACAACTTCGTGCTTTTCAAAATAATTCTTAATTATGGAACGAATCACACTTCGAAAGCGATCAAGCCCTGCAGTATTAACTTGTACTAAAATATATTTTTTATACTTATCAACAATTAAGCCCGGCAACGAGTCGCTTGCGCCATAAACTAAACGACAGCCCCCCTGATAGTCTAAAAAAAGTTCTCTTTTTTTGAAGGAAGAATTTAGCAGCTCGGCGATCACCTCTTCTGCTACTTTGCTTTCCACTACGCTCGTGTCAAAGGTCCAGGCGACAGATTTTAAAATTTTAATTTTGAAAAAAAGGTCGGTATTAGGATTTATGTAGGCGATATATTTTTTCTGAGCAGAAGGATCAACCAGACACACCCATTCTCCAGGAATAATCCCTTTCGGGATTTCTTCTACATCTTTTTCTGAAAGCTCTCGTTGCTCGCGTTGAACTTTCATAGAACACTTGGAAAGAAGTTGTAACGTTTTCAGCTGGGGGCCTCTAAGGAGATAAATTACTGTTATCTCCTTAGTATAGAACGAGTTTCGTATTCTTCAATAAGGGAATTATTAAAGCTTCAACTGATCTTTTTGATCAATTAAATCGAAATGGCGGTTTGACTTCTTTAATCGCGATGGCCGGTATCAGATAATCAATCATCCGAGAAATTTGATCAATATTTTCAACAAACATTTTCTGATTCATAAGCATGAAATTAGATTGTCCTGAATCAGATTTTTTATTTAAGAACTTAACTAAACTTGCGGGTTCATCATAGTGGTAATTAGCACTACATCCACTTTCTCCGGTGCGACAGACTACATTTTTAGTGGTAAAGGAGAGAAAGTCACGTATCGGAGTGAAATCAAGCTGCGGCGACTGGGCCATTCTTCTTAGGTTTTGTCCCATCGTTAAAAACCATTCTCCGTTTTTTTGATGAAAGATATCTAAATAACGGTAGTCTTCTCTCGCCACATTATATGTGTTGGCCACCAGCTTGGGATCCTTAAATGTTTCAAGCAACAGCTCCAGTCCCTGAGTGCTATGGCCTGGACTACCACCGATTTGAGGATTTGGCATATTATCAAGCAAGGTCGTTTGCAGCACCAGGAATAAATCATTTAACGCCAGGTAAGCTGTATTTTTCAGGGGGTCTGAAGTTGAATTCAATTTATTTGTTAGAAAATAAAGTGCAGTATTCACCGGCCTTACGGCATCAATTAATTTTACATCCCATGGAAAGTAATTTTTCAGCGTCGGCCAGTAATCAACAATTTTTTCCATTGCTAAAAAGAGCTGAAACAGGTTGTTATTGGCATACTTTTGGGTAAGAGGGTCAAAACCCTCTTTACTGAAAACAATTTCGGGAGAACCAAGATAGGAACCAACAACCATTACTCTTGCCAGCGTGTCTTCAAGCAGACGGGTTTCAGCATAATTTAAACCAGCAATCCAATCAACGGTGTTAGCAAAAAGATTTTGTGTTTCATTGGCAGGAATGGCGCTTAACTTCTTAAGTAGCTTTTCAGCGGAAGCGCTGGCGATAGGAAGATCGAATCCATACATCAAAGCGCGATCCACACGTTTAAATTCTTCACTCTCAATAAATGATTCAAACTCTGCTCTAGTGCGCCCCACACGGTCGCGAATAACCCGGGCAGCATTACTCCATGAGGTCATGACCGTCATGTCACTTAAAATTTTACCATTATGTTTTACCAGTACTTCATCTTTAAGCGGGAAAAGTTGCACTTTCTGAGCAGCAGTCGCGGAAGATGCAATAAGTGATTGTTCAAAAGTTTTTAGGTAATCGCCAAAGCGCAAGCGGGCATCTAATCCCCGGCCGTTATTGACGTCGGAAAGTGAGTCGTAAACTTCCAGGGAATTGAGCGCCATTCGCAAATCGCTGTCAGACATCTTTCGAGCGCAGCGAATACCTGGAATCCGCACACATTTTTGTAATAATTTTTTCCGGGCCGCTACGTCGGCATTGTAATCTTCGCCGTGAACGACTGCGTTTAAAAAAGCCACTCCCAGATAATTGTTACCAAAACGAACTTCGCGAATAACCGATTCAATTCTTTCCAAAGTGGTAACCTTTTCTCTGGATGACTTGCCAGCTTCGTTGACAAATTTAACTTCCAAATTGTTTACCGCAAAAGCTTTATCGCTGGTGTCATACATATAACGAAACGTATCTTTTAAACTTAATCTCACTTTTTTCGTTTTTTTCGATTTGAGAGGAATGTCCAGCCCTTCGCCTTTTTTAGCCGCTTTCATCAGCATTGCAATAGGTGATCCATTTTCTTTTTCAAAAGTATTTTGAAGCAAATAAAGAATGTTGTTACCGTAAAGCTTCACCACCTCTTTATTGGGACAAGGATATGGACTGATAAACTGATTAACAACTTTTTCACAATCTTGTTTAGGATCATAGCTTCCCAACGAGCGATTTTGGGCCTTGGAAAGCTCGCCGGACTTAACCCAGACACCGTAATCCGTAAAAAGCTTTCCTAAATTGTTAAATACATTTTTAGAGTAAGCAAAATTATCTTCTCGGGTGAAGGACTTGATAAGCGCATTGCGATGTTGAATATTTTTTTCGGGAACCACTTCCAATACTGAAGATAGCCATTGCAGATTTTTATCAACCAGTGGAGCGGCAGATTTTTGGTTGAAATGATAATGAACTGAGGAAAGCAGATAATTGATCCCATCTTTACCTGGGACACTTGAGCCCAGTGGCCCAATGAGATTATCTATCAATTTGGCCAATCCAATGCTGGTATTCATCATATAGGGGCTCAGAATACCATTCTGGTCGAAAAGCGATTCCTGGGAATTACTGGCCTTTTTAAAAGACAAATAATTTTCTTCCACCGCATTCATCCAGCCATACATTCTAAAGGCAATGTTTTCGTTTGTGATTTTAGTGCAGGCCGCGGGCAGGTTTCTGATTAATTGGTAAAAACCATTCTGAATATCGCTAAATTTTTGCATGCACTCCACCACGGCTTTTGAATCGTAATTGGAATCCGGGCCAGAATTGTGTTTCACCTTAAAGACATACTTCTCGCTTCTGCTGCGAGAAATATAGGTATCGGAATTAGTATATTTCAATTCTTCCTGTGCAAGCTTGTTGATGGACTGACCGTTGGAGATAATCTCTAAAACTTTTAAAATTTGATCTCGAGAGAAAAACTTTTTAAAGTCTAACAATGTTTCTTTACCGGCAAGCTTGGAAAACAAATCCTGAAGTGTCAGGTAAGACATTTCTTCTTTTTCACTGCTCCCCATCCACTTATCCTGAAAGAGCGGCTGAACCTCTCTCAAATCATCAAGAAACTTAGTGTAAAAATCAAAGAGCAGCATAAAGTTTGTTTCTTTATCAAAATGTCGATCGACAAAATTGAATACGAAATTCTTCTCTTCCGCGGTGAAAAAGGTCCAAAAATCGGCAACGCCCTTAAACTTGGCATCACTTTCTGGTCGAGTGACAGCATGAAGGTATTCACCCAGAGTCGTATATCCTTCTGGTGGCAGGCTTTTGATAATATCAAAAACAATGGGATAAAAATCGCGGGTACTGGAAATAATATTGGTATTGAGAGCGTTGGCGCTAGAAAACAGATCGCCCGTTATTAGGTCGAATAAGTAAAGATTTTCAGCGAAGCTTTTATCTGGGTCGCCGCTAGCAGTGGACTGGGAAACGAGAAATTTTACTAAGTCGTAATACTTTTTCTCCCCCAAAAAATCCGCAAAATGAGTTAGGACCTTAATGAAGTTTAAATTATATTTGTTAGTTTCCAACTCGCGGCATACTTCCGTCGACATTTTTAGCCCAAAGATCCCGGCTGAGGAAAAATCATAAAAGGATTTGTAATCCTGAGAGCGAATAATATCCACGTAATTAGAAAGATGGGTTTTGAATACGAACTCAATCAGTTCATTGGGATTGGCAGTGCTCTTAATTGAGCAAGAAAGACCGTTGTCATAAACTTTTTCAAGATTCTTAATTTCGCCAGCAAATTCCGGATTTACCAAAACTGGATACTCTAACAGGTCCCGAAATTTCTCGCGGTTCATTTTTAAATCTTGTACCCATTGATAAATCCAGGGGGTGTCACCATTTTCATTGCCAGTTAAAAGAATTTTACTCGCAAAATCCCGATCTTCGTCTGAAAAACCGGCCCGGGCCTTAGCGGCAATGGCATCCACCAAACTTAAGCGACTGGGAATATAAAGTGGAGAGGCTCTAAATTTATTAATTTCTGTTCTTAACTTGTCTTGTTTGCCGTCCAGGGCCTTAACCAACAATTTTAGAAACAATGATAAATTATCAATGGTCTCTGGATTAGCATCAACCAGTCGTATGATGTTTTTTAGGGATTTTTTTTCAGGAATTCTTCCCGCCCGCAACAGGCATTGGGGATCAAGCGGATTATCGATACAAGCAAAAAGCACCTTGGTAGAATCAAAAAAATTAGTTTCATTGAGTGCCACGATCACGTAACTTAGATCATCAAGCCCGCCATGAGTATCTAAATCTCGAATGTTTTTAAAGACCCGGTCGCGTCGTTGCTGGTTTTCAATAAAAGCCTGATCTATTGGGGCCATCATGTGATCCCAAGAGCCAGCACTAATCGTCTTTATCGACTTAAACATGTGGGGGTATTCTTCATCCCACTTTGTACAAACAAAGAGATCGAGAACATTTTGATAAAGAAGAACTCCTTTATTAAAATTAACTTTCGAACAGGCACCGAGCCGTTCAATTTCTCTAGCACTTTTTACTTCTTCGGGTTCAATTTCGGGAGAGGATTGTTTTTGACAAGCGAGCACAAACATAAAGAGTGAAATAATTAACAATGAATGTAGTGATCTTGTCGTCAATTTCACTTAATTATTTCCCTATCTTTTCAACCCATCGTTTATGTAACGTTGAGCTTTACCGCTATTAACTTCATACTTGGTAAAACGAATAACACTTCCCGTTTCGTTTTTTATTTTTTTCTCTTTTTCTTTTTCCGTTGCCGGGATTGTGACCTCTGAAACATTTTTAATCGTGATTTTCGAAGGAAACCCAACCCCATTGACGCTGATATAATCAAGATCGTTAACGGTCGTCAACTTCGCGGCGCCTTGTTTTGAACTCAGGACCACCTTGTCTAAAACGAGCTTATTATTACTCCATGATTTTGGAGAATGAAAGAATTCTGTCTTAACCGCTGACATCGGAGCTCTGCTCTCTACGCTTTTAAGCTGCCCGGCCTTATCAATTGTTACGTCAACTTCTGGCACGGCCATCGTATAAGTAGTATCTATGGCACGTATAAGTTTTCCATCAGCAATTGGTTCTGCTTTTAAGGTATAGCCCTTAAACCTCTCTGAAAATTTTTCGGGAAGAACAAATTCTAATTTGCCTTTAATCAGCGCTATTAAATCGGATTTAATTTCGACAAAACCCTTGGGTAAACCCTGAACTTCAATTTTGTACTGAGAAGGCGAGAGCCAATAAATCTTAAAAGAAACATCAACCAATTTCCCTAAAACAAGATTCTTGGCCAAGGTTTCAGTTAAATGATCAATCCGAGCTTCAAACACCAGGTCGGTGACACCGCTTTTCTGAGGTGCATAGCTTCTAATTTCGTATTGCTCTAGTTCTTCAATTTTGTCTTGGCCAAAAGCGGTGCTGATCGCCGCGAGTAGCATAAATAGTAAAAGTTTTTTCATTGGTCTTTTCCACCTTATTAATTACTTTATTGTATAGAGAGGTTGCGCAGCTTTCAAATCGCCTTAAAAAATGGAAATTATTTCTTTCCAATTGCTGTATAGGCACCTTAAATGTTTTGGTTTTTTAATGATAACTTCGCCTTTTGTCCCTTTTAGCCCTTTAACATTCTTTAGCTGACTATAAAGCATTGGTATTTCTAAAATATCCAACTTGGAATAATCCCGCAGCATAGAGGCGATGGCCGACAAATCTTCTATGGATAACTTGGAAAAATCATCGGTCTTAACGATGCTATGAGCACCGGGATAGTTTTCAATATGAAACCAGTAATGTTCTTTGGAGGCCTGAGAGCGAATGGCATCGTTACTGAGCGCATCGAGCCCAACCACTCCTGTTATATTCTTGATTTTGAAATTTTTAACATTATGTTCTGAGTGTTGAAGCTTGCTTTGCCGGGCGTGGGTGATCCACAAGGGTTGAATGACTTTTTCTTTTGTGACCTCAAATTCAAATTCCCCCTTCTGAACATTTTCAAATTCGACTTGAGATTCTTCCAGGCGAGTAGACAATATTTCTTCGGCTTTTTTTAGTTTTTTAATCTTTTTAAAGATTACATCGCGTTTAAGCCAGGGAGTAGCGAGTCCGAATAATTTTATTTTTTGCCCGTGAAGCTTTAATTCATCAGTGTTTAAATCGATTCGTTCTTCCACCAGATCATCCTGCAGTAAATTCCAGTTTTTTACAGTCGCCAGGTCCTCGCTGATGTTGTGAATTTTGCGAACCAGAAATTTTTCCTTCTTTCGCTGCACCCGCTGACCACTGATTTTCTTGGCCTCTTCTATCAAATAATCAGCAATCGTCCATTCTTTTTGGTTAACTGCGGCCGTAATTTTATCAGGTCCAAAGACATCAACCAGCGAAAGCAGATTTCGGGACTCCAGAGTTTCACCGCTCCAGCTCAAATAAACTTCTTCTTTTGATTGCTTTGCGAAAAAAAGTTGTCTTTCCTTGTAGCCAAACAGGAAGGCATTGTCTGAATGTTCATTCTTAAAGTGAAATAAACTGACCATACTTTTATCGTCGACTTCCATTTTTCCAAGACGGGCACCGACTAAATATTTTCTTAAATAATCCAACAAGCGATCCTGTACTCGCAAATAAGAAGGCGGAAGTTTTTCCCCAAGGAATACGCCCTGGTACTGATTTCCTCTGCCGATGTAAATGGCAACTGTTTTACCAGGAAATCTGACACTCAAAACTAAAAAGTGTGGTGTGGTATAGGCTTTCTGGAGAGGATAAAATTCATTTTTCGAGAATAAACTGTTATATTCTTCACAGATCATTTTTAATTGTTGGTGAGTCTGTATCATGTCTTTAAATCTTCTTAATGGTAATAGCGAAGCCCTGGAGCTTCTTGATTGGTTTCAGTTAACTGAAGACATTGCCAGTTTATCACACTTTGAGACGACTAAAAGCAGATTGGCGTCCCCCCCTCTATTTAAAAATGCTGACATTATTCAACGCGACTTGGACCGACTGGAAATTTTCCTCAAAGATTATGATGATTTCTCCGTTCTCTTCAATTCAAAGTTGCGCATGCTTCCAGACGGAGTTCAATTCTTTGCCCTTATCCCGGATCTGTTCAAGGCCAAATTCTTTAATCCCAAAGAACTTAATTTTTTTGCCCTACTGATCGAAGCTTATATTGAAAGTTATGGCTCATTTCGAGACATTATCTTTGAAAAAGAATTTCAATTAAAACCAGAGGTCATTCAAAAGCTTAAGCGCAATTTCGTCAATCCACTCCGGGAGTTTGTGGATTATTCTGGCAATGCCTCCTACGAGCGTCATCCTTTGCTAAAAAAGCTTTACGCCGAAGTCCTGGCGCTGGAAAGTGATCTTCGAATCACTATCCAAAAAGCCTCCAAAACCGAGCTTTATTCTTCTCGAATGCAAATGGATAGCTACGACATTATCAATGATCGTTATGTATTAGCGGTTCGTTCTGATTCCTATCATTCGGAACTAGGCCCTATTGTTTCCCGCTCCCAGTCAGGGATGACTCTATTTGTAGAGCCCTATGAAGTAAGAGAAAAGGCCAACCGTCGTATTTTCCTCCTCTCCGAAATTGAAGCAACTATTTTAAGACTCACAATTGAACTCAGTAAAATCATCCATAGTTTTTCTGATGAGGTGCAATCTATTTCAGAATGGGTGCTGGAGTTAGATTGGTTGAATACCAAAGCAACTTATTCCCAAAAAACTGGTTTGAACAAACCGATTCTCGCTGACCAATTTTATTTTGAAGCCAATGGTCTTTTCCATCCGCTCATCAAAAATGCTGTTAGAAATAATTTACTTTTGGATAAAGGGCATAAAGGCTTGATCATTTCCGGTCCCAATACCGGTGGAAAAACAGTTGCTTTGAAATCGCTCTGCCTTTCGGTTTTATTTGTCCACATGGGACTTTATGTTCCGGCCAATTTTGCGGAAATCTATCCGGTCAAAGACCTCTTTTACTTCAGTCACGATCACCAAAATCTAGCAGAAGGTTTAAGCTCCTTTGCTTCCGAATCCAAGTACTATCTCGAATTGCTCCAAAACCTCGGTCCTCAAAATTTAATAGTGATCGACGAGATTTTTAATTCCACCTCTTCGGAAGAAGCTTCGGCCCTGGCCATCGCTTTCCTGGAAGAAGTTCATGATAGATCGGCTTCAAAAATTATTATTTCCACTCACCATCAGGTCTTAAAAACATTTATGCATGCTCGTGGTGACTATGTGTCGGCGCATGTTGGATTTGACTTTGAAACCAATCGACCAACCTACAAACTGATTGTGGGTGAACCCGGCAGCTCGTTGGCCTTTAAAATTTTTGATAATCTTTCTGCCAAATTCGGTTTAATTACCAAGATCAGCGAAAAGGCTAAAACCTTGCTGGACCAAAAGCAAATGACCTATGAATCACTGCTGCAGGAACTCTCGCAAAAGAAAATTGATCTCGATAAATTGCTCTCCAGCAATCGTAACCTGCAACTTGAATTAAAAAATCAAAAAGCGTCGATGGAAGGAATTTTATTTCTCGAGCGAGAAAAAATCCTCAGTGATTACACCAAAAAGATTCGTTCGCTCTTTGACCAAGCAGAAAACTTGTTGAATGAAGTTAAAAAAGGTGAAGTGGCCAAAAAACGAAACCTAATGAACGAAATAGGAACTATTCAATCAAGCCTGAATAAAGAAATTCCACAACGGGCGATTCGTTCCGAGGTCGATGAAAAATACGGGCACTATAAAAATATTTCATTTGAAGATATTCAAAATAATATGACTGTTTTTTCAGTCAATATTAAAAAGAACGTAAAAGTCGCTCAACTCAATGCTCGTAAAAAAGAAATTCAAATCCAGCACGGGGCCCTTTCAGTTTGGGTCACGACGGATAGTCTGCGCTGGCCTTCTGGTGCCAAAGTCACAGCTCCCAGCGTGAGAATTAATGTCGAACGAGTGGTAAAAGGGGATATTGAAATTGACTGTCGCGGAATGAGGCTGGAGGAATTTCAAAAAACTTGTGAACAAGCAATCGATGAAGTCTATTCGGGAGAAATCCCCTTTGTGACCATCATTCATGGTCATGGCGATGGCATCCTGAAAAACTGGCTCAGAACTTATCTCAAAAAAGAATACCGCGACCTCCGATGGGAAAACATCGAAGGCAACGACGGCTGTACTAAAATTTCAACTTAAATTAATTAATCGGTGTGCCAATACGTGACGGGCGAAACTTCATTGGGTTCTCACCAAACGGAAAAATAAATGAGAACCATACAAACATCGCTCTTCCTTTAATTTGCTCATGAGAAACAAATCCCCAATAACGAGAGTCGTAAGAGAAATCACGATTATCACCCATCGCAAAAAACTTTCCGGCAGGAATGGTAATCTTATCAAAATCCACTTTGAAATAATTGTCATTATCCTGTTGAATCACATGTTCATGATCGCCAGTTTTGGTTTTGTAAAATTTTAAATTGTAGCCTTTAAACTTATCATCCATATCTTCCATGACGGTTTTGCCATCAAACTCTTTAGGTTCAATCGCTTTGTCATTGATGTAGACGACTTTATTTCTAATTTCAATCGTGTCGCCCGGAAGCCCGACCACGCGTTTAATGTAATTTACCGATAAATCTTTTGGATATTTAAAAACAACCACGTCGCCACGCTTGGGATCGCTCTTGCCGGCGATGTAAACGGGATCAAAACTTTTCTCTCCCAATACAATATCGGTAAAAGGAACCTTCATCCCATAGGCGAATTTATTAACAAGAATAAAATCCCCAATCATTAAAGTTGGAATCATTGACCCTGAAGGAATCCGGAATGGTTCGAAGAAAATGGAACGAAAAGTAAGTACAGCAATAATAATGAGAATGATCGACTTCGTTTCTTTAATCATTCTTTGTTTTTTAGAGATCAAATCTTCTGTCATATCTTACCTATGCACTCTTCGATGGCTGCGTCTTTTTTTGACACGTGATCCACTTGGTGCGCGTTTCGATTCGCTTCTTGGTGCCAAGGCGATTGGATTAATATTTTTATAATAGTATTCAATAATATTTTTAGCGAGCATTGTCGATTTTACATGCCATTTTTTTACATTAACGTTCATGACACTGATCGAAATTCCTTTGCCTTTCCCCGCCTCTCTAGGAATGGCGTAAGCTGCGAACCAATCTCGTTTTCCAAAAGGTGTACCACCGGTAATGCTTCCTGTCTTCCCACCAATATCTAAAACATCACGATAACTGTTATTCATCTTTCTAAACGATCGTCGCGCAGTTCCACCATCGATCGTCATGGCCATCATTTCATGCATCTCTTTAGAGGTTTCAAGAGAAATGGCGCGCTTTTCGGTCGATAACTCCGGCCAGATATTTTCCCCGGTTTTCGGGTCTACGATTTTAGAAATTAGCTTTGGTGTTCTCAAAATCCCATCGTTTGCCACGACCGAGGCTAAAGCCGCGGCGTGAATAGGAGAGATGATCGTATCGACGTTATAGCCCGAAGCAAGTTCCGCCAGGGAATAATCATCTTTAACCTGATGAATCTCTGATTTTAAAAAACCAAATTCTTTCATGATGGGCTGATTAAAACCAAAACCTTCGGCCATTTTAACCAGGCCTTCGCTGGTAGTGTTTTTTATCGCCGCTTTCCCAAAGATCACATTATTGGATTTTGCAAAAGCAGTTTCAAATGACTGACTTTTGTCCCAGCGATTACTTTTAGAATCATTGATTTGGTATTTGAAAAGCGTAGTGCTGCGACCTTTAAAGTCGAACAACGTTTCTTTTTTAACCTGTGAGTTTTGAAGTAATTCGGCGGTAGTAATAATTTTGATCAAACTGGCCGAGGGATGGGAGGCAGTAAGAATTAGATTCTTATCAAATCTATTTTTTTTGCCCTCATAGCCGACCGCCATTAAGACTTTTCCGCTTTCGTTGTCGATAACGGCAACTGTCGTATAATCCGAGCGGTATTGTTTTAAAAGATTTTTGGCATAAGTAGTGAGATTTTCATCGAAATTATACTCGACCTTCATTGATTTATTATCAATGGTGAGCTTTTCTGGCCATTCGGCCCCTTGAAGAAAGGATTGCTCCATTACTTCTTTAAAGCCCGAGGGCAAAGTCGTGGCGCCTGCTTCCTTTTGCTCGGCCGCATTCAAACTCAACTTGTGATTGAATTTGCCCTGGCAGAGATTGAAAATAGTTCCACCGAAGAAAAATCCGAGGCTTAATGTGGCGGTGACGAAAACAAACTTTCTGTTTGTTTTGTAGGTCTTCTTTTTAAACTTATCCATGTTTTGTTAACCATCATGTTTTACTTCATGTAAGTTAACATTATGGCCTGAAATTCTTCCCAATGACAAAATATTCTTTGCTTACTGAGCGAACTGATTTTGGTCGGAGATTGTGTAATTCCTCGAAATGCTTTTTTTGGCCTCTCAGGAATACTTGAGCATCGTTGCTCTCAAAGACCTTAATCACCAGGTTCCCCCCTGGTTTTAAGAAGCGTGGGAGCAGTGAAAATACCATTTCAACTAAATTAAGCGATCGAATTTGATCAACAGACTGGATACCCGTAGTATTGGGGGCCATGTCGGATAATACTACATCGAATTGATCAGAAACTCCCAACTCCAGCATATTTTCAATGGTAAAAACATCTTTTTGAAAGAGCCGAACGTTAGGTAAATTTAAAAGTTTATTGTTTATTTCTTTAATATCGGCCCCGATCACGATGCCATCTTTGCCGATTTTTTCCGCGGTATATTGAATCCATGAGCCTGGATGGTAGCCCAGGTCGATGATCTGATCGCCTTTATTGATAATTTTGAAACGCTCGTCAATCTCTTCGAGCTTATAAACACTTCGGGCCAAAAAATTATCTTTTTTAGCTTTGTGGAAATAGTGATCTTTTACTTTAAAATTAGACATATTTTCTTACTCTAAAACTAAAATAACATGTGGGTTATCTTGGGCAGCGTCCATGATGGCCTGAACAAATCCATCGATATATTCACTCCCAAGTTTAGCTTTGAGCAAGTTCACATGTTTAATTTTTATAATATTGGCGCCTGTATAATCGGAACTAAGCACATCGTACAAAGCATCCAGGTTTCTGCCGTAGTGACTTGGAAAATTCAATTGCTTTGCCAATATAATGTGCAACTGATCGCGTGTTTTAATTTCTTTTCCGTTGATGAGCGCCGATCCCGCGGCCATCACTTGAAACGAAAAGAGAATACTACCCAACGTCACCAGCGCTTTCTTCCAAAGCATAAAAACCCCATCCTTAATTAGTACTCATTTGGTCTGTTTTTTGCTCTTATTTCATTGGAAAGTCAATTGAGTCTTCTCTCGACTTGTAATTTTTATGCGGCTGCAGGATAGGCCTTTGGCCCTTGGGTCCGGGCCCTGATTTGTAGAGTATTTATCCCGTACTTGCGGGCTTTATTAATCAGGGTTGTTTTGCTCATCCCAAGAACCCTAGCAGTTTCATTCACCCTGCCCGAGAATCGCTCGAACATGGCCTTTAAATACCACTCTTCGAAGCTTTCAAGCGCCAGGTTAAAATCCTGGGGAAAATGGGAAATAAAGCCCTCGCTCGATGAAGCTTGTTGTGGATTGAGTTCGGCCCTAAACCATTTGGGCAAATCTTCTTTCACAATAATCGGACCGTCAGAGATGACCACTAGATATTCCAGGCAATTTTTCAGCTCCCGATAATTCCCCTTCCAGGTAAAATTAAGCATTAAATTTTCAACCTCGGAACTAAGGCCCAGATGCTCTTTTTGGTACTGCGTTTTAACACGGGCAAATTGTTTATGAAGCTCACTAAAAAGGCGCTCTTTGTTGGCGTTGATTGGCGCGAGCTCAAGGTGAAAGACACACAGGCGAAAATATAAATCCTCACGAAAAGCCCCCGTTTGAGCCATGGCCTTGAGATCTTTATTAGTTGCCATAATCAGGCGTCCCTGAAAATTTTGGGCAATGGTTGAACCAATCGGAGTAAATTTTTTTTCTTCTAAAAGATAGAGCAGCTTTTTTTGAGATTCCAACGACAGTTCGCCGATTTCATCTAAAAACAGGGTACCTCTTCCCACATCTTTAAAATAACCACTTTTGTTTTCAGTTGCCCCGGTAAAGGATCCTTTTTTGTGACCGAACAATTCACTTTCCAGCAGATCCTCTTTTAAGCTCGCGAGATGCAGAGTTAAGAATTGATCACGATTAATTCTGGAGCGGTTATAAATTTTATGAGCTAACTGTGACTTTCCCGAGCCGGTGGGCCCGGTAATTAAAATAGGTGAATCGATATTGATAAGTTTTGAAAGTAGAGAAGTATTCATGATGGCCTCACATTGGTTAATGAAGAGGCGAATATATTCTTTCTGGTTCAATCTTTGAGCTTAATTCCAATTATTGGACTAGGCTTTTTCATTTTTGAAATCGTCTTTAAAAAACTCCAGAACTTGAGGGGCCAGACTCGGCGGGGCCCAAATCAAGGCACCTTCATATTTTTTGCGATCAAGTGAAGTGACGCGTTTTCCATCTTCATAAAAATGAATTCCCCTCTGGGCGCAGAGAATGGTTCCGGCCGCAATATCCCAGGTATTTTTAGGTTCAAGACTAACAATAAAATCGCAGGCACCAGAAGCGAGCAAGCCGAGCTTAAAGGCAATACTTCCTCTCGGGGTGATATCAATTTCGGGATGATTTAAATATTTTGCGTAATGTCCCTTGTGAAACTCGGAGCGCGAAACCAAGGTCAGAAGTTTTTGAACTGATTTATCAAGAGAAGCGACAAAAGGTGTTTCGCTATCAAGCGAAAATCCACTAAAAGGATTATAGAGCCAGCCATAATTAGCAGGATCGTCAATCAATGGCGTTTTCATCAACGCTAAGGAAACCGCACATTCTGGGCGCCCTTTGATTAACTCGCGCGTCCCATCGATCGGATCAAGAATGGCGCAAGGGAAAACATATTCTTTAAAATCTTCTTCACTAAAAAAAGCGTAATGCCCGTAGGTGGCATCGGCCGCTAACTTTTGCTTAATGAGTTCTGAAACAAATAGATCGATTTCCGTAACGAAACTTTTATCGTCTTTTAAATCTACTTTGAGCACTTCATTGGCGGTGGGACCAAATAATTTCCCAAGCTTTTTTGTCAACTCAAGAATAACTCCATTTTGCATCTTTTTCATCTTTTGGTGCCCTGCGGTGTTAAAATTTCTTACAAATTATGCTTTTAATTAGTTGACTTGAGTATTTTATCCACAAAATAGTCCAAGTTATCCACATTTTGGTTTTATCAACTAATATTTTTTATCAATATACTATCAAGACACGAGTTATCATTTTAGATAGTTAGGGTCGATATTCACACCCACTTTATACTTAACTGCATTCTGCTCTTCTTTTCGCTATGAAGGAGCGTAGTTATTCACATTCAGTCAAAAAATTGTCGCTCGGGTATTATTAGCAGATAGATGATGTAAGAACACTTTTTTAGTGAATAAATCGCCAAGCAAACCTCGCTTTTCAGAGGCCGATTGAGTGGCGCTTTTTTATGACTTAATTGCCGGCCCTTGCGGACCATCAATTAATAATTTTCAGTGGAAAGAACTTCGACGTTTCCGCCAGAAGCAATCGAGACTGCATAAATTTCTGATCCTACCTCTTTGGTTCTCATTAGAGATGTCAGATACTTTACTTCATTAGTGTCAAGGTCAACGTAGATAAATGGGTGTGATTCAAGTTCAGATCGGTCCAGTTGGTAAGAGCGCAGAAAACTTTCGTAAATCCCTTTAGTCAATCCTGATCTAAACATGGCTACTCCGTATTCAAACGAAAACCTCATTGTCTTCGTTCTCTTCTTCAGTAAGTGTAACATATCTAAAAAATTTAATTGTTAAAAATTTTCACAAACACTTTTACTCTTCCTTCGAAATGCGAATCTAAGAGACAGATTAAAATGTATATTAAATAGATCATATTCCGACTCGAGCGCACCCGGCTAAGAGACTGAAATAATATTTCTAATGGAATTAAGCTCAGAAAAGCAAGAGGCCACATCATGCCAAAACCAGTGATCAAGGAGTTATCCCAGAAAAGGGCAAAAAGCGCGTAAATCGAAAAAGAGACCAGGAAAATAGTCACACTTTCGCGTTCCAGCTGAAAATCTTTCAATACCTGCATTTTGGGTTTGAAATATTTTAAGAGCATAAGCAATAGGCCAAAAACCCCAAGGATAAAAAAACCTTTGCGGTCAATTTCACGAGCGAGGTGTTTAAAAATCCCCAGATCTAAGGCGTGCAGCGGCTCCAGTAAATCAGAGTGCGACAAGAGCCGCAGGATCGTGAGCACCACTCCAAATAGCGCGTATTTAAAAAGCTGGCGTTTGAACCATAAAGTACGGTCTTTCAAAAAAAGAAAAAGCAGAAAACCAACTTGGGGAAATACCAAAACCGCAAAACTCGGATTGAGAAGTGTTCCCCAAAAACTCACCAGGCCCATAAAAAGTCCGGCGCGATAAGTAGAACTTTTCGTCACCCACAACAGAGTCCACACCCAGACCAGGGAGTAAGTGGTGAGCATCGAGAATTCAATATTACTAGTCAGTGTTTTACTAAATGACCAGGAAGAGACAACCGCAAAGACTCCCAACAATGAAAGCCTGCGCGTAACAAAGAAACGGAGAAAGGCATAGAAAACGAGTAGAAACAGGCCCATTCCTACTAGGTAAAAATGCAAACTCCAGGCAAGGCGAAAGAGTCCGGGATAACTTTTAAAAGGATAGTAGTTAATCAGCAGAAAGTTCCAAAATGGATTTCCGATTTTTTCCAGTGGATCAAAGTAGAGTTTCAACATTTCGACGTTGACCCGTGGAGGAAGATCGGGAAGAGAGAAAACAAACATAATGAGAATTAAACCCACCAGCGTCTTCTCAAAATTATCGAGAAAGCGAAACTCACCAAAATTAGATGAGACCGACTCCTGGATAATTTTACCGCGCGTGGGCCATGAATAAAACAATCCCAAGACTGCCCAAGTAATCCAATAACTATTATAAATCCATTTTGAATCAAGTAAATTAATCAGGTTAAAAAGCAGCAGGAAAAAAAACATCCCCAGAAACAAACGATAGACCACGCGATCAATTGAGGAATTTACTCGGAAATAAATTTTCAGCCGGTGATCAATCTCCTTACCCAACAAGAACCATTGGCTGACTATAAAGAGGATATAAAGAGTCATCATTCCGGCCATCACGGCAGGGCTGATATGCATTCCTTTCTGAACATAAACAGGAATGAGTAAAAAAGAGAAGTAGCTAACCACACGATATGTGAAGAACTTCCATTTTAATTTAAATATGTTTGAACTGTTTGCTAAAGTATTTTCCATAATAACCGATTAAATCAGTAATTGAGTTGCATAGCCCATACTATGCTTCTTAAATCTAGAATCAAAAAAAGACCGGCCCCATCCGGTCTTTTTTATTTTACGGGGATAAGCCCTGTCCCACAAGAAATTAATCGTTAAATTGCTGCTCTAAGAAAATCCTGCCTGATATAGATTGGTCCTACCATATGTTAATCTAGATGATGTAATGACCCTTAAATCAGGAGGATTTTCTGGGTATATCGTTCGGATCCATTGCTACTGGACTACCAAAAGATATTGTTAAGCAGATCATGTCTGCTGAGCAAATACCTGTCCAGAACATGGAAAAACAGAAAAGCAAAATTAGCGATAAAAAAGGACTTGTTGATCAACTATTAAAAATGGTTGAGGAAGTGCGAGGTAACCTGGCAGTCAATGCTAATGCCCGAGCTCTTCGTGAATTAAAAGTTGATACCAATAACGATATTATCGGTGTCACCGTGGACAAAAGCCGTGCGGTACCCGGGAATTACCAGTTAGAAGTTATGTCGCTGGCTCAAAAATCGTCGGCCATGTCGAGTGGCTTCGAAGATAAAGATGAAAGTTATGTTGGGGTTGGATTTATTCAATACAAACTGCCCAACGGTGAAACCAAAGATATTTACGTTGATTCTGATAATGCTTCACTTAGTGGCATCTCCAAGCTCATTAATAAAGACAGCAGTCTGGGCGTTACCGCTAACGTCATTAATGATGGGAGCGGATCAGATACACCCTGGAGACTTGTACTCAGTTTACAGGCGACGGGCGATGACAGTGCGGCCGAGTTTCCTTATTTTTATTTCGTCGACGGCGATCAAGATTTTCAATTGGAATTTCAACGTGAAGCCCACGATGCAAAAATCAAATTGGATGGCTTTGAAATTGAAGCACCGGAAAATAAATTAAAAGACATGATCCCCGGTGTAAGCATCGACTTAAAAAAGGCTAAACCGGGTGAAGAGTTCTCTATCAAGATCACGGAAGATATAGAAGCCGTAGGGGTTAAGGTCAGCGATCTCGTTACCAAACTCAATGCCGTTTTAGGATTCATTAAAGAGCAAAATTCCATCGATGAAAAAACGGACACCTCCCGCACCTTGGGGGGAGACATCATGCTTCAATCTTTAGAAGGGCGTATTCACTCCGCTGTTTTTAAAGATGTCCAGACAGATTCAGGCTACCACCGTGTTGGTGAGCTTGGTCTTAGTTTTAGCCGTAATGGAACGTTGGAATTTGATCAAAAGAAATTTCAGGCGCTCATTGGTTCTAATTATGCCCTCGCTACTCAAATTCTTACCGGTACATTTACCGAAGCAGGAAAAACAGACGGCTTCATGGACAACCTAAATGCCACCGTCGGAACCGCTTTGCGTATGCCAGATGGATTAATCCAAAGTAGAAAAAAATCACTTCAAAGCAACATAGACCAGATTGATCGCAGAATTAGCCAGAAACAAAAATACCTGGAAGAAAAAGAAAGAAACTTGAAAGACAAATTTTCAAGACTTGAAGGAACCATTTCAAAAATTAAATCACAGGGCGCAGGCGTTGCCGCAATGGGCGGCGGATCTGATCCTGTTACACAATTAGGATAATTCTCAGGAGGAATATATGAGTTACGGTTACGGAGCTTACAAAAAAACAGCAGTTAGTACCGCCAGCAAAGAGCAAATTCTTTTGATGCTTTATCAAGCAGCTATCAAGAATTGTAAAAAAGCGATTGAAGCAATCAACGATAAAAAAATTGCGGCTAAAGGTGAATACATCGGAAAGCTTCAAGATATCGTCATTGAACTCAACAACAGTCTTGATTTTGAAGTTGGTGGCGACATTGCCAAAGAACTATCGTCTTTATACGACTATATTCTTTTCTCCAGCACTCAAGCCAACATTAAAATCGATGCTGAGCCACTGGAAGGCTGTTTGAACGTTTTAAACACTTTGTATGAAGGCTGGAGTGAGGCGATCAAAGGCTTAAAAGTTGCGCCTGCACCCGCGGCACCTAATGGCGAATTAAAATAACGAAAATACACTTAACTGCTTAAGAGGAACATTTATGATTGAAAAACTTTTTGACAATATTCAAGAACACCTTTCTATGCTTGATCTCGCCGTACTCAGTAGCGAAAAAATTAGAAATTGTGCAAAAAATGAAGACCTTGAAGGGGTTGTCAGTGAAACTGAAAATCGCGAACGATTGGTCAACGTGGTAGCGAAAATTCAACGGGATGTTGAAAATCAAATCAATCTTTTGGATGCCGGTGACATTTCGGCCGATGGGATTCTCATTTTAAAAGCCTGGTTTCAGGATCTTAATACCTGGTCGGAAAGAATGTTAACTTGTGATCGAGAAACGGTTGAGTATTTAGGTCAACAAAAAGATAATACCACCAAAGAAATTGCCCTGATCTTTAAAAACAAAGAAATTTTTAAAGGCTACAATCACTTGGATAAAAAATAAGTTCACTCATGTCCCGAGGTCTTTGTTCATTGACAAAAATCTCGGGACATGAGGAAATATAATCAGTTGAGTTAATGATTGACTCGAATCAATTTTAACCTTTTTGAACCTTAAGGATGAGGAACAGGGGTGCACATGAGTTTACCGAAAATTACTTCATATGAAGTTAAAACATCTCGAACCGAACAAAAAATCCCCGTGGTTAACGGTGTTCACTTACATTCTATTTATAACCCCTCCAAGGAAGCAGAAGCTATTGTCTCGGCGCAATTGGAAACTTTAAAAAACAAGAACGAAGTTCTGATTTTAGGGCTGGGTTTCGCCTATCACGTCAATGCTGTCATTGATACCCTGATACAATTTCATGGTGATGATTTTAAAGTGATCGTCATCGAACCCAACATCCAGGTCTATAACGATTGCATTGCTTTAAACCTGTTGAGCAAAAAAAACGTGTTGGTCTATTCTGGATTTAACCCCAACGAATTGTACAGCGACCTGGACTTGATCCACTTTTTACTGAGAAAGCCTGCGATGATCGCCCATCCGCCGTCCTTTAACCTTTACCAAAACTACTTCAAAAAAATACTTACTTTCGAAGCACCTCAAAGCATTAACGGAATAATGGATTTTGTCTCTGCACCGGAAGTAAAAAAATATCTGCAAGGCTTTAATTCCAGCTCGACGCTGGAAGAAGTTTTGTACAACGAAATACCTGCCCAAACTCAATTTGACCCCATGGACTTTCTGGCCATGGCACTTGTTGAAATGACCAAAGGAAGCTGCGAGAAAAAAACCACTCAAGGGAACAATTAGATGAAGAATATATTAATCATCAACCTCCGCAGAATAGGCGACGTTTACAGTACCGGCCATCTTTTAAATTCTTTAAGTACCAACAAAGAAAACTCAGTTTCGCTGCTGGTTTACAAAGAAAGTGAAAAAGCCGCTACCAACTTAAAAAACGTTTCAAATCTGCACGTGATTGATAGAAAAGAAATTATCACCCTAAAGACCAACAAACTTTTTTCAGACGGTTTCTCAATAGAGCGCCTGTTCAATCAATTACAAAGCATAAAAAACCAGAAATGGGATGAGATCATTAATTATTCTAACGATCTTGTTGGTGCTTATATCTGCTCGTACCTCAAAGAATCAAGCGACAAAATCATCGGGGTTCATTTTAACGAAAACCGAAATGTGGTAACCAACAGTGACTGGGAAATTCTTTTTAATGATGTGCTACCAGCTGTTAAATATGCGCCAATGCACTTCGTGGACTGTTATCACAAAATGATTGGGGTAAAGTCCAATTTGATTGGTGAAAAAATTATTACTGACCCGGCCCACAACGCGACAGTCTTTAGTAACATGAGTACCATTCGCAAGGGTCTTTCCACCGCGGAAAGTGCCAGTAAAATCATTGGCCTCCAGTTAAAAACGGCCGATGCCAACAAAGATATTCCAGAAGAAACACTCACCCACCTGATCCAGCTTATTAGACAAAATGACGAATTTATTCCAGTTTTACTGATTGCTCCTACCGAGGAAGAAAGAAAGTATGCGGCCACAATCAACCAAAAGTTCAACGATGAATTAGTTGTGATTGAAGCTGACCTACGGGCCGTCGCTTCAGTTTTAATGAATCTTGATATTTTAGTTACGCCCGACACTGCCATTAAGCACATTGCCGATCTTACAGAAACGCCAGTCCTCGAAATATCTTTAGGCTATGCTCCCTTTTTAAAACAGGGAAGTTACGCTGCCGGAAGCTTAATTCTTACTGACTTTATTAACGATCGAAACTTCAAAAGAGATAAGTTTCAGAGCTCCGAAGGCGCGAAAACCAATATTAAAGCTCAAGACATTATGTCTTCACTTATGTACCACTTCACAAAAACAAAATCGATCAGACCCAGACTTTCAAACGATGTCACTCTCTATACCTGTTCATTTGACCATCTCGGCGCACGCTATTCCGTAGTCGCGGGAACCGTAGACGCCCAAACAGAAATTCATCGCCTAATGTCTCGCCAGCTGATCAATGTCGTTTATGACGAATGCGAATCGGTTGATATCTACAATGACGTCATTGATTTTGGAATCGCTGCCGCCACGAACTGGAGCACGACTGAAAAAACCAATATTACCAATGTCATGAAAGATCTTCTCGGTACTCTTAGGTCCCTGCTTCAGAGCCAGGAAAATAGAAAAAGCGCCAAGGATTTCGTTAACAACCTTGGAAAACTGATCGCGCACGCAGAAGTCAGCTCGCTTATCCAAATTCCCGTGACAATGTTCAAGACCAAGATAGAATCAATCAATGCAAAAACATTCGAAGAAAACTCAAAAGAAGTTGAAATTCTACTCTATGACCTGAAAGCCGACATTCAAAAGATTTTGCTTTGTATAAAAAAACTTGAAGACAATATTTTAATTCAAAAGAAAGAAGAATTCATGAATAGAACTTCTGAAATAAGCAGCAACTAAAAAACTAATCAAACCTAGGATGGGTTTATGGATATCTTGAAAGACGACCTCAATCGCGAGTTTTCGCGAATTAAAAATAAATTAGAAAAAGGTGAAGCTCTTAACGAAGAAGACCTCAAGGTCATTTTATTGAGTACGCTTCATGAGGAGGATCTTCATGAAAGCAAACAATAATTTTCGAATCCCAGAGCCAGAAAATTACACCACCACCCTGGCCATTGTTCAGCTCACTCGCTTTGGAGATCTCATCCAGACATCTCAAGCCATTGAGGAATTAAGACGTAATCATCCCGAATATCGTGTCATTTTGATCGCGCGTTCGCAATTTGCCAAACCACTGGATTTTATACTTAAAAAATCTTTTGATAAAACCTATTACCTCGACAGCTCTAAACTCTTTGCTAATTCTGAAATTGACGGACTCAAGGCCAGCACCATGGGCATGAATCAATTTCTCAATGAGATAGCCTCGGAATCGATTGAGGTTTTGATCAATCTTTCCTTTTCCAAATCATCTGCTTACTTATCTTCATTGATCAAATCTCAGCATAAAATCGGCTCATTTTTTGATTTCAATAACAAGATGCAAATCAATGATAAATGGTCACAACTTTTATTTGCGACAGTAATGCGCGGTTCTCTCAATCCGTTTGCGCTAGTTGATCTTTTTAAAAACATTATTGGCGTTAAATCTGCCGAGCAAAAAGAAACTCCTACCAATCTTAAAAACCGAGTCAACACCGTTATCGTTCATCCTTTTGCCTCTCAAGAAAGAAAAGCATGGAAAGCTGAAAAATGGGTGGAAGTTATTTATCGCACTTTAAAAGAAAATGACACTTACACCGTTCAATTAGTGGGCGCTCGAAATGAAGTTTTAAAGTCACAAATGATTACCGAAAACCCGTTACTTAAAATTTATTCTCATCGAATTCAAAACTTGACTGGAAAAACCTCTCTGGTGGAACTTTCAGCAGAATTAAAAAAAGCCAAGCTTTTTGTTGGCCACGACTCTATGGTTGGCCATTTGGCAGCGATCAGCAATACCCCAACCCTCACCATTTCTCTTGGAAGTGTACGGCCTCAGGAGACAACTCCTTATCACCCTAATGCCTACAACCTGGCACCGAGAACAAAATGTTTTCCATGCTTTCCAACTGATGCTTGTAGCTTCAATCAATGTCATCATGACATTCCTTATCAGATTGTCAGCGCTTCAATTAAACAGTTACTCGACAAACAGGAAATTACTGCTGAATGGGTGAAGACGGCGGTTTCAAGCTTTCATATCAGCTCCGTCAATTTCTATCGCTCTCGTTTTCAAAAAGGGCACATGGTATTGGATAGCTTAATTGACAATCATGTCGATGGCCCTGATATTTTCAGGTCACTCTATAAGCTTGCGTGGTCGTTTGTAATCAATAACACTGACGAAAACCTTCCCTTTCCCAAGCTAACACCCCATACTCACCGCGACTTGCTGGATGCCCTTACGGGGCTGCAACACTTGTTTGAATTATCTGAGTTTGGAAAAAAATATTCTCGTTATATTCTCGAAGAAATATCATCCCAAACACCAAGTATTAGTAAAATAAAAGAATACTCTAAAAAAATCGATGAAATTGATCAATTGCAGGCGATGGTTCTCAAAACCTCTCCCAACCTTGCACCGATTGTCGATTATCTTGCGGTTAGAAAGGCCAACCTCCATGGCGATAGTGTCGTAAAATTAACAGAGAGTTCATATTACGCCTTCGAAGAAAGCGCTAGTGTTTGCAGTATCATGTTTGAATTAATCGAAAATGCAATCTCTGAGCATAAACTTAGTTCTGGAAAAACCAATAATCGAACCGATGCCAATAAGTAAGGAGTAAACATATGACGTTAATAAATAATAAGATTAAAAAACAAACTTCTCTTGAACTCGCGTTTGAATCAATCGATTCATCTTTTGGATATGTTGACTATATTACCTCTAAAATCCAACAGCTGATTGGACTTTATAATGCCGGGGAAACCGATCAGGCGAATGCAACCTTTATGGAGGTTGTAGATTTAATGGATTTGTATATCCAACTAATTACCAAAGTATACAGTGTTCTCAGAACTGAGCTGGAAGGACATAGCTTCAAGGACGAAAATGTTCAAAAGCTGGAAATTCACCTGCTTTCAGTGGTCAAGGCCCTACTTCAGGCCAAAGAAAAAGAGGACGTAATCATGCTTTGTGACTTGCTAGAATACGAGCTGATCGATAACCTTACCCAGTGGAAGATCAAAGTCCTACCGGAATTAAAGAAGTTAAAAGGTTTCTAAGCTCCTCGACTCAAGAGTTGATGAGTTTGCCTTTAAAAGCGAAACCTTTGCGTTTTTCGAAAAACTCATTTGAAAAAAAAGTCTTTCAATCACTTAAAAACCGTAAAATTAATCCTGAACTTGAGGCGATGTTTCAATTTAAAGAGGAGCTTCGCCGTCTACTGCTTTCAACTAGCGAAGTTAAAGAACTGCCGCAGGCTATTTTAAAACTCACCCCCTTAAATTCTTTTGAATCCTGTCACGTATTGGTGCACGAAAAAGGTAAACCGGTCGGCCAGAATTATTTCTTCAATCATTCCAATTATGAAGAAACGCGATTAATCAGTATTCCCAGTTTCAACTCACTCTTTAATCTTGTTAAAAAAAGCAAGAACAAAATTTTCAATCAATCACTCAATTTAAAAAATGATCTCGATGTCGTGGGAAATTTCCTGGCAAAAGAAATTGATTTGAAAAATTATTCTGTCATCTATCTTATCTCACGAAATTCTTTTCTTCCCCCTAGTGCCGAAGAGCAAGTTCTTTTTCAAGGTCTGTCTGGTCATCTCCAGCCTTTATTAATGAAAATCCTTGATAAAGAAAAAAATGATTTAAAAAAAGAAGTACTGAAAAAATCACTGGAAAATTTCCCCGAAACACTGCTGGTGAAAAAAAACTCTCAAGTCCTGTTTAGCAATCATCCCAATATGGATGAAGTGGCAAAGTCCCATTTGATGGTCTTTCCCCTGGATGGAATAGAGAATACCGTAATGGAGCTTTCCAATATCAGCAAAGATGCCATTTCAACTGAGCTCTACCACTCGCAGCGCGTCTCTTTACTGGGCGAACTGCTCAATACCCTTCAACATGAATTATCGAATCCACTTTTTGGTCTTAACTTGACGGGGACCCTACTGGCAAACGACGCCCACAATTCTGAAACAAAGGAAATTTTGCAGGAAATTTGCCTTAACGCCAATCGATCCCAAACTATTATTAAGAACTTCTCCAATCTCTATAACGACCAACAAGAATTTAAGCGCATCCAGCTTTATAAGTTTGTGGAAGAAGTCATCACCCTGACAAAAAGTGAGACCAAGGAAATTCAGAAAAAAATTGAATGTATTGGATTTGAGGCCCAGGACTCCATTGAGCTAGAAACCAACTCCACCTGCCTGACCCAGATTATTTTCAATCTTATTATTAATGCCGGGCAGGCCATCAAAAGTGCCAACGCCCGGGTTAATCAAAACAGAATTGTAATCCAACTGACCAAAATCGAGCAAACCGTCACCATTGCGGTGATCGATGATGGGCCAGGCGTTAAATCGGAGCTAGAGACCAATATATTTGAGCCTTTTTTCACCACCAAAGAATCTGGAACGGGCCTTGGTCTGTCTATTTGTCAAAACCTTGCCAGACAACTGGGCACTAAAATTCATTTTCAAAACAATTCGCCTTTTCCTGGCGCAACTTTCTCGATAAACTTACCACTAGTTTAGGGAGATTCTTTTGTATAAAATTTTACTTATCGAGGATGAGCCACTCATCCAAAAATCGCTTAAAAAGCTTCTAGAAAAAAGAGGAGTGGAAGTTGTTGTTGAAAGCCGGGGCAGAGAAGCCATCCAACTCATCCTCAATCAAAAATTTGATCGTATTATTTGTGACTTAATGTTGCAGGATATTTCAGGATTTGATGTTATTGAAGAGGCCAAGGGACGTTTTACGATGGCGGAAATCAGCAAGCTTTTTATTATTATCACCGCTTACAGCTCGCCTCACGTCATTGAAAAAGCGAAACAGTACGGATGCCTGCTGCTTTCTAAACCATTTGAAAACATCGAAGAAGCCTTAACGATTTTTTTATCGGCAGGAGCACCTTAATGGCACAGCTTAAAAATATCAGCATTGTTTTAAAGCCAAAGGAAAACATTGTCTTTGAAAGTATTCTACCCAATCTTGCCTCGTGGCTCTTAAGAAGAAAAAAAACAATCTCTTTTTTAGAAAAAGAGAAAGAAAGAATTCAAAAGATTTTTAAAGGTGATGTAAAAAATTTAAATTTCATTGCAGAAAATGAACTTCACTCCAACTCCGACCTCATTATTACCATGGGTGGGGATGGGACACTGATTGGGGTTTGTCGCAACATTACTAAAAAGTCTCCTCCTATTTTTGGAGTTAACATGGGCCATCTTGGATTCATTACTGAATTTTCCAAGGCGGAATTTTTCGACCAATTAGAGTCGACCCTCAAGGGTAATTTTGAGCTGACTCAATTATGCCTTTACCAGGTCGAAGTTTTTTCTAAAAAGAAAGAGAAGCCCACTTTTAAAGGATATTTTTTAAATGATGTCGTTGTGAACAACAACCAAATTTCGAGAATGCTGACTCTATCGGTAGAATCAGAAGGTGAACATATTTATAACCTGGCGGGAGATGGCTTGATTATCAGCTCCCCTATCGGCTCGACAGCTTATTCGCTAGCGGCGGGAGGGCCCATTATTCACCCACTGGTGAATGCCATTACCCTGACGCCTATTTGTGCTCACAGCCTAACCCATCGCCCGCTGGTAATACCTGATCACTCCAACGTAATGATCAAAGCTTCAAAGGCCGATGAATCCATCAAACTAACGCTTGATGGCCAACAAGCAGTTGTGCTGGACTCCAATGACGTTATAAAAGTGACCAAGAAAAAAACAAAAATTGTCCGACTGATTAAAAATCCAGGTCGTACTTATTTTAGAACACTTAAAGAAAAATTCACACACGGAGCTCGGGAGATAAAATGAAAACAAATGAAACTCTTTATTTGAAATCATTAAATTTGCAAAACTTTGCAACTTTTGAAAATCAAGAAATACAATTTGATATTAAGTTTAACGCCATCGTCGGGGAAACCGGCTCTGGAAAAAGCTTAATTCTTGATGCACTTCAAATTATTTTTGGGGCTCGGGCTGATAAAAAGCTTATTCGCAAAAATGCTGAATTTGCCACGATCGAAGCGGTCTTTTCATCTAACGACTCGAAAATTAAAAATTATTTTAACGAAATTGGTCACCCCTTTGAAGGCAACGAAATCGTCGTTAAAAGAGTCATTTTTGTCAATGAATCTTCCAAGTCATATTTAAACTTTCAATCCTGTTCAGCTTCTTTGTTGACTGCCTTTTCAAAACGCTTTGTGGATCTGGTGGGCCAGTTTGAAAATCAAAAACTTTTAAGTGAAGATTATCAACTTATTCTACTTGATTCTTATTCGGGGCTAAATAACGATATTGCCGATTATCAAAACCTTTATGCCCAGCTCGCGGCTTTTAAAAAAGATTTTGCCGAGCTTTTAAATGAAAAGAACATTCGGGTGCAAAGAGAAGACTATATCCGCTTCCAACTTGAGGAGCTTGAAAAACTTTCTCCAAGCATTGAAGATGAAACTGAACTGTTGAAAAAGAAGGACATGATCCTTAACATTGAGAAGCGCCAAACGACCCTTGGCTCCCTGGCATCTGCCATCTCCGATGACGATGTTAACCTGCTGGGACTTTTAAAAAATTGTCTTAATCGTGCCGAAAAAAATCCCGGGATCGTTTCTGAGGAAATTATTACCAAGCTCTACGATGTTAAATCTATCCTGGAAGATGTCTCTTATGATTTATCTAAAGATCTGAATGCCAATCTAGATGAAGAAAATATCGACGAGATAGTCGATCGTATCGATTTTTACCAAAGATTAAAAAGAAAATTTGGCGGCACCACTGACGAAATGATCAGGATGTTTGCTGAATTCAGGGCGGAATTGAATTCTTTTTCTCAGGTGGATGACAAGATCGCCATGATTTCTAAAAAAATTAATGACCTGGAATTAAGATGCATTACCTTTGCGGAAGAACTTCATAAAATTCGAGAAATGAAATCGGTAGAACTTTCTTCGAACCTCACCGAAAAAGTTCAAGAGCTCAAAATGAATGGCGCTTCATTAAAAATCAAGGTCTATAAAGCAGAAACGCTTGGCCCCAAAGGTTTTTCACGTGTTGACTTTATCGCTGAAACTAATCCTGGTGAGGGCTATTTTAAAGTTAAAGAAATTGCTTCAGGCGGAGAGCTTTCCCGAATCTTGCTCTCGATTAGACAAATTCTTTCCAGCAACGACACAATTTCAGTCTTTCTTTTTGATGAAATTGACACCGGGATTGGTGGAGAAACTGCGATCTGTATTGGTAAATCACTACAGGCCGTCTCTGAGCACTCTCAGGTTCTTGCGATCACCCATCTCCCTCAAATTGCGAGTTTTGCTACCCAATTAATCAACGTCTCCAAGACAACAAAAACAATTGAAGACCTACCAAGAACCGTTTCGGTGATTGAGCAAGTTTATGGAGAAAAGAGAGGGGATTTGATTAAGGCCATGAATCCCGTGATTTAGTGTAAATAATACAGATTATTTCCATTCCCCTTGTAAGCAATTCTGGAAATGCTTTAATGGACCAAACTTACAATGGAGTCCATATGAAAAAGATAACTTTGGGAACTTTGCTACTTCTGGTTTCTTTTAATTCTTTTGCTCTTGAGAGTGGTAAATACATCAATAAAGCTTTCATCCAAGCAGATCCTCTTCTCTATAAGTCCGTTGAACTGGATTCCTCCGCTTGCAAATCGGGAGGCGTCGTTGCCAAATTTTACGGTGCCGATCCTTTTAATTTCTGTGTTGGCCACGTTGAAAAAAACGTCTATAAATATAAAAAATGCTTTGGCAAAGAAATCAGTGTTTATCCTATTATGAAAAAATGCATTGGGGTTAAGCGTGAAGTAGAGCAGGTGACCACACGTGAAGTAATCGTAGATGCAGATAAAAAGGCGTTGATCCTTTTTGAGAGAAGTACTGATGATAACCAGGTGGTTTTCGAACAAGAACACCAATTGATTGATTTAGGTAATGGTCGTGTAAAACTTGAACACTCATTTAATAGTATTCATGATGGAAGAACTGGTGCCTCCGAATATATCTTTGATAAAAATTAATTATTAAAAAATTGGCCTGAAGCTTATATTTCCATCCTGGATGGAGATATAAGTTTTGGTGTGCTGAGCATATCCGTTATTTACATAAGTAAAGCCATTAGGTGATTGATAAAGATCCTTCACATGACTGTGGCCTAAAACCAGAATATCCACTGGGTGCTTTTGATTAAATGCTTCCGCCGATTCACGAAAATTATCACGCACTGGCGTCAGATCGGATTCAACCGAATAGCGTAAGTTATTTCTGCGGCGGGATTTTTCCGCCGAATATTCCCCAATACTCTTAATTAAAAAATGAGGCATCAAGTTGTTGGCGTAATAGCGCAAGGGGGGACTCGTCACTATCGCCTTAAATATTTTATAATTGGGATTATTGAGCTCTAGATCATCACCATGGCAAAGATAGATTTTCTTTCCGGCATCAGTATATTCAAAATGAGAGGCCATCGTAAAAAGTGATCGATCTAGCTCGCGATGAACGGCAAAAAATTTTTTATATAAGTTATGGATGTGAAAATCATGATTTCCTTCCACGTAACAAATTTTTACTCCCTTGGAGAGCAAAAGTTTTAACTCATCAAAATAGTTCTGAAAGCGTACAAAATATTGGCTATGTGGGCCGATCATTAAATCAAAAATGTCACCGAGCAAAAAAATAATATCACTGGATTGCACGTCTGGATTTCTTAAGAAATTTAAGAGCAGTGTTTCGGCCTGATCGCCTGAAACTTTAACATGAATGTCTGATATAGCTGAAAACTTCATGACTTATTATGAAACAGATTGGGTCATCTGTAAATTGAGCTTAATTGGCCTTTTTTTGTACTTGTTGCATAAGCATTTCATGAGTCACAAATTCTGCTAAAAAAGCTTTATCCTCTTTAGAAATTTCGGTGAATCTGAAGGCCAATTTAAATCCTCCATAAGGAAGATTGTCGAACTTAAAGCGGTCGATTGAAAATGAGTTTACGCACTCTGCTTTGACTTTTATTTTCTTTAAACCAATGTCGAGAGTAAAAACAGTAAAGATTTTACCTTTAGTGATAATGACTTTATCGGACTTTGGCAAAACCACTGCGATTCCGCCCATACTAAAGTCATAAATCGTTTTCTTTATCATTTGTTTGTTATGTTCGAAAGTTACATAACAACTCTTAGCGGGCTGAACTCTTTCATGTTTTCTTCTTTCATAAAAAGAGTAATCTGCCGGAGGGTATATTTTTACTTTTTTATCTACCCCCACCGACTTTAATTCTGAAGAAAATGAAACTGAAAGTTCTGGAACATAAATATTTAAAATGCGATTTCCAGATATAACCTTGGCCAATTTATCTTCCTGGCCTCCACACAACTCAAGTTCAATTTCATTATAATCTTTTCTGTAAGCCTTAATCTTTAGCTCACACTTTTCAATTGTCCCACCGATCGACTGCCAGGCAAAAAATGACAAATTCTCTTGAACCGCTTCCACAATCATTCTATCAAAATCTTTGCTTCTTTTTTGCTCTTTCATATATTTCCCAGTTCCTCCCAAAAGCCTCCCTGTTACGAATAACAGAGAGGTTGGGGATAAACAGAAGTTTTCATTTTAAAAAGAGAGGGGATATTATCCCCTCTGCTTACTTATCTTAATTACGAGATCAATCTTAGTGCAGAGTTAGGGATCTGATTAGCCTGTGCTAATGTAGATACCGCTGCATTTTTAACAACCTGGTTAGAAGCAAGAGCTGCTGAAGCTTCTGCAACATCCACGTCTTGGATAACTGAGCGCGCACTGTCCTGGTTGATCGTTTGTGTTTCAAGGTTTTTAACCGTTGAACCAAGTCTTGACTGGATCGATCCCAAGTTTGCTCTTTGTCCTGATACTTTTGAAATCGCGCCGTCGACCGTGGCGATAGCACTTAATGCATCATCTTTATTTCCAATTCCAGTACCACTGATTCCGATTGATGATGTTGAGGCATCTGTCTCACTTGAATCAAAAGTAATTTTATTCTGCTCTCCTGCAAAGGCACCAACTTGGAAGTCCATTGAACCTTTACCTTTACCGTTCAACAACTGAGAACCGTTAAAAGTTGTTGAATCTGAAATACGATCAACTTCTTTTGATAATTGTTGATATTCTTTATCTAAAAATCCTCTCTCTGATTCACCAACGGTGTCTGATGCAGCTTGGATTGTTAATTCTCTCAAGCGTACCAGGATGTTTGAAGTTTCATTCAATCCACCTTCTGCTGTCTGGATAAGAGAGATACCGTCGTTTGCGTTTCGTGTAGCTTGTCTTAAACCTTTGGTCTGAGCTTCTAAGTTGGTAGCGATGGCAAGCCCGGCAGCATCGTCTGAAGCTTTGGTGATTCTCTTACCTGAAGAAAGTTTTTCTAACTGAGAGTTCCCAGCGTTTGAAACTTCTTTCAAGTTTTTCTGTACTGACTGAGAAGCGATGTTTGTTGCAATTCTTAAACCCATGATAGTATCTCCTGTTTTTTAGAGAGTCCCCACTCTCTTTTGTTATTGACTGCTTTTGTCAGTCAAACAACCTATCGAACGACTCGGGAAAATACTTAAGTGAAATGATTTGCACGGGGATTTTTTCATTGAAAATTTGAAAGATTTTAACGAGTTACAGGTGAAAATAATTTGATAGAAATGCTTTGGTTGGGGAAATTAATGCGGGAAAACCTGGTTAAATAGTCCGTCTGCTTCGGCTCCTGCCTCTCGCAGACATACATCCCGTCCTGGGAATAAAAAAATCCCCCCGCCAAATTGCGGGGAAGCGAGGGGATTTGGGCTTAAGTAGAGAAAGAAACAACCATTGCTAAATCATTTCTCCTCTAGAGATTACTTAATTTTTTTAAAACTGATTCTCTTTTACATATTCACTCTGCAATTCAATTCTACAATTCAATTTTGTAATTCAATTTCGCAATTCAATTCTACAATTCAATTTCGCAGCTAACCCAGTGGATAAATCTTTAATTTGTTTTTTAAAAGAGAGTGCTTTCCCCTTGGGGAAAACACTCTTCTTAATTAAAATCAACCAATCAAGCGAAGAGCAGACATCGGAATCTGATTAGCTTGCGCTAAAGTTGAAACCGCAGCATTCTTTACAACGTTGTTTGAAGCTAGACTTGCGGAAGCTTCTGCAACATCTACGTCTTGAATTACTGAGCGGGCACTATCTTGGTTAATCGTTTGTGTTTCAAGGTTTTTAACAGTTGACCCAAGTCTTGACTGGATTGATCCCAAATCAGCTCTTTGTCCTGATACTTTTGCAATCGCCGCATCGACGTTGGAAATAGCATCTAGTGCGCTGTCTTTTTCTGCAATCGAAGTACCAGAGACTCCAATCGAAGAAGACGAAGAATCAGTTGTACTCGAATCAAAAGTGATTTTATTTTGCTCTCCAGCGAAGGCACCAACCTGGAAATCCATTGTTCCTTTGCCTTTACCATTTAAAAGCTGAGAACCGTTAAAGACTGTCGATTCCGAAATACGATCGATCTCGACATTTAATTGTTGATATTCTTTATCTAGAAAGCCTCTTTCTTGTTCACCGACAGTGTCAGATGCTGCTTGGATAGTTAATTCTCTCAAGCGCACCAGGATGTTTGAAGTTTCATTCAATCCACCTTCTGCTGTTTGAACAAGCGAGATACCGTCATTTGCGTTTCGTGTGGCCTGTCTTAGACCTTTGGTCTGAGCTTCTAAGTTGGTGGCAATGGCGAGCCCTGCCGCATCGTCTGAGGCCTTGGTGATGCGTTTACCTGAAGAAAGTTTTTCTAATTGAGCATTACCTGCATTAGAGACTTCCTTTAAGTTCTTCTGAACGGACTGTGAGGCAATGTTGGTGGCAATTCTTAAACCCATGAGATACTCCTATGATCGAAAGCGCCCCCGCGCTTTCTTTTGTTTTATCCGACGAAAAATGTCAGACAAATAACCGATCGGATTACTCTGGTAAAAACTTTAGTAGATTAGTCGGGAATTGATCACTTAGCCTGTTTTTCCTTTAAATTTTGAGGACTTAAAATAAAAAAAAGGCCCAAGTTTCCTTGGGCCTTCCGTAGTTCTTTTGAATTTTTGTACAAATCATCCAATCAATTTAAGAGCTGCTGAGCCAGAGTTATTGGCCTGGGCCAGAACTGAAGTCGAAGCTGCCGAGAGAATGTTGTTTTTTGCCATCTCTGCAGACTCAACCGCAATATCAGTATCTCTGATACGCGAATTCGCGGCAGACAAGTTCTCAGTCTTAACTTCTAAGTTAGAAATAGTAGACTGTAGTCTGTTTTGTAGAGCACCTAACGAAGCTCTATTACCGTTAACTCCGTTAATTGCATTATCAATTTTTTCCAAGTTTGCTTGAGCATCACCTTTAGTCAGTACACCCAGCCCTTCAATACCTAAGTCAGATGGACGAGCACTGGAATCCTGAGGCTTATATGAAAGACGATCGTTGTTCGGGTCGTTCATAATACCAATTTGAAAATCCAATGTCTCACCTTCACCAGTCAACAGTTTTTTACCGTTGTATTGAGTTGAGGCTGAAATTCTTCCAACTTCTGATGTTAAATGTTGAAATTCTAAATCAGAGAATTTTCTTTCTTGATCACCAATTGTATCAGAAGCGGCCTGTACCGAAAGTTCTCTCAATCTAATAAGAATGTTTGAAGTTTCGTTTAATCCACCCTCTGCCGTTTGAATCATCGAGATACCATCTCCCGCATTTCGGTTGGCCTGTAGAGATCCTCTAATTTCTGCTTTAAGTTTTTCCGAGATTGCCAAACCTGCGGCATCATCACCAGCTTTGTTAATTCTTGAACCTGATGATAATTTTGCAAGATTGTCTGATTTTGCATTTTCTACTTTTGCTACTGCTGTTTGTGCTCTTAATGATTGAACGTTTGTGTTAATTCTTAATCCCATACTAATCTCCTAGAATCATGCCTTCCTCCTTAAAATTTAAGATTCAAACAGCCTTGTTGGAATCTTTGTTAGTTTCGCAACCAGTCCCATCCGGTTGCTGATTAATCTATCGGAGGCGAAAAACAATACTTAAGCGCTTTCTTACAATTTAATCAGTTTTTCATTGGAGAATATTAGTCGGGAATTGAATTTATTTTTGCAGATTGCGTTCGAAATAGGCATGTATCTCATCAAAACTCATGGCCAATGCCAGGGAAGAATCAAAATGGGAAAGTGAATTCCTGATTGAATAGTTCAGGAATACAAACTTATTTTTCTCTATGTGAAAGTGGTGACTTTTTAATTGGCCGAGATTTAAGTCCAAAAGCAATGCGGGATCACTGAGCATCAGAACTGGCCTCAGTTGATCGAGACTGCCTTGAATCAGCAACAACAAATCGGGAACTGCGACATTGGAGGGCAATTGAATTTTCATCGGACCGGCCAGGTCACAGAAGTAAAACACATCACAATCAGCGTGAGATTTAAAATGAATTTGCACGATTTATTTTTTGCCTTGCACGGCCTGAATTAAATTACTGGTCGAATAGCCGCGTTTAAACATAAGACTCTTTACGGTGCCACCATTAGCGATTACAAAATCAGAACCAATAATTTGTTCCGGTTTCCAATCTCCGCCTTTAACCAGAATATTTGGGTTGATCAGCTTAATAATTTCCAAAGGTGTTTGCTCATTAAAAATCTGAACGCAATCAACTGCTCTGAGATTGAGAAGCATACTCTTGCGGTCTTCTTCATTGTTAATCGGGCGATCTGGCCCCTTAAGTACTTTGACACTCTGATCAGAATTAAGTCCGATAATCAAGACATCGCCTTGAGCTTTCGCTTCATTTAAATATTCAACGTGGCCCAGATGCAAAATATCAAAACAGCCATTGGTAAAGACAATTTTTTTGCCCTTATTTTGTTTTAAAAACTCTACGGTATCGGCCGAGAGAGTTTCCACTTACTTCACCAACTTGGTGTCAGAGAGACGTCCCTGAAAATCCAGTAGCATTGGGAGAAACAAGGCAACACTTGATAAAAGTGAAATCAAGGCGCGAGTGAAGGTATCCTTCACACTGACATTGCGGTTGTTTGTTTTTAATAAACGAATTCCCATAATGGTTTTACCGGGGCTGGCCGATAAATCAAGAATGGTAAAATAGAGAAGGTAATAGATAGAAAAAATAGCAGCAGTAAACGCCACCAGGTCTTGGTTAGAAATCAGGCGGGCAAACATTTCAAATTCGATTCCTGAAGCAAACACCAAAAGCGCACCGGTCACTGCCACAAAACTGGCAATAACTAATAGGTCTATGGCCCATGCAAAAAATTGCAAACTGCTGCCGGCCGTTTTGTAATTGGCCTTGGTTTCTGTTTTGACTTCGCTTAATTCTATTTTGTTTTCGAGATTATTCTGTTGATTTTGATTTCCTGGATTGCCCTTCGCTCCATAAAAGGCTTCTAAACCTGAGGGCATTTGCTGAGCGGCCATGGCGGTATTTTGATTGCTCAAGGGGCTTAAAACCGCTGCTGCTTTTAGCTCTCTACGTGCAGTGCCGAAGGGCTTAACTTCTTTTGGCGCCGGCTTAAAAGAAGATCTTTTTTGATCATGGTGAAATCCTAAACCTTTTGTCATGGGCTTAAAGCTGTCCTCACTAATATTAAATTCATCAAGATTAACTTGAACTGGAATTGAGCTCTTTGGAGTTGAAAATGAATGAGTATCTTGATTCATATTCTACCTTGGTAAGGATTTAGGGGTGGTTCTGAGAATAGATTCTCATACCCCACACGAAGCATCAATCTTATTTTGGAGCTAATTAAAGACGAGAGAGTAAATAACCTATCGAAGATGCGACAGCGGTTGGCGCTCTAAGTATAGGGGTTGGTAAATGGATGGAATAAATATCGGATTTTGAGTTGATCAAGGCCTCTTCACTGGGAGAAAAGCCGCCTTCAGGGCCGACCAGAATAATTTGTTCTCCAGATATTTTTTGCACTTTTTCACATTCCGCAGGCCGGGAGTTGAAAAAATAAAGAGGTGATTTTAGTTGGTCTAAAAAGGTCTCGAGCTTAATCTGGGAGTGAATAATAGGCATAAAAGAATTGTTGGATTGAATCAGTGCACTCTCTAAAATGCGCTGAACTCTTTCACTTGCAAGATAGTCATACTGAGAAAATTCGGAATTTAAAGGATAAATATTTAAAACCCCAAGCTCCACCGCCATTTTTAAAATATCCTCAAAAGCATCTTTTTTGGGAGTGGCGATCGCCAGACTTAACTGATGAAAAGCATGATGTTCAACCACTTGTTGAACCAAAAGGTTAATTTCATTTTTTGAAATACTTTCCACTTGGGTGATGGCGCTGATACCTTTTCCGTTTAAAACTAAAATCTCTTCCTTGGCCCTTACTCTAACCACCTGTAGATGTTTTGCCGAGTCTCCCGTCACCAGGATACTTTGCCCTATATTCGATTTATCAAAGGGATAATAAATCGCCCGCATTTACGATACCCTTTTAAATAAAATAGCACTCCAGTCATTTTTGGAAACAACTGCTACTTTTTCCAGTGAACTATATTGGGAAACGATCGTTTCAACCTGATGGTTGAGAAGACCCGAAACAATTAAAAATCCATTTTCTTGTAAGGAATCTAAAATAACTTCTTTTTCCAAAATTAGTACGTGCTCCAGAATGTTGGCAAAAACCAACTCAAACTTGGCGGGGGTATAACGATCACGGATTACCAACTTTGAACCTTCTAAGTTTTCACCTTCAAAATTAAGTACTAGATTTTGAACGCAATTATCAAGCGCACTTTTGTCAATGTCACAAAAGAGCGTTGGCATGTGTTTTATTTTTAAGGCCGCAATCCCAAGAATTCCCGACCCACAACCAAAATCTAAACAGCTGGTGCCCGCTTTTAATTGGTCTGTAATTTTATCAAATAAACTTAAACATAAATAAGTGGTTTCATGCGTTCCGGTGCCAAAGCCCATCCCGGGATAAATGTAAACCTTTTGAGCAGAGCTATGTTCCCTGGAGTCTTTGAGCCACTCGGGAATAATTTCCAGACGTTCAGAAACAATAATAGGCGTATAGAATTTTTTCCATTCTGCGTTCCAGTCCTCAATGTTTTTTTGAGCTGTAAAGAGAGGAAGTTCTGGGTAATTTTCCTTGATAAAAAAGACAAAATTAGAAGAGTTCTCTTCAAAATCATTCTGATAGAAAAAATACTTATAAGTAAATGCCTCTTGATCAATTGTCGCGGCTTCAACTTCATCAATCAGGCTCTCGGGAATGTCCCCCCCGGAATAAGCACGCTCTCCCAGAATTTGATCGACTCTCGCTTCCTCCAGCGAAAACTCCTCAATCCCATCGCAGCCAAAATCTTCCAGCGCATAAGCATTAATGCCATTGGCCAGCTGTACATTGTCGCGACTATATTGAATCAGAACAAAATTAAATTTTTTATTTTCCACACTCAGCCTCACTGCTTTTTTCAATTTTTAAAAGCGGATAAAAACCGCCAGTAGGCTCAAGCTCAATATTTTTCAAACATTTATTGCCCACCCAAATAATATTGGGATGCCATAAGTTGATATAGGCGTAATCATCATTCACTAAGTTCATCGCTTCTTTATAGAGGACAATTCTTTTAGCGCCATCTGTTTCTACGGTGGCAGCATCAATGACCTTATCAAACACGGGGTTGTTATATCCAATACGGTTTCCGCCCTTAGGAGGTATATTGCTGGAATGGAAAACAAATTTCAACATATCCGGTCCGGTAAATCCGATCCATTGTCCGACCACAATATCAAATTTTCCGCCTTTAAAAGCACTCATGTAGGTTCCCCATTCTTGAATACTTAAATTGATTTTAAATCCTTCTTGCTCTAAAAAGTGCTGGATAACTTCGACAATTTCAATACTCGCCTTATTGTTACTAACCTTCCAATCAATCTCCAAAATCTTGCCATTCTTTTCTAAAAGTCCTTTGGCATTTTTCACATAACCAGCTTCTTTTAAAAGTTGGCGAGCTTGCGCAATATCATGTGGCTCAATTGCTCTTGGCTCATACATATCGGCAAATGCCGGAGAAAACATTCCGTTGGAAAGTACGGCGGTATCTTTTAGTTTGTATTTGAGAATTTCTTTGCGTGGAAGCAATAGGGAAATGGCCTTTCGCAAACGAATGTCCTTAAACATCTCACGTTTGTGATTCAATCCCATAAATAAATAATTCCCGCTCGGCATATCCCAAACCGTTAGCATTTTGGCTTTAGTTTTCAGCCAATGAATTTTTCGCGGAGACATGTTAGCGACCGATAAATCTATTTCTTTATTAATTAGTTTCAAGGCCAGGGTCGTTTCGTCTTTTACAACCTTAAAGACAAAGCTCAGCTTCGATTGATCTTTTGGCGTAACAACAATCTCCAGAGGCTTGATCTCCGACAACAAATAATCGCCGCAGCCGATCACATCCATTGGCTCCATGGCTTCGCTGTTGGGATTTTTTAATTTCACAATTTTCAAAAGGGCCAGGTTTGACAAATTCTCCAGTGAAAAAGAGGTAAAGATAATTTCTAAATTGGAATTATCGATAACAGTTACCGTCTCAATAGATTCGAATGCTCCCATAAAAGTTGACTTGATCTTTTCGTTTTTTGCAAAATATTGCCAGGAATTCTTCACATCAGAAGCAGTCACCGCCGATCCATCGGCGAAGGTTAAGTCTTGCCGCAATTTAAACCTGAGTATTTGTTTACCAGCAACGATCTTTTCTTCAAAACTAACACAGGCCTTACATTCGAATTGCATTTTGCGATTAAAATCAATTAAAGCCATATGGACTAGGCGATTAATGTTTTGTGAATTGGCGTCGGTGGAAAAAAAAGGATTGAGGTTATTTGGTGCTGCCGAAATGGCAATATTGATTTTCTCTGCGGCCTGCACAGTCAGCCACGAGGATAAAATTAGTCCAATGAACAGAATGATTTGCTTCTTCACGTCTCTCTTCCTTCTTTCTTTTATAACCTCTTTAATCTATCATTTTATTTATAAAATACCAATCGAGGAGAGCTAGGTGTACATCATTTCTATTTGTGGTGGTTCTGGGTCAGGAAAGACAACCTTCGCTGACAAAGTCAGAAGTGCAGTCAAAGAAGAAGTCTCTGTTGTCCATATGGATTCTTATTATCTCCCCAAGCTTCCGAAGGAGCTTGCGACCAGCAACGGCCAGCCAAATTATGATCACCCAGACGCTTTCGACTGGAAACTTTTAACCAAACATCTTAAGGCACTAAAAAGCGGCAAAGGCGTTGAAGCCCCTTTGTACGACTTCAAAAAGAACTCTCGTCTTAAAAAATCCAAAAAAATAAACCCGACGCAGGTTGTTTTACTAGAAGGCATTTTCAGCCTTTATGATGAAGAAATTAGAAAACTTTCCGACATCACTGCTTTTCTTCATGTCGAATCAGATATCCGCTTCATCCGACGACTTCATCGCGACGTTGAAGAAAGGGCGCGTTCCCTGGATTCCGTAATTACTCAGTATTATGAAACGGTACGACCGATGTATCAAAAATACCTCGATCCTCAAAGACAGTTTGCCGATTTTATTGTCGGTGAAGAAACGGACATCGCTGCTGGAATTTTGGCAGCAAAAGTTAACGAGCTACTTGGCAAACGTAAGAAAAAATAAAATGAACGATAGGGTACAAATGAAAAAGCAATATCTAAAAATAGAACCTGTGGGCGGGATTGGTCAGATTGGTTCAAACATGACCTTGATTCAAGGTGAAAACGACACCGTCTTAATTGATGCCGGCATTCTTTTTCCTTACGAAGATTTTTTTGATATTGATTATCTCATCCCCGATCTCTCCACTATCCCGACACCTAGCCATTTGGTGATTACCCATGGTCATGAAGATCATATTGGAGCTGTTTTACATGTGATCAAACAGTTTCCTTCGATCAAAGTGCTTGCATCTCCTTTTACTGCCGCCTTGATTAGAAAAAAATTAGAATTTAACCACAACCCCTTTCCCATTTCCGAATACCGGGGTTTCGATCAGCTGGGGTTTAAAGACTTCACCATTGATCCCATTCAAGTCAATCACTCTATTCCTGAAACCCACGGTCTGTTAATCAGAGATCACAAAGAGGAGTTTGGACTCTTTTTTATTTCAGACTTTAAAATTGATTATAAAACTATCTATGAACGACCATTTGACTTTGAAAAACTAATCAAGCTTTCAAAAAACCTAAAACGAAAAGTACTGCTAGCTGACAGTACCAACATCACCAGTAACACCCTCAAAACGCCTTCGGAAATGGATATTATTCCCGTGATGGATGAAATCTTTGCCAGCACGGAAAAAAGGATTTTTATCACTTGTTTTTCTTCCAACATTCATCGCCTGATGACTTTTATCAGCCTGGCCAAGAAACACGGGCGAAAAGTTGTCCCTCATGGACGATCTATGATCAGTTACCTCAATACTGCCAATGAATTGGGAATGATTCCCGATTTCGACTCAGTGGTTAAGCCAGCTGATGCCGTAACTCCCAATCAAGAAAACATTGTTGTTTTGCTTTCTGGCTGCCAGGGAGATTTTCGAGGTACATTTAGACGATTTTGCATGGGAGAAGATTCCACCTTTAAGCCTCGGCCCGACGACCTGGTGCTACTCAGCTCCAAGGCCATTCCCGGAAACGAAAAAAAGATATCTCTTCTGATGAACAAACTCTCTGAAGTTGGAATTAGAATTATCACCTCGCAAGAAAAACTAATTCACGTTTCAGGTCACCCGGGACGAGACGATCTCATTCACCTCTACGAAAAATTTAACCCCACAGACATCGTTCCCATTCACGGTGAAACCTCTTTTATTCGCGCTCACATTGAGCATATCAAAAAGAACTTCCCAAGTGCGACTCCTCACTATTTTTTAAACTTTGATTCAATGATCGTCGCCAATGACCTGAGTTTAAAAATTAACCTGGGTGAAAAGCATGAACCGGTAATCATTCATGGAAAGCAAATCGTGCTGGAAAAGGAAAAAATAAGCGAACGAAGAAAGCTTGCCTGCAATGGATCTGTTTTTGTTTCTTTAAAAATCTCTAAAAGTTTAACCGATGTTGAAAAAATTTCTTTTACCCTCCAGGGTCTTCCAACGCTGGTGACCAAAAATGATGATAAATTCAGGCGCTTTCTAGAAAACTATTTTGTCCAGATCAGCTTTAAAGACATGGATAAAACAACTGAAGAACTAAGAATTGCCATCAGAAAATATTTCGACCAAATTCTAGGCTATAAACCTCAAACCTTTATACATATTTTATGAACCAATTTTTACAGGACAATCTGATTACCATTATCGTCTTCCTCCTATTGCTCATTTTTGCACTGATGGGAGCGATGATTTTTATTCTCTTTAAGCTTCTGGCTCGACCTAAGTCCGAAGAAGTGGCCCCCCATGAGCCCCTGGTGCTCAAACCTCTCTTGGAAAAATCCAAATTAATGGAAGAGCCCATTGTTGAAAAGTATTATTGCATTCACCACAAAGAGGCTCCTTCGGTGGGGTCATGCTTGATTTGTGAAGAAGTGTTTTGTGTCGACTGCCTGGTGGATCACGAAAGTATGCATTTTTGCAAAGAACACTTTCGAACCTATGCCAATCATAAATGGAAACAAATCACCGATGTCAGAACGACACCCGACACGCCAGAAGATGGCCTCTATATCTATAACTTCAAACGAGAATTGTGGCTCAATAAAAACATCCCGAGTTTTGTGATGACTCATTATAAAATTAATATCGAAAATGATTATATTGAATCTTTTATTCAGCTGAATGTTCGGGAAGATGATGTTGAAAAATTAATAGACGAACTGGATGAATTTAAAAAATAAATTTCTCAAAAAAAAAACCCGGCATCGCCGGGTTTTTTTTAAATCATTTAATTTTAAAACTACAAATCAATGTTTTTGAAATCGCGACCAGCGGGTCTGGCCATTTCAGCCTTTTCTTCTTTTCTCAAGTAAGAAGGAGTGTCAAATTCATCTTCGTCAAAATTGATAAAACCCAATTTTTCAGCAATTGATTTCGCTCTACTGTTTGTATCAGACTCAACTTTATTTGTCGTGACTGCTGATTGTTGAGGGCGAGCTGCCGTTTCATAACGGTTTGCTGCATCTCTAATCGATTGTACCAAACGAGAAGGTTGTCTTTGTTCTTCGTTATGATTGTGTGTCACCGCATCTTCCGCATTATTTTGTTGAGCATTGTATGCGTTGCGATCGTTCATGAAACGGTCGAAGTCTGAACGATCTTCCGCCACTTCTGTAGACTCAGTTGCCGTTTGGGGCTGAACTGTTCTTCTTGGTGCAAAAATATCGCGCGCTTCCTGTGGTGCAACTGGGGCAGTCGGCTGGGCATAGCTTTCAGTTGCAATTGGGGCAACATAAACAGGTTGAGCTTGAACTGGAGCGACGTAAGCGGTTTCAACTGGAGCAACATAAACAGCTTGAACCTGAACTGGTGCTGTCATTACTGGTGCGATAACTTGAGGTTGGCTTGTAATGTTTACTCCCGAGTGAGCGCGAATTTGGCCGCCCAATCCCGTAGCAATAACCGTTACCATTATGTCGTCACCACAATTATTATCAATAACTGTACCAAAAATGATCTCTGCATTTTCATCGGCCGCTTCCATAATAAGCGTCACGGCTTCATTCGTTTCATGCATAGTAAGAGAATCAGAACCCGTGATGTTGATAATGATTCCTGTTGCTCCATTGATAGAAATATCTTCCAGCAACGGTGAACTAATCGCATCGGTAGCCGCTTTAATCGCGCGACCTGCACCAGTCGCTGTCCCAGTTCCCATCAGCGCCAGACCTTTGTTGGCCATGACAGTTGAAACGTCAGCAAAGTCAGCGTTAATGTGACCGGTATTGTTGATTAAGTCTGAAATACCACGAACGGCGTTTAATAAAACTTCATCTGCTTTTTTGAAAGTATCGACGAGAGATAAATTTTCCCCAGCCAGATAAAGAAGTCTTTGGTTTGGAATAGTGATAAGTGAATCAACACTTTCTTCCAAATTTCTAATCCCTTCTTCTGCTTGCTTAAATCTTTTCTTACCTTCAAATACGAAAGGCTTAGTAACAACTCCAACCGTAAGTGCACCCAGCTCTTTTGCTAGCTTGGCAATAACCGGAGCAGCTCCCGTACCAGTTCCACCACCCATTCCGGCAGTGATAAAAACCATATCCGCGCCCTTAAGCACTTCTGAAATTTTTTCATAATCTTCTAAGGCCGATTTTTTTCCGATTTCCGGATTAGCGCCTGCGCCAAGCCCTTTGGTCACACTTCCACCAAGTTGGATCTTGATTGGTGCCAATGAAATACTCAAAGCTTGTGCATCTGTATTCGCGACAATATATTCTACACCCGACAATCCAGAGCGGATCATGGTATTTACGGCGTTACAACCGCCGCCACCAACTCCAACAACCTTTATGCGTGCACCGTTTACTCTTGTGTTTTCCGTATCTGTAATTTCGAACATAGGATCCTCCCGGGCATTAACTATAATTAAAATATTTCTTTAAATACGGACTTTAGTGACTCACTCAACTTGCTAATCAGATCGGTATTTGAATGATCTGAGTCTTTATCTTTGTTATTATTAAACATTACGCGATGATTATTTGAACTTTGATTTTGAGTCGGAGTATACGGTTTGCGTTTAGAGGCTTCCAGCAACAGGCCAAGCACCGTGGAATACTTAGGATTTTGCATAATATTAGTCATTCCCCCAAAAGGAATTGGAAAACCAATTTTGCAAGATCTCATCAATATATACTCACCAAGTTCCGGCATACCTTTTATCAAGGCGCCTCCCCCTGTAAGCACAAATCCTCCGGCGATTTGATCAAAAAGTTTTTTATCGTCAATCATAAAACGAATAACATCAAATAACTCTTCTGCTCTCGCGCCCAAAACTTCGGCCACGACGCTTAATTGAACTTCGCGCGGCTTTGTTCCTGACAAGCCCTGAACCGTGATATGCGCCGACTGATTTAACTGTTCAGCTAAAACACTTCCGTGATTAATTTTAATTCTTTCAGCTTCATTGTGAGGAATTTTTAGGGCCACGGCCAGATCATTGGTGAAATGATTCCCACCAATTGGAATAATTTGAGAGTGAACCAAGCTTCCATCTTTCCAAACAGCGATATCAGTCGTTCCTCCACCGATATCAATGAGTACCACGCCAAGTTCTTTTTCTTCGTACGAAAGAACTGCCTCAGAAGAAGCCAGCGGCTGAAGGGTAATATGTTCTGCTTCAATTCCTGTTTGCTCTACACATTTAACCAGGTTTTGAATCAGCGGAATTGAGCCAGTAACGATGTGAACGTGAACTTCTAATCTCACTCCACACATTCCGATTGGATTTTTAATTCCGTTGGTATTATCCACCCGAAATTCTTGTGGAATAACGTGAAGAATATCTCTATCCGATGGGATGACAACGGCCTTAGCCGCCTCTAAGACGCGATCAACATCGTCCTGAGTAATTTCTTTTCCCTTTATGGCGACAACCCCAGAGCTGTTGAAACTATAGATGTGACTTCCCGCAATCCCGATTGTTGCTCCAACGATATTCACCCCCGCCATCAAACGCGCTTCTTCAAGCGAATTTTGGATGGAGCGAACCGTTTTATCAATATTAACAACCGAGCCTTTCTTGAGTCCGTAAGAAGGGTGGGTTCCAATACCAATAATTTCGATTTCTGAGTTTGGATGCTGAAGCCCAACAATTGTACATACTTTTGTTGTTCCTACATCGAGGCCGACGATGATGTTTTTTTCGTTCATAATGAGAATCCTTTCTCTATTGATCCGATGTCGACAGATTCATTCTGTCACATAAAATGTTAGAATTTGTCCTTAAACTTGACAACAACTTTTTTGCTATTTGTAAGATTGATAATCGCTGGAATTTTTTCTTTTAATTCCATGTAGTTCACAATCTTATCGAGCTTCACCATTTTTTCCCCCCATTCATCAGGTCCCAAAAAGACACTGGAAGGGTGGCCGTTAACCGACAAAATGATGGTAAGTTCCTTATTATCATTCAAAATGATTTCAGACAGCTTTAGGCGGAGGCTCGGTCTCATTTCTTTAACAAGTGTAGTGACGTCCGCTTGTACCTTATCTTCCATTTCTCCTACCGGTAGGGCGAGATAGGGAAGATCGTGAGTTAGTTTCTTTTCGCTGCGAAGAAGTGCTTCGTAAGTTGGGTCAAATAGCTGGCCGTTATCTACCAGGATAGCTTCATAGGATTCGGTGCCATTATTTTTATAGATTTGAACCTTCATTAAAGGCTCGGGGCAATTGAAATTTAAATCGAGTACCTTGCTGAAAGGATCATAAGTTATTTTGTAATCTGAAACAAAATATTTATCCGCCCATTTTTCATTGAGGATTCTTAGTTTTACATCTCGAAGAGAATTTGATTGTTCGAAGGTTTTCACCACCTGCAAGGCCATAGTTCCCGCTGGACGAGTTGGGCATTTCCCCAAATTAGATCGATAAGAAAGTTCTTCGCTGAATTTTGAAGTTTCCCCAGAAGTTGGGCCAAGTGAAGAGGTAACGATATTAGTGGCCACTAAAATCAAAACAATGACTGTGCCGATTATAAATTTTTTAGTCTTAAAAAACGTCATCCTGACTTTTTCCTGATTCTAGACTTTCGTCTAATTACTAATACTCAACTTCCGTTTCAAATGAAACTCCCGTCTGGAGTTTTAATTCTTTCTGCAGAATCGCGATCATCGTCATCACGTCTTCATAAGTACTTTCGCCTTTATTTTCCATAAAGTTGGCGTGCTTGGGACTTATCTGTAAATTTTTATAAGATAAACCCTTCAGGCCCATTATATCTATAAAAAGACCAGCTCGACAAGTTACACCAAGGTTTTGATCTTGAAAGTTTTTAAAAATACAGCCACAGGTCCACTCTTTCAGCGGTTGAGTGCGAGTTCGCATCTCAAGGTACTCCCGAATTTTTTTAGAAATGGCTTCATCAATACCAAAGTGAACTAGTCGGGCTTGATAGATGACATCTCCCGGATTCACAAAATGATTGTGACGATAAGTAAAAGAGTTCTGGTCTATTTTAATCAACTTTTCCACGCCATCTTTGGTAACAATATTCACTTCCTTTATAAGGGAACCAATCTCACCGAGGTTGGTACCGGCATTCATAAAGATGGCGCCGCCCAGGGAGGCCGGAATTCCGGTGAAAACTTCCCAGCCTTTCAGCCCAAATTTATTGGCATGGGAAGTGAGGGTCGCCAATGAAACAGAAGCGGGAAGAATATATTGGTCTTGAGGGGCTTCTAGTATTTTTCGATCAAAATCAAAATCCAATTGTAGATAAGGAACATCGGAAGTCAGCGGCAGCAGCATATTTGCTCCCCAACCAATCACCCGGTATTTAAGATTATTTTGAGTTAAAGATTTAGTGACGGCCTTGAGGGCCTCTTTGTTTTTTACTGTAATTAAGTCGCCGGTAGCATCCAGGCGCATGGTAGAGAACTTTTTAAGATCCTTTCCCAATTCGACTTCTACTCCCTCGATCACCTTTAATTTAAGCAAATTTTCATTCATTTTAAAATTTTAATTCCAGCGACAAGCGATGTCTATTAGTTACAGGTTAGAAAGCAAAAATGTGAGCTGTAAAATTTACACTTTTCTCCCTCTCTTTTTAATTCTCTATATAGTCAAAGCAATCATTAATTCAGGAGTCCTATATGAAAAAATTATTAATTTTAGCTTCTTTATTCAGCGGTGTTGCTTTGGCGGACCAGTGTGCCTATATCACTCATAGCGAAGCTGCACGGGCCGTGCTTTTGTTACAAAAGGGTGCAGTGGTGGGATTTAATTGTGCTCCATGTGGAGAAGTCGGAATTCAAAAACTCGAAGTGGTTAACTCTGCAGTGGTTGCATCGGCCAACTTTCAGGATTTTTCTCAGGTAAGAGTTAACGGTCAAGGGATCGATCTGGCCTATACCTATATTCAGACTTCTCCTAATAAATTAGTGAATCTAGCCAAGGCCATTGGCTGCGAGGCGCTGGACGTAAAGAGTGTTCCATCTACATTAAAAATTAAGTAATGATTTTGAGGGCAGGATTATTCGAGTCCTGCCCATTTTCTTGCCATTTTTCCAATTGAACCTGCACCTAAGGTCACAACAATCGTTTTGTCGTGCTTATAAGATTCAATCACACTCCCCAAATTATCGATACTCTCAATTTTTTTAGCGAATTGCGGATGAAGACGATTGATGTCTTCCACTAATCGGTCAGTAGTGATGCCATCGATTGGCTGTTCGCTGGCGGCGTAAATCGGAAGAAGATAAAGTTCATCCGCATCGTTGAAACAATGTAAAAACTGATCCCAACAATCTCTGGTGCGAGTGAAGCGATGAGGTTCAAAAATCACGATTTTTTTATAATCCGGACGGGTGTCTTTGACGATTTTCAAGGTAGAAGCAATTTCAGTTGGATGGTGTCCGTAGTCGTCGACCACTTCAAAACTATTTTCTTTAAATAACAATTGAAAACGTCGCCCAACACCTTCAAGTTTTTTTGCGGCAGCAGCAATGTCTTTAAATTTTAATCCCAATTGAAAAGCAAGCACCGTTGCTCCCAGGCAATTTAAAACATTATGGCGCCCGGGAAGATTGATCTCAAAACGGGCAGTAATCTCACCTTTATAATACAAATCAAAACTCGTTTCAAAATGCCCGTACTCTACATTTCGTGCTGTGAAGTCGGCGGGAATATCAATCCCAAAAGTGACGGCTGGACGTTTCATTTCAGTCTTTAACTGCATCAGTTTTTCATCGTGACCGTTGAGCGCCACAACGCCATAAAAAGGAATACGATTAGCGAACTCCACAAAGGCCTTAAAAAGATTTTCTTCTGTCCCGTAGTGATCCATATGATCATTATCGATATTGGTAATAACAGACATGACTGGATTTAAGAGTAAAAAACTTCCATCAGATTCGTCTGCTTCCGCCACTAGGAAGTCGCCCTTTCCAACTTTGGCATGACCTTTTAAATTTTTAACAATGCCACCAATAATATAAGTTGGATCAAGATCACATTCTTGTAAAATGGTTGCCAGAAAAGAAGTGGTGGTTGTTTTGCCATGAGTTCCAGCAACTGCCAGTCCGTATTTTAATCTCATTAATTCGGCCAACATTTCGGCCCTTCTGATAACGGGAATACCTTCGCGTTTGGCGCGAGCGACTTCGGGGTTGGTGTCGTTAACCGCCGAACTATAAACGACCACTGTCACTTTATTCAAATTTTCTTCATGATGGCCGATGTAAATTTCAGCCCCAAGTGATTTTAATTTTTTTACATTGGGAGAATCGCCGACATCTGATCCTGAGACTTGGTAGCCTGAAGCTAATAAGACTTCTGCAATACCAGACATACCAATACCGCCGATACCGACAAAGTGAATTTTAACGTAGTTATTTTCCAGTGCTTTGTTGTTACGAAACATGATCTCTCCAATAAACGATGGGGGCTTGGGGACTTGTGATTAAACGTAGACTTCATCATTTGAATTATGAGGATCATTTGACTCGTCTGTTTCCTTCGACTGCCGTCCGCTTCTTGTTTGGAATTGGAGGTCTCCCAGCAGCTGGTCACGATAACCCTTTACCACTGAAAGAAGCAGACCGATACCGAAAAAATTACAAATCAAAGACGACCCACCGTAGCTAATAAAAGGAAGATTTAATCCCTTGGTGGGTAACAGGCCGAGGACAACGCCCATGTTGAGCAAGGCCTGAAGCCCCAGTACAAATATAATGGCCGATCCTAAAATAATTCCAATTCGATCACGGACCTGTAGGACCAGCTTAAAACCAAAATAGATAAAAGCTATGAATAAACAAATGATGAAAAAGACCCCAATAAAACCCAACTCTTCACCAATCACTGAGAAAATAAAATCGTTATGGGCTTCCGGAAGATAAAAAAGTTTTTCATTGCTGTTTCCCAATCCCTGGCCAAATGCCGATCCCTTGGCAAAGGCCATATAGGATTGAATAATTTGAAAACCTGAGCCCTGTGGATTTTTCCATGGGTCTAAATAGGTGAGCATGCGCTTTACGCGATAAGCTTGGGAGAAGAGAACTGTAACCCCACCGATAAAACCTGCGACCAGTGAATAATAAAAATATTTCCGGGGAAACGAACTCATAAAACAGACGAAGGAAATGACGACAAAACAGATACTAAAAGAACCGAAGTCGGGCTGCTTTATCAAAAGGGCCAAGGGTAAAAAGAGTGATCCACCGTGCTTTAATCTTTCTTTGGTGTCCATCTTGTTCCAGTTTTCAAAAAAAGAAAGTGCCGAAAGGATAACGGTGAACTTTACAATTTCTCCTGGCTGGACACTCATCCCGCCTAAAGACAACCATCGACTTGCACCTTTGGCCGAACTTCCAATACCTTTAATGATAGTCAAAGCGACGATGGAGGAAGCGGCGATGTTAATCCAATAGCCATACTTTATCCAAAAGGTGTACTTGGTGCGCGAAACGGTGAAGGCCACACCGACTGCCAGGCAGAGGTAAACGAGTTGGCGAATAATATAATGGAACGAGCTCCCGAACATTTCGGAGGCCAAAATAAAACTTGCTGACCAGACCATAATTAAACCGATGGTTATAATGATGGCCAGGGTGGATAAAAAAACTTTTACTAATCTATCTACGTCCGAAATATGTTCGCTCATAGTAATAGATTAGCAAAGTTTTCAAGAATTCAAAGGAGAAAATCTATAATTGGTAAACGAGCTTTTTAAAATAATTCCCGCGCTCTTCGTAGTCACGGAAAAAATCTGAAGCCGGATTTCCCGGAGAAAGGAGAATAACATCTCCCGTTCTGGATTTTTGATAAGCAAAGAGAACTGATTCCTCAAAAGACCCGACTATATAAGTCTGGTTATGGTCACCCAGCGCTCGGTTTAATCGTTCTTTACACTCACCAACCAAAACCAGCACCCGGGCGTTGGCGATCATTTCTTTAGCGAATGGATCGAAATTAAGTTCTTCGTTATCTTTTCCACCGGCAATTAAAATGATTGGTTCTTTAAAAGACTTAAGGCTAGTCAGCATTTCAGGCATCGTTTCAGCTTTTGAATCATTGTAGAAACAAACGCCATTTTTTTCCATGATGAATTCCATTCGATTCGGAATTCCCGGGAATTTTTCGATACAAGTTTGAATCGCTTCATCGCCCACATCCAACGTTTTACAAACGGTGACTGCGGCCATTAGGTTTTCACGATTGTTTTGACCAACAATTCTCATTTTAGAAACTTTAAATTCTGAATGATAATTGATGTTGGAGTGAATTCTTCTATCGTGGAAATGCGTTCCTTGAATTTCATTCATTACCCCAAGCGTAACGTAAGAGCGACGTGAGTACCAATAGACCTGGCAATTGGCATTTCGAACTGAAGCATTATTTGCTAATGAGTCGTAGTTGGCGATCAGTGTATCTTCGGGCGAAAGTTTTTTAATAATGGAAAGTTTAGTTTCCATATATTCACTCACCGAAGCGAAATTAGCCTTCGAAAAGTTCTCACCAATGTTTGGCAACACCACAACTTTAGGGTGAAAATCGGGTAGAGATTTCATTTGCAACGCCGAAACTTCAACCACTACGTAGTCAATCTCGTTCATGTTGGGCAAAAGACAGTATTCAATAAACGGTGTCTCTGAAGTTCCACCGACGAAAACATTTTTACCATCAACTTTAAGCGTGTAGCCAATCATGGCGGCAATCGTTGTGCGTCCAAAAGATCCACAAACTGCGATGATCGGTTTTTTACAAAGCTTGTAAGCTAAGTTGAAATCACTATAAACTTCTTTTCCACTTCTTCTGGCAAGTTCAAGCTGAGGAAGATTTGGACTAATCGCCGCAGAGTAGACGATGACGTCAGCCTCTAAAAAATCTTCATCTTTATGCTCACCAAAGGTCATTTCTGGAGCTGGTTCAATTTTTTTAAGTTTTTTTACTGATTTGTTTAAGTCAAAAATTGGCTTAATATCTGTCACTCGAATTTCACATTCAAGTTTGTTAAAAAAGTTAATAAGTGAGAAACCGGTTTTACCAATCCCAACGATTAAAATTTTTTTACCTTTAAATCTTTCCATTTCCATATTTATTTTCCTCGACTTTAATTTATCTGGTCTTAAGCGTAGAAAGCGCCAGAATGGCAAGAGCTACACTGATGATCCAAAAGCGAACTGTCACTTTCGTTTCCGGCCAGCCAAGCTTTTCAAAGTGATGATGTATTGGTGCCATTTTAAAAACGCGAACCCCGCGAGTTTTAAAAGAAGCAACCTGGATGATTACGGATAGCGCCTCGATTACAAAAATTCCCCCGATAACCACAAAAAGGAATTCTGATTTCGCGAGCACTGCAATCGTTCCTAAAGTTCCCCCTAAAGACAGCGATCCAACATCACCCATAAAAATTTGAGCTGGGTACGAGTTGTACCACAAAAAGCCGATCCCTGCACCAATAATAGCCGAAGTTAATACGGTGATTTCTCCGATGCCTTCAATGTAGGGAATGTAGAGGTATTGAGAAATTTCTTTATGGCCCGACACGTAAGTTAAAAAGCCCAAAGTCACAGCGCTAACAACAATTGGCCCAATCGCCAAACCATCTAAACCGTCAGTCAGGTTGACCGCGTTACTAAATCCCACAATGACAATAGCGCCGAAAGGAATATACCAAAGGCCCAAATCGATGACCGAAGTTTTGAAAAAGGGAAAATAGAGTTCGGTGTTGATAATATTGGTTTGCACCATAATAAACATGGCAAGAAGTGCGGTCCCAAATTGCCAGGCCAGTTTGCCCTTGGCCGATACACCTTTGGTGTCTTTTTTCAAAACTTTCAGATAGTCGTCATAAAAACCCAGTAAAAAATAGGAGAATGTGACACCTAGAACAATTTGCAAGGGAACTGAAAAGAAATTTCCACAAACCAAGGTGGTGACAAAAATACTTCCCAGCATAAAGACCCCGCCCATGGTCGGTGTCCCTTTTTTCTTAAAATGAGACTCGGGCCCATCGTCCCGAATAATCTGACCAAACTGCTTACGCTTCATGAAGTTGATAAAAAGCTGACCCCAAAGAATAGATAAAATGGTCGCCAGTAAGAAGGCCACAAAGGATCTGAAGGTTATATATTTAAAGAGATTGAAAGATTTTACAAAGTTACTAAGGGGATAGAGTAAGTGGTAAAGCATCCAGACTTTCCTAGCTGAGGTTTAAATTGAACCAACTTTAAACTATACTCATTAGGGTCTCTAATTGTAAAGAGCGAGAGGCCTTAACGAACACATATTTATAAGACTTTCGGATGTTCTTCCATTCTTCGTAAAATTCTTCTTTTTTCGAGTAAGAGCTTTTGGGGTTTTGGTAGCCCGCTTGATAGTATTCTCGATAGCGGCCAATGAAAGTTACATTGTTTACCTGCTGGGTCTTTAAGTGCTCCGCAATTTCTTTATGCAACTCTTCGGCATAGACTCCAAGTTCATTCATATCCCCCAGAACAAAATAACATTCCTGGAGTGCGATCTTTTTATTTTTCATGACATTGATAAATGAATCGATTGAAACTCGCATCGAGCTTGGATTAGCATTATAAGCATCTAGAAAAATATTATCTACCCATTGCGAACGATTCATCGAAGGCTGTTGATACTCATTTGCCGCTTTTTCAATTTCTCGAATTTTCTGGGGAAAAAGCTTGATGGCCAGGATGCTTGTACCGGCAAGGTTTTTTAAATTGTGGTGTTCGAGAATATTATTATTGGTTATCAACACATCTTCACCTTCAATGTTGAAACTTATCTTGTGACCGTCAATCTGAATTTTTACATCGCCTTCTTTTTCCCCGTAGGTGGTCAAACCTGAGGATTTTTCCAGACGTGACAAATAACGATCATCGGCATTGACCACAAATACGCCACTGCCTTTGGCATTTTCCAGCACCGCCAGATAAAGACTGCTTTTTTCGGAAAAAATATTCTCCATTGTCTGCATAAATTCGATATGGGCGGCACCGACGTTGGTAATCATGCCATGTTCAGGGTGAGCAATAGAGCATAATTCCTTAATTTCGCCCGGATGATTCATCCCCATTTCAATAATGGCGATCTCATGGTTTTTTTGAAGTCGAAAAATAGTAAGAGGCACTCCAATGTGATTATTCAAATTCCCCTTAGTCGCTAAAACCTGATTGGGAAAAAGGGAGTTGAGTAATGAAAAAATCATTTCTTTGTGAGTGGTTTTACCGTTGGAGCCGGTAATGCCGATAATTTTGCGGTCTGCTTTTTCACTTCTCCATTCTTTAATATAAAGAGAAGCCAGCTCTTGAATAAATTTAATCGAATCTATTGTTTCGACAAATAAAACATCCGGATAGGATTGGGAAAAGCCCAAGATAATCTCTTCCCGTCCCGCTTTTTCGCTATAAACGACAACTTTCGCCCCTTCTTTTAAAACTTGTTCCGCATAATTAAAACCATCGAAATTTTCACCATGAAGGGCAACAAAAGTTTCGCCCCTTCTAAATGAACGAGAGTCAGTATTAATGACCAGCTCAACTTCTGTCGCGGGACCAGTGAGTTTAATCAATGAAGGTATTTTTGAAAAAAATCGAGAAGTAAGCATATTATTTTCCAGCTTTAAAATTTGTGACGACATCGAAATCGCTAAAAGGATGTTTGACCCCTTTTATTTCCTGATACTCTTCGTGACCTTTGCCCGCAATCAAAATGATTTCCTTCTTCGTAAGAGAATCAAGGGCAGAATCGATCGCTTTTTTTCTATCAACCACTGCTTCATAACTTCCCTTGATACCGGCAAGAATATCGATAATGATATCTTCCGGGGCTTCATCCCGAGGGTTATCAGAAGTGACAATAATTTTATCTGCAAATTCCGAGACGGCCTTACCCATCATTGGTCTTTTGCTTTTATCCCTATTTCCACCGCATCCAAACACCACGGTTAAAGTATGTTGAGGAAAGGCCGCTTTAATCGCGCTCCCAATATTGGTCAGCGCATCCGGAGTGTGGGCGTAATCCACAATGGCCATATTTTCATTTCCGAGCTCGATGACCGAAAATCTGCCCAGCGGGGTTTTGATATCTTTTAAGTGAATCTTTTTTAGTACTTCAGCACCAAAAAGTTGTTCATTCAACTGCAAGGCAAGTTCGGCGTTACTTTGATTATAAGACGAGTGATAAAAAAGAGGACGATCTTCCAATGTGGTCCCCATACCTCTGGCTTCCAGCGACTTGGCAATTTTAACTCTCGTTTCGGGAGCAAGCTTTAAAATCATTTCATATAATTCTTTTTCTTGTTCTGGAATAATGAGTGTATGATTTTCTTTTAAATATCTTTTTTCAATGAGTGTCTTTGCTTTAAAGTATTCTTCCATCGTACGGTGATAATCGAGATGGTCTTGAGAAAAACTAGTCCAGGCCGCGGCATCCAACCGAATGTCAAAAAGTCTATCCTGAATAAGGGCGTGGGAGCTTACTTCCAAAAAACAGATCTCGTAAGAATCTTGAAAACGATGAATCAACTTTCTTAATTCGACATAAGATGGAGTGGTGGATTCAATATCTTCAATCAACACCCCTTTAACATCTTGGACTCCAATGGTTCCGATCGAGATGGCAGGATGTCCGGCCAGCGCCGAAATTTGCATGGCCAAATTAACAGTGGTGGTTTTGCCATTGGTACCAGTCACTCCCACCATCTTTAGTTTATTCTTATTGGGAAAGAGTTCATCTAAAATTAATTTTTGAATTTTTAAAAAATGGTCGGCATCGACGAATAGGCAGTTTTCATTTTTTACAAACTCTGCACCATGATTCAGGATTAAAAGTCCCGGAGTTCCCGACTCCAATCTCTTTTTGAAATTTTTAACCGAATTCTCATCTGCCGGATTAACTTTATAGAATACAACATCTTCTTTGTTAGCGCTTTGAAGGTTAGTGGTAATATTCTTCAGTTCAAATTCGGGATCGGTAATGGTGTTCTTTGAAACAACAAAGGAATTAAGCAGGGAAAGAAGTTTTGTTTTATTCATAATTTGGTGGTGAGTATTCGAGTCTTATGATCGTATCTGCACTGATCGGTGTTCCCGGTGCAGGAGACTGTGCTGAAACTACTCCCATTCCTTTGTGGATTAAGTGCAAGTTCATCTTGTTAGCGAGATTAGTAGTGGAGATTTTATCCAAACCAACTAGATTCGGAACGCTGTTTGGATCATAAGATCTAGTGGCAGCTGATTTCTCCTGCACTATATCTATATTATTTTTTATTTTTTTCAAATCAAAATCTTTGTCGGCGCGCTCTTCTGTATCGGCCAGCTTGCTAATGTCTTTATTTTTATAAAGCATATATTGCGCCAAATTCTTAAAGACTGGTGCAGCAACGGCCCCGCCGTAATAGCCGCCGGTCTTAGGATTATCGACATAGACATAGATCACAAAGCGACGATCCACGTTAACTGGAAAACCGATAAAGCCCGCAACATAACCGCGATAGCCTCCGTTTTTATCTACTCGTTGGGCCGTTGCCGTTTTACCCGCAATCTTAAAGTGAGGAATTTGGGCATTAGTTCCCGTCCCTTTTTCTACCGCTCCCACTAAGGCATTGGTCAAATCCTCGCTGGACTTAGGATTGAATACGCGTATCCGCTTTTTTAACTGACCTTCATTTTCGGGCTCGAGCTCCGCCACCTGACTTTGGTCTTTTTTAATAAGAGTCGGTCGAATATATTCTCCGCCGTTGGCAATTGCGGCATAAGCGGCCAGCATTTGGACACCGGTAACCGCAATTCCTTGCCCAAAACTGATGTTACTCAAAGAAAGGGCGGAGACGTTTTCGGCTTCGGTGAAAATGCCGCGAGACTCACCAGGCACTTCGATTCCCGTTTTTTCACCAAAGCTAAGGGTCTTTAATGTTTCTTTAAGTTTGGGAAAAGTTAAATCAAAAGCGATCTTGGTCGTCCCGACGTTTGAAGAAAACTTCACGATGTCAGCCACCGAAAGCCATTCATATTTCTCATGAGATTCTGCTTCCGAAATGGTGTGTCCATCAACTCTCATTTGCCCTTGTTCGCAATAATAATTGGAATCAATCTTTGCCACTTTATGCTCAAGCGCCGAAGCAACCGTGAATAACTTAAAAGCAGAACCGGGCTCGAAAGGATCGGTGGCAAACGATAATTTCCGGTGCTCGGGAGATGAGGATTTTACATCATTGGGATCAAAAGCAGGGTAGTTGGCAATTGCCAAAATTTCGCCTGTGGTTGCATCGATGACCCCAATACCACCTTTGTCCGCGGCATGCTTAATCACGGCTTCTTTCAAATATTTTTCGGCCATGCCTTGAATATCTTTATCGATCGTCAGGTAAATATCTTTTGCCTGCGCCGTTACGTCCTGATGGCTTTCAAATTTAATCGGGCGACCTTTATTGTCGATGGTGTATTTTAAAGTGACCGGATTCCCTTTTAGTTCCTTGTCGTACAAGTGCTCCAGGCCAGACAACCCAGAATTATCGAGTCCCACAAAACCAAGTGTCTGTGCCAATAGTTCATGATTGGGATAAACTCTTTCCGGCACACCTTCAATAAATATACCTTTTAGTTCTTTAACGCTTTCAACTTGATCTTTGGTGAGCCGAAGTTTTCTTCCCAGCCAGGTGAATCTTTTGCGTTTGTTCACAATGCTCATCGTTTCGCGATAAGAAATTTCGGGAATAATTTTAGATAGTTTTTTATAAACAGACTTATCCCCGTTGGTCGATTTGGGAATAGTGAAAATGCTGTAAGTTTGAACATTCAGAGCGAGTGGATTTCCTTCACGATCGTAAATATTTCCTCTCTTAGGATAGACGGTTGCCTGTCTTAAAAATTGTGAATTGGCCCTGCCGATCAGGTCTCCGGCGTCAATCATTTGAACCTTGAAAGCTTTTCCAAGGACAAAAAGAAAAAACAAGCAAAAGCATGTAAAGACAAAGATAATTCTATTTTTTTCGACTCGGTTCATATTTTCTCTTTCACAAAAAACTAGGGAATAACAATGATCTGATCTTGCTTGGGCTGATCAAGATGGTGAGAAGCTGCCAATCGTCTCAACCTTTCGGTTGAAAGTAATCGAGCGTTTTTAGCTTTCAGTTCTTTATTATCCAAAAGTACTTTTTCAATATCACGATTTGATTTTGAGATTTTGTAATCCATTTCTACATTCTTCATTCTAAAAAGAACGAACAAGATAGCTAAGGTGGTGAATGATAAAAAAATTGGCAAGCCTTGTGAGCTAAAAATTATTTCCTTAATTTTTTTACCAACTTGAAGTTTGTCAGATGACTTTTTCCCTGAGGCCATAATCACTCCTTGATTACAATTACCGGAAATCGTTCTTATATTTATTTTTTTCTTTTTTTACAGCAATACGTTCTATGACTCTTAGTTTAGCACTTCTTGATCTGGAATTGTCGAAAATTTCTTCTTCCGTCGGTACAATTGGTTTTTTGGTGAGAATCTCGACCGGGAGCTGGGTGCTCTGGGAGGCTTCCTTAAAGAGATTTTTCACAATGCGATCTTCCAGCGAATGGAAACTGATGATCGCCAGCCGACCTCCGATTTTTAATAGCGGAATTAGTTGAGTAATAACATCTGTTAATACTTCAAGCTCTCGATTTACTTCGAGTCTCAGGGCCTGAAATACCCGAGTGGAGGGATTGGTTTTTCCATAGCGCTGCTCTTTGGGGTAACAGTGGAAAATAATATTTTCCAATTCTTTGGTAGTGGAAATTCTTTGCGTTTTTCTTTCTTCACATATTTTCACCGCAATTTTCTTGGAAAACTTCTCTTCGCCGTACTCGGTGAAAATCTTCATCAGCTGTGCTTCGCTATAGGTATTGACGATTTCTTCAGCCGTTAAAAAAGCATCGGAGTGATAATTCATTCTCATGTCGAGTGGCCCATCAAAGCGAAAAGAAAAACCTCTGCCTGCTTCATCAAAATGATGGGAAGAAACGCCCAAATCCAGCAAGATCCCCTGGAAGCCACCGGCTGCAAAAACTTCAGGACATTCCTCTCGTGCTACTTCTGGAAATCGAACGAAATTGGTATTAAAAAGCTTTATCCGTTGGGACATCTTTTCTTCGGCAATTCTCAATTCCCCATTTTTAAGTGCATCCGGATCCTGGTCGGTTGATCGAACCTGAAAAAGGGGATTGCGGTATAAAAATTCAAATGAATGTCCGCCGCCTCCAAAAGTGAGATCTGCAAAATAGGAGACTTCGTCCTTTGCAGCGTTCTCCGTAAGATGGTCAATGCATTCATTTTTTAGGACTGAATAATGGCGAGTGTAACTCATTAGCGCATCAACACAGTAAGGGCCCGTTCTTGATCAGCTGTCATTTTTTCAGGCTTGGATAATATTGCATAAGTATTTTCTTTTTTAAAACTGAATGGATTAGCTGTTAGCTTGGGAATTAATTTTTTTAAGACGGCATGCGCCTGTTTATTATTAGTGGCCATGACTTTCATGATCTCTTCTAAAGTACAATGCTCTTCCTTCCAGCAATCATAATCTGTAACCATCGCAATTGTGGCATACGCCATTCCAGCCTCTTTTGCCAAAAAGGCTTCCGGCACATTAGTCATTCCAATAACACTTGCTCCAAAACTTCGATAGATATTTGATTCCGCTTTAGTTGAGAACTGAGGGCCCTCGATGCAAATATAAGATCCATCTACCCCGTGCTTAACTCCCAATTCCTGGCAAACACCAACGATCATGGCGTGCAATTTTTTTTCCACCGGCTCAGCGACAGAAACATGCCCGACAAAGCCATTGTTAAAAAATGTTCGTTCTCTTTTTCCTTTGGTCCAGTCGATGAATTGATCAACAATCACAAAAGTGCTTGGGGGATATTCTTCTTTTAAGGAGCCCACCGCCGAGACCGAAATGATATACTCAACGCCCAATTCTTTGAGCGCGAAAATATTTGCACGATAATTGACATCACTTGGCGTGAAAGAATGCGACTTGCCATGTCGAGGAAGGAAATAAAACGAATCTGCCCCCAGTTTGGCTTCTATGATCGCAGCACTCGGATTTCCGAATGGAGTTGATACTTGATGCTCCTTGACGACCTCAATCCCTTCAATTTTATAGACACCGCTTCCGCCAATGACGGCAATTTTAATTCCACTCATCTTTGATTCCATCTTCGATTCCCTCTCTGATTCCTCGTTTAGGAGTTTTAACTCTAGGTGGAACGATTTTATGATGAAAGATATCCAAATGAAAACACTGATTTTTCGCCTATTGGCTAAAGAAACTCAATAAAGTTCATCTAAAACTTCACTGATTGATTTTTGAGTGCTCTTTAGGTAACGTTTTTAGGATGAACGCTATTAATGCATTTTCGGAATCTTTTTCACAATACCGCTCGCGGATTAAAAAAAGTAGAGATGTACTTTCATACGCTAGCGCGACTTCGCTAGAAGAATTCGTTTTTAATATTCAAAAAATCAAATCATCTCATACCAAAAAAGACTTTTTGAAATCACTGCTTAGTATGACTAATTCAAGTATCTGGTTAAGCCGATCGGCATTTGTGGTGCTAAAATCTTTTTTTGATATTCGCCAACTTGAAAATCAAAATGCTCAGAACGAAAAGGCCCAAGAGATTCTGGCCGGGGTCATCAATAAAAGTACAGTTAAGGCAACGGATGCTGAAATTTTTAAAACCATTTATAGCGAGTTAACCCACGCCCATCTTCATTCCGATTATAAAACATCACTTTCTGTTCCATCGATTAATGTGACGATTGTCTTGGTTTCCGGTGTTTTTAATGAAATTTTTTCTACCCCCGCATTTAAGCGAGGAGCGGAAAACCTTTTGGATCAACACAACATCAAACATATTGCCCCCGCTGTGGATGGTAAAAAAGGGTCGCGTGAAAATTCAGTACTACTGAGAAAACAAATTAATCAATACATCGAAGAAAACCCTGATGAAAAACTTTGGTTTTTCTGTTTTTCTAAGGGCGGAATCGATACACTTCATTTTTTAAAATCAGAGAGTACGGATCTCTCGCCCAACATCTTAGGCTTCTCTTTTATTGCCACACCAATTTTGGGCAGTGACCACCTCAACAGCAAACTGCTTAGAATGGTGAACGCCCTGGGCAGAGTGCCCGAGGAAGTTTCCCAAAAAATCATGGGCAAAAAAATTGATTTTCTGGCCAAAGAACTGCAAAAATCTCTCTCACGAAATTACCGCGCCAATTGGTTCAAAAGAAATTACAAAATACTTCCCCCCAAGCCTTTTTATACCGCCATTGCTTTTGAGTCTAAATGGCACAAAAGTCATATTTGGATGATGCTGGCAAAGGCCTTCTTTCGCTCTCAACAATCCAATGACGGGGTAGTTGATGTGGAAAATGCACAATTCCCCTCATATTTTAATGGAATCAATTTAGGAATTTTAGAAGGTCATCATCTGGTTGGCAGTCGATCCAGCTTCTACGATCAAGAGGCCTTAATGCAGGCGCATCTCATCTTTCTCAACTATAAAAAGCTTTTGAAATAAGACGAACTTAATCCAATCCACCCTTTAAATTCATCAAGACCAATTTGGAAATCGTCTTTAGGGTATCGAAGACTCCGCTGCCCTTAACCGCTACGGCCTCAAATTCCGGAACACTCCAGCGATTTAAAGCAGCGTGAAGATCTTTAACCGAGGTAGCGTTAGGCAGGTCGCGCTTATTCCATTGCATAACTAGCGGAATTTTTCCAATATCGTAACCCTGGTCCACAAGATTTTTTTCTAGTGACTTAAGGGACTCTATATTTGATTCCATTCTTTCAACTTGTGAATCAGCTACAAAAATAATTCCATCCACTCCGCGCAAAATTAATTTGCGAGAAGCTTCATAGAAAACCTGACCTGGTACTGTGTAAAGGTGAAAGCGAGTTTTAAAGCCTCGAATTTCTCCCAAGTCTAGCGGCAGGAAATCAAAAAAGAGAGTGCGTTCATTTTCAGTGTTAAGTGAAATAATATTTCCCTTACTGTCGCCGCTCGTTTTTTGATAAACGTACTGAATATTAGTTGTCTTTCCTCCGAGCCCGGGCCCGTAGTAAACAATCTTGCAATTTACTTCTTTAGTTACGTAATTTACGAAAGACATATTCTTTCCCTGCTTTATTAGCCTTAGTGTTTTGCAAAGGCGAACATTTGATCCATTTCTGAATCTGTGATGTCGCCGAATAAAAATTTATTTTCTGAAGTCGTTTGCTTTTTATCTGAGATTGTTTTTAATTCTTGTTCTAAAAACTCACCAAAACTGGTCGCCATTTCTCTAATTTTATTTTTAATAAATCCCGGGTTCACTTCATCGTGATAAATAAGACCGAGATAAAGTTCTTCCGGTCCCACAGTGATCGGTACAATGTACACCCCCTGGGAAGAAGTATCGAAACTTAAGCGATAACCTTCTTTTGCTTCTTCTTTGGGAATAAAATCGGCCAGGGCCCTCGCCGCTTGCCAAACACCACCCAACAGAGCGCCAATCGATGATTTAGAAAGCGAGTTGGCCAGGTTGTTATTGTGGTACAGAACAACGCCGTCATAGCGAATAAGAAAAAATGAATAACGGCTAAGCTTTTCATCTATCTCACATGACTTGAAAAAAGTTTCAATATATTTAGGAATATTATTAATTGCTTTCATAAATGCCTACGATTCTCCAGCGCTTTGGTAATTGTTAGCGAGTCTACAAACTCCAGGCTTCCCCCCATCGGGATTCCAAAACCGATGCGGTCAACTCTCACCTCGGCCGGAAGCATTTGCTTAATATAAGCACAAGTCGCATCTCCTTCCACCGAAGGATTGACTGCCAAAATTAATTCTTCAATCTCTTCATTGGCCACGCGATTGATCAGCTCGTCTAGCTTTAATTCATCCGGGCCGATACCAAGCAAGGGATTTAGGACCCCAAAAAGAATATGGAATTTACCACGAAAATTTCCACTGCGTTCAATGGCCAGACAATCTGTCACAGACTCCACCACGCAAATCGTTTTGGCCTGAGAGCGATGTGGATCAAGACAAATTTTGCAAAGCAATTCATCGCAAAACATTCCACACTTAGTGCAATGATTGAGCTCTGAAAGACTTTTAATCGCATCAGCAAACGCAACGAGGTCTTCTTTACTCCATTTGGTCATAATCAGTGACTGGCGCAAAGCTGTTTTCTCACCCACCCCTGGCAGGCGAGCGAATTGCTTAACTGTTCTTAAAAGTTTTTCAGGCAATTCCATTTCTAGAACATTCCTGGAATATTAATTCCACCGGTAATTTTTGACATCGCTCCTGAAACCATGTCTTGTGATTCTTTGACTGCTTGATTAACAGCTGTTTTCACCAAGTCTTCAAGACCGGCAACATCGTTAGGATCAACGCATTCTTTATTGATGCTAATTGAAAGAATTTGTTGTTTGCCTGTGATTTTAATTTTTATCATTCCGCCACCAGAAGATGTTTCCAGCTCACGGCTCTCAAGTTCTTTTTGTAGCGTGGCCATCTTTTGTTGCATTTGTTGTGCTTGTTTCATTAACCCATTAAGACCTTTCATCCTAAACTCCTTCTATTTTTTATTATTATCTATAATTACTTTATCAACTTTCGCATTAAACATTTTCTCTGCTTCTTTTAGCAGTGGATTATTTTTAAAATTTTCAACTCTTTCCTGCATCGAGATTTCTGCCAACTGCTCTTTGATTGCTGCAGTTGAAACAAAGTTTTCACCTGAATTAACCTTGATTAATTCCAGGTGAATTCTGTTTTTTTCCACTTCGAAATACTCTGAGAGATTATTTACCACTTTTTGATGAACTTCGGGCTCGCTCAAATAGTCATAAAAAACCAGGCCGGAATAACCAAAACCCAATTCAACACTTAGCTCTCCATTTTCTAATCGCAGGGGAGATGTGATGTTTCCTTGTTCCAGATTAGAAGCTGAGGCCGGTGATTTTGTATTTAGGTAATTTAAAAATCCTTCCCAACTCATTTCCTTGGCAGGTGAGAGCGCTTCATTGCTGATGACGGGAGCTGCTACTTTAACATCTTTAGTTACTTTAATTTCTTGGAGCTCAGTGGCCTCTTCAGCCTCTCTGGCGATTTCAGCAAAACTTTCGGCAAAACTAGTCGCCACAGACTTGAGGGGACTTTCCGCTATCGCCTCGCCAGTAATTTCTTTAGCAACTTCCTTGGCAGCTTCTTTGGCCACTTCAACCACTAGCGCCGGAGTTGGCATTTTCATCGAAAAAAAGCTTCTTCTCAATGCCGTTTTATAAAGCAGAACCTCGAACGCTTTTTCAGGAGCAATCGAATTAAAAATCCATGAGGTTTCACGTGCAATTGTTTCATAGATCCAAATCAACTCAGCTTCGCTAAGATCTTTTCTTGTTTTTAAATCTTTAAATAATTCTTCCAATAAACCGCTGGCGATATTTTTCACCGGAACATTTTCTTCCAATAATTTATGGTAGATGCTTGAGAGTTCGGCGGTATTGCCCCGGTAAAGAGCATTTAATATATTCCTTAAACTTGAAGGTCCTGCAACCCCCAGGCAAGTGGTAAGATTTTCTTCAGTAATCGTATTGCTTATCGAAGTGGTTAAAACCTGATCAAGAAGTGAAAGAGTGTCGCGCACTGATCCACGCCCCAAAGTGGCCAACTGGTTTACCAGTTCGTCATTTTCAAATTGAATTCCTTCAACTTTGGCGATCTCTTTTACATGTGTCGCAAGGTCTGCCACGCTGACGTTTCTAAAATCAAAACGCTGGCAGCGAGACAAAACAGTTCCCAAAAGTTTTTGTGCTTCAGTTGTTGCAAAAATAAAAACGACATGGGCCGGTGGTTCTTCCAGTGTTTTCAATAAAGCATTGAAGGCGTTGGTGGAAAGCATGTGCACTTCATCGATGATATAGACTTTAAAGCGGCCGGATGTTGGCAAGTAGTGCACGTTACCGATCAGTTCACGAATATTATCGACACTGTTATTTGAAGCCCCATCAATCTCGATAACGTTCATGGACGTTTCAGTATCAAAATCCAGACAGGCCGGGCATTGGCCACAAGCATTTATATCCGCAGTTAGATTTTCGCAACGGATAGCTTTGGCAAAAATACGTGCGACGGAAGTTTTACCGACCCCACGAGTTCCCACCAACATATAGGCATGCCCAATTTTGTTAGTTTGAATAGCGTTTTGAAGCGCACGTGTAACATGGGCCTGGCCAATCACTTCTTGGAATTTTTTGGGGCGCCACTTTCTGGCCAATACTTGGTACGACATTACATTCCTTGGAAATTTTCCACAGTATAAAAGGTAATGAATTTGGAGGAATTAGTAAATTGAATTGAAGCGGCAGTTAGGAAAGTATGCACAAAGCAGTGACAGTTACCGTTGCTTCCTTCCGGACCTGGCGGGGTTGGCCGCACGTACCTTTGCCACTCCCTAACTACCAACTGCATAGTAGTAATCGGACAATTATGTGTCAAGACAAGTCTTGGGCTAAACTTGACGCTACTCGCGCGAGACTCAGAAATGGCCGACTCCCACCTACAAAGACCGCTATTTAACGAATAGACAGCGCGATATTTTTCGACTCATAATTACGGGATGAAAAGAAATGAATTCTTATTAAACCAAACACGTTGGGTAGACTTAATCCACCCCACCAAAGAGGAACTGGAAAGCATAGCTTCAGAGTTTCAAATTCCTCCCCGAATCCTGATCAATGCTCTGGATCCTGAACATTTGCCCAAATATGAGGCGATCAATTTCACCACTGTTATTTTTTTAAGAATCATCGATCCCAATAAAAAGCCTACCGCCGTCAATATTCAAGAGCTCACTACCAAAGTAACGATCATTTTGCAGGAAGGATTAATTCTTACCATTCATCGACTTGATCCGGATTTTATGAGTAATTTTCGTGAAGAATGCAAAACAGACGAAGGCAAACTGATCACGCAAAAAGATCTGATTAAAAAAATTATTACTGCTTCAATAATGACTTACGACGACCCTTTGAATGTTTTAGAAAAAAGATCAGAAGACTTTGAAGACAAAATCTTTAAGGCCAGCAAAAGTAAGGCAATCATTCGCGAGGGTTATTACATAAAAAGAAAAGCATCTGCTTTAAGAAAAGTTTTAAAATTTTCCATGGATATTTTAAATTCGCTTAACAATCATCCCGAATTTATCTGGCGCGACTTTCAAGGCCTTAGAGAAAACACAGAAAGATTTTTATTTTACACTGAAGACGTCTTAGAAAATGTGACAGGTCTTTTGAATCTTCATATTTCGATTTCGGCCCAAAAAACCAACGAAGCTTCTTATAAAACAAACGAAGTCATGCGTGTCCTTACCGTTTTTTCAATTTTCTTTTTACCTTTGAATTTTCTGGCCGGTGTGTACGGAATGAATTTTGATTTCATGCCAGAATTAAAACATCCTCACGGATACACTGCCGTGCTCATTGCGATGGGGGTGATCGCCATTGCTATTTTCATTTGGGTGCAACGAAAAGGTTGGATGAAGAATCCGGATGATCAAATTTAGCAAACGTTACGCTGCCAGTTTTTGTCCTGTAACAGATTGTTTTATGATGTTTATAATTTCGTCAATATCGGGTGGTTTTGAGAACAGGTCGAGTCCCCCTTCTGCAATTACTTCGCTTCTGGTAACTTCCGCAAAACCAGTCACCAGTAATACCATCGGGAGATTCAGTTTTAGTTTTCTAATTTCTTTTAATAAGGTAAACCCATCGCCTGCCGGCATTTGAACATCGCTCAGGACGAAATCGATATGCTGATTTTTGACTATCTCAAGAGCTTCCATACCCCCTGAAGCCTTAACGATATTAAAACCTTCGATTTCAAAATTTAAGCCAAAAATATCTCTAATTCCTTGTTCGTCGTCGACGATCAGGACTGTAATTTCATCATTTACCATAAAATTCCCCCTAGGCCGCTTTTTTGATAGTAGGTAATGTTATAACAAAGCACGTGTTGCTATTTTCATTATCAATGGAAAAATGTCCCTCGTGATTTTGTATTATGGAATTGGAAATGCTAAGACCTAAACCAGTCCCTTTGCCTACACCTTTAGTGGTAAAAAAAGGTTGAAATATTTTTTCTTGAATATCTATTGGTATACCATGCCCGCTATCAATTATTTTAAATTCAATGATATTACCCAGGTTGCGGCATTCAAACTTTATCCATCGATTATCTAATTTTTCAACAGCATCGAAGGCATTTCCAAACAAATTAATAAATGTTTGTGAAATCTGAATTTGACGGCACTCAATAATTTGATTGTAAACTGGATCATTTAAATTTATTTCAAATCTCACTCCGTGGTTTTTAAGCCTTTCAGAGCAAAGACCGATAACATCATCCATGATATCTCTAATTTTAACGGTGGCAAACTCTTCATTAGTAGCGTCCCTCGATAATGTTTTTAACCCTTGAATGATTTTTGAAATTCGTTGAATCGTTTTGTCGATTTCATTTAATCTTTTAATAGTCATTTCGGGATCAAATTTACCTTTTTCGATAGTCCTTTTTAGAAATATACAATTGGCAGAGATAATTGTTAAGGGATTGTTAATTTCGTGAGCAATCCCTCCGGCCATTTCTCCCAGGGCCGCCATTTTAGAGGTAATGGCAATGGTCATTTGTTGTTCATTGATCGTATTAGTTCTTTTAATAATTTCAGCCTCAAGCTCCCTTGCATAATTATCAAGCTTTTCATTAACCTCGTTAAATGTTGCAGTCAGTTTTTCAAACTCCTCTTGTGCCAAGGCTGTTTGACGTTGGTTTATCTCTTCAGACTTTTTGGCAAGCTCAATGAAAAACATGTTTTGCAAACGAGGGTAGTCTTTAAGTTGTACGCTTTTGTCTCCCTTTTCAAATCTAGACAGTTCTGCTGCCATTTTAAGATGAACAAAGAGCGAATTCAAAAGAAAGCCTAAGAAAAAAAACACAGCCAAAGAAGCTGCGATCATAGGCATGGCGAAAGCCAACGCAACCAGAGCTGCAATTAAAAAAGGTTTTAAGAGATATTTCATTTTAATAAAATTCATCAATCTCCAGTATTTCTACTTATTCCGATTTCGCTCTTATCATTATAACACCGGTTGTTGGATTGATCGGAACAGAAAGAGAATCTATTAAGATAATCATCGCGACTTAGACTTAAAAGAAGGCTGGGTTAAGGTCTCCTTGTTAAAAGGTTAGAATGACTCAACCCCACTGCAGAGCTCATTCCTTTTACGTTTAGCCCTCTGAAAAAGTGTTGAGTTTTTAAGACACTAGTCGATAACCCATAGATCAGACTTTTTATAATTAGATCGGGAGAGGTGCGTGATACCAGAAAAAAATGATTCTCGCTGGAAAGAGGTAGTGGCCACCAGTAAAGAATATCCCCTTGGTGCATTAGCTGCAAAAATGCTTCTGATGAGAGTCAGGACAATGGTGAAGCTTGATCATTCTCCAGCGAAAATTGAAGAGGCTATCGGCATTGCTCACGATTTTTTTGCTAAAAATGAAGAAATGCTGAAGGGCGATTTAGATATTCTTTTTGAAAAAAAATAACAAACCTTTAAGGGGCGATAATATGAAAACACTGTACACATTATCTGAAGTTACGGAATTAATTAATAAAGGAGAAGCTTTGCTGCTTTCCGGAGATGAGCGCATTCTTAAGAAGCTACCTAAAGGAAAATGGATTGCCGGCACTATTCCTTATTTTATGAGTGAAAAGGGGGGTCTCCTAAGCCACAATGAAATTCAGGTTGTAAAGTTACCAGCAGTCATTAGCGACTTCACTATCAAGACCTATGCTGCAAACGAATTAAAAAACATCCCTACAGATTATTTATCAAATGGTTTTAGCTATATCATCATCCCTGCATTTTCCGGCGCACACATTGATTTTGCCAAAGACTGCTCAACTTACGATGGTCTTTTTGATCGTCCTCTCATTGGGTGGATTTCTGGTTTTGATTTAGCAGACGTTGGAAAAACCGATGCCAAGGTTATAAATGGAATGACGGGAGAAACAACTGATTCCAAGGCGGTGGTGATGCACCTAAATCTTCCATCTGAAAGCTATGCGAAATTGAACATCATCAATTTATTTAAACAAGGCGATGGTGATACAATCACTTTTAAAACTTCTGGCTTCGAAATGATTGACTGTATCGTCAACGGTCAAGAAGTAAAATTCGCTGACTATATCACCGCCAAAAAGATAAATACCCAGTTGCCATTAGTGGCAGATTATATGGGGGAAATGATCAATGTGAGTTTTCAAGCCGTCGATGTCGCCACGGGAAAAGTGAACTTATATGCACCCGTTTTCCCAGGTATTGAATATAGAATAGCGTCACCTGTAGATGATTATGAAAAAGAATTTTCAGCTGAACTAACTAAGGCGAATATTCATCCGTTGATTTCTTGTAATTGTATTTTAAATTATCTTTATGCCAATCTTGAAGGAAAAAAAACAGGCCACATTGTGGGACCAATGACTTTTGGTGAGATTGCCTACATGCTGCTCAATCAAACAATGGTTTATCTAACAATTGAAAAAAAATGATTAATTGAGAATGATACTCAATAAAATTGCGGAACTAGATTTAGTTACAGAAAATAATTCCAACTTCTTCGGCATTGATTTGTTTGATTTTCAATTTCTCGTCAAATGACGGAGACAGTGAGATAACTTCCTAGCTGAATCTAAAGTCCAATTTTTTTGCGCTTAGCTGGCAAAAGTGGCGTTGCCATTTCTTTTATCGCTGTAACCAAGGTATGAATTGCCACATCATGGGCTTCAATTTTCTTCTCCAGTTTCATCATTTTAGCCGCTAACCCCTTGTCCTCCACGAGCATTTGTCGAAGGTTTACAAATACCCTCACGACGTAAACACTAACCAGAACTGCTTTTTCAGAGCTTAAGACACTTGCGGCCATAATCGCCCCATGTTCAGTAAAAACATGAGGCAACACCGAAGAATACTTTAATTTCGAAAGGTGGTCACAAATTGTGACTACCTCATTTTTCTCCTTATCAGTAAGCTGAAACATAAAATCCTCTGGGAAACGAGTTGTGTTTCTTTTTACAGCTTGATTCAACGCTTTCGTTGAGGTTCCATAAAGAGCAGCAAGGTCGGCATCTAGAATTACTTTTTGGCCTCGAATTAATAAAATTTTAGTTTCTATTATTTCAATAGGAATTAATGAATTATCTTTAGTCATAAGAAATTAAGTCATCACGATTTGTGATAACCTCCAAAAGTAGTTTATTAATTTTCAAAATCTTCCAAGGTAGAAATTGCAATCTTCTTTTCTATGTTTGTTGTTAAGTAGTAAAAATCAAATGAGCACACGAAGTCGGCAAGGCAAACTACAATCTCTCGTGAGTAAAAATTGATCGGCGAGAATTTCTTAAATTTTTTTGAAATGTTTACAATTGTAAACAAAATGGCGGAGAACATGGGATTCGAACCCACGATACGCTTTCACGTATACTCCCTTTCCAAGGGAGCGCCATAGACCACTCAGCCAATTCTCCGTAATAATTGGAAAAAAATTACCAAATAAATGATACTTTCGCTAGCTCTTATTGTAATTGACTCTTTTTTCACGAAAAAAACGCGAAAGAAGTCGAGAACATTCAAAATGGCGAAGTCCTCCGACCACCGCAAAGGAATGGTTGAGCTTTTGGTCTTTATAAAAATTATAATTTAGGCTCAATGATCCCCCTTTGGGGTCATAGGCTCCAAAATACAGCGTACCTATTCTTGCTTGAATCATCGCACTTAAGCACATCGGACACGGTTCCAGGGTGACATATAAGGAACAGTCCAACAGACGCCAGTTGTTTATTTTTTTGGCGGCTTCAGTTATGGCGAGAATTTCTGCATGACCGCAAGGGTTATGGTTTCGTTCTTTTACATTATGAGTTCTGGCCAAAACAATACCGCTCGAATCAACCACCACCGCACCGATT
>Ga0208115_1000007_pt1 | contig 118591 bp, 127 predicted proteins | sample LakWasMeta4_LOW4_2_FD_183856 | JGI IMG/M metagenome (GOLD analysis project Ga0208115, IMG submission 183856) | Freshwater sediment methanotrophic microbial communities from Lake Washington under simulated oxygen tension - Sediment Metagenome... | ecosystem: Environmental > Aquatic > Freshwater...
CTGCCGACACTTCGCCTGAGTTTAAAAAAACTCTTTTAATCGCGGGTGCTGGGCAGATACTTTATCGAGGTCGCGGCTTTAGTCCCTCTCCTAAATTTTTTGCAAACCTGATCAAGTGGTTTCTCAATTATAAAACTCCTGATGCTCAGCTTTTCGAATATAAACCCGTCCCTTTTATCGCCGAAGCTGAATTTACCAGTTATGGCCGAATGGGATGGATCTCTGCGAGCCATTGTATGATCGAGACCAATGTGGATTTATCCCCTGGTCAATCCATCGAATTTAAAAATTCCCTGTTTGAAGAACTCGAAATTAGAAATTTAAAGTTAGAGTGTGTCGAAAAAAATAAAGTTGGTCGCTATTATCAATACACCAACAGCCTACTATGTAAAATTTCAACTAAGGATCCGGTAAAAGACTCCAAAAAAATTGAAGCCTGGATTCTGAATAATCTGGATGTTTCAAAACACAAACCGATCAAGATTGTATATTTTGAATCAGATCCCGATTATCGGGATGAAATCAGGCAAATGATAAAAAGTGATAAACGCTACTGTGCCCGAGGATATGCTTCCATCAATGAACTTCAGGAAATTCTCGATTATCAGCTACCTCATCTGGTCTTAATCAACAGGGCCATCATTCAAAAAGATAAAGCAAAATTTGAAGCGATCAGGGCCTTTATTAAAAACCATTTTTGCTATTGTGTGACTTATTCCGACAGCGAAATTTTTGGAGTAGAAGAATTTAAAAAGAATTATGAATTCGCCATGCACTCACCAACCCCGATCAATCTTCCTTTGCTCGAATCCATGATTCAAAAGCTGGAAGAAAAGCTGCCAGAAGATTTAAAAACGGATGATAAAAAAGTTTATTTAAACAAGTACTCCAATTACAGCCGCATAAGTTTGCACTCCGCTGCGAAATTGACAGAACTTGCCCTTAGCGGTGCGGGTCTGGAACTTCCCTTTGCCATCAGTAACTTTTGTGCCTGTGAAATATCCTCTAATTCCTTTAGCGTCGCTAATTTGGGAAGAGGCCAGTTCTTTCGAGCTTTCCTCAGTAAGCCCGGTGGTAATATGGCCAAAGGAATCTATCATCGCCTAGTCTTTATGGGGCAAAACGTAAAAGACAATGATTTAGTCAAAGAGGCGATCGAGAAAATCACGGCGGTGGGTTACGAGCGATGGTTAACTGGCGACCTCGAGTCGCAGGATAACAAACCTAAAAAAACTTAGTCTTTTAATCCAGCACTTTTCTTCTAATTCATAACTTTTATCAAATCAATTCATCAAGATTCTGTATTTTATTTCTGTGATTCACTAATGCAAGCTAATAACCAAGGAAGCTCAAATTGGTTATTTGTTATAAAAGGAGTCACTTATGATTGCAGAAAATAATCTAAAAAGGCATGTTGCTTCTAAAGGGAGGGCCAAAAAAGAAAAAGCACCACGCGACTCCCAGTCAAAAATAAAAGAAATGCAGGAGCGCGAATTTCGCCAAAGACAAAAACGCGAACATGATATCGAGATTGAAAGAGCTCACGACATTAGAAATTAAAACCAATCTAAAAAACTGCGGAACACTGGAAATTTTCAGTGCTCCGCGGGCCTTACAAATCCTTACTTCTTCTTTTCTAATCAAATCCTAATCTACTTTAACTATCCAACCCACTTGTAGTAGACTAGATTTATACTCAGAACAATTACTCCATGAAGGATTCATTGGTATGGCAACTGCAAAGAATAAATTCATTTTTTTGATCAGCTTATTCTCTGCTTTGTCAGTCCACAACGTCGCCATTGCAAAAATTGAGGCGGTTCTCGGAACCATCACCCTGGAGCAAAACCCCAATCTGATGCTGGAAGTTCCTCACAGTGAAGAATCGGAAATTGTTTTATCCCGAGAGCAGTATGTCCTTTCTTATAATAAATATAAAAGAGTTCCCAACTGGGTGGCCTGGAAATTAGACCTTAATCAAATGGGGAATTCCGGACGCTCAAATGAATTCAATCAAGATTCGGAATTAGAATTATATCTTTCCAAGAATCCCAACTTAGGGCTACATGCTGTTGAGCACACCGAATATAAAGGCAGCTGTTTCGATCGTGGCCACCAGGTTCCCAGCGCCGACCGTACTGATACTCGTGAAAACAATCAGACCACTTTCCTCATGAGCAACATGACACCTCAGACTCCCTATCTCAACCGCGTGATCTGGGCCCATCTCGAGCAATACACGCGCGATTTAGTCCAGAAGCAGGGCAAGAAGCTTTATATTATCGCCGGTCCCATTTATGATCAGGATTTTGGTTTTATTGGTCCCAAAAAAGATATCAAAGTTCCTTCCAAAGGCTTCAAAGTGATCTTTATTCTCGATGCGAATCAAAGGCCGGAAGAGATAAATCCAAACACCCAAAATATTTCGGTCATCATGCCCAACACTCTCAAAGATGGCAGTAGTCCGCTAGAAAATAGAGTGGAACTATGTAAAGCACTTGCCACTGGTCCTACCGACCGCAACGATTGGCTCAAATATAAAACGACACTTGCAGAAGTTGAAAGATTATCAGGTTTAAAAATTCTAAAATAAGGTGACCTATGGGCATAGATCACCTAAAAAAAGAAATTAGTCTTTTTTGGTCTTAGCTTTTTCTTTTTTCTTGTCTTGTTTTTCCTTAGTAGTTAACTTCGGCTTTCCTTTTTCCTTACCCTTATCTCTTCCTTTTTCTTGTCCTTTGGCCATAAGGCCCTCCTTGTTATAAATATTAGAACATATAACTATATTATCACTAAGCCATAATATAGAAAGTCCAAAAACTCTTAAGATCGAATCAATTAATAGATAATTATCCTTTGATTTTATCAATGAATACCAATGGCGAAAAAAGATGACTCCCCTCCCGGACAGAAATAAAATAAAAGTTGGCCAGTCTGAGGCAGCTGGGAGGTTTTAGATGCAACAGTATACATTTGATCACTTTGTTGGCCTGTTTAATAATGATCAGGGCAAAAATAATGAAATATTGAATCATTGCAACCAAAATAAGATAAGTGATCAATATAAGCCTGGTGAGTTCCTGTTTAAAAATGGAACTCCTGTCTATGGAGCGTTCTGCATTCGTTCAGGGCAAATCGAACTAATCTATAAGAGTCATGACGGATTTTTTGTCAAAGAAATAAAATCGGCCGGTGAGATAATAGGAATGGAGAACCTGGAGGAGGACTATTTCAGCTACGATGCGCTCGTTTTGGAAGATGCAGAAGTTTATTTTTTTGATAGAAACTTTTGCCAAACAGAACTAATGGCACCGAATTAGGGAGGACTATGAGGTTTATTAGTGCTTTGATTAATAAGATACTGGTCTTTGTTTTTAATAAAGAGAAAAAAGGTCGCCACCTTTTCCGCTATACCAGAGATGCCCTCATGATCGAGGAGGGCCATGTCCCCCATATGGCCTTTCGAATAATGGAAGGATCGGTCATCGTCTTTTTAAAAAATAGTTTGATTGGCGAATTCGGTGCCAATACCTGTTGGGGAACAAGAGAAATACAACAATCTAATGTTTCGAATTATACGGTATTCATCAGAAAAGGATCTATTGTCTGCGCAATCGGCAAATCAGAATTACAAACAAGCTTGATTAAATTTTTATTTTATTTTGAACGAGATATGCTGGCAAAAACTTATTGAACAATCAAAAGACACTATGCTCTCTTTAAGAGAGCATAGTGCCAGGCTTCATCATGTTTTTAAATGGTTAAATCCTGATTTTTTCATTTTTATAAGAATGATGAAGTTTTCTTCTCAGCGTATGTTTGGTTTTATTGTATTCTTTTCTTGAGCGGTCTTTGGCATGACGATAAACTTTTCCAATATTAAAGGAAATAAGATCAATGTGCTCTCGCAAATCCTCTAACTCATGATCACTAAGCTTATTACGCTTCTTATTCACGGATTGTTCTGAGGCGACCAAATTTTCATCCCATCCGCTGTCTACAGGCACTTTCACACATTCCTCCTTCAGGTTGGTTCCGATTGAAAAGATTTTTTCAAAAAGACCTGAATAAAAAAAATATAAAATACAAAACTTTTTTACTAATTAAGTTATGAATAAAGCGGAGCAATTCCTATTGCACTTTCTCGCTCAGTCAATGGCGATCCAACCTGCTGACAAAGATCTCTAAATGATTTTGAAAAAGCATTTACCACCCCATCCTTGCTATTTTGAGAATGGTACCCCAGAGTGATTTGATATTTCCAAAATCCGTCGAGAGCGCCTAATCTTTTCAGGGAATTTCTTTTAATTTCATTGGAAACATATAAGAGAGGCAAAAAAGAAAAACCTAATTCATTATGAACTGATCTTGCCAGGGTTGAAAAATTATCACTTTCAAATACAATTCTTTTTTCAATGCCATTCTCTTCAAAAAAATTGTCAATTTGCGAACGAAGATGAAAATAAGCTGATGGCAAAACCCATTGAATATCATTGCAACTTTTTAGTTCCTTGATCGCATTTTCATTATCGGTGGTATTGGTATATTTAGGATGACTCCATTGATTGGAACAACATAAGACCACCGGGATATCAATCGTCTCCAGGTGCATGGTGGTAGATTCTTCAATCGTTTGCGAGGTAATGATTGTATCAACTTCTCTAAAATGAAGCTGATCAACCAGTTGTTTGAGGGATCCTGTTACCAAGTTCACCTGCGGTCTGAGAGCGGCATCAAAGCCACTTAAAAAATGGGTGACAACTTCTGTAACAAATTCTTTTTCAACTTCAGGCGAAACCCCGATTTGAATTTTTCTTTTCTCTGAAGGAGTATTTTTGGTCATAACCATGGTCATGCTTTCGGCCAATTCAAACATTTGTCGGCAAAAACCATAGATCGTTTCGCCCATCGGAGTGAGCTTATTTCGTCTCCCTACTTTTTCAAAAAGTTTTACATCGAGCGATTCTTCCAACACCTTCAGCTGGCTGCTTAAGCTCGGCTGGCTAATATGCAAGTGTTCAGCTGCGGCGGTAATCCCTCCCGATTTTGAAGCTACATAGAAATAATATAAATGGTTATAGTTCATGAACATCCCCCAATAAAATAAGAAGAAGCAAGAAAAGTATGGTGACAATGACATATAAAAAAACACTTTATCAAGTAAAAATAATTCACAATAAAGACGGGCTTTATGTCACAACTTTGGGGCAATTTAGGGAACGCAACTTGTAATGAAATATTTTAAATTCATTTGAAACTATATAACTGATAGAGAGAAGGGTTTGGTGACCAACCAACGTTGATGGCAAAGGGATTGCAGTATCCATGGGTAACTCGCAAGGCAAAAGGAGTAGCAAAAGGAGTAATTAAGATGAACAAGTGGTCGATCTTTTTAATGGCGATACTCTCGATCCTCTCCTCTGTAAACTCTCAAGAATCTGTAGAGCTTTCATCTTCCACTCGTAAAAAATCATCTGCCCCAAGTAATGAAATAAAAACGTTCGATCAGATCGCGAATAAAAGTGTTGACCATACCCTGGTTCAACAAATTCGTGATAAATTGATTAACGATAAATCTCTTTCAAAAAATGGTAAAAACATACAAATCATCATCGTAGATAAAGAAATTACCCTAAAGGGGCCGATCGATTCAGATGGGGAAAAAGCGCGGATAATAAATCTCACCAGTGAACTATCCGACCAACATTCGATTCGCAATCAGCTGGAAGTAATAAGGGACAAATATTAAAATTGCGTAAATATAAATAACGGGTGGTTCATGATACATCTCCCGCCCCTCATCCAAGACCTTGCCATTATTCTTATTGCAGCAGGCATTGTGACCGTGCTCTTTCGCAAGATAGGACAACCGATTGTTCTCGGTTATATTATTGCCGGGGCCCTGATCAGTTCCCAATGGTGGTTTCTTCCGACTGTCAGCGATCTTCCCAATATAAAAGTATGGGCCGAGATTGGAGTCATCTTTTTGCTGTTTGCTCTTGGCCTGGAATTTAGTTTTAAAAAGCTGGTAAAAGTTGGTGGGCCGGCATCGATTACGGCGATCGTCGAAGTCATCGGTATGATCGGGCTGGGATTTGTCTGCGGAAAATTCTTTGGCTGGAAAACTCTAGACAGTCTCTTTCTGGGAGGAATTCTTGCCATTTCTTCAACCACAATTGTCATCCGCACTATTCATGAAACCGGCATGAAAGGAAGAGGATTTGTCGAATTTGTCTTTGGCATATTAATTGTTGAAGACCTGGTAGCCGTGTTACTTTTAGTACTACTTTCAACTGTCGCCCTGACCAATCGAGTGAGTGGCGAAGAACTGCTTTACTCAACTCTTAAACTCATTTTTTTTGTGGTGCTTTGCTTTTTATCAGGAATATTTATTCTTCCTACTCTTATAAAAAAAATCCGAAAAATATTAAACGATGAAATGTTGCTAATTGTCTCGCTGGCGCTTTGCTTTCTTACAGTGAGCCTTTCAACCTCTGCTGGTTTCTCCCCTGCACTTGGGTCTTTTATCATGGGGTCGATCCTAGCAGAGACCAGTGAAGTCAAAAAGATTGAACACCTTATCCATCCTATCAAAGATTTATTTGGGGCCATTTTTTTTGTTTCAGTTGGAATGCTTATCAACCCCAAAATCCTAATAGAATATGCCGGTCCCATTTTGCTTTTAACCGTCCTTACTATTTTAGGTAAATTTTTTAGCATTATGTTTGGCTCCCTCCTGTGCAAGCGCTCGATGCGACATTCAATCCAGGCGGGCCTGAGCCTTCCTCAGATTGGAGAATTTTCATTTATTATTGCGGGACTTGGCATTAGTCTAAACGTGACCAGTCATTTTCTTTACCCCATTGCAGTTGGAGTCTCGGTCATCACAACTTTTATTACGCCCTATCTCATTAGGAACATTGATCCCATATTTCTATGGATCGAAAAATGCCTTCCAACCAAAGTTCAAAGCTCACTAGGTAAAGAGTTCAACTATTCGGATGCAAGGCGAGAGGAACAGCTGGAATGGAAAAATAATATTTATAGCTCCCTGGCCCTGATCATTCTAAATTGTGTCATCATCAGTTCACTTTTTTATTTCATTAACTGGATCCTCCCCCTCCAACTGCAATTAGTCGGACTGATCCTGGTTCTCCTTTCCTCGGCTCCCTTTTTATGGGCCATTTTCCTGAAGAAAGCCGTGTCCATTTCAAAAAATAAAAAGGGTCGTATTACCTTTATTTTTTTAGAAATCTTACGACTCATTTCTATTTGCGCCCTTTTTAGTTATATGGCCTTAACTTATACCGACAACTGGTTAATCATTATTCTTTCTCTGTTTATTTCACTTGTTTTCTTATTTTTATGCTCCCCTATTTTAAAAAAGATTTACGACTTTTTTGAAAAACATTTTTTAAAAAATTTTTTTGAAACAGAAATCAATCCCCAAGCCCCCTCTCTAGGACCTTGGGATGCCCATATTTCTTATCTGGTTATACCGGCCGAATCCGAAGTGGCAGGAAAAACATTGCACGAACTTAAAATTCGCGAAGACTTCGGGGCCTCAATTGCACTGATAGAAAGAGGTCATTTGTTTATCACCGCCCCGGGAAGGGACGAAAAACTATTTCCCAACGACCGGGTGGCAGTCATTGGAAATGATGAATCTGTCGATAAACTCACCCACTTTCTCAAATCAACAAAAGTGTTTACCCCAAACACAAAAGTAGAAAACTATGCTCTTCACAAAATCTTAGTGACAGACAAAATGTCCTTTGCTTTCAAAACTATCCGAAAATCTGGACTGCGGGAAAAAACCGATGGACTGGTTGTGGGAATTGAACGTCATGGTGAAAAAATTCTTAATCCTGATTCGATGCTAAAAATTCTACCGGATGATCTTATTTGGATCGTTGGGGATACTCAGAAAATTAAAAACATTGAATAATCAGCCGCTTTTAGCTTCACCACAATATCGTTTGACGACTCCAACCAGCTCCTCAACATCAAAGGATTTATTTAAAAACTCCGCCCCAAAAGAAGCAACCTGGGAGCATAGGTTTTTTTCTGAGGAAAGAATGACAACCGGAATGGAGGATAAACTGTGATGACTATCCAACTTTAATTTTATTAAAAACTCAAGGCCGTTCATGGTTGGCATCATAATATCACAAAAAATTAACGCTGGTTTTTCAGCGTGAGACAATATATCCAAGGCCATCTGGCCATTATTGGCACAAAATGATTTGTGTCCTAAGATGGACAAAATTTGCTGTAAGGCCAGACGCATTTCGGGGTCATCATCGATGATTAATATTTTTTTTGATTTTCTCATTTCCAATCCTAAGATTTTGTATTCTCTATTTCAGCATCATGTAAAAAAGATTGAAATTCTTTGACGACATTAGAGAGTTTCGCGAAGTCCCCGTTTTGGACCGTCGTCTCCAGTAGAAAACCGATTTCACTAAGTTTGCTAAAACCATATAGACCTGCACTGCCTTTAATTCGATGCCCGATTTTTTTAATTTTTTCTAAATTAGAAGAATCTTTTACATTTTCAAGACTGTGCTCTATTTCCTTTAGATCCTCTACCCGTTTATCTAAATAAACTTTGCCCTGAGAATGCAAATATTTCTCAATTTCATTAATTCGATTTAAGCTGGACTTGGCCTTCATTTATTACCTCTTTAGTTATCTATAAATCGTTTAAAAGGTCGACATTCAATAGTAAAACAATCCAATGTTCGAAGCAGTGACTGGCAAACAATACATGTCACGTCTGTTTCTTTATTCCACTCAACAACATTAACTTGTTCAATCATCAGTCTTTTACCGCAGTGTTGACAGATGACTTCGTAGGAAGAGCTGGTTATATCTTCTTGTTTATCCGGAAGCATCTTCTTCAAATCATAAGCGGCCTTATGAGAAGGATGAATGGCCAGACTTGCAATATTCACTCCATCAGAAAATATAGTCACCGGCCCATCGCTTGAAACGGTAATGACCAGAGTTTCGTCAAAATCATAGGAAAAACGTTGAGCGGAAGTATGTCTTGTCCCTTTAAATTCGGGGATGAGGGCTCGGGATTTATTTGAATTTTTTAAGTGAATTCCTGTTCTGCTAAATTTGCCATTTTGATCAAGAAAAGTGGCCCCATCTGTTTGAGAAAGAAAATGACAAAAACTGCTAGACCTCGATTCATCCAAAATTGAAAATTTAAATTCAGAAATATCCTGACCAGTGGTTTGTAATTCTGGATTTTCGGCAGGCAGCTCCTTAAGCCACCAGACAATCGTCGCTCCCACTTGTGGAATGGGACTCAATAAATGAAAGGAAAATTCTAAAATTCTATTAAGTACCGTGTGATTAACTTCCGAGACACAACGAGAAATTTTCCATGCTGCTTCTTTAATAAGAGGTTTAGTGAACCAGTTTCTATTTTCTAACAGGATAATACTGTTACCTTGAAAAAACTTAACCGTTCCGCCGGCCCCTCTTTGCACAAACAGGCCCCCGGAGGGAGGAAATGCCCTTACTAAAAGCAGCTCATTTAAAAGAGGTTCGCGGAAATAGACCAGTCCAAAAAATATTTCTTTTTCATAAAGTAAAAAGCAATCGATTCCATTGGCAAACTTGCGTGCCATACTGATCTGCTCAACTGCAACTAAAACATAATCCACACCAAAAAGCTCGGAGGCAGCTTCTACAAAAATCACTCCCATCGAGGGCGTAATTCCTTCATGCGCTTCGCTGGCAATAAGGTAAGACAACTCCAAAAGCGTTGAGCCGGAAGACAGCCATTTGTGAAGATCGAAACGTATTCCATTAAGCTCTAATTCTTTTGCGAGCAAAATTTGCATTTCACTTTGACGATCAGAACTTGTTGCCAACGTCATCAAGACTCCTATAAAACTTAAAGTAACAACTCACGCTGGATATTTCTCTCGCGTGTACTACCTCAATTCATTTTTCAAAAGGTGAAGCATGAACAAGCATAAAAAAGAAATTGGTCGCTCTGTCTTTGTGGTTGAAGATGATCTAGAACTTTCTGCCGTTATTGACCGAATTCTAATAAGCATCGATTCAACCTTAAAACTAGAGTGGGCCACATCTGCTGAGGAAGCCATTAGTACGCTCGAGAAAAAATCAAAACACAATTCTAAAAATCCCTACGACCTTATGGTCTGCGATATTTTTCTCGAGGGTGCCAGAACTGGTCTAGATCTCTGGAAGTATTGTCGAGCTCAATATCCGCAAATGAAAATCGTCATTATTTCGGGCATCGAACTAGATAAACTCACCGCCCTACTGGATTCCGATGAACCTGCCCCCCTTTTTCTGAGCAAGCCATTTTCAGTCAGCGAATGCAGTAATCTATTAGAAAGATTACTGATCGATAGGTAGCTTGCATCAGTTCACGACAGAGAAAAAATACATAAAAGAATGGCCATCCATACTTTAAAAGTATCATTTCCAAACGGAAGCTATTCCCTCTTTGATAAAAATGAGATACTTTTATGAGTAAATTATTCATAGAATTAAAATGGATTTCAAAAGGATTTAAGATGAAGAAAAAAATTTGTATCGTTGTTGCCAGTATCGGAAAAAATCTCGAACTAGGTAATGAAATTGCTGAAGTATTGGCCGACAAGAATATCGAAATTTCCTTTCTTAACATTGTGGAAATGAATCTGCCTCTTTATACCAGCGCGGCAGAAGCATTGCACTCAGCGGAAGAGCTAATTACCCCATACCGAAAAGCTATCGATGCTGATGCCTTCATTTTTGTTGCCCCTGAGTATAACGGCGGACCTCCTCCCTCATTTAATAATTTCCTTGCTTGGGTTAGCCGTTCAACTAAGAACTGGCGCGAAACCTTCAGCGGAAAACCTGCCATGATTGCCAGCTTTAGTGCGGGAAGTGGAGTGCAGGCCCTGGTCATTATGCGTCTGCAACTCTCCTACGTGGGAATGAATGTCATTGGCAGAACAATCCAGTCGACCACCGGTAGACTTCATAAAACGGAAGAAGTAAAAACAACGTGTGACGCTCTTATTAAAATGATACCGGCCTAACTCTTTTCGGGAGAGATTATATGATTAAAGAATTTATTACATTTTTAAAAAACTATGGCGTTATCGGACTGGCGATTGCCGTTATCATTGGGGGAAAACTCAATGAACTAATCAGTAGTTTAGTTAACGACTTATTAATGCCACTTATTTTTAAGCCTGCCCTTCGTGCTGCCAATGTGGATGACATCCGAAAACTCAGTTACGATGGAATTCTCTACGGAAAAGTTATCGGCTCACTTATTGACTTTGTGATTGTCGCATTTGTCATCTTTGCCCTGGCCAAATTTGTGCTCAAAGAAGACCTGCTCGCTAAGAAATAATAGTCGGTGGCATTTATTCGTGTCTTAAAGCATCGATGGGATGCAATAAAGAAGCTTTCCTCGCCGGATAAATGCCAAAGACTATTCCAATCGAAGTAGAAAAAATAAAGGCCAGTAAAACCGATGACAAAGTAATTGAAGTCATCCAGCCGGAAAAATAGCCAATCCCAAGCGTGATCAACCACCCCAAGATAATCCCGCTGACTCCCCCTACGGCACTTACCACTACTGACTCTGATAAAAACTGCGCAAGGATGTCCCAACGTTTGGCCCCAATCGCCTTGCGTAAACCAATCTCTCTGGTTCGCTCCGTCACAGAAACCAGCATAATATTCATAATTCCAATTCCGCCCACCACCAGTGAGATGGCGGCAATCGATGATAAAAGCAGCGACATAGTCTCAGAGCTTTGCTGAACGGCCGCCTGGATGTCGGCCATGTTTCGGATTTCAAACGCTGAGTCAAGTTGCGCCGGTGTCACTCGGTGCCGGGTATTCATCAGCGAAATTATTTTATCTTCAGCCGCTTCCATTTGATCGGGATCCGAAATCTCCAGCTCAATTGAATCAACATAATCTTTTCCCAACAAACGGTGCATAGCTGTCAGCACGGGAATGACAAGCACATCGTCCTGATCGCGAAATCCTGTGGCCCCTTTTTCTGGCAGGATCCCTATCACCTGAAAATTAACCCGGTTGATTTTAATCATTTCACCCATTGGATTTTTATTCCCAAAAAGTTCTCTGACAATGGTGTGTCCGACTAATACCACCCGTAAGCGTTTTAAATTATCCGCCTCATCAAAAAATCTTCCGATCTCCGGATTCGCCGCCCGAATATGAGCATAGCTCGGAGCGACCCCCATAATTTGAGTGCTCCAGTTTTTATTGGCATAAGTGACCTGTCCTCGTCCAGAGACATTGGCCGAAGCATATTTAACAATTGGCATTTGCTCTTTGATGAATTGAGCATCATCGATACTCAACCTGGTGGTGGCACCGCTTTCCTGTGCTACTCCCCCAACCCGCATCGCCCCAGAGCGAAGGATCAGTAAATTCGAGCCAAGTGAAGAAAGCTGAGATTCAATTTGTTTTTGAGCTCCTCTTCCAATCGCCAGCATGGCAATAACTGCGGCCACACCAATTAAAATCCCCAGAACAGAAAGTGCAGTCCGGATTTTATTGGCGGCCAGTGTTTTAAATCCAAGTTTTAAATAGGCGACGATTTCTAAAAAAATATTTGTTTTTTGGTGTTCACTAACCGCTATTTTTCTTTTTTCTTTTTCCATCAGCGGAGCTAGTCGTTCATCTGATTGAATCATCCCATCGCGCATTCTAATTAATCGTTTTGCCTTTTGCCCCACTTCTTCTTCATGGGTGACAATGACCACCGTTATTCCCTGATCATTTAGTTCTTTTAAAATGGCCAGGATTTCTTTTTCGCTGACCGAATCAAGATTTCCAGTGGGTTCATCGGCAAAAAGAATTTGTGGTTTATTAATTAGGGATCTTGCAATCGCCACGCGCTGCTGTTGTCCGCCAGAGAGTTCATTTGGACGGTGTTTGGATCGCTCGCCTAACCCCGTGCGCTCCAATAACTCTAGCCCATACTTTTCACCTTCTGGAATTTTGGAATACAAAAGAGGGATAGTTACATTTTCAAGCGCGCTCATTCGAGGGAGAAGATTGAATTGCTGAAAAATAAAACCGATGGTTGCTCTTCTTAAGTCAGAGAGTTCGTCTTCGGAAAGATTAGAGACTTCTTTATCATTAATTTTATAAGATCCAGAACTAGGGACATCCAATAAACCCATAATATGCATCAGGGTCGATTTACCAGATCCTGAAGGCCCCATAATCGCAATATAATCTCCCTCTTCAACCGTCAGATCAATATCGCGAAGGGCATGAAAGATATTATCTCCCATCTTGTAGGTTTTCATCACTTTTGAGAGCTTTAACATGCTCTATCTTCCTCCGCGAGAACTGCGAGGTCCTCCCATTGGAGAAAAAGGATTAGCGCTGGAAGATTTTTGGCCTTTGATTTTAAATTCTTGGACTAATATTTTTTCGCCTGCTTTTAGGCCTGCTACAATTTCTGTTTTCTTGCCATCGGAAATGCCAAGCTCCACCTCGCGCTCAAAGGTTTGTTTGCTATCAGCACTTTTCATTGAGACCGTATTCGTCTTCCCATCAGATTTAATGGCCTCGGTAGGAACAACTAAAACATCATGTTTGGAATCCACCACAAAGACGACATTGGCCGTCATGCCACTTCTCATATATTCAGGGGGCTCCTTAGGCAGCACATCCACGATATAAGTCGTGACGTTATTAACTGTCGTAGCATCATAGGCAATTAAATCGACCTGCGCTTGAATTTTCTTTTCAGGATAAGCATCCAGCGTAATGAGGGCGTTTTGTTTTACTTTAATTTTGGAGATATCAGTTTCATCGACTTGTGCTTTTACCGTCAGTCGATCCGACATCACTAAAATGGCGTCTGCCGTGGTAAAGGTTTGTCCAGATTCAATATTTTTTTGGATGATCGTTCCGTTGATCGCGGCCAGGATAGGAGTCGCGCGGTACATTTCTTCCCACTCTTTTAATTCCTGGGGACCTTTAGCACTAGCGGCATCGAGCATTGCTGCTCTTTCGGTTGAACTCATCCAGGCGAGAATTTGTCCTTTTTTTACTTTGGTCCCTTCTCTCACTAAAACCTTTTCCACTCTCCCGGCAATCGGAGGCTTGATCTCAACTTTATTTTCCGGCTGTACCACACCGGTACTTAAAATCTGAATCTCTAAATCGCCAAGGCCTACGGTGTGCTCGACAAAAGTCATTTCATTGGTATCTGATTTATTAATAAATATTTTGTATCCTGCAGCGGCAAGCACTAGCAGTACGAGCAGGCCAATAACCCATTTTTTAGCTGCACTCATGGAATAACTCCTCTTCCTTGAACTTGTTCCCAGGTGGCCTCTGCCACAACCCTTTCTCTCTGTGATTGAAGAAGAGATTTTTGTCTGTTAATTAAATCATTTTCAATGGTGTCCCAATCGGTAAAGGTAATGAGACCATTATTGTATTGGGCCTTGGCAATTCTCTCTCTGGAGCTTGCGGCCAGCACAAAAGCGTCGTCGACTTCTAGCTTCACTACCGCTTCGATATAACGAGTATAGGCGGTTTTTAATTGAGTGATACCACTCTCTTCTGTGTGTTTGCGATTGAGGGCACTGGCGCGATAATCTTCATTAGCACTTTTAGTAGAATAATAATCTTTGCCCCCGTTAAACAAGGGAAAACTAAGTGTCGCTCCGACTGACCAGACATTGCTTGGTGAACTATATTCTCGTCCGCTTCTTCCCACGCTCTGATTTAAATTCAGTTCCGGATAAAAATTAGATTTTGAGATCTCAATAGAAGCCTTGGCCGATTGTTCGCTAAAAAAAGCATTTTTGTAATCAGGAGCTTCTTTGACCAGCTCTCGGTAATTGATCTTACGGTTGTTTTCATAAGGTGGCGCTTGGGTGGGGACGCTGCCAACCACTTCCAGTTCTAAATAATTATCACGCCCCAAAACTCTGGCGAGATCGGCCTGATAGATTTCCAGTGAGTGCACCGCCTGGAGATGATCGTATTTAGCCTGCGCCAAATAAGCTTTAGATAAATTGAGTGATCCGATATTTTCTCTTCCGCTTTCAAAACGAAGCTGAACCAGTTTCAAGTTAGCAGTACGACGCTTGATAATGTCTTCTGCTAATAAAATATTTTTTTGGGAATATAAGAGACCGATAAAAGAAGATTTCAGATCAAAACTGATTTTTGCCTTGGCACTCGTAAGGTTTGCTTCACTGGAAAAACTGGCATACTTGGCGCGATCCATTGTGGCACTGTCTGAAAATCCTGAAAATAAATTTTCAGTCGCATTAATCGTCGCAGAATAATTTCTAGGCGCATTGCTTGAATCGTATTGATAGCCAGCATTAGCAGTGATTGATGGCAAAAAAGCGCTGCGAGAAACTTTTACCAAATGCTGAGCTGACTGCAAGGAACTCTTGGCAGCGTTTAGTTCAGCGTTGGCGCCCGCGGCTTCAATTACTCCTTGCTCCCAACTGATTTTATCAGTTTGGGCCATGACTGTTTCGAGATGAAACAAAGAAAAAATGGAAAGAAAAAGCAACTTCATTTTAAATCCCAGCGCGAGAACTTCCTTAAAATAACATAATGATAGAGTATGGAATAAAGAAGGTTATGGCGATGGGTTTTGTGGCCTGCAATCGGCCTATAATAATCGACAAGATTAATCCAGTAAAAACCAAAAGGGGCCAAGGGGCCCCTGCTGGGAGTGCTTGTCATTTATTAATCTAATGAACCGTTTCTTTTTTATAGTGCTCTTCACTTCTTTTTTTCAACTCATCTGGCGACATATCTTCTTGATGGGTACAAATCAGCCAATGATGGCCAAAAGGATCGACAATTTTCCCACTGCGATCGCCGTAAACACGATCTTCCATTTTTTCCACTTCTTTTGCCCCGGCCGCGATGGCCTGCGCGAAAACTTTATCGGCATCTTCAAAAAATAATACCAAGGCACTGGTTGTTCCGCCCAGGTGGCGAGGGCTATAACAATCCATCTCGGGACTTTCATCTGAAAGCATAATTCGGGCCTTTCCAATTTCGATCTCAGCGTGACCCACGCGATCTTTATCCCCCTTGATCACCATTAAAGTTTTAGCACCGAAAGCTTTTTGATAAAACTCCAATGCTGCCGATGCCATATTCACATATAAGTAGGGCGTGGCCCCTGCATATTCATCGGGTATTGCTTTAACATTCATTCCGGTTTGAGTTTTTTTAAAAGATTCTGTTTCTTTATTTTCACTGATGGCCATCTTATCCTCCTCATAATTTTCAAAAGGTAACATTCTCATTTTGGCTTTTTAAATTTTTCCGTCAATTCATTAAACGATACAAAATACCATTGGATTAGTTAGGAAAATAGATGATTAAAGATTGATGTTAAAGATGGTTGAAATTTCTTACTTGATCCAAAGCGCGCCGGCCTGTCCCCAACCGGTAGGCGAATGGTAACAACCGAGGGCCGCACTATCTTCGGAGTAATCCACATGCCCTGTAGGCTGACTGCTGTAGTCTGAGAAAATATAGCCATCGCGACTCGCGGCATTTTCAAAAACCAAATCCTTGTTTCGGTCGATAAACCATGTATATGTATTATGCCCCAGACTGCTCCAAATATTTTCTGTATTTTTCACAAAATGAGAAACAGCGGCACAGTTAAAACGAAAATAATTAAGCGTGCGGATTGAATTGATGACTGCATCTGATAATTTACCGGCCACACTCAATGAAGCAACGTGGGTACCATAAGATCCAGTTTGATCGTAATGAAAGCGGCTATTGCCTTGAATAGAAGTGGCCAGGGTCCAACCTCCTCCATCGGTAGTCATATCACAAAGAACTGAAAGCGGAGCGAGAGCACCAGCTAAATCCGGATCAATTGTATAAACTCCATCCGGAGCACTGGGGTAGGCAGTACGAATTTCTTGGCAACTTTTTTTATAGCTTCCTTCTCGAACAAAAAGACCGTGGGGATTCATGGTCTGACTTCCCACATTGGCACTCGCTCCCCATTCTGCCGCATTACAACCATTACCAACACCGTGAACGTGGCGGGATAAATTCCAGCTCGCTCCAAAATTATTTCTCAAACCAAAGCCACCATTAACATTATTTCCAGAACTATAATCAGCGGTAGCTGATCCCCAGCCAATAAGACTGGCGGCCCAGGCGTTGGCAAAGACTTTCGAGCCAGCAAAAAAACTAACCGTATCACTGGGAGTAACACTTCCATCCTGAACAAATATTCCATAATAGGTACTGGCCGCTGCGACTCCCACATCACACCCAGCTCGATAGTCCAAAGAGGTTGCACTTCCTCCAATTAGTACACCCTTCATTTGTAGTTTTTGAGTCACGGCAAATTTGAGGCTTGGCATATTGGAGCCATGGCTCCAGGAAACTCTCTGAGAAGGCGTGCTTAAAGAGCGAATCATTATGTCCTGAATCGGCATGCTGTTATAAGCATAGTCTGAAAAGGTTGTGACATTGGAGAGATCGGCCGAGTTTCCCTCGCTCACGGGAGTAACCCAGGAACTGGCATTGGAAGAAACATCAGAGGAAGCCGTGCGATCGGCCCCGATGGATTTAAGCATCAGAGTCCAGCCTCCTCCATCGGTAGTCATATCACAGTAGTTCAAATAGGCGGGGTTTCCACCGGGGCCATCCGTGTCGACTTGATATGTCCCGCTAGTGGCCGCGGCAAAATTATCTTTAATATCTTTACAAGAAGAACAATAATTCCAAGTAATCCCCGGCAGTACCAGATCGCGAATGAGGTCCCACTCCGCCTGAGTCTTGGTGGGAACAAAGTAGTCGTCAGTGGCATGAGTATTGATCACCTTCCGGCAAGTATTCCATACCGGAATTATTTTGGTGTTGCCATGTATGACAGCATAACCTTCACCAATGGTATCGATGGCAAAAGAGTTAAAACTGAAAATTGAACTTAAAAGAATCAATAACGGCAAATACAAAAGCAGACTCCTTTCTCTTATTTTTTTAGGAGCATCGCTTCGATTTTTAAAAGTTTTTCTTTCAACTCAAGATTCTCTTTCTCTAGTTTTTGCAGTCGTTCTTCATTGTCGGCATTGACACTGGCGACACTTCTGGAAACTAAATCAACTTGTGTTTCAAAATAGTATCGATCTTTAACTCGCTCTTCATGTTCTTGTTTTAAAGCTTCGACCAGGATTGCGACAATATTTCCATATTGAACGGCCTTGTAGCCGCTCTTGGCATCGGTTGTGACTAGTTCCGGATAAATTTTTTCTACTTCCTGAGCGATAAAACCAATAGTTTTTTCATCATTACTATTCCACTTAAAACTCACCCCTCGAAGCTTAAGAATTTTAGCAAGAGTATCAGGGAGGGTATGAATGTCTTTTTTCAAGCGGCGATCGGAAGTGTACAAGAAAGCAGTGGCCTTTACCTTGCCGTTGACTTCTAGTGCTTCGCTGGGAACATTCGTCCCTATCCCGACGTTGCCGCCAAAAGGATTTAAAATTAAATTTTTAAGATTGTTTGCGGCGTCTGCAGACTGAAGACCAAAAGTATCTTCGGCCAGCCAACCAATATTTAAGTAGTCATTATTGGCAGACTGGGAATTATAAATTCTAATTCCTGCCGTGGCCCCTACGCTATCCATCGTGGTATTAGCGCTAATTTCGAGTCTTGCAGTGGGAGTTGTGACCCCAATCCCAACATTGGGTCCAAATAAGGCCATGGTTCGTACGTTGTTGGACCAGAGATTGAGTTGGCCATCAGCTGCGGCAAAAATACCTGTATCACCATCAAAGCTTAATCCGGAAGCGGTTGTGTTGGGAGCAGTTGGCTCACCATACCCGAGCTTGATCCCACCATTCACTTCTAATTTTTGAGCAGGTGTTGCTGTCCCAATTCCGACATTGCCAGTACCAAGAATACGTAAGCGCTCAGTTCCTCCTGTATTGAAAATTTGAGCGCCACCAATATCATAGGTATAATCTATATTTTGGGCAGTACCTATTTTATTGGAAATGCCATATGTGCCATGACCTGTTCTCATCGTGTCGGATAGATTGTGCATTTGAATTGGATAATCGGTGACAGTATTGCTTATCGCTTTAACCGTAAGTCTATTCGTTGGAACACTCGTCCCAATCCCCACATTCCCACCGGCATAATTAATTCCACCAGTAGCTGCAACCCAATAGCCTGCACTGGCCGGAAGTCTGGCCACATCGATTGTTCCGGTTGTAATTTTGGCTCCATCCAGCGTCCCAATATCGACACAAGTAAAAGCATCTACCAAGAGCGCATAACTCAATGTCTGATTAGCAGCACAGGCCGAGGCCGGAAATAAATTTCCCACGGAAAGTGATTTGATATCAGCAATGGTGATTGGCGAACCTAACCAATTCGAACCATCGTATTTGAAAAAATTCCCAGAGGTCGGTGCGGTAGCTGAAACAGCTGTGCCCCTGATTTTAATCACCGTTGGGTTGGGAAGAGTTCCGCTCAGGTCCCCGCCCACGGCAGAGACCGCAAGGTCTGTAATTTGTTTTTGTAATCGGGCAAAGGCCGAGAGGACGGTATCACTGGTCGATATCACCGCATTGGTCACTACCGGAAGTGCACTCAGCGTGCTCGCCAATAAATCGCTGGAGAATGTTGCCCAGGTATTGTCGCCCTTTAAATACTTAGTGCCATCTTTAGTCCCAGTAGCATTGAGTGCCGTTAAAGGAATCGCTGCGTTTGGAACATTTAATTTTGAATAATCAATGGCGGCACCTGCATTGATATCAGCATTGACAATCGTTCCATCTAAAATACCTGTTGAGTTGGTGGTTGGATTTGCCCAAGTCAGGGTTGCATTGGTCGCTACTCCATCGGTCGATAAAACTTGTCCGGCAGTTCCTTGGGTCGCTGGCAGTTTATAAGTTGTCGCACCGGCCACGGCCGCTGGAACAAATCCAACATAACCAGAAGTAGATCCCGCTATTCGCAATTCTCCCTGGATATCGGGATTAGTGATTACAGGGGCAGTGCCAAAAACGGCCAGACCAGTTCCCGTTTCATCGGAAAGCGCTGCTGCTAATCCCGCCGAATTGGAGAGGATTGTTTGTTTGGTGGCATCGGTTGAAGTATCAGGACTGCAAGTCCATCCGGTCAACGTCACCCATTTAAGAATTTCACCATCCGCACAAGTATTACTTCGAAGTGTTCCGCTAAATCTCTCTAGCACCCCGTTGCCCGCTGAGAGTGCTTCTAGTCCATTTAATTTCGTTTTATCGGCGGCACTCATTGCTCCGTCGAGAACTGCGCTTGCATTGTTAATGCTAAAGACACCAGTGGTATTGTTATAAACAAGTGGTGCTGTCGCCGAGAGAGAAGTTAATCCCAACTTACTTGCCAGATCACTGGTCAGGTTGGTAATTTTTGATTGAGCAATTGAGCCTGCGAGATCGACATTGGCAATCGTTCCATCCAAAATTTCGGTGGTAGTGATTGAGCCTGGGCCCGGTGCTCCCGCTCCTGTATTGTCGTTGCCCATAATCCATTTAGAATTGAGATCATCCCATTTAAGCACTTTCTGATCAGCCCTACTGGTAATATCAACATCGGCGATCTCTTCGAGTTTTGATCCGGTCTTAGTAATTTGCGCCCAAGTATAGTCACCGACTTCCGGCACCACTAAACCAGTGCGGCCATTAAAAGAACCAACCACACTGCTAGAGTGAGAAAGTTTACTCCAGCTCAGGCCGTTAGAAATAATCCAATCACCAACCGCGTAGGTAATGGCCCCTTGAGTTCCCGCAGTTGTGACCACGTAATAGTCACCAGCTTGCGGAGTGGTTAAATTAAGATTGGGAGTATTGGTGCTCGCATTCCAGGTGCCAATATAAAGCTGTGAGCTGGAAATGGTAGAAGGAACCCAAGCGGATCCATTGTATTTTAAAATTTGTCCAGCGCTCGCTCCCATTGAAGAGAGCATCACCGCAGTCACACTTCCATTATCCAGCGAAAAAGAAACTGGAAAAGTGGCCGCGCCATGAGCATTGCTTAAAATCAAATCGAAAACCTGCCCCACCCCAATCGTCACGGCATGAGTTGCGTTGGCGATTATCTGAGTGGCGCTGACTGACTCGATGGTGAAGCTTTCATTGAGATTATTATTTTTAATTTTGAGGGCCGTCACTCCCGAGAGTCCGCTGCCAGTAACTTTAATTTGATTATTAACGACTACCACCGAACTGATAGCAGACTTGCTTATGGCATTTTTTTGCTTGAGATCAACTTTAACGGCACCGGGCTCGAAAACGCATCCCGAAACAATCAAGAGTCCCAAAAATAAAAAGAATGATTTAAGCTTTAGCATCTTCTTATTATCGGGCCTTTTTCTTTAAAACTATAATCGCGAAAAATGGACTATTTCGATTGACTACTTATGCCTCCTACCACTTAGCGGACCGACCACAAAAAGAGGCACATGAGAAAGCCTAGCGGGCCACCCACCCCCCATCCGCCACCAGCGGATGACCAGTGACAAAGGAAGAAGCATCACTGCAAAGCCAGAGAGCAACCTGGGCTATCTCCTCAGGTTTGCCCATTCGTCCCACAGGCTCACCCGCGCTCAGCTCCTTAATGGCCTGGGCCTCGCCGTGAGTGAATCGCTCAACCATGGGAGTCTCGATCACGCCCGGACAAATAGCATTGACTCTGATCTTTTGGCCGGCAAATTCAAGCGCCGCAGCCTGGGTTAAACCAATCACGCCATGCTTACTCGCGCAGTAGGCAGGAATTCCGACAAAGCCCACAATTCCAGCAATCGAGGAGCAATTCACAATACTCCCTCCACCATTTTTTAGCATTTCAGGAATCTGGTATTTCATGCATAACCATACACCTCTTAAATTAACGTTGATCGTTTTTTCCCAATTATCGTTTGTACACATTGTAGTATCGGCCGACTCCCCCTCAATCCCAGCGTTATTAAAGGCGCAACTTAAATGACCGAAGGTTTCTATCGTTTTCGTAACCATGTTTTTAACATCACTCTCCAGCGAGACATCGCACTTAACGAAAATCGCCTTGCCATCTTCCGCCTGGATGCGACTGACCAACTCTTCTCCCCTCGCGACTTGCAGATCGGCCACCACGACCGATGCCCCTTCCCGCGCAAAAGCAAGGGCCGAGGCTGCACCAATTCCAGAGGCTGCTCCGGTGATGATCACAACTTTATTTTTAAGATTTAAGTTCATTGTTTACTCCTGCCTTTGTCTGTTGTTTTAAAATATAATTAATTAATTCACTAAGAGTTGTCAGTTCAGCTAATTTCGAATCCGGAATATAGACTCCAGTTTTTTGTTGGAGGGCAACGACGATATTGTACAAATCTAAAGAATCGATTTCCACCTGATCTCTCAAGGGAAGATTCAAATTAATATTATCAAATATAATTTCAGGAGCAGTTTGCCGGAATATATCCTTAAAATAATTTTTAATGTCTTCAATCTGTAACTCCATTCTGTTTCCTCAAATTAAAGTAAAAGTGGATTATTTACAATTTTGTCGATCTCTGCTAAAAATCTGGCCCCCAAAAGTCCATCGCTGACTCGATGATCCGCACTGAGTGTAAAATCGACCACCACCCCGGATCGCAATTGATTTTGGGAATCAACAACGGCTTCCTTGCGAACACGGCCAATGCCAATAATTGAAACCTGGGGAGGGAAGATAATTCCGTAAACTTCATCGCTGCCCAAATCTCCCACGTTGGTCACGGTAATAGTGCCTTCACTCAATTCACGAGTGGTAAGGCATCGCTCTTTTGTTCTTAATGCTAAACTTTGAATCGCTTTATTTAAGTCGGCGATACTCATTTGATCTGCATTCAAAACGGCAGGTACCATCACTCCTCCCTCTTTGATCGAGAAAGCAATTCCCAAATTGACAGCACTTGAAACTTCAAATTTTCCTTCTTTAAAGTGGCCGTTCATTTCAGGGAATTTTTTCAAGGCAACCGTCACGGCCCGCATTAAGAGCGCCGGCAACAGCAATCTTTCGGTTGGTGCTAGATTTTTATTACTCTCATCAAGCCAGTTCATTAAAGAATCCAGATTGATTCTTTTCTTAAGATAATAATGAGGTATTTCTTTTTTTGAGCGAGACATAATAAGAGCTATCGCTTGTCTAAGATTGACACCCGAAAAAACCTTTTGTTCTTTAGCTGAAATTTTTGCCTCTACATCTCTAAGGGATATCTCCCCATCTGCACCGCTGCCACTTAGAAGTGAAAGATCTAGCTGATTGTCTTCCGCCATTTTTTTGGCAGCGGGTGATATTTTAAAACGTTGAACTTCGTGCTTGTCTTTTGTTTTGGCCGCTTCATTAAGATCCAGAATCTCATCCCCAACAATCTCCAGACTGGCGATCGTCTTTCCCACTTGAATCAACTCTCCCTCTTTTGCCAAAAGAGCTTTAACTTCTCCCTCTCTAAAACTCTCAACATCCACCGCCGATTTGGTGGTTTCAACTGTTGCAATGATTTGGTTTTTTTTCACCCGATCACCAACTTTGATTTTCCATTCCATTAACTTTCCCTCATCCATATCGGCCCCGAGAGAAGGCATCGGCAAATTATAAATCATTTTAACATCTCCTCAATTTTTAAAAGAATGTCTTTATACTGAGGAATGATGGCATCTTCTAAATGGCGAGCATAGGGAATCGGAATCTCCTTGCGGCATAGGCGCTGAACCGGAGCATCCAAATCATAAAAACAAGATTCTGTTATTCGCGCCGAAATTTCTGCCGACAGGCTTCCACTCTTCCAGCCTTCATCGACAATTAAGACCCGATGAGTTTTTTTGAGTGAGGCAAATAGTGTTTGCTCGTCCAAGGGTCTTAGACTTCGAAGATCAATCACTTCAATCTCTTTTCCTCTTTTTTTCATTTCCTCACAGGCCTCCAGGCAGCGCGGGAGCATTCCGCCATAAGTAATAAGGGTCAAATCTTTTCCGGTTTTTTTTATTTGAGCGCAAAAGGGATTAAAATCAGCAAGAGCTTCGCGACACTCTCCACTCTGATTAAAAAGCAAAGCATGTTCTATCAAGATAACCGGTGAATTTTCTTTCATCGCATGCACCAACATATAGCGCGCATCTTCAACGGTGGCGGGAGTTAAAATTTTAAGTCCAGGAATATGGGCCAGCCATCCTTCAAAAGAATTGGAATGCTGGGCGGCCAATTGCCTTCCTCCGCCCGAAGTCATACGGATCACAAGGGGAAGAGAAATTTGGCCACCCGACATAAAATTGACGATGGCCGCCGAATTAATTATTTGATCAAAGGCCAACAGTGCAAAATTGACTGTCATAATTTCAACAATGGGCTTCATTCCTCCCATCGCCGCTCCAATTCCCAAACCAGTAAATCCAATTTCAGAAAGAGGAGCATCTATAATTTTTTCGTTACCCAGTTCATTTAAAAAATCTTTGCTGACCGCATAGGTTCCGCCGTAAGCACCAACATCTTCCCCGATTAAAAAAGAATTTTGATAGGTGAGCAAAACTTCTTTAAGCGCAAGTTTGAGCGCCTCTCGATAAGTTAACTTCATAACGAACCTATTCCCAACTCGGCCAGCGTTTCCCACTGCCCTGCTTCGGCAAAGGCGATCGCCTCACTCATCTCAACAGCTATGGCTTTATTTATTTCTTCCCATTCCATGATGAATTTCTTGCTCTCATCTTCATTCATCAATTTAATTAATTCTTTTTTAAGCAAGGCAATGGGGTCCCGCTCTTTCCACTTTTCCACTTCACTCTTAGCTCGATAGAGTTCGGGGTCAAACATGGAATGAGGACGAAAGCGATAAGTTTGGAACTCTAAAAAATACGGTTTATTCTCTCTTTGTATATAACTCAGCGCCAGCTTCGCTTTTTCAACCACCTCTAACACATTCATTCCATCAACCACTTCGGCTTCCATCACATAAGCTCTGGCCTTTGTGACCAAATCTATTTGAGATTGTGACCTTTTCAAAGCGGTACCCATGGCATAAAAATTATTTTCACAACAAAAAAGCATCGGAATATTCCAGAGGCTGGCCATATTCATCGACTCATGAAAAGCACCTTCGGCCATCGCGCCCTCTCCGAAAAAACAAACAGTCTGCCGTTTTTCTTTTAATTGTTTTGCGGCAAAGGCCAATCCCAGCGCCTGGGGAATTCCCGCCGCCACAATCGCACTCCCGCCAAAAAAGCGATGAGCAACTGAATAAAGATGCATCGAGCCCCCTCTTCCTCTGGAGCATCCTTCCACTTTTCCAAACATCTCTGCAAAAATTTGTTTGGCACTCACCCCTTTTAACAGGGCATGGGCGTGCTCGCGATAGGTTCCCAACACATTGTCCTCAGGCCGCAATAGACTCATCACCCCCGTGGCCACCGCTTCCTCCCCAATGTACAAATGCAAAAAACCTCGAATTTTTTCTTTGGTATATAATTCAGCACACAGCTCTTCCATCGTGCGAACTCGTTGCATATTTTTTAAAAGCTTAAGGCCGCTGCTTTTGTCCATTTAATTGCTCTCCAACATGGAAAGATCACCTTCAGGAAGGCCAAGCTCCCGCGCCTTTAGCAGACGTCTCATAATTTTCCCACTTCTAGTTTTGGGCAAATTATCAATGAAGGAAATTTCTTTGGGGGCCACCGAGACTCCCAAATGGGTGCGGCCAAAAGACATGATATCCAATCGAAGCGATTCGCTGGGCCGATAATTTTTTTTAAGGACGGTAAATCCTTTTACATGCTCCCCTGCAATTTGATCTGGAACACCAATAACAGCGGCTTCCAGCACGGCGGGATGTTCCATTAGGACGCTTTCGACTTCAAATGGTCCAATCAGATGTCCTGCACTTTTGATCACATCATCGGCCCGTCCGACAAACCAAAAATATCCATCGGAATCAAATTTGGCGAGATCGCCACTCAAGTACCACTCACCACTAAAACATTTAGCGTAGCGCTCTTCTTCTCCTAAATAGCCACGGAACATTGATGGCCATCCACTCTTAATGGCAATCTGTCCTTCTTGATCAGGAGTTGTGATCAATTCAAGTTGATCTTCTTCCAGAGTCACCAAGGCGACTTCAATTCCCGGAAGAACTTTCCCCATCGATCCTGGTTTAATCGCCATTGAAGAAAAATTGGAAATGATAATTCCACCTGTTTCTGTCTGCCACCAATTATCGTGTAATGATATTTTTAAATTTTTACTCACCCACCAAATAACTTCTGGATTGAGAGGCTCGCCGACACTGGCGGCAAAACGCACAGAAGAAAAGTCAAATTCTTTGGGCAATTCCTCACCTGCTTTCATCAACATCCTCATCGCAGTGGGGGCGCTATACCAGGAACTAACTTTAAACTCTTCCAGAATTTCATACCATCTTCTGGCATTAAATTCGGACTCATCAATAATCAAAGTCACACCATTACACAGTGGAGAAATGATGCCATAGGATGTTCCCGTTACCCACCCCGGATCTGCCGTGCACCAAAAGATGTCATTGCTTTTAAAATCCAGCGCCCACTTGCCGGAGAGCTGGTGAAAAACAACGGCAGCGTGCACATGCATTGCTCCTTTGGGTTTTCCAGTGGTGCCACTGGTGAAATGCAAAAGCGCCAGATCATCAGCACTGGTTTTAACTTCGCTTGGGTCTGAATAGTCAGCGCCCATCAGTTGATTGAAGTCGATATGATCCGGGATATCTTTAGCACTGCCATCATCATCCAGGATGATCAAATACTTGAGGGTGGTGAGCGACTCTCTTATGACCGCAATTTTTTTATGATAAAGCGATGCCAGCGTGAAAAGGGCCTTGGCATTTCCTTTTATCATCCGGGCGGCAATCGGTTCTGGACCAAACACCGAAAAAAGTGGCGAATAAACAATTCCTGCTCTGAGTGCTGCGAGCGTCGTGAGGTAGGACTCAGGCAAACGAGGCGATAAAGAAAAAAGAACATCTTTCTTTGTTAATCCCAAATGAAGAAAGGCCTTAGTTAACTGTTTGGTCTGAGACAACAAGTCGCCATAGGTAATGTCTCTGATATTATTTTTATCCAGCGGCCACCTTTTTCCCACAAATCGGATTGCGACTTTTTTTTCGACTTCGGTATTTAAGTGAATATCAAGAGCCTCATGACAAATATTAAGTGTCCCAAAATTTTCTGCGATTTTATTATTTAAAATCTCACTCCAGGAAAAAGGTTCGGCCAGCATGGCCACCTGTAAATTGGAAGCCTTAATCTCTGCGTTGGTTTTAGTGATCACAAAATTGCTATCCATCTAATGGTCCGCCTTGAGTTGAACTAAGATTTCGCTGTAAAGATATGATTTTGCAAATGGCATTGATAAATACATTTTTCTGATGCAGTTTCATGAAAATAAATATGCGTTTGTATAATTAAAAACAATCTCACCCATCAACTCTTTGTATTGTCCGTAGTGGATCATCCTTCATTATGATAACTCGATACCAACTAAGGATGGATGCGATGAAAATTTCAAATCAAAAAGTCACAACAAACCGACCCCAGGTCATAGGCCTTTTTAAAAACGATTCGACTTTGGAAAAAACCTTACTCACGTTGAGAGCAAAAGGGTTTCAAAGTGAAGACATTGCAATTCTCATGAGCAAGAATGAAGCGTTTAAAGATAATTTTTTTGATTTGAAAGCACGCCAAGCGGCCAGCACTGGTCTGGTTACTGGAATAGCAGCAGGTGGTATTCTTGGCTGGTTAGTCGGACTGGAAACCTTTATTTTCCCACGCGTCGGCCTCTTCATTGCGGCGGGGCCACTTGCCAGTGCTCTCGCCGGAATCGCAGTAGGAGGAACAATCGGCAGTATTGCCGGTGCCTTCATTAGTTTAGGAATTTCAAAACTAGAATCAAAAAAACTTGCAACATTTATCAAAGAAAAGGGGGTCGTTGTCTCGGTCTCTATAAAAGATCCGCGAGAGCAACTGATGGCCAGAAATATTTTGGTCATCAACGGAGCGCTAAAAATTCAAAACTATCCCGAAGGGGCCATGGCCAAAAATAGGGAGAGAAAGCCTTTCGGCCATAAGTTTAGGGAAGCTCAAAGTCTGCACTGAAGCCTAAATGTCACTAACTGCATGTTTTTACATTAATACAAGGGAAAACAGCTCATTAATTTCGCCTTTACTGTTTAACCATTGTTCAATATAATACTTAAACAGTTAATATACAAAACAGGTACAATTGAGGAATAAAAGTGAAAAAAATAATGATGTTGTTTCTTCTCGCTTCTTGCTCATCTCTAACGGCGGGCAATCTTCCACTGGAGACCGTTAACCACGTTGACCTGGAACACTATTTAGGAAAATGGTATGAAATTGCCCGATTCGATCAGACTTTTCAAAAAGGCTGCACGGCTTCCGAAGCTGACTACTCTCTCAGAGAAGATGGCGATATAAAAGTTGTCAACCAATGCCGAATGGGCTCTCCTGATGGTGAGCTCAAAGTCGCTGAAGGGCGAGCATGGGTAAAAGATCAAGACACCAATGCCAAACTCAAAGTTCAATTCTTCTTGAAAAATTTTAAGTTCTTTCTGTTTTCAGGAAATTATTGGATTCTTGAACTAGATCATGATTATCAGTACGTCATTATCGGGGACCCATCCCGTAAATATCTGTGGATACTTAGTCGCTCAAAAATAATGGATCCTATTCTCTATGAAGAGTTGGTAGCAAAGGCCAAGGCAATGCACTTTGATACCAGCAAACTTGTTAAAACTCTTCACTAGGAGCAAGTTATGATCCATAAACAAAGACCACTGATTGCCGTTAGCGCTTGTTTACTTGGTAGTCATGTCCGCTACGACAACAACCACTGTCAAGAGCAGTGGATAGTTGAAGAGCTTTCAAAATTTGTTGATTTTTATCCCCTCTGTCCGGAAATGGAAATGGGACTTGGCTCCCCCCGAGAAGAGATCCATCTCTATTATGACAAGGATAATAAGAGCGATATTAAACTTCGAACTAAATTCACCAGGAAGGAACTAACCTCCCTCGCAGAAACGACCTATAGTATGATGAATGAAAAAATGGGCCAGCTGCAGATTGACGGATTTATCCTCACTCGAAAGTCCCCAACTTGTGGTCTGGCCCATGTCAAAACAGTCAACGGAGAGGATTCCACTGAAGTGATTCACGCTCAAGGTCTGTTTGCCAGGAATATTTGCCAAAAACATCCTTCAGTCCCCAAAATTGATAATGGCAGATTAAAAAATCTTGAACTACGCGAGCATTTTATCAAAAGTGTTTTTGCTCATTTTAGATTTAACAATTTAGATTTAAGCATCGCAGAGCTGCAAGATTTTCACCAGCGCTACAAATACATCCTCATGGAGCATTCTCCAAGAGAACTTAAACTTTTAGGAAAACTTGTTGCCAATAGCGAGAAAATCGCCCCTGAAAAAGTTCACCTTCAGTATTATCAGGATTTTTTTAGAACCTTAACGATCGAAGCCTCGGTGAAAACACGCTACGATACCTTCTTGCATCTCATGGGCTATTTCAAAAAGAATCTTACTTCAAGCGAAAAGCAAGAACTGCTCGCTGTATTTGCTGAATTCAGAGAAGGCATCTTAAGTTACATCACTCCTCAGCGTTTTTTCAAATTCCTAACCAAGAAATACAATCAAAAATACCTAGATCAACAATATTTTTTTGATCCCTATCCCAAGGAGATGAAAATCCAAAAGCACATTTAAATGTCCTGACAAGCATAAGGATCATTGGAAATCAATTCCTGCACATTGTTCAACAACTGATTACAAACCGGAACAGATGTCAGCGCCGAGCTCTCAAGTGGAACGAATCCAACGAGCTTTGGTTGGTAGCTACTCAGTGCCTTTTGTAAAATTTTATCCAAACCGATAGTACTAATGAATAAGACCGTTTTAGATTTTGCTTTTAACTGGCATATACCGCGAGCATAATTAAGTGATATTTTTGCTAAAAAATCGGCAGGTACCTTTCCTTGGAAACAAACTGAATCCTGCGCCAGGCTTTCAATCTGCTCAAGATAAGCACTGCTATAAACACTGCCTTGCCCATTGGGAACTGCGGCCGATGACTGACGAATCGAATTTACCAGTGGGATGACCACATTAGTGAACACGCCAATTGAAGACGAGAGAGACGAGCTGGCCGTGATGAGCGGCAGGACCGAACCGAGAATTTGCCCTAGATAATTACTAGAAGATTGCGGCGCACTTTGTGTTTGCCCGAGGGAGGAAACAATGGTGGAAATCCTGCTCGCAGTTATGCTGCTTGCCGGTCGCTTAGCGCCCATCGCAAAAGCCTGACTGGTGCCAAGCAATACAAAAGCCGAGACTAAAATTTTATTTCTTATTTGTGTCATCCTGAAACTCCTAAAAATAGATTGATCATCCTTGATCACTATTTTTAGAAGCATAGTTCGTACCCAAGCACACAATGAATAACGGCTTGATAACTATTAAAAAAATAAATACACTCAGTGACTTTACGGCCCATGCCATAAAAAATAAGGATAAAATAACACCGAGACAATTACTTTTGTTATGACAATGATAGCTTTATTCACATTTTAAAAATAATCAAATCTCAATTTTGTCACAATTGATCTGGTCCGGGTTTTTTATCAATAAATTTGGTTATACTAAACAGACCATGACTGAATTAAGTAATTTTGATCAACATTCACCGGTGCCGCCTCAAGCTGAAGACAAAAACCGAGAAGCGTTTTAAATGCCACTCTGGATGCCCTGCCCTCTTTAGTGAGTTATGTTGACAAAGATCTCATCTACCGTTACCTAAACGCCCCCTATCAGGATTGGTTTGGATTATCAGTTAGAGACTGTCTTGGAAAAAAAATATCAGAGGTACTAGGAGCAGAGGCATTCAAAATAATCGGCCCCTACCTGGACCCAGGCCTTAAGGGAACATGCCAAAAATTTGCCAAAAAAATAACATCCAGTGGGAACAAAGAAAAAAATGTAGAAATTTATTACATCCCCGATTTTTCGCTGCAAGGTGAAGTTAGTGGATTTTACTCCATCATTAATGACATTACTGGTTTGGTACTAATCAAAGAGAATATTCAAAACAAAGAAGAGGAATTGAGTCAAATCATCAATTCAGTTCCCGCTCTGATTGGTCATTGGGACAACAACCTCATAAATATTAATGCCAATAATTCCTACTCAGAATATTTCGGTAGATCACCGGCCGAAATAAAAGGTAAACATATAAAAGAACTTTTAGGTCCGGACATCTATGAAAAAAATAAAATTCGCATCGAGGGTGTGTTGTCAGGGAAGGAACAAACCTTTGAACGCGAAATCCCTCTGCCTCAAGGCGGAAGCAGACACACTATTGTAAACTATCTACCAGAAATTAAAAACGGCAAAGTCCTTGGATTTTTCGCGATTGCCACTGATGTCACTGCTTTAAAAATGAGTGAGGCAAAATTCAGAGGATTCATGGAATCAGCACCGGACGCCATTGCCATTATCAACGAGCGAGGAATTATAGAAGTCATTAGCCACCAAACAGAGAAACTATTTGGTTATAATCAAAACGAACTGATAGGGAAACCGCTGGATATTTTAATGCCAGAGAGATTTCGTGAAATATATTTAAAAAACGACAATGTTTATGAGTCACTACTCGCAATAAAATCCAACGAAAATGAAATGGAACTCTATGCCAAACGCAAAGATGGCTCGGAATTTCCAATTGACGTCACGATTGCCACATTAAAAACGAATGGAGGAATTCTTATTGCGTGTTCAGTTCGCGACATTACCGAACGCCAAAAAAGAGAAATCGAAAGAAAGGATCTGCTAAAAAAAGAACATCAGGCCCGTAAAGCGGCAGAAGAGGCCATCAAAATGCGAGAAGAAATGATCGCCTTAGTTTCTCATGATCTTAGAAACCCATTAAGTGTGATCATCGGCAACTGTGAATTGATGAAAAGAAACAAGGAGCTGGATCCATCTTTAAACAAAATGATAGATGCCATAAAACGCTCCGCAAATTTTATGAACACCCTGATTTCCGACTTACTAGATATCAACAAAATTGAACAAGGACATTTTAGCATCGACGAAGGTATGGCCATTCACGATGTAGAATCAATCGTCAAAGAAATTTGTGAACATCAGGAGTTGCTTGCCAAAGAAAAAAATATCCATTTTGAAGTCAACATCGCTGCGAACTGTCCCATGGTTCCGCTTAACTTCAAACAAGTGCAAAGAGTTTTTCAAAATCTCATTGGCAATGCCTTAAAATTTACTCCGGCAGGTGGAGTCATTCGAGTGAAGGCCGAATTGGCCGATCAAAACATCCTGTTTACCGTGGAAGACAGCGGTTGTGGAATTGAAAAAGATTTCTTACCATTGGTCTTTAATCGTTTCTCTCAGGCAAAAAAAACGGACCAGCTTGGATCAGGACTTGGTTTGCCCATTGCCAAAGGAATCATAGAAGCTCATGGTGGTAAAATTTGGGCGGAAAGTGAAATAGGCAAAGGAAGTAAATTTAGTTTCACCCTACCCATATTAAAATTGCACTGAGATCAGCACAATCAGACAATTTACATTTTTTAATTGCTGTGACATCCTTGAAAGACTTATGAAAAATCTGATCTCCCCTCTCTTTATGTTGCTTCTTTTATCACTTCTTTCATCGCCAACTTTTGCCGATGTTGATCAAAAAGGAGCGGCCAAGTATTTATTTCAGCAAAAAATCAAGGCCATCTACAAGCAAGCTCTATTGTGCACGCCCCTCGAACAAGATCCAAAATCTTCCCTCAACGTAACCGATTGGATTTTACTTGAACCAACCGCTCCCAACTGGTGGTTGTTAACCCAGCTCCAATCAACGGCAAAAGCCGCCAGTAGATACGCCTCTAAACAGAGTGGCAGCGATAAAGTTCTTCATTGCCTCGCCGGTTGTTATATTGCCAAAAAATTAGATTACACTTCCGCCGTGATGGTTGGATGGCTTAAAGAGTTATCCGATGCAAGCGACTGCAGTATGAACACTCATTTTGAAAAAAATGATTATGAGGCCACCATCGCGGGGGCCGTGATTGGCCAGAAGCCTAGAAGCTGTGAAGGTTTTTGTCAAAGAACTGACATTAAAATATTAGACGGCGATGACATGCTCGAAGCTGCGAGGAGAGAATGATTTCTTGATTTGCTCTATTGCAAAACAATTAATGGAAGAGTGAAACTAAATGTACTTCCTTTGCCAACTTCTGAAAACACACTAATCTTTCCCATATGCGCTTCAACGATCCACTTGGAAATATAAAGCCCCAGACCAATCCCCCGACGGTCATTAGTCCGTAGCTGCGAGAACCTTTCAAAAATTTCTGCCCTCTTCTCCAACGGAATCCCAGGTCCATTATCAGTTACCGAAATTTCGACTTCGTTCGCATTTTTCTGCGCAAAAAGCTTGATCGTCCCTCCCTTAGGTGTGAACTTCAGCGCATTTCCAATTAAATTTGATAGTACCTGAAGTATTCTATCGTGGTCTATATCTGCTAATAACTCATCAGGTGACATTTCAATTATCATGGTGAAGGATTTACTCGATACAGCGGGGGCAAACAGATCCTTGCATTCACGTAAAAGTTCGCCAATATTGCATTTTTCAAGTTTAAGTTCTAGTTTCCCATTGGCCATTCTCTCCACATCAAGTAGATCACTTATCAACCTTTCCATGTTCGCAACGCCCCGTTCGATTACCTCGACTGACTTGAGAACAGTGCTAACATCACTACCGCTAGTGAGCCCCTTGCGTACTTGGCCCACACTTAAAGAAATAGCAGTGAGCGGGTTTTTTAAATCGTGACTTACAATTGCGAGATACTGATCTCTCGTTGTAAGGGCATCCAAAGTTTTATGGTGGGAAGATACCTCATTGGACAACAGCGCCGAGTTTTGCTCATAGGTTAGATCCATGCGGTCTCGTTCATCTAAAAGATTGCTGTCCGTATCCTTACGCTCATTCTCCAGGAACGCTTCGGCGATCAATAACTTCTGAAGCCGCTCTGCCTTGAGGACTCGATCCTGGTCGTCACGTTCTGTATCAAGGGCAAGATCTGATCGTTTGCGCTCTTTAACTAAATTTTTATCGTCCGACTTAGACGTTTGAATATCTTTTTTAGCAAAGTCAACTTCTGCACGTTTCTTATCGATATCCTTATCCGCAGTAAGCCGATTCAAACGAATTGTGACATCCGCTTCTTTTTCTACAGTTTTAGTTTCTTCTTTTAGATAATCGTCAGTTTTAACTCGCTCTTCCTCTAAACTCTTGTCGGTTTTATTGCGTAGTTTTTGAGATGATGCCTTTTCGTTTGTTTCCATAAGCTGAATTCTCCTCATCTAGAAATGATAGCGAACAAATTTTGGAAGACGAAGAATGATCTGAATTTAATTAATATTACGCTTTGAAATATATATAATTGTTATGTGGATTATATAATAAAGAAAATCGATTAAACGCTAGAGCGCGGACTCAATTTCACCAATCATCTTCTCTAGAAAAAGATCCTTTGAAGAATCGTTTTCTTTTCCAATCAAAAACAAATGATGGTACCAAAGCGCCTTTTGTGGAGATAAATTTTTCAAAGTTTTATTCTGAAGTTCTTTGTGCACATAGGCCTTTGGAAGCAAGCCAAATGTTATACCTTCTAAGGCTGATTGAACAATCGAAGAGAGAATATCACTTTCAAAAATCGTTTTATAATTGAGCTTCTTCAATAAAAGATAGACATTCGTTTCAATTCTCAACCGCAGATGCTCCGAAGGAAGTGCAAGATGACCTACGGCCTTTTTTAAGATCAAATCCAGACGTGTTATTCCATTCAAGCCTAGATCTCTAATCAGCGAATTCGTCCCAACAAGGATAATTGGCATTTTAAATTCTTTCAAAATTGATAATTCAAAATCATGGTTAGAAACATTAGTTAAAATAAAATCCAATTTGTTAGTTTTGATTTTTTCGAGCAAGGTTTCATGACTAGAGCATGACAATTTTATTAATGGTCTATTCTTAGCTTTATATTTTTTCATTATTTCATTTACGATACTTGAAATAAATGGTCTGGAGATTTCTGTACAAAAACCAATTCGAATTTCATTCTTAATGCCATTGCCATATAAAAACTTTTCCAAATCATCATAAACGTGAAACATCCTTGAGCAATAGTTATAAACGATAGAACCTTCTTCAGTTAGCTCAAGATATTTACCTCTTTTAGTAAACAGAGACTGATTAATATTGTTTTCAAGAGTTTTTATCTGTGTACTGATAGATGGCTGGCTCGTTTTTAAAAACTTAGCTGCTGAAGTTACATTCTTTAACTTTGCTACAATGTAAAAATAGTAAAGATGATTAAAGTTTCTCATGTGTAATAATGAGTATAGAGCAAAATATCATTTTTAGCCAGTAAAAAACCCTCATCCATACGATAAACGTATTGATGTCACTGTGTATTTGTATCAATCCCTCATGAGATCTTTGATAACATAAAGATACAAGTATTCAAAAAGCAAATGGCTAATCTGACAACTATTATCCTGATCATCAATCCTATGGAGACACATGAGCAAAATTACCATTGGCCAATATATCAAGCAAAAAAGGGTGGAGAAAGACATCGCGCTGAGTTTTGCTTCCGAGAAAACTAAAATTCATCATCGTTTACTTGAGGATTTTGAAAATGATAACTTTTCTAAACTTCCAAACCCCATTTACTTGAAAGGATTTATAAATCAACTTTCTAAAATCTTGGACCTGGATAATGAACTGGCCCTAAAATTACTTGAAGCCGATTATCAAAGTTATCTTGTACAAAATAATACTCTCCCTGATACAACTCTCCTCCAAGCTGACAACAAGTCCCTAAATGACATTCTAGAATTTTTTAATTGTTTCACGTTTCTATTCACCTGGAAGCATTTTATTTGGATCACTTCTGCCGGAATTTTTATATTTGCTATCATTTTCGCGGGAACCGAATTAACAAAAAGTGATTTTACAAAAAACAGATATTATGGTGCGATAATGTCTAAGAAATTATTTCAAAACATGGTCACTTCTACTATTCCTCAGGCAAAGATAATCCCTCCCCCTGCCCCAGTTATTTTACAAAAATTTTCGATCAAGAGCATTAATAATGAGAGTTGGATATCTTATCAAACAGACAAGATACCAATAAAAAGATTGACCTTAGTAAAAGACAAAGAACTCCTACTGGAAGGAAGTCAAATCAAGCTTGTCATAGGGCGCCCTGAAGCCATTCAAATCATTAGCAATGGACAAGAAATTAATTTAAAACCTTTTATTACATTGAGTGGAACAGCTGTTGTTGTTCTCCCTGTTCAAGCACAGGATACTGTTCCTTCAACCTATGTCGTAGACAACAAAAACAATTAGACGAGAATGATTATGACTATGCGTATTTGTAGTTTTTTAATTTTGCACACATTGGCGTTATTGATCAACACTAATGGATACTCCCAGGACAAAGTTTTATTAACTGACGCTGAACATCTGCATCTAACAAATCACTACTATAATATTCCCATTAATCTTAACGCATCAGTAGAGACCTGGATTAAAACTTATTCCGGAGAAAAGCGAACATACCTGACGAAAAAGCTTGAAAAGTTCGCTCGGGATTCTGGAACTGTAAAAGAAATTTTTAATGATTACTCTATTCCGGAAGATCTTGCATACCTCTCCTTATTTTCGTCTGAGCGCTATCTAAGCTGGAATATTTTATATTCTGATAAATTGTTTAATTTAAAAAATGACTGGTACCGAGATGAACGCAGAGATTTATTAAAAGCAACAATGGCTACTGCAGAATACCTTTCCGATCAATACAAAAAATCAAGTGACTGGAAACTCGTTATCATTGAGTATTTTAAACTATCAAGTAAACTCTCAAGTCAAATCCCCCATACGCTTGAAGAATTCTATGCTTTGTTGATTATCGCAAAAAACCTTGAGACTTTTGGTTTTAGTGACTTAAAATTTAAAAAGCCTCTAAACTTCAGAGAAGTATTACTAAAACCACACACTGATCTAGAGTTGCTCGCTGAAAAACTGGAAATTCCTTTTAAAAAAATTACAAACCTAAACCCTGAACTAAAGCGCTGGTTCATCCCTGGAAACTTAACTCAATATTACTTGCGCATTCCTCCAGAAAGCTTAAATAAATTTAAGCAATGCTGCAAATCCCATGATCTAAATGATTCGTTCGCGCAAATTACAATAGCCAGCACGCAAAATCTTAAAACTATCGCCACGATGTTCAAAGTGCCAGTCTATGTTCTCTCGGATATAAATCACATTCTACCCCAAACAATTTTAACTGAAGGAATGACTGTTAAATTACCCTTTAAAAGAAAAGAGGATAATACCATTTCAAACTTGTATGCAATGCTTACAAAGGCTACAGTCCCGCCCTCTTCCAAAACATTACCCAAAACAGTACCAAAAAAAGATGATCAAGAAGGTGGTGAAAAGTTACAAAGTAAGAAGGGGCGATAACCTAACAATAATTGCCAAACGCCACAATTCAAGCGTTCGTAAGATTTTAGCTGATAATAAAAACCTCAACTTAAAATCGAAACTGTTTCCCGGAATAATTATTTTTATCAAATAAGTTTTTTCACTCATTGGGATCGAATTTTATTCGAAGTTTTCTATAAATAAGGTCGATTAATTTATTTAGGAGTTATCTTATGAAGATACGTATTGGACTGATCGGCTTTGGCCGAACGGGTAGCATTGTGGCCAAAGAAATTGTATCAGATTCATCGCTTTCACTTGAATGGGTTTGTAAAAGAACCATTACAGAAGATTTACGGTACGCAAGCCATGCACTCGGTTATGATAAAAAATTTGCACCATTTGTTTCTGAAAACAAATTAAAAAACAATTTGAGCAAAAACCCGGTTGATATAGTTATTGATTTTTCGTCATCAAGTGCTATTGCTCTTTATTTAACGATTGCGAATTCTGGAGCAAAAATTATATCTGCTATTTCCAATTACAATCCGGAACAAATCGAGTTTGTAAGAGAAATTTCTTCCCATACTGCCATTATGCACTCTCCCAACATCACTCTCGGTATAAACTGGTTAATGATTGCTTCAAAATTACTACAGAAGATTATTCCATATGCTGATATTGAAGTTACAGAAGAACATTTCAGAGAAAAGAAAGATGTTTCAGGCACGGCCCTAAAACTTGCAAAATATTTAAATTTAGAACCCGAAAAACATGTCAACTCCATTAGGGTCGGAGGCATCGTAGGTAAGCACGAAGTAATATTTGGGCTTCCCGACCAAACGCTAAGACTCACCCACGAAAGTGTAAATCGTGCTGCTTTTGGATCTGGTGCAATATTTGCCAGTAAATGGATCATGAATAAAGCGAACGGGCTTTATTCAATGGAAAATATCGTGCAAGAAAAATTGATTAAAAACATTATGGAATTAGAACTTGCTTAACTTTATGAAAGTTGTCGCGTCCAAACATATAAGATTTGACTAAGTTTTGTATCCATAAAAAAACAATATAACACGTTCAAATTTAGTCTAAATAAAATCGTTGTCCAAAGAAGAAAACAAGAATAAAAAAAACCTCCTTTGGATATAGTATCCAAAACTAATGGAGGTTTTATGTTAAAAAAGATGACGGCTCTGATCTTAATCCTTGCTTTTAATCACTCCTTTGCGATGGCACCTGCCCAAGAAGCAAAGACATTTTCTTCTGAACTCAACAGATCGTTTGATGATTTAAGCTTCAAAGTTAATGTAGAATGGGATCAGAAAGACGCCAATTTTTTTGACCAATCAATAACTGATTTTGAAAACGAGATAGCTGAACTACAAAAAGAAGGGCTTACATCGGAAAATCTTGTTAGACATGCTTTAGGAAAAATCAAAGATAAGAACGAATTAAAAGATATTGGAAGCGTGCTCAAAGTTACTGAAAAAATGAGTCCTAATGAAGCTCGTGATTTTGTCATTTCTAGACTAAGCAAAACTTACGCTCAAGGTGCTAGCTACCATGGTGGAGTTGTTAAGGCATCTATCTATGGAATAGCAGCTATTATTTGCGTTTTGATCTACACAAATGCTACTCACAAGACTAAGACGGAATCTGATGTTAACGTTAGCTTTCCTCAATTAGATCCATATCTTCCATAGGATATACATTTCTAATTTAAAGAAATTGCTTTATGGCCCCCATCTTTGGATGGGGGCTTTTATTGTTTTATTGTTTAATTATTTCACAACGATAGATAATTTATCACCTGGCAGAAATATTATTTAAAGTTATTAGGTTTAATCAAATTTTTACAGGTAGGGGCTCGGATCTAAGCTCTCTTAGGATGTTTATACTCTTTCGTGCTCGCCGGTACGCAAACGGTTAAAGATTCAGCTCAATCTTACCGATTTAATAATTATGCAATCTCAACAAGTACATAAGTTGGTGTTACCATTTTTATTGATCACCATGGGTGTGTTAGTTCTTTACGGATGGATGATTGATTCAACTGTCATTACTCAAATTAACCCCACGTTTACAGCAATGCAATTCAATACGGCACTTTGTTTTGTTTTAAGTGGAATGTCAGTTGTTCTATTAATGTTTAAGTACCGCCTTTTTTCCAGGCTGACTTCTGCTTCATTCGGGGTTCTGAGTCTTCTAACTTTGATCCAATATATTTTTAATACCAGTTTTGGAATCGACCAACTTTTTTTTAACGCCCAATTAGTTGCGAATGCCACTCACCCCGGCAGAATGTCACCGACAACCGCTTTTTGTTTCAGCTTGAGTGCATGTGCGCTGTTATGTCTCTCCACTTCTCACATTAAAAAATTTATTGCATTATTTGTGGAGTATGGAGGGATTGCCGTATCTGCCCTAGGCTCAATTTCACTTCTGGGCTATCTCACCGGCATAAATTCTCTAGAGAGCTGGCACCATTATATTAAAATTGCTGCTCACACCAGTTTTGGATTAATCTTACTCGGTCTTGCCATTTTCATTCAGTCTCAGCCTCATTCTCAATCTCGATCCCAATCGATAAATAGATTATTAAAGAGCTATACCATTATTGTGTTTCTACTTACAGCACAACTCCACTTCAATTCTCAATCTGTAGTTTTATTTATATTCCTTGGGTTCCTCTCTTTAACAACGCATTTAAGGCTCGAAAATTCTCAAAAAATGCTGAACAAAGAAAAAGCTAAAGCCCTACATAATGCGAAACTAGCTTTGTTAGGCGAAATGGCCGCGAGTATTGCTCATGAGATTAATAACCCTTTAACAATTATTACTGGAAACTTGAAGATTCTCCAAAACAGGGTTGATTCTCCAGAGATGCTTTCCAAGAAGATTGAATCTATCTCCAAGGCAACGGAGCGAATTGCTAAAATAGTCAAAGGCTTAAAAAAGTTTTCTCGGAGTGAAGTAAAATCAGATTTTAAAAATGTGCTCATTTCTCAAATAACAGAAGAGGCTTTCGCTATGACGGAAGCCAAGTCCAAATATTGCGCGACTCCAGTGATTTGCACAATACAAAGCCAAGCAAGTATATTCTGTGATGAAATAGAAATTGAGCAGGTTTTAATAAATCTAATTAATAATGGAATTGATGCTGTAAAAAATTCGGAAGAAAAATGGGTTAAAATTTCATTACATGAAGAAAAAGACTCAGTTGTTATTCAGGTAAGAGACTCCGGAAATGGGATACCTAAAGAAATTGTGGGTAAATTGTTTCAGCCGTTTTTTACAACAAAGCCGATTGGCGAGGGTACGGGGCTAGGCTTAAGCATTGCCAAGGGAATTTTGGATGATCATGATGCCTCTTTAGCGATTCTTAATAATGATCCCAACACTTGTTTTGAAATTCGATTTAAGAAATGCGAGATGTCTAAAGCTGCTTAATAAGCATTTTCCAATTCGATCACCAACAAATTGGATATGCCATAAAAGTGAGTAGAAATAATCTTAAATGTTTATAGCTTGCCAAGCGATAAGAGGTGATCAATGTTCAATTTTTTGGAATTTTTCGTATCTAGAAAAATGGTGGATTCGTCCCACCTTAATTAATATTAACCGCTTGAACACTTTTAATCTAGCTAATCGCTATTTCCAGTCATTCAGGGTCATTTTAAAATAAATTTTTAATAATGTGATGATGCCGCAACACCAGTTTTTTTGACATCGCGAGTACTCTCATTAGTCAATTCACTTACGCCATTTAATTTTTCATTAGCTGTTAGTGGATTAAAAACCAAATGGTAATCTGCAAGTTCGGTAGCAGTATATTCTGAAAAAAGTGTTGATAGAAAATCAATTCTTTTAAGTAATCTCATTCCTTTAAAGTTGTTTGAAATTACTTCTAAACGAAGAACATCATCTTCTTCAAAGAAAATTTCTACACTGCCAATCTTAGCATCAGCAACGACTTTATTTATTATTCCACTAACTCTATTTTTATCCATTGGTAATACCTTGTATAAGCTTCATATAGATCATCATAATCCGATTCCGACAACCCCATAAACTCATATCGCTTATTGGTGTCCCATGCACCTACTATTTTATGCCAGAAAGGGAGGATAAATCTATGATTATTCATTGCATCGTGTAATAATTTCTTGTTATGGACTTTTGCCTGAGCTATTTTTAGTAAGTTATGCCCATCGGCCCCACATGTTGGCGGAGTACCCCCTGACTTATAAATTGCCGCCTTCATGATCATTTCTGTACCAAAATGGCAGTTCATAATAGCTTGTTCATATAACGGCTCATCCGAGTCTAATGCTCTGTCGGCCATTAGGAAATGTTCAATGGCTTTTAGCCTATGAACTTCATGAATTGGTAAATCACTCTTTTTGGTCATTTTCTATTTCACTCAAAAATAATGGGGGATTTAATCCCCCCATTATTATCTAATATTTACTACATTGTCTGTATCAATAATTTTAGGCATAACCCTAAAGTTATCCGTGACCCCCTTAACATCTATTCCGGCCATACGGATATAGATCTGGAAAGTCTTAAAATCGGCCCATCCGCCCATCTTCATCACTTGGGTAGGCTCTGCTCCTGATGCCAAAACGTGAGTCGCAAAGCAAGCCCGTAGTGTATGAAAGTTGACGTATTTTTCAATTCCGAAACTTCTTAAAAAAGTTCTTAGAATTTCACCGGCCATTCCGTGATCCCAACCTGACAATCTTGGAAGAACAAATTCATCATCTCCTCTGATATTTTTGAGTCCAATTAAAACTTCTTTTAGATCGGTTGAAATGTGTCCATTTCTCCAATCTGAATTTTTGGTTGTTTTAATTGCACCTAATCTTTGGCTAAAAGATTTAGTTATTCTTATTAAATTGTTGTCGAAATCAATATCACTCCACTTTAGTGCATATAATTCACCTGATCTCATTCCCGTAAGAACTGCAACGGCCCAAACGTGCTTCCATGTATGATCTCGTTGAAACGCTTCATACATTAATTGCTTAATCTCATCGGTCGTAAGTATCGGTTTCATTTTTTTAGCTTCCTTCGGAAGCTCCATGCCATGAACGGGGCTATTTTTTGCATCTGCAATTAGGCCTTCTTCCATTCCCCATGTATAAACTTGATTAATAAAACCTTTGATAGTTTTAATTCTCGATAAGCTTAGCCCTGAGTTAAACAATGAATCAATGAGCCTTCTTCCATCTGCTCGTGAAACATCTCCCGTCCTTTTTAAAAGCCAAGATTCTGTGTGAAGAAACAAAGTATTCTCAACATCAACAAGGTGCTCTGGTGAATATTTCTTAACCCATCGGCGATTTCTCATATGAATTACCCATCGATTAATAATTTCTTTCCAAAGATAACCTTTTCCTTCAATCCTACTTATTTCTTCATAACAAACTTTAATTAGTTTCCCCTCTTCTCGTCTCGCTTCTGCCATCGACACAATATCTTTTTTAAGCTTCTGTACACGTACTTTTTGGACTGTACTATGAAGAGAAACATAAACTCGATACATGGTTCGTCCATTTTTTTCATAAGCTTTGATAGCCATAATTTCTCCTGCTTGTTTTAATAAACAGCTAAATCCAGCATCTCATCAAGCTCTTCTCTTCTAAAATACAAACGTCTTTTAAACTTTCTAGCCCTAAGGTCTCCCCTGTAAACCAAATGTCTAATTGCGTCTGCTGATTTTCGAAGATATCTCGCGGCATCTTCCGTCGTCATCCATATTAAGTTGTTAAAGATCTCATTAGAATCTTTTGATTCCGTCACTGAAACATACCCTAATTTTTTAGCCTCTGTAATAGTTTTTTTGTTCATTCGCTCTCCCTGAAAGAAATTTAAAGTAACGATTGGCCAATAGAAAATGCTTTCAGCTCTAAGTACTCCTTTTCATGGCCTTCTTTATTAGTGAACTTTTTTAAAACGATAGGGCCTCGCGCAAAGACTTCGCCCCCTTTTCTTAAATGAACCGAGCACTGTTCGGCCAATTTTCCAAAGACAACTACCTTTCGCCATATAGTTTCGCTTTGCTCATTTAAAAGGCCTACGGACATTTCACAAACAGGTTCACCTTTTCGGGTGTAAGCAAGCCGAGGATCAATTCCAAGTCGGCCAGCAATTAATTCGATTTTGTTATTCATAAATTAGGTCTCCTTAAATTAAATACTAAGTTTCTTCACCAAAAATTCGCCAAGAGTAAGCGAGGTTTTATTCTTTTCGTTGTGCTCGTCTAATAATCGCTTCACTCGTTCCATTTCGCTTAAGCTTTGGTCTTGGATCTTTTCCACATCCTTTGAATTAAGCTTAGGGATCGCATGAATTACCAAATCCCGGAAAATAATTTCACGTCCATAGGATTTATTATTCGCTTCAACTAACAGCCTATTTATTAAAAGCAACACCTCTTGATCACTACCCAAATCAACAAAAAATTTATTCCTCATTCCTTCCTTTCTCTCCTCTCCTTTCTTTTTTCTTCCTCTCTTCTTCTCCTCTCTCCCCTCTCTACTAATCACTATCTCTCTCATAATCTATTCCTCCATTATTCCCTGCCAACTCGCCTCTTACTCTCTATTCCCACCCGAAATTGACCTCATCATCAAAACTACGTGGAGATGGGGAGGTCAATTTCGGGGTCTTAATTTCCTAAATAATATTGGCGAGTTGGCAGGGGTATTTTTTTACTCGACGTCAAACATTCACCTCAAATTCAGGTCAAATTCAGGTCAAATTCAGGTCAAATTCAGGTCAAATTCACCTTAGATTCACTTAACAAAAAACTTCGTTAAACTTCATCCATTTTCCAAATACAAAACCTTCTGTTCTCTGCAAATTAATTTCAGATTCATAAACTCCTCCAAGATGAAATAGGAATATCTTCTCATTGAACTTTGGTCCGAGTTTTTCAGTGAAAAACTTTTTATAATTTTCTAAAGTATTTCTATCGCTGAACATGAATAAGCAATGGTCATAAAGTGAACCTAGATACTGTTCACCTTTCTTTTCTAGGCGGCCTTTACTCTTCTGGTGTAGCTCTAATTCAATGGCCAGTGAAAAGTTCTTTCCATTCATAACACCATCAACTTCAGCATCAGGTATCAGCGACAAGTTAGTAATATAGTTTTTTCTATTTACGATTTGATGTTCAAATCGTACTTTTTTAAAAACATCGTTCTTTATTAACTCAAGTCCCAGATCAACAACTCGAAGATCATGAAATAAAGACTCCTCTGATATGGCCGTTGGATAATCACTCAGAGAGATCAACTCCTCACCTGTTCGTGTTAAATAAACATACTTTTTCCTCGACCATGGATCACGAAAACCTTTTATCACTTTTGATTTTTCCAACCTTAAAATTAGGCGAATTAAACCCGGCTGAGACAATCTAGCATTTGATTGTTTATGCAAACTTGCTAAGTCAAGCACGCGCCAATCTTTCAGAGGATAAAGCAATTTTAAATGCTCAGGATTTATTTTTAATTCCAAACTCATTTTAGTAGCTCCTCTTGTTTAATTTTCTCACCAACGGGTGACGATTTTTTTACTTCTACTACTGATTTTTTCTCCTCCACTGTTATGCTATTATTTTCATCCTTGGGAATAAATTCATTACGTCTGTTTCTCACATTAACCAGATCGACTCTCGTCGGATCATGTTGGAGAACAACACATTGCCCTTTCCTTAGGTTTTTAATAATGTCAGGGTGGCAAATAAATTCATTAACGTCCCTTTGGCTTCCTCGATTACCAATTGAACCATCTTCTGTTTGATAGGTTTGCTTTTTCCCGATTATTGTACCCAAAGTTTTAGATAGCATATTCGCCGTATCATCAAATCTTTGTTTAAAAATAATAAGATTGGCCGAGTTTTCAATTATTAGCCCTGTTAAATTCTCATCTACCAGATTGATGTCATTTGGTGATTGCATCGCCATAAATAATTGCATCCCAGCTCCTCGACATTTGTTTTGAAGTTCCAAAAACCTAGGCGTAGCAACTGCACCGAATTCATCAAAGTAAATCGCTATTGGGTTATTCATGGAAAGATGTGAATCGCGAGTTGTTCCCAACTGTACAAACGATACATACAGCATTTCTTCGACAAATATTTTTGCTAATGCCTTAGCGGTCTCACCATATCCTTGAGTGGATAGGCCAATATAAAGACACGCCTTCTCTTTTCTAATTTCTTTAATTGATTTAGTTGCCTTGCCAGGTTTAGGCTTTAATAAATGGGCGAAGTCGCTTTTTACAATTCGTTCGAGGTGTCCAATCATGCCAATAGTGTTTTCATTATTATGTTTAACAATCATGTATTCATAAATTAAATCAAAAGTTACCTCAGACTCAGTTTCTTTTATTTTTGTCACTGAATCACGAATTGCTTGCTCACTGGTAATCTTATAAAACTCTTTTTCAAATTTAAAAGAGTTCATAATCCTATCGACAATAAGATTTACTGTGCCTTCCTTTAAAGGATTAAGCACAACTGAATCAGCATAGTTCTCATGAAAAATGTAATAAGGGCGACCATGTTTTTTACAAAGATGCTCAAATGTTAAAAGTGACTCTAAATCGGCCTTTGGATCTTGGAAAAGCACAGGAATTTCTTTCATCATGTGGTTTTCTTGGAGGATAGACAGCAGATTAGTTTTTCCACTTCCTGCGGCACCGACAATATAGGTGTGGGCTGCAAAATTAATTTCATCCAGTGGTAATGGCCTTTTTCTATTACATGAATGCCCAAGCATTAAAGAATCATCTGTTGTCTTCTTTACTTTTAATTCTTGTGGCTCTATTCGCCTAACTTCGTATGGAAGCTTATTCCATCTGGCCCATGCATATTTTAAAACATCTAATCCTAATGTTCCGATCAACACAGCAAAGTGATGTATAATTTCAACTAGCGGTGTAACAAAATCTGTCCCCTGACTATGACTTTTATTTTTACTCATAAACATGCTCCCATGCCTTAAACGGCGATATTTCGATTGTTCGTCCTTCGTACTGAATGGTCTTTCCTTCTGTCTCGTATTCGAGCAAATACTGCTTTTTAACTTTTCCTTTTAAGTTTTCTGGAAGCTTCTCAAGAGGAACATCGTATTTTTTTACGGGCTTAAAACTCACATCAGGTTTAATGTTTTTAAGTTCTGGGGCAAAATCAAAAAGACCAACGTCTTTCGTTTGATTTTGTCCCGTCCCTTTTAAATCCTTTTCATAGAGCATTTGCTTTAAGTCTCTATTCTCTGGATCATTGCTATAAAAGTAATTTCCAATTAAGGCCCCTAGCCCCGCCCCAATTGCGCCAAAGATCAATGCGTTCCCTGCTTTAGATTCCTTATTTGGAGAAAAAACAACACCCGACATCACACCTAAACTTCCTCCTAATACGCTTCCTGTAATAAGTGTTCCTCTTAAGCTTGAGCATCCAGAGGTAAAGACTGCTAATAAAAATAAAATTCCACTAATACGCATTCAATCCCTCCATAAAGAAAATTAGAACTTCCTTTCCTGCTTCAATAAAAACTTTTGGTTCATGGTTTTTGTATTCGTCTAATAAGACATCTGTAGTTGTTTGCGCAGAATTGGCAAGTCCTTCTAAAATTTTATTCTTGTCATTAACTTCATTGATTGCCCCAAGTGGAGTTTGAAAAGTGCCCTTGCTCGCTGATAGAACTCCTTTGGCAAACTCCGAGACAACGGCCCCTGCGATGTATGAATCCTTCCCGTCATTGTATTCTCCTCTCAGTCCTGATGTTCCATCAGGATTTAAAATTTGTACTTTTACACCAACCTCTTTTGTTGGCGTAATCATTCGATCGCATACAGTTAATACTCTTTTGTTCTTAGTCACCCCCTTGCACATAAACTTAGTTCCATCGGGAAGCCCAAAACCTATATAGACTTGCACCATTAGAGGAGACTCTAAGTTGGTTGAAACAACAGAATTTAAAAGAAGGCCTTTAATGATTTTTCCAGATGAAATCCTTTGCGATCCATCCCAGACAACAAACTTTTCATCAGGTGTGCCAAGTCGCTTGAGAAGTTCAGCATTTTGCTCCTGAATCTTCCTCATAAGAGCGAATTCGCTTCCCTTGTTGTTTTTGTGCTTCGTGAAAGCAGGTTTTGTCTTTGCTTTTTCTTCCTTTACTGAAATTTGAGCAAAGGACATCTGTATGCTTAAAATAAGCATTAAAATCTTCATAAAATCCCTACGTTTTTAGTTTATGTATTAGTTATAAATACGTTCTCCATTTAAAATAATGGGGACGCCTTTTGATAAGTACAGCTTTCCTTTTGTGACTTCCATTTCATTTGTTCGCATTTTTTCTTTGGACTTATTGACAACAAAAACAGAACTCGCCCCTTCATAGAGATCATAATCTTTGGTTTCTTTAATCTTTGAATAAGAGTTGTTAATTTCACCATCATAAACTTCTACAAATTGATGAGAATTATTCTCAAAAGTCTTAACATGAAAATAATATTTATTTTTACTCGTAACAACCAACAGGTTTGTATCGATGTCTTTTTTCTTGGCCTTCATTGCCAATGTCTTATTGTTATTGGCCAGCTCCAAAGTTATGTCATCTTTACTTCCTCCATATAAATACGACCGAATTTCTCCTTCAAAGGTGAGCGTCGTCAAAAGATGCATAGATAGAAACAGTGTTGAAATCTGATTGGCCAAAATATAAAATGTCATTTCTCACCTCCAACCTTAAGCTCATCTCGACTTACTTCAATTTCGTTAATCTCTGAGAGTTTGTAATAAAAATCAAAACCTGAACTTTTGACCATATTAATTAAAAATGATCTAACTCGTTCGCTGCCTTTAACAATAATTCGGCACTTGTTTTCATCAACTTCCTGATTCAGCAAAACCTCGTCGACTTCAACTTTAAAATCAGTTTTCTTTAACGCGTTTTTAATTTCTGAAGTTAGAAAAGCACTAACTGGTTTATTACTCGCGATAGACAGAAAAGCTTCTTTGCAAACATAAGTTAGAAGTGGTCTCGTATTTACTGCCTCTTGTGCTTGAATAAATATTTTATTCTTTGTCACAAGGACAAGTAACGTAACTAGAGAAAAGGCCACCAATACGATTATCAATGTTTTTCTAAGCAAACGAAGTTCTTTCATTAAAACATTTTCCAAACTTTCATACTTCACGCTGTCTCTCCTTTGGTATTACTGTTTTAAAATCTTTCGTCTTTAATCGCTGACTAGGTGATTTCTCTTCAGCGAACTTTACTGGTTGGACTGGTTGAAATATTTTAGCTTGATCAACATTATTCTTAGTAGTTCCCATTAAAGTCTGGTTAGTTCTTAAAACAAACTTTGACGAAGGATTGATTTTCATTACTCGCTCAGATCTTTCCAATTGATGACCACCATTTAGACTCTTTCCCAAATTAAATGAGCTGGAAGGAATCTTGGAACTAGCAACACTGTTTTTTAAACTTCCACTTTTTACCAAACTAGGAGTTGATGGATTAGAAGGCACTGAAATACTGGAAGGTTTTTGTTTTGAACTAACTTGATTCGTTTTCATTTCAGAAACCTTCACATTACTTCGATCTGAATGATTAGAATTAAATCCCCCCTTTTCATTAAATGCACTTTGAAAGTTCTTCTTCGTGTTTTGCGGATTAGAATAATTACTCATTGAATTGGGATTATAGTTTGAATATCTTTTAAAATTATTCTTACCTCCAATGTTTTTTTTATCTTTTCCTTTTCCCATAATCTTTTGGGCCAAACCATATCCAACAGGAATGCTAACCAATGCCTTAGCACCTACTCCCGTCATCTTCACACCCACCGCATCTGCTGTGCTCGCAATCGTTCCCTTAATCAACGAAAAGGTAAATGATGGGGCTAAAAGCATAAGTAGCGTAATTCCAAAAATCCAAATTAATTGATCCATTGAAGAGACAGCAAGTTCTCCATTTTGAGCAGGCATCTGAATTGAATTTCCTACCAATGCCAGAAATACAACTAATACAAATGGCAATAAAATACACCACAGACTAGATGTGATTGTTCCGGCCATAGAGTTTTTAGAAACAGGAAGGAAGCTCAAAACGGCAGTAACAGGAGCAAAGATAAACGTAAAATAGTAAACTGTTGTGTAAATCAGTTTCAAAATCAAAATACAAACTTTGCTCAATAAAAAAAGCGCAGTTCCAAGAAGATCATTCAGATTTGGAATAATGACACCATCAATAAAGCCGCTATTTGACTGAGCTGCTGTCTTAACTTTAACTTCGTTCCACTTTCTAAGAAAAATATTTCGTGGTGATACCTCTCGAAGCAGATCCTCTGAAGCTTTAAGGCTCAAATCGACGGCCTTTGTATGGAACTCATAAAAAAAGCCCATGAAAATTAAGGCCAGCACCAAATTCTTGACGACCCCCAAAAACTTCATATCTGTTACAAACTCCCAAACAAGAGCACCGATAAATGCAACACTTAGAAAGACTTTCGAATAATTTTCGATCCCAAGTCTTAATCCTGAAATATTTGGCTCGTCTAATAGGAGCATGGATCTGATTACACCTGTGCTCATAGATTCACCTTTGAATTCCCTTTTGAAGTTCTTCCGTAAAAGCGCAATCGCTCCATTTCATCAAGTCTCTTGTCTTCTAGTTCTTCGGCCTTCAGTCGATTAGATGTCTTCTGTGCCTTTAGTAGCTCAAGCTGAATCTCAGACTGCTTTAATTGGTTTTCATAAATTAAAGCTGTATTCTGCGCCGTTAACTGATTTGCTCTTCCTACATTTTTTGCATTAATTGAATGGGTGACTTGAACTTCTGCTCTTTTCAATTCCATTTCATTAAGTTTTTTATTTTTTTCAACATAGGCCACAGTCTTTTTCTCATCAGTTTTAATTTCTGAATAATTTTTCATCAATTCTTTAAGATCGCTCATATTGTATTTCAGATCACGAATAGCAACATTCAGGCCTCCTAAGTTCTCGACATCTTTTTTGGCAGAAAGCTCTTCTGCTAAATACAAAACTCTTTCTGCTCGAAAATACTGATCTTGAGATAGCTCATTATATTGCTGCATTTTCTGAGTGTACTTTTCAGCATTGGTAACTAGTTTTTCTAATTCATTGAGCTGACCAGCAGTTGTCGTCACAAGTTGGACCATCATTGCTGTATCGGTTCCAATAATGGCAAAACTCGACAACGGAAATAAACAGACTAGCGACAAAATGAAATACATATACTTCTTCATAGTTTTACTCCCGTCATATAATAGTGATACTGATTAAAAATTTCCTTAAACTCCATTAATCCCAATCTTACTTTTTCAAATCCTTCAAATTTCAAAGACTCACTTTTTTCAGTATTAAAAAGATAAAGCTCCAAGCTCGTTGGATAAAATCGGACTATCTTTTTTAAAGTGTCAGATAAAACCAAAAACTCTGAATACTCACCTTTTTTTGAATTAACCTGCTCTAAAAAAGATTTCACTTCAACACTCAAGTAATCACCGAAGATTTCCTGTTTAAACAAAAACTTAAAGTGAGAGTTTTGATAAATAACTCTACCCAATGGTGTAGATAGGAAATCTTCAAGATTTTGGGATATTGCTACCGCTGAAGCTTGATGCTTTCTAAAGGTTCTAAAACTTTCTGCCACATATTCAGCATTCTTCGTGAGTAGTTGCCAACATTCATCAAAGACAAATATCTTCTGACCATCAATGTTTTTAAAATACTCAATCAAATAAACAATTAATGGCGCTTTGATATTTTCAGGATATAGGGACAAATCACAATATGTGAGCTGATTAAAGTTGGCATCTCCATCGGTGAAATATTCCTTAATCTCTGAAAAATAATACTTAATTCCCGAAAACTCGTCTTCCAAACTTTCTAGGAAATACTCGAAAGTCGCAAAATCGTCTTGGCTTAATTTTTTAAGAACTTCAAACAATCTTCCCTCTTCTGATTTTGTAAAGAATCCATCATCGACCACACTTAAAATGAAATTTTTCAAATAGCTGTGATCTCTAAATTGAAGTGGATTAAATGACAGCGAAAAATTGCACCCATCTAAATATGAGACCGTCTTCTTAAATGAATTTCCAAGATCAAGAATTACGACCTTTTTTCCCCCTTCAACTTCATCCTTAATGATCTTATTGGCCATCATGGACTTTCCCTGTCCTGATGTCCCCGTAATGAGAAGATTAAAATTTGTCGCCGACGCATCAAAGATATTGAAGTTAATTTGCCTTCCCTTAGGAGAGCGAAGACCAATTCCAGAACTCATTAAAGATTCGCTTGGAAACGGCATTAATCCTGACAAAAAACTACTTGTCACAAACTGAGTTCTTTTAAGTAGTGGATTCACCCCAGGAATAATACTTGAATAAAACAATCCCAAAGAACGAACCTCTGTCAGTAGATCAAAATCATGAAGGCTTGCCCGTTGCTTTAATTCTTTAGTCTTCTCATCTAATTCAAACTTCGTAGCTCCCGAAACGATAAACCATCCTTCAAAATTGAATACAATCTCCTCGCCTGTCATCACTAGTTCCAATAATTCTTCTGATTCCCTAAAGGCCTTTTCTGATTCAATATTGCGAAGGGCTTCAAGAGTTAGTGAGAAGTGGAGCTTACGCTTACGATCTAATTTCTTTTTAGCAGTTATGGGATTAATTTTTTTCAACTGAACAACAAAATCACCAAAACTTTCAAAAAATTGTGGATCGATTGTTCTAGGCATTTCTTTTAAACTTAAAAGCCTAAGATACTTTTGATTAACAATTAAATAATCATCGAAAATTTCAATATCTTGAAAAATATTCAATTCACCAAAAAAGAGACTTAACGGTTTATTAATCAAATGAAGCTTTCCACCGAAGTACTCTATATTATTGTCTGTGGTGTTTAGATAGAGCTTGTCATTAAGGTAATAAATTTTATAAAACTCATCTTCTGATAAATTACGAAGCTCTGATTGAAAGGATAGAAGGAGTGATGCTTTATATGCATCACTCCTTTGAGAAAAATCAGGAGTCTCAATTACAAACAACCTTGAAACATCGCCCTTAATTGATGTTATCTTCCCTTCAGAAATTTCCAAAATCGGAAAAATCATATCAATACTCCATTCAGCAGACTTCTAACTTTTTTCTTCCATCTCAGGGTTTCGCTTTTTGTAAAAAATAAGCTGAAATAATGAGGTGGGTATTTTATGCTCACAACTTTAAAGCAGCCGATTAAAACAATAATCATGATCAAACTTCCCAATGATCCAAAATTAAAAGCAACTGAAAGGATCAATGCGCCTACTAAAACAAAAAGGTCAAAAATGGATAATCCAACAAAAGATGGATTTGTTTTTAAAAACCTTGGATAATGAAATTTCATCAAGCACCTCCTCCTGAAACTGAACGTAATGTTGTAATAATTGTTGGCGCGGCTAAAATAACTAAAATGCCCAATATGGCCTGAGTTACTTTTTGCCCACCTTCTTGCTTGCCCATGTGAAGATATGTACCGGCCGCAACTAGTGAAATTAGCCCGACAGCTAATCCCAAACGACTGGCTTCACCTCCCAAAGCTTCAGCAGTTCCCTTAAGGGAACCTGCAAATGCGATGTTTAAAAAACTGGAAATTAAAAATAAAAAAATAATCTTCATATTGCTCCTTTGGTTTTTCATTAATTAAAATAATTGATAATTCTTGAGCTGATTGCTAGAGAATAGTTTTGTTCATAATCGATATCGTCCATTAACTTCAGACTTAAAATACTCGCGGCCCCTGTATTGTTGGGGTACATCCGAGTATTAACAATTTCTCTCTCAAAAACTGAAGCGTCTAATGACCCCTTCGATATTTCTCCACCGAATTGGCCATTAGCTAGAACAAGTGTACTTAGTGCCCCAGGATAGCTCCACGAACACCAAGGAGAATTACGATTTCCGCTTTGAGAAATTAATTTGATACCTTGATGCTTTTTTTCTAGAGATGAAAGGATTACCAAAGAAATATTATTTTCTTCAGATTCTTTGATAGCCTTAATTTTTGAAATATCATCAATTGAAACTTGAAAACTAAAATTTAAATTACGGACGATTACTTTCTTTTCAGATATTAAAGTAGAAAGTTTAAATCTTTCTTCATTAATTTTGAGAAACATTTTATCCCATTCTTCGTTATAATTTATGGTTAGATCGAAGTCTCTGGAAAACTCTATTCGTTTATTACCAACCCATGCACATGAATAATCTAGAGCTGTGCTATTTCCGCCTCCTCCAAAATGATACGCACCACTAAAAGGTGTTGCGGAAACCTCGTGCCCAAAACGATTAACTCCTTTAAGTTGAATCTCAATTTTAGAATTTGGACTCACCAAACCCAATGGAGTCACTGTTTCATTATATGTTGCAGTTGTTACCTTAGGACTATATGAGGCCTGAACTCCAACTGGCTGGGTCGCAAGATTTTTACCTGTAATATATGAAAGAGTAATATGATCGGATACCTGATAGAGATGATCCATGAAATGTTCTTTGAACTTGTTAGTCAAAACAAACCATTTACCTAATTTGTCCTTGTCCTTGACATCGATTAAATGCTCATAGTTTTCGAGATTATTTTCATATTGCCCAATTCTCTTAAGAGTATTTTTTTCAATTTGAAAATTTTTAACAAAAACTCTATTTAGCACTTCTAAGAAACTAATCCCACTATTTCTTGTCGCCGCATAATAGACAATGTCTTCAGAAGGTGTTGTTAGTAGCACCGGAACAGTCTTAGATTTTATTGATGACATTAAAGTCTTATAATCAATCTCCAGCTCAGGTATAAAATAATTATCTATCTCTGAAATGAGAAATTCACCATGTTTTAAATAACTATCTCGGAGAAAAACAACTGGTACGTTTTCAATCTCGACTGAGAAGTTTTCATTTATACTTCTTTGAAAAGTACGATTGATTAAGACATTCTTCAAAAGCACATAAGAATCTTTTTCAAAATCATGGTAGTAAAAGTTCACGCTCAGATCTTTGATCTCTTTAAACCTAACGCCAATAAGTTTGGCGTTCCCTTCTAAAGTGATTTTTACTGAGTAGTTTTCAAATTTAGAATTTGTTGATGGATCATCATTATCTAGGACAGGTCTAAACTTTATAATATCATTATGAAGCATCAAAGGATCAAGCGTAGGATACTTAATCCAAGAAAAATCTTCATTTTTTATTATTCCGTAAGAGTGCCCAGAGAAGCGTCCTTCTTTGGCGGCATAGTACATTGAATTATCTACCCCAAACAATTTCCCAACTCTGTACTTAAAAGAAGAATCGGTATCTTTAATTTTTGTAGAGATTGAAAATTTTAGCGGAATATTTTCATTAACCTTGTTGTAGCCGACATCGATTGTAAAATTCTGGATAAAATTGGTTTCCAAAATTGGTACATCAGCGACAAGTGGATCTGATCCTTTTTCAATTTCAACCGAATCATGAACGAGGTCGCCATCACTATCATCAGTTGGATCGATCTTTAAATCAGACCTCGTCGCGATTCCAACTCCTCCTCCCGCATCACCACCTCCCTTAAAAGAGCATGACGACAAAACTAACCCGCAACATAGTACGCTTAATAACTTCTTCATGTATTACCTCGCTTCGCCTAATTTATTTCGTAGTTGGATATGAAAATATTTTTGAATAGATTCATCTGATAAACTTCCAGCTTCCGAATCGCCTAAAGTCCCAAGATATTTTTTCAAAAATGAAATTTGTGAATTTAATTTTCTATTTCGAGACTTCTCTCGATCACTTATTGATTCAAAAAATTCTTCCATTTTATTTTGTAGTCTCAATCCCATTTTTTCCCCCTACGCCTTAACGCTTAATTCACGAAACATGCTTGCTGTCAGCTCTCCTAGTTCTCTATTTTCCATAAACTCCTCTACTGAGATCGTCCCCAAGACCTCTCTCAAAAGTTCCCTTAAAATTTCAATTTGATTTTTCATTTTTCCTCCACCGTTTAAATTCAATCCCTACAAATTTGGGCGAGGACTGTTTTATGTGGAAGGTTTTGAGAAAGGCCACGCCATCCCACTCTGGGATGAATTCTTCCCACCACGGTGGGACGCGTCCCAGGCTGGGACGTGTAAGGTGTTAATATATTTGATCGATTTTTAGAGTATCCCATCCCGGGATGGGATGGTTTGCATGGCATTGGCTGAAACTTGCCATAAACAAGTTTTTCAGGGTAATAATGACACCACTAAATATAATTGGGATGCTTGATTCTTATGGATTCAATTCAATTTTCAGATTTAAAAGAATTTTTGAGCGACTGTATTAAGTCGATTAAAAAAGCTCATCCAAATCTCTCGTCGGCCCAGCTTGCAAAAAGACTAGATCTAGCGAGTTCTTCATTTTCACGCTTTGAAAATCGTGAAATTACAAAACCATCTTTTAATCATGCTTTAAAAATTGTTCGTGAAGCTTGTGGTGAAACACGAGTTCAAGACTTCATTAAGCTTCACTATCCAGATATGTATAATAATTTAGCTAAGACTTATCCCGGTAACTCTGAGCTTGAATTTATGCCTGAAGAAGCTGAAGTCTTCTTACAAGATCCAACGACATACGAATTGATAATGATGGCAACTTCTAACGCAGGTCTAAGGAAAGAGGTCGTCGTTGCAGAATTTGGTAATCGAGGGTTGCTGGCTTTGGAAAATCTTATTGCAAAGAAAATTCTAGTTGAACAAAATCAGATATTTACTCTAGGCAAGAAAAACCTAAATTTTGGCCAAGAAACGGTTAAAAAGCTTCTTCAAAATCTAGTTAATTCAAGCTACGATTTGGATGCTTTTGGGACACAAAAAAATTGGCTCTCTGTTCAATATGAATCGGTTGATGCAAGCAAGGTCACTCCTAGACTTCGTGACGTTTACATCAAAGCGAATAAAGAAATAAGAGAAATTTTTAATTCCCCAGAGAATGCTGGCACAGATGTTATGTGGGCAGGATTAGCAATGGATTCATTGCTAAAAAGAGAAAAACAAGAATCAAACGGGGTGATTCAATGAAAAAATTATTGGTTCTTCTTTCTTTAATTACTATTACCTCGACATTTGCAAATACTGTTTCGATTTATCGTTTTGATGATGTTGACTCTGTTGTGGTGAATGGGGAGACAATTTCGGTTGAAGATCTTCGTGATCGTTTTGGTTCAGTAACTGGTGTTCAAGTTAATGAAAATACTGTTTCAGTTAACAATGAATCAAAAGCCCTCATTCTTTTTAGAAATCCAGTTTCAAATAAAATATTTGGAAACTCTACTATGGCCGTTAAAATCGGTGGTGATGGAGGCGGAGGCTGATTAAAAATCAAATAAATCTTGCCCCCCAAACAGAATCTTTACTCGTACGAATCCACCAAATAAAAAGATAGTTCCATTACTACGATGCTCTCCACAATTAACAGGCTAATTTACTTTCGTGATCTCACTAAGTAACATACTTCATGTTGCGGTAATATATTGGCTTTCAATGATACGTTTTTTCATAAAGTACCAATAAATGCTGAGCTGTTTATTAATATTGGTATTATTGCAAGCTTAGTTCTTTGGGGCGAGGAGCTGCGAAAATTCATTGTCAGAAAATTAACAAATTGAGGTATAAAATGAAACAAATGAAAATTTTATGGGCCGTTGACATTTTTGAAAATCATCCAAAAGCAATCAAAGCAAGTGTGCGCTTCCTTGAAACTTTAAGTAAAAATACTAAGATCAAAGTTGACGCTGTGACAGTTGTCCATCAAATAGATTATGCTGCTGAACCAAGAGAAGTTTCAAAACTGAAAGAAAAAAATTTAAAACTCTTAAAATTAAGTATGGGGAATGCGCAGAAATGCAGTTGGTTCGGCAAACCTCTTGTACTCCTTGAGAAGCAAATTCCTCAAAGAGTAGCTGTATTAAATCTCACGAATTTTGCAAAAGATTTCGATTACGATGCGATTTTGGTAGTTAAGCATTCCCATAAATCTCTCCACCCTTACTACTTGGGAAGTTTTGCTGAGATGACAGCATTCCTTTCCTCCATTCCAATTTTTCTCATAAATCCAGATGGTTTCATCCCTAAAAAAATAGATAAGATTCTTGTTGCCATAGATGATAATTCTGAAAAAGAAAAAGAGTTTAAAGAGCTTGTCGGTTTTTTCCCGATAAAGAGCATAAATGTAAAATTACTTCATTTAATTCCAATCCCTATTCATTATCTTTTTAAAGATTCCATCAAACAATACATTAGTGACCAAAAAAAGATTGCTACTAAGAGTTTGCAATCAATAAAACTTATCACTAAAAACGCTGGTGCCTTAGCAGATCTTACGATTAAAGGAAGTTCAAAAAAAATAGATGAATCAATTTTGTCTGAAGCAAAGAAAAATAAATTTGATCTTATAATGACTATTCACAGAGGAAAAGAAGCGCATGGGTTTCTCCTTGGACGAATTACCAGAAGAGTTCTCCAAAGAGCAGATCGCCCTGTTTTACTTTTTAGGCCCTAATCCGAAAGCAAAATGTCCTTAAGCGCCTCCACTAGTAAATGATTGGCATTATAGATTTCGCGATTTACATTTAGAAACGTCGCGACCTGAAGACCCATCTCACCTCTAGACTGGGTTGTGCGATAAATCCACCCATTCACGCGTTGATAGGCAATCTCATTGTCTGAATTAATTCCTGCAAATTCTTCGGATAATAATTTTTTTTCAACAATTTTCCAAATAAAGGAAATACGATTCTGCACAGGAAAAAAGTCTTTATGAATTTCTTCAATCATTAGCTCCTCGATTTCATTCACAGATTGGCGCAACTCTCTTAAATTATGTTGAATATTTTTGATGGATTTTGCCGATAAAACTCCGCTACGAAGGGCCAATATGTATTGGCTCAAAGCACCAGACTCCAACTCATCAAGCTTTTCTTGTTGTAGTGCCACAAAATATTCTAAAAGTTCCCCTTCAGTTTTCTTAATCTCCTCATAGTCCCTTCCGGTATCCTCATCACTCAATAGACCTTTTAAAAATAAAAATCCTTCGTTTTGATCGTTCTTACTATTATCTAAAGTGAAGCCAACAAGACGAGAATTAAAATAAAATATTTTTTCAGCAAAGTGGCGTAGTTCAAGTCGTATCGCTTCAAGGGATGCCTCCGGTACTTCGGTACCTACCTTATGAATAAACTCGCACGCCCTGTCTTTGTGACTGAGAAAAAAACGATTTAGAAAACGCTCAAAAGTTGTTAAAAATGGAAAAAAAAGGACAATCCCCAGAGCATTAAAACTGCTATGAAATGCCACTAAAGTAAAAAGTGGGTCTTTGATGTTGAGATTGTTTTGAATCACATCAAGAATAGGCTTTATACCTACAATCGCCAGGATGGCAGTACCCACGTTAAAAAAAAAGTGAGAGAGACCAACTCTCTTCTTAATGGCAGTACCATGGAGGGAGGCCATAAGGGCCGTGACGGTGGTTCCAAGATCTGCACCAATCACAATAAAGGCCGCTGGTACAATGGTGATAATATTTGCATAAAGGGCACTGAGTGTAATAGTCATCATCGCTGAACTTGACTGGATAACGGCAGTCACCAAAAATCCAAATAGAAAAAAAGCCCACAAGCCAAATCTTTCAAGCTCTTGAACATCAATGAATGTTGCAAATTGACTCATGCTATCCTTCATGAAACTTAGACCCATAAGCAATAGCCCCAAAGCGATAATAAATCCAAAAAGATGATAAATGTAAAAGCGACGACCAACAAAAATCACCCCCAAACTTCCAACTCCAATCAATGGTAAAATAAAAGAATCCATTTTCGTATTGAAGCCAAAGGCACTCACTAGCCATCCAGTCATCGTTGTACCCAGATTAGCACCTAAGATAATACCCAAGGAATTTGAAAGAGTGATAATACCCGCACCAGCAAATGCAATGACGATTAGTAAAACTATCGAGCTGCTTTGTAATATCGCAGTAGCAAAGGCTCCATTCAAAATAGCTAAAAAACGATTGGTGGTATATTTTTTTAGAAAGAGCTTAAACTTTTTCCCTGCCAATTCCTTCAGGACGTCTTCGAGCCTCATCATGCCGTAAAGGAACAGGCCGAGACCTGCAATAAATTTCCAATAATCTAATTGCCCCGTCATTTGGAGAAATCCGTATTGATCAATAACTGGGAAACGATAATGATAGAAAGAAATCCGCCTCCAATCATGTAAATCGTTGTTTCAAATTGTAGAAGTAAAAAAAGTGTAGCTATTCCACCCATGATTGGCAAAATCGGGACTTTTTTAATACTAAGAGGAACGCGAAACTGTCTTTCATGTCCAGGATCTCTAAGCCGTAATACGACCAAGGCAATATGTACCATCACAAAAGCAAGCATTGTCGCAAACGAGGAAATGCTCGCAAGAACTTCGACCTTATTAAATGGTAGTAAAGCGCCAGCAAGGATACAGGCGATCAATGCCGAAAACCATGGTGTCTTTCTCTCGTTATGGAGACTGGAAAAAGTCTGAGGAATTGCATTGTCTCTGGCCATACCATACAGAATTCGACTAGTCGTTAAGAGTGAGATTAAAACTGTGTTTGCTGTCGCAAAGAGCGCAATTCCCGCAAGCGCACCAGCAATTTTCGTTGATATCGGACGAAGGGCATCCGATAAGGGGGCACGGCTTTCGGAAAGCTGGTCAATAGGAAGAAGACTGACGGCGGCGAGTGCAACTAACACATAAAGCAAAGTTGATATTCCGATACTTAATAAAATTGCACGTGGAAGAGTCTTCTCTGGATTTTTAGTTTCTTCCACAAAATTCACCATATTCTCAAAACCAAAATACGCAAAAATAATCAGAGAACTACCGGAAATTGTAGCAAGGGATGGTGACGTCAACAATGCTTCTCCAAACTTGGAGGAGTGAATTCCAAAATAAATAAATATAAAAAGGCCCGCAACTTCTATCAACGTAAAAATGACATTCAGCCAGCTTGATTCTTTGATTCCCAGAATGTTGATGCACGTAAAAATTATCAATAAAAAAAATGCAATCGCTATCGGTGAAAAAGAAATAAATTGCTGAAGATATCCGGCGAAAGCAAGTGCGACGGTTGATGCTGAAGCGATTCCAGCAAATGACATCATCAGCCCAGTCGAGTTAGCAATCCATTTAAATTTAGGAAAAGCTTTTTTAAGATAGACGTATTCGCCTCCCACTTTCGGAAACATCGATGCTAATTCGGCATAAGACAGAGCAGCCAATGTTGCGACAACTGCTGCAATGATGAGACTCAGCCAAACGCTTTCACCGGCGATTCCTGCTGCTTTTCCAATAACAGTATAGATTCCGGCCCCCAGAATCATGCCAGTTCCATAGAAAGTTAACATAGGGAGTCCAAGGACTCTTTTTAGTTCAGGCATACAACTCCTAATAAGGTGTCATAATACAACAACATTTTTATTTGCAAAGCTAAAGTGATTTGCAAGTACACCATTTCTAATGGTGCCTAAGACAAATAGCCCCAATCACGATTATAGGCGCTCGTTATATCACATCAACAAATTGGCATCCCCTTTGCTGTAACTTTTAATGATACCCATCCACCGAGGAATGATTGAAGCGAACTTTAATTCTTATAGGTCTTCTCACTGTTGGCCTAATTTTATCTCAAATCCTTCCAATGTTATTTGGTGCTCTTCCACCATTGTTCCTCTTTGGCCGCAATTTTCTCACGATGACTCTTTTGTCATTCATTATGATTGAAGTGGGGCGTGAATTTGAAATTGATTTAAAAAACAAACGACAGTATGCCGTGGATTATGGTGTTGCCGCAACGGCTGCGGCATTTCCATGGATCTTTGTTACAATTTATTTTTTGGTATTTTTAATGCCAGAGACTCCTACTCATAGACCTGCATGGATTGAAGCACTTCTCGTAAGTCGTTTCGCTGCACCAACCTCAGCAGGAGTTCTGTTCTCTATGTTAGCTGCTTCGGGTCTTGCTGGAACTTGGGTTTATAAAAAGACTCGCATACTCGCCATATTTGACGACCTGGATACTGTTTTACTAATGATCCCTCTACAAATGCTTTTAGTAGGTTTTGTGTGGCAACTTGGCGCCAATATAGTTGTTGTCGCTTCGATGCTTTATCTAGGTCTAAAATTTTATCGAAAGATTAATATTCCAAAAACCTGGCCATGGATTATGGGATATGCCTTCTTGATTGTTGGTCTCAGCGAAGCAGCCTTTTTCCTAACAAAGCACCCTGAAAGTTCGGTCGGTCTGCATGTGGAAATTCTCCTGCCAGCATTTCTTCTTGGCTGTGTCCTTAAAGGACCTGCTCATAAAGATGCAGATATTAATCTGATGTTGCCAGGTGAGGATAGGCCAGGGCTACATTCAGAGGAATTTATAGGCCTTATTGTATCAGGAGCTTTTATGCTTCTAGTCGGTCTTTCAATGCCAGCTGCGTTCGGAGCAAACTCAATAATAAAAAACTCGATGAGCCCTGCTGTGTTAGGGCTTCATGTTGTGAATGTCACCTTACTTTCAAACTTTGGAAAAATGTTCGCATGTTTCTGTTACAAGAAGGAAGCAAATTTTAAAGAACGATTAGCCGTAGCGATTGCCATGTTTCCGCGTGGAGAAGTTGGCGCCGGTGTATTAGCAGTATCCCTCTCTTATGGGATCAGCGGGCCTTACGTCACTGTGGCTTTTATGTCGCTTGCACTTAATTTGGTTCTGACAGGAGTTTTTATCTTCATTGTGAAAAGACTTTTAGTAACCACAAACATTCCTCATATAACACAGGGAGGCGAATCCTATGTGGGCGAATGAAATGATACTCGTGCTTGTTTCAATTTTTCTAGCGACGTGGGGAGCAATATATTTGCAGAAAAATGGACAAAAAGATTTTTCTCTTGGGTTCTCTATTTTAATCACTTCATTAATTCTTTTTTTTGTGGGAGTCACTAAGACACTCGACAAAGTCGAATCAGTTCAGAGTCAATATCTAAAAGCCCTTATCTATATGAGTGCCCTTTTTTTGTGGATAATTGCTTTCATCGTAGGACGATCTCACTGGGGACAGCGTCTGACTCAAGGCCCGATTCAAATTGCAGTCATCATGCCATTAATTTTTTGGTTCATTACACGAGACGAAGTTTATACTTGGCAGGATACTTTTCTCTACCTGGCGTTCACCCTTTTGATTAGTGTTATGGTGTTCAGAAGAAATAAATCGATGTTTACATGATCTATATATTTTTAATGACACCCAAACATAATAAAGATAGCATTATCTTAAATTTATTCGGGTTTTGTTCAACAAATGAACAAAAGTTTTTAAAATGGTAGGGGCGCCATTTTCATTAGGACGGATAAAATGAAACGAAAAATTGTCAGCGCCATAAAAAAACCCATCGAAATTTTTTTAAAAACCGAAGCTTCTTCTGGAATTGTTCTGGCCATTTGTGCATTAATTGCAATGGCACTTGCTAATAGTGCTTGGGCACCCCAATATTTTAATCTTTTAATGTTCAAAATTGCAGGTCTTAACATACAACAATGGATAAATGATGCTCTGATGGCAATATTCTTTTTTGTTATTGGAATGGAAATTAAAAAGGAACTTATTGTCGGTGAATTGCGCTCACCACAGCAAGCAGCTTTACCAATCGCTGCCGCTCTTGGAGGCATGATTTTCCCCGCTCTTATCTACCACTTCTTCAATCAGCAGGCTCCAGATGCTCATGGATGGGGAATTCCCATGGCAACTGATATCGCTTTTGCACTTGGAGTTCTTACTCTTTTTGGAAAAAAAGTTCCGCTATCTCTCAAGATATTTTTATTGGCGATTGCGATCGTAGATGATTTGGGCGCCATTTTAGTAATCGCTTTTTTCTATACTAGCAAGATCAATGGGCAAGGCTTAGGTATCGCAGCTCTAATGATTGGCTTAATGGTATTAATCAAAGAAATGGGAATTAAATCTTATCTAGCCTACATCATCATAGGTTCAATCGCATGGTTTGGTATTCTTCTTTCAGGTGTCCACGCTACCATTGCAGGAGTAGTTATTGGATTAATCACACCACTGACTTATCAAGTGAATAAAGATTCTAATAAGACTTATTCGCCGCTAGAGGAATTAGTTAAATACCTCCATCCTTGGGTGAGTTATGGAATTATGCCCATTTTTGCTTTGGCCAATGCCGGAATCAATATGACCGGGACGGATATCTCTTTGCTCATTCAAAATCCAATCCATCAAGGCGTCGCACTTGGTTTAGTTTTTGGAAAACCAGTTGGAATTATTTTATTTTCAGCACTAGCTGTTGCCTTCGGATTTGCGAAGCTGACGTCTGGCCTTAAATGGAAACATGTTATTGCAACCGGATTTCTAGCGGGGATCGGATTTACGATGGCACTATTTATTTCAAGTCTGGCGCTTATTCCCGAACAGGAAATTTATTCCAAAACAGGAATTGTTCTTGGATCATTGGTCTCAGCAATACTTGGAAGTATTTTCTTAGCCGCATCTTTGTATAAAAGCGATAGCTCTTTTGCTACAAAGCAATCGAATAAATGAAAAAACCTACCAAATACTGGCCATTATTGTTGCCGATTTAGTTTTGTCACCTGACTGATTTTTATAATTTATAAAAAAGAATTGACTATCATAGCATGTCTACGTAGTCGCAAACCGAAGTTCAATCTCCGTTGCCATTATTTTTTTGTAAAAACGAAGTTTTTCAAATAGCGGATACCAATCAAATAAAATAAGTTCAATTGGTTTCCAAATCGAAACCCATCCAAAAATTATTATTCCTTCACGCAAAATTCCAATCGCCCCAGGAGGACTAGGAACGCGCAAACTTTGTGCAACCCCAAGACACAAAACAAGAACAAGCAGACCAATTAATAAAAATAACTGCGCCCTCTTCATGAAACTTTTTAGATCACCCCGCTGGAGGTCTATGCGGTAAGCTAGATAACTATGTATGGCCTCACGAATCGAGTTTCGGGTTAAATCCTTTGATTCATCTTCTTCAACATAAATCACAATCTTTAGAGGGCTTGAAACTGAAAATTCTCGGGCTGATGCCATAATATATTCAACAAAATCATCATCTAGATCTCGCTCCCGAAACGGGGCAGGATCTCGTGCATCGAAAAGCTGAAGAGGATTTTTAACACGCACTTCAATCCAATGTTTTCCTTCAGCATGTCTGTAGCGGTGCTTTTTTTTCGTATCGCTCACTACTTTCCCCCACTTCTTCAAATTTTTTTCAGGTCAACTTATTTAACAGGTCTCAAAACCAGAACATCACAAGGAGAATATTGGCAAAGAAAATCGGTCAGAGAGCTTGAAAATAATCCATCAACACCATGCTTTCCTCGTGTGGCAACGATCACCATTTCGGCATTCACTTCTGATAAATATTCTTTTATTACTATTTCTTTTGAATGAGAAAAAACACATTTTTTAACAGCCCCATTTTCTGGCAATTTTAAATCTTTGGCCAATTCAGTTAAACCCTCTAATACACTTTTTTCAATTTCTGGGTATTCCTCAGCCGTTGGATAAATAATTGCGTAATACCCCTGACCGGTATATTGAATTTCAAAAACGTGGATCAAATGTATTCGGCTATCTTGTAGATTTACCTTGTCTGAAATAGTTTTTAGAGTATCGAGGCTGTGCTGATTAAGATCTACACATATGACAATTGATTTCATGATATTTACCTTGGGTTATTGTTGCCGAGGCTCATTGGGATTACTGTTCATAGAATCCAAGCTTAGGCCCTTCCCGTTAAAATTATTTTCTAAAAATGGTTTTATAAGGTCAATCGGAAACGGGATTACTATTGTTGAAGACCTTTCATTGGTCATTTCAATCATTGATTGAAGGTAACGCAATTGTAACGAAACGGGATTTTTGGATAATACATCAGCGGCTTCTGCTATTTTTTGGCTCGCTTGCATTTCTCCTTCAGCAGCAATGATCTTACCGCGTCGTTCGCGCTCAGCTTCTGCCTGTCTTGCCATGGCCCTTTGCATTTCGTTAGGAAGATCCACCCCTTTTATTTCCACGTGGCCGACTTTAACCCCCCAAGGATCTGTCTGCGAATCAAGAATTTCTTGGAGCGTTTTATTTAATCTCTCTCTTTCGCTGAGGACCGTATCTAATTCAACTTGACCTAAAACAGAGCGCAGAGTGGTTTGGGCCAGTTGAGAAGTGGCGACAAGATATTCTTCAACTTCAATAACTGAGCGTATAGGTTCAACAACTCTAAAATAAACGACAGCGTTGACCTTCATGGTGACGTTATCTTTTGTGATAACATCCTGAGGTGGAACATCCATGGTCACAGTTCTTAAATCCACTCGCACCATGCGATCGACGACAGGTATAAGAATAATTAAGCCTGGCCCTTTAGCACCGATAACACGGCCAAGACGAAAGACGACTGCCCGCTCATACTCTTTTACAATACGAATGGCCTGAGTAAAAAACCAAACTACTGCAAAAACAATAATTAAAAGACCAATTGGTATTGATATTCCTGAAATTTCCATTCTCTACTCCTTATCTCGAACTACTTCGAGTGTTAGTCCATTTGATTGTTGAACAATGACATTATCATTTTGCTTGAGTGGTTCTCTTGAGACAAAGTTCCAAAACTCTCCTCGAATCAGAACTTGTCCGGATTTGCCATCTGAAGCGACACTTTGAACATGCCCTTGATAACCTTTTACTCCAGCAAGATCTCCGCCTCCAATACGTTTGAGAGTTTCTAAAGATTGTTTTTTTATGCGTGATACTCCGTAAGCAATCAGCATCGTACCTGACATCATCACTACCCCAATAGATCCAATGACCCAAGGACTTATTCTTAAATCACTAGCGACAGGATCTAGCACCCAAAGAAGTCCGAGTATTAGTGCAATACTACCACCTAATGCAAGCGCTCCTCCTGATACAACAAAAATTTCAGAAATTATTAACAGTATGCCAATTCCTAAAAGTACAAGGCCCCCTGTGTGAATGGGAAGCGCCTGAAAAGCAATAAAGGCCACAATGAGACACAATCCACCTAATATACCCCCAAGACCTATCCCCGGAGCTGAGAGTTCGGAATAAATTAAGAAGATTCCAAGTGTCATCAATAGTGCCGCTATATTTGGGTGAGATAAGTGATTAAGAATTTTTTCTCCCAAAGTCATTTCAAGAAAATGTTGATTGGGAGGAGGATCTGTTATTAAAATAAATTTATTTTGTGCCACGATAATCTGACGTTTATTTATAGCTTTCCAAAGAGAATTTTTATCTGGAGCGATGACCTCAATGAGATTGGCTTTCAAAGCTTCTTCTGCCGTGTAGCTATTACTTTTTGATACAACTTCACTGGCGGCCTTAACATTTCTTTTGCGAAGTTCGGCCATCGATCTTGCAAAGGCTGATATATCATTAACGGCTTTTTCTGCTAGCGCTCCCTTCATTTCTTCACCTTGGATCACAACGGGGTGGGCCGCTCCTATATTTGTTCCCGGGGCCATGGCAGCTAAGTGAGATGAGATCATTAAGATCGCCCCAGCGGAAGTTGCGGAAGCTCCAGCAGGGGCAGTGAAAACTAAGACAGGAATTTTGGATTGATCAATATTTTGCGCCATTTCACGCACGCTTGAAACCAAACCTCCTGGAGTATCAAGTTCAATCAATAAAAAATCAGCTTTAGCAGAAACAGCCGTTTCAATTGCCCGAGCAAGATAACGAGAAACTCCAGGATTGATAGTGCCTCGAATTTCAATAAAATAGACCTCTGAAGCCCAAATTGGGGCAGAGACTAACGGCACTAAAAAAATAAAGCAATAACAGATATAATTTTTTAGATAATCGAACATGACGGCCCCTATAGAAATCTACTGATACCGATGCAAAGTTAGAAGTTCTATCAGGAAATTGATCAACAGATTAATTCAAAATTTATATATTTTTTAAAAGAATATATCGGGTACATCATGCTAATGCCTTAACGTGAAGGCGTAACATGGTAGAGAAGATAAAGAAACAATATGATTATAAAAACAACTATTTCGGAACTTGGCTCTGTAAAGCGAGAACGCTCTTTTTTGCGATAAAGTTGCCCCATAACAGCAACACTCATGGCACCGACAATACAGAAAGCAGTTATTGAATGAGTGCTTCGAACTGAATTGAAAAGTGCTTTTGGGTAGAAGAAATCCAAAGGAAAGAATAAAAGCATATTAAAGGCATTACTTCCAAAAATATTTCCCAATGCCAAATCCGGTTTTCCAATTCGAAAAGCTGCAAGAGTTGATACAAGTTCTGGAAGTGAGGTAGCTAAGGCCACAAGAGTCGTTCCAATAAAGGTGTGCCCTAGTCCTGATATTTTCGCCAGCCCATCAGCCGAATTCACCAAAAAAGGTGCAACCAATAATATAGTTGATGCTGCTGCAATATATCCTGCAATTGCCCCTATGAATGATCGCTGTTTTAAAATTAATCTTAATGAAATCGTATTCTTTTCTGATTGATAATCATTATTACCTTCAATAAAAATAAGCCTTAGTCCAAAAAAATACACAAGGGCAATTGCCCAAGCAAAAATACTAACGCCCAAGAAGGATGCATCGAGTTTTGAGGAAATCCCAATCCCAACAATAGCGGTCAACAGGATACTTAATACAGCAGAAAGTGAATGATGCAAATTTAGAGGAGAAAACGCCGTTCGCCTAAAGGCCGATGGAAAGCTAAAATCCAATACTGCAAGAATCAACAAATTAAAAAGACTACTTCCTAAAAGATCTCCAACTGCCAAATCAGGTAGATTCAACTGAACGGCCTTTAAATCAACCATTAATTCTGGAAGAGATGTGGCTCCCGCAAGCAGAAGTCCTCCAACAAACATTCTCCCCCAGCCTGTTGTTTCAGCTATTTTATCTGCAAATTTAGTAAGAAATGATCCTGCAAAAATAATGACAAGCGCTGATCCAAGAAATTGAAATAGAATTTGTATCATGAATTATTTAATACATGAAAATCGAATTTTTTCATGTGTAAAATAGAGAATGACTACGCCTTGATTGATTTTATTTCGGGCCATAAGCGTCGGCACAAGCATATCTAAATTGTCACGAGTATATCGGTAATATTGTTTCCCATTTTTTCCTGAAAGATAGGTAACATCTCTTTCCAAATCCATTCCATTGAAGCTCGCTGCTTCCAGATTCAAAATAAGAGTTAGAGGGTATAATTTCCCAGCTCCGTCTTCTTTGCAGTCAAATTTAATTTCGTCTGCAAAAACAGAACTCATGACAGTCAATACAAATACGAACAATAGAATTTTTTTCATAAAATCTCCTTTAGGTTAGTCATTTTATGCAAACATCCAAAAAACGGACGAGCAAAAACTTAAATGGGTCCGTAAGATATATAGATTAAAGGCAAACGAAAATTACTATTTCCCACTTCAAGATAAATTTAATTTTATCTTGAACAAGCAACTGACCGCACAACTATTGACCCGGCGCACCTCAAGTAAAGAATGAAAATATGAATAATTTTATTTTAAAAATGCTTGTAATTACCAATAGCGAATTGCTGTCTCATTGCAACATGTCTATCATCAGCGCATGGATAATCAGGTCAATATTTTAATCGCAGAAGATGAGCCGATAATTGCTAGCAAGGTAAGTCAACTGGTCGAAGAACTCCAATGGTCACCTACAATCGTAACCAATATCCCGAACTTGCTCGAAGCACTCTCAAGTGCGAAACCGATGTTTGAGATTGTTGTATTAGACCGCATGATGGACGGATCAGACTCGGCGGACTTCCTCACATCGATCCGAATGCAGTACCCTACAATTAAAATTTTTGTTTTATCCGCAATTGATTCTTCAATAGAAAAAGCAAAATTGCTTGATGGCGGAGCCGATGATTATCTCGCCAAGCCGTTCGAGTCAGTTGAATTTAAGGCCAGACTAAAAGCTCTAATGAGAAGGTCGGCATTAAATCCAGTCAATATTAATTATTCTCTAGCCAATATTTCTCTTGATCTCATTCAACGAAATATTTCGGTTAATGGAAAACTACTTAACCTAACGGCAAAAGAATTTCTTGTCCTACATGCACTATGTAGCAACGTTGGAAAAATTTTCAATAAGAACCAACTTATCCAAAGCATTTGGGGGTTTTCTCTCGACAATGAAACAAACGTTGTCGAATCAACGATGAATAGCTTAAGAAGGAAACTCGAACACGCTGGATCAAAAGTACAAATCAAAAACACGCGGTATATAGGATATTGGGTTGAAGTTTAGATTCTTTTTAATATTGCTTGTATCTTTGAGTGCAGTCGGAATCGCGCTGTCGATTTCCTTCAGCTATTATTTAAATGCAGCCAATCTTGAGCTTATTGATCTTCAACTCCGGGAAAGTGCCGTAACTTTAGTTAACTCAGAACTTGCTGATATTAAAAAAATAAACTTTAAAGAGGCAGAGCAACTCATTTCTGAAGAGCTAGGAAGCTCGAGTATCGGAAAAATTTTCATCATCCGAAATGAAAAAGGAGAAATTGTTTTTAAGTCGGGAAGTGCTTCGCTAATGGATATCAATCCACCAAACTCCCCTCAAATTTATACGTATAAAATAAAAGGTCGAACATTGCGTATTCTTAATTTACAACTTCCAAAAAAGCCAGATCGTACTTTGCAGATTGGAGCAGTTATTGACCCAACACTTTTCGATTGGGCCTTTATCTCAAAAAAATTAACACTCTACATGGTCATGATTATCATACCCGTTTTAATATTTTCCTTTATCTTAACAAATTATTTATTAAGCCCATTAAAACTGATGGCGAATCATTTACAACTAGCTGCATATGACTTACAAAGCCTGAACCTGGTTCCAAGTCTCCCCAAAAAACTAATCAAGTACACCAAAAAATCATATCTTAACAATGACGAGTTTTCGACTCTTGTGGAAAATACAAACGACTTATTAGAGCGAATAAATATCAATTACAAAATGACCAAGCCATGGTCCTACCAGCTCGCCCATGAAATTAAAACGCCACTCTCTATTTTACAGTTCGACGTAGAGTCCCTCGCCGAAGAAAGCCTAAAAGATCAGACAATAATAACCTCAATGAACGAACAAATTAACCGCATCTCAAATACAGTCTCTCAATTTTTAGAATGGGCCAGCGTGGAAAATACTCAACACAAAGAGAATCTTTTTGCGCTAAGGATCGCCAGCTCAATTGAAGACCAGATAAAGAACCTAGAAAGACTTTATCCCGGAAGAATTAACTATCAAACAAAAGAAGATTTTGTTGTTATCTCAAATCCTCAACATCTTCAACAATTGATAAGCAACTTGCTTACAAACGCCCTTAATTATTCGCCAGAAGACACAAGTGTGACGATTCAAACATACGACAACACTCTTAAAATATCGGATCGAGGAAAAGGAATTCAAAAAGAAATTTTGGAAAGAATTGGGCAGCCTTTTAATTTTGGCCCTCAACATAAACGTCTGAAGTATAAACGTACCGGTCTCGGACTTGCTTGGATAAATACCATCACTAAACTTTATAACTGGAATCTCGATATTCAATCAGGGGATACTGGAACAGTAATTATTATTAAATTCACAAAAATCTAATAACTTATAAGCTCTACCTGTCCAAAATAACGAATATTTTATTTTGATCTAATATTGTTTTCCAGAAGCTAGTGATATATTGGTAATTATTCATGAAAATGGAGTTTTTACTATGAAACATGCCTTACTTGCCTCTGCGTTATTACTCTCTATCAACGTTGCTTATGCTAAAAAAAGTACAACTCGAAAAGCGCCGAAGCTTTCAAAAGAAGATGCTAGAGAGCTTTGTATAACATCAAATGGTGCTGGCATTTCTGAAAAAGAAATTAAAAAATGCACTAAAAAAGCCATGCGCACTGGAAAAATTTAGAGCTTTTTACTTTCGCGCATTGATGTCTCCTTAAGAATGATCCCCTTCTTTTTTACGATTTAAAGAAGGGGATTTTTTATCTAAACGTAATTCAAAATATCCATGAGATTTTCAATTTTAAACTTAGCAGCTCCAATTACTTTTGGGTCATTCGTATTAATAGCACAAGACATGTTCGTTTTTTCAAACAAGCACATATCATTCTCTCCATCACCTACAGAAATAATAAATGGGTTCTTTCTGGACATCACTTTTTCTAAGTTTGGAATAAAATTAGCTTTGCATATCGCGTGCTTCTTACAACCATTTTTATTAAACATGTAGGGTGAGAGGGTGATCTCACCTGAAGAATTACTTTTCTTAAAATGAAGTATATGAGCGATAGAAAAATCTGCAAAAATTCGTTTTCTAACAATTTCTGCCACGATAAAATATGAATCCGTGATGATTCCTACCTGAAAACCTTTTTTCTTTAATTCAACAATTGCATCCTGAGCATTAGGGCGAAGTGGTATCGTTCGCGCTATTTTTTCAAATACACTCTTTGGTATTCCTGACATTATCCGGGCAATAATTTTAGTTCTCTGAATAGGATTCATCTGATGATTTCCTAAAATCCCCTTAAGTTCATCTACGCGTTCACTGAATTGAGCCAAATGCTCCAGAAAACTCCCCTCAAGAAGCGTGTTGTCCATATCAAACAAGGCAATTGGCTTTGAGGCATCAAACTTTTTTGACATGGATGTAAATTCAAATTTTGAAATTCTTTCATTTTCGAGAGATTCCTTAACCGACACTGAATTTAATTTTTTGTATAAAATAGAACGGCTTAAGATGGTCTTTACAACTTGATCTGACATTTTTGAAAGTGCAACTAGGTCTTGATGATCATGATCAATAAATCCAATATCTACCTCCACAATTCTTGCACCAAGCTGGTGAATATCAATTAACAGGCCAATATCCACACCATAGTCGTTTTCAAATCTAATCTGCTTAAGAAATTCTTTCTTACACGCAACAATACCTCCAAGTGGTTGCGTGATTTTTGAAATTTCAGGAAAAAAAACCTTGAGCAAAGGAATCGCAGTTAAAAGTGTGACTCTACCAGATTGTCGCTGAAATTTACCTTTCACAAAATCAGCACGATTTTCAAGCAGCGGCTTAACCATCGAATCAACAAGATCTTCCGAAAAATTAAAAATATCACCATCTAAAAATAAAACAATATCTGACTGGGCCATATTAAGCCCATCTTCCATTGAAGCTCCCTTACCTAGCATCGAGCTAAACATAACATTTACATTTTTTTCGGCAGCGGCTTTAAAAGTATTATCAATCGATCCATCATCAATGACGATTATTTCCTTTACTATTTTTTGTGTTTTTAAATAATCAATTATTGAGCCTATCCGTTTTTCTTCATTTAAAGTTGGGATTATTACAGAAATCATACTTCTCCTTCACAGCACCAATAACATAAGCGCAATCACTCGTTAGAACTTCGTTAAAATAATCTGATTGATCTTAATTTATGCTAGATCATTCTTATAATTCGTTTAATAACTAGTCGTGTAGCCATAAATAAAAAGCAAAACAAAAGCTATCCAAAAAATTTTATCAATCATAATATCTTCCATTGAAAAACTTTACCCTCGCGTGGAATAAAGATAACTTTACACTTCTTGAGGCAATATATTTTCGTCTTTCAGGCTTTTAAGGTTTTAAAAAAAATTGAAACAGTTGTCTGATTTCGTTTTAAGAAATTAATATAATATTCAATGAAGCCAACACTCATTGTATTATGTATGAGCTAATTCACAAAACCCTTTAAGCGAAAATAGGGTAAATTTTATTTTGGATGAAAAGTAATACCTGAAAATCAGGTATAGCTGAGCAACTAACTTCCATTCCTAATAAGTTGAACAAAAGACTAAGGTTAACCAAGAATTCTGAGCCTCACCTATACAACATCAGGAACGGCAGAAAAAAATCAGATTTGAACCGGGGGAAAGAGGCATTAGAATTAGGTGATCATGATAAAAAGAGGAAAGTTTTTGTTAAACACTAGAGGATTAAAAAAACCTGCTGCCCTTGAATAAATTTAAACAATTTATCATAGCTTTTATCGTTAATGAATTCCACAAGCGGAAAACCAAGATCCACCTTCAAATCATATCTGCCAGAAAATAAAACGAATGGAATATGAAACATGTTTTCCCTTAAGTAGTTCAAAACCAGCAATCCATTTCCTCCGGGCATCTCGTAATCACAGATAACAAAATCAATAATATTATTATTTAAACAGGACAGGGCCCCTGGAACATCGCAGGCAAGAAGCACCTCAATTGCATAAGATTTTATTAGCCAATCTGAGATTAACTCTTGTGACATTAAGCAATCATCAACGACCAAAACCTTTTTCATATTTTCATCCTTCCAAGGCACCCAAGTAAAATCATCTGGTATTGCTCCATTTTCAATGCGCATGATCTTACGCACATTAATCATGAAAAACAGCGAAAATCAACCGCATAAGATCATACGCATAAATTTTTCAAGGAATTACATGGGAATTAAAAAGGGAACATCTTTACTATCCAGTAATGATAAAAAAGTTTTGGTGGCACTTGGAGAAAGAATTCGAGAAATTAGAGAAAAAAAGAAGCTAACTGTATATGATGTCACAGGAGAGGATCTTTTGATCAAATCGCGCCAACACTGGCAAAAGATAGAGGCTGGACAATTAAGCCTCACATTCGTGACGTTCTATAAAATAGCACTGTCGCTTGATATTCACCCCAACGAACTTTTAAAGAAACTTTAAGTTGAGCCAGGCAAATGTTGGTACAGCCGATAGCGACCATTCCCCCCAGAGAAAATTACTCTTAAAGTAATTTCTAATCTTAATCATAAAATAGCCAAAGAAAAATGCAATTCCCCTCTGGCTATTTCATTATCTAAACGTTGTTGTGTAAATAAATTGTATCCTTATTTACCCCATAGAATCAATAATTCCTTTAATGAGACTTAACTTTTCATCAGGAAGATCCAGAATTTTATTTTTACACTCCTCGATCACCTCATGCCTCATCATCTCAGCTTTTAAATATTTTTCGAAGTCCTCAATTTTAAATCCAAGGCATTCTATAACATGGTGAATCCTTCCCTGATTAAGTGCAATTCTCCCATTTTCAATATGCCCAAAGGTCGGTCTTGAATATCCACACAGGTAAGAAGCTTTATCTTGAGAAATTTTTTTTAAAGCTCTCAAGGCCTTTAACGCCTTTACCTCTTTAGTTATAATTCGTTGATAACTCCTCCGATCATAATTAGTTAAGACCCTCTTAATTGTTAGCTTACTCACCCGATTTTTTTTATCATCCTTAATCTTCTTTTTCGCTCGAAGAAAATCAAAATATGAAAATCCTTGGCTCGAAATAATCTTTTCAATCTTCTCTTTGGTGAGTTTCACTCGCCCATTTTCGATGTGACCAAGGGCTTTAGATTTAATTCCTAAGGGGATTGAGGCTTCATCAAGACTCAAATTCTTTGAAAGCCTAAGCTCTCTTAAGGCTTTGTGCTCATCTGTAATTCTTAAGGACTTCTTCGTTTTTTTAGTCATACTCTATCTCCTAAATTCATTGGAGGAGAACACTTTTAGCCAAGCTGGCTAGCGTCCCGCTCATGTTTAAAATTAATAGGATGACGACGAAAAAAGTTCAAAAAGCTAATATTCAACCAGTGACAAAAACATGGCTAAAATCGCTAGCTCAAAAGCTAGCTTAAAATAGCAACGTACTGTCATTTCCAGTCATTTTGAAAATTTATTTTGAAGATACTTTGAGATATTTAAAGAGATGAAACTATCAGAGGGCGTGAATCTAACTATTTAAAGTTAATGATGTCTGCCTCTCAAGTCTTGAGAGGCGATCTTTGTTCAATTTGTTGGAATTTTTCGTATCTAGTTTTATGGTGGACCAGACTGGGATCGAACCAGCTACCTTCTCACTGCCAGCGAGACGCTCTACCAATTGAGCTACTAGCCCACAAAATATGTGACAATTAAATGTAGGAAACTTTTGATCCTCTATCAAGCATTTTTTAGCAATAATTTGACCTAAAACCAATTTACTCCCGAATCGAACCTCTGATACGATATAATGCTTATTTAAAAAGACCGAAATACTGCGCTAAGACGCATCAAGGAACTTATGGGAATCTTTATCAACCGCACTCTCAATATGAAAAAAATCAAAGCTATTGGCTTTGACATGGATTATACCATCGTCCGTTATAACACCGAGGCCTTCGAGCGCTTCACTCACGGGGCGGTTCTAAAGAAGCTGGTTTCTGAAAAAAATTACTCCGAAGAAATCCTAAAACTGGATTTTGATTTCCAGCGCGTGATCCAGGGGCTGGTGATCGATAAAAAAAGAGGAAACCTGTTGAAAGTTTCTCGCTTCGGCAAAGTGAAATCCTCCTATCATGGGCTCACTCCCGTCGACTTCAAAGAACAACAAGTCATGTATGGCAACGGAGTTATCGACCTCTCAGATGTCCATATCCAGAGTTTGGATACCAATTTTTCTGTTTCCAACGGTGTGCTTTATTCGCAATTAGTCGAAATGAAGAAAAAAGGGGCCAATTTTCCGGACTTCGAGACGCTGGCCGACGATATTAAAGAGATCCTCGACATCTGCCACTCCGATGGCACTCTAAAAAACCATGTGAGAAACAATATTTCGGAATTTATCATTCAAGACCCGGCGATTGTCGCTTTGCTTGAACGCTACAAACGTTATGGTAAAAAACTTCTGGTTATCACTAACTCGGACTTTAACTACACCAAGCTGCTACTCGACTATACGATCAATCCATTTTTAAAAGATCATAAAGACTGGTCTGAGCTTTTTGAAATTACCATTACCCTCTCTAGTAAACCTCGCTTTTTCACCACTAAAACGGCTTTCCTCAAAATTGATCCAAGCACTGGACTCATGACTAACGTGGAAGGAAAAATTTCAAAAGGAATTTACCAAGGTGGGTTCGCCGGTAAATTACAAAACGACCTGGGGCTCGAAGGCGATGAAATCCTTTATTTAGGTGATCATATCTACGGGGACGTAGTGAGCATTAAAAAGACTTTCCATTGGAGAACGGCACTGGTGCTGGATCCTTTGAAAGAAGAAATTGCCGCCATCAAAAACAGCGCTCCGATTCAGGCCGAAATTGACAAACAAATGAGCATCAAAGAATCGCTGGAACATAAATTGAACATTATCGATCTTCGTAAAAACGAATTTGGGGAAGATGTTTCAAAAGAAGAATTGAACGCTCTCTTTACTGAAATTGATAAAGTGAATTCGACTATTTCAGACTTGCTGGAGCAGCATAAAAAACATTTCAATCCTTACTGGGGCGAAATGATGAGAGCGGGGCTGGAAGAATCTCGTTTTGCTGATCAGGTGGAAAAATACGCCTGTATCTACATGACCAAAGTAGCTGACCTGATCACCTACTCACCTCGAACTTACTTCCGGCCCTTTAGAAGAACTCTGCCACACGAACTCTAAGAACTGAGCATAGATCTCCCACGATCTTGGTCCATAGCCTCCGGCCATGACATAGGATTGTGGGATCTTTCGCTCCAATAGAAATTGATAAATGGTCTTATCCCTCTCGAGCATCTGCTCTTTGCTCAGTTTTAATTTATGGGTACTATCCAATTGATCGTGCTCAAAAGCATCGGCCCCATCCACCACGATAACCACATCGGGACGAGGGTAATTGCTTTCTAATTCATCAAGCGCTGCTTTTAATTTTTCAAGATACTCAGCTTCATGACCTTCATCAATGCCGACATCAACGTTGTTAGGAATAAACCACGGATCTCGCACCGATCCTGAATCCAGGGGCCAGCCTTCTTTCATATGAAGGCTCATGGTTGTGATGCTTGGGTCGCGCGCCGTAATTTCGGCGGTCCCATCTCCTTTATGAGCATCGACATCAATCACCCATGCGCTTTTGATGAGATTTTCTTTTTGTAATTTTCTAAGAGTGATCACGATGTCGTTAATCAAGCAAAAGCCACGTCCACCAAAACTCATCGCATGGTGCATGCCTCCGCCCAAATAAAAGCTAAAACCAGTCTGGAGAGCATCCTTGGTTGCGTAATAAGTAATCCCCGTCTGCTTGAGCACACGATCAAGAGCGCGGGTAAAATCTTTTTTGGCATTTTTTGGATTATAGCGGTGATAGAGTCCGAATTCGTCGATCAATTCATAGCAAGTCAGGATTTCTCGCTCCAGCTCGGCATAAGTTCCAAAGAGTCTTCCCACATAATCAGGGTTGTGGGCCAAAAGAATATCCTCACGGGTGATCACTGGGATATCCTGGAGTTCAAAATCTTTTAAGTTGGGATTTAATTTCTGAAGATGCTCAAAAACATTTTTTGATCGACTTTCCACAATTGGGATCTCGATTCCATAATCTGAAAAGCGGAGATCGCAATCGGGATTGTAAAAAATCATTGGCAATTATTACCAGGTAAAGCGACAGTCAACTTGCGCCCAAACTCTGACGAATGGATCATAAAAACTAGAGTAAACGTAAGCATCGGCCGACATCCCCGGTGCAACATAAAGATTGTTGAACCAAGAGTTTAATTGAATCCCCTGATAAGTCTGGCCATAAGCGACCCCAGAACAAACAAAGGGACGGCCAGTTGTATTCCAAACACGTGCAGTAGCAACATCGCGATTAGCGAAAAAACTCATCTGAGGAATGAAAGCAAAAGCAGAAGTTGAGAAAGCCAATAAGATAGCAGCAGTTAACAATAATTTTTTCATAAAAGCGTCTCCTCTATTAATAACTATTTCAATCATTTTTGATTTGCTTTTGCAAGCTCTAGCAGCTCGTTTAATAACTCTTTGCCGGGTAAGTTTTCTAAGGCGCTAAAAAGAGATAAAAGCTGATTCTTACTTTTAGCTCCGCAAAGGGCAACGCTCAGTTCGGGAAAACTCAAGTTATAACCCAAGGCCAGTTCCAGTCCGCTTTTTTGGTGTTGATCTAAGAGGGGCCAGATTTTTTTCATCGCCTCAAATTTAGATTTGTTGTCTGCTTTTTTCCACCACGGGGCCCAGGAACGGCAATCACTGGCCTCATATTTTCTTTTTTCATCCACTCGTCCGGTGAGAATACCTTTATCCAGCGTTCCCCAGCTCATGAAGCTAATATTGTGTGATTTTAAATAGGGAAACAGCTCGCTACTCGCGGTGTTTTGAAAAAAATTAAATTCAGATTGCACCACTTCGATCCGTTCGATTTCCTGCCCTTTTTCCAGATCCTGAAGATTGGTATTGCAAAGGCCGATATGTTTAATTTTCCCTTGGTGTTTGGCCTTCGCCAGCACTTCCAGCGGCCGTCGAATATCCACTCTGGCATCAGGCCAGTGAATCATATAGAGATCGATATAATCGCTCTGCAGGTCACGCAGACTCTGCTCTAGCATCCTAAGCGTCACCACCGGATCATTGCTCATATCAACGCGTTTATTGTCTCCCCAGGTCACCCCGGATTTAGAAACCAAAAACACTTTTTCCCGCATTTGGCAGAAGGCCTTGCCCATTCTTTTTTCCGAGAGGCCAAAGCCATAAATGGGAGCGGTATCAAAGATGCGCAGTCCCTGTTCATAGGCCAAATGAAGTAACTCGATAGAGTCGGCCTCGCTGATCTCGCCAAAACCATAACCTCCGCCCTCACCGCTGATGGCCGCTCCTCCAAAGGCCAAGGGGATCTTTGAAATGGACTTTAGTAGTTGCGTCATATGGCTTCTTTCCTTGTGAAGTTTTTCCAATCGGTGTATTACAAACTCGTGGGATTCTCATCTTTTTTTTTTAAACTGTACAGTTGGAATGCTTATGTCAGTGATCCGTTTTTTTGTCCTTTTTAGCTTATTGGCCTTTAGTCATTTAAGCTGCGCTGAGACTCTGGAGACTGACCTTATTCTCCAAAAGATCGTCGCACTCCAGGACAAGTCGGTGGACCTTTCACCGGAATTAAAAATAGTTAAAAATTTTCGCTCCCAAAAAGGAGCGGAATCCTATACCCGCTTTAGCGATTTTCTTCCCCAGGCCAATTTTTTCTTAAAACGCTCCAAAGATTTTTATGAAGAAAGAAACGCTCAGTTGCGCGCCCTGGGCCTAGGAGTACTCAACTCAAGCTGGGGAATAGATTATCAGTGGACCCTGCTTAACTACGGCATGTTTCAGGCTGGCCGCAAAACCTTTACCGAAAAAGACAAGGCCTGGCTCGAGGTTTTAAACAAAGAAAAAGAATACCCCATCACTTTCAACACCAATCTGCTGAATTATCTTTTAGCGAAGTATAAAAAAGCGGCAGTGGAAAATTCACTAAAAAAAGCAGAGACCGGTAAAAAAGAAGCAAAGCTTGGATTTGAACTTGGGCAAAAAACAAAACTGGATGTTTTAAGATCGGAAGCCAACATGGTTTCGCTTGATTCTAAAAAAACCACTTACACTGACGAAGAACAAAATACCAGAAGTGCCTTTATTGAACACTCCGGTCTGGAAAATGTAGACCTCCAGTTTCTGGACCATCTCGATGAAAACCAAATCCTGGTGCTGATTAATTCCATGAGCCTTCCCTCCAATCAAGACAGCATTCTCCATGAACCATTGTTTGAAAAAAGCCCAATCCTGGAAAGCCTTAACTACGAAGAGAAAATTAATACCATTTCTCTGGCCAGTCTAACCCAAGCTCAATGGCCCGAGCTCAAAATCCAGGGTTCATACAACAATTTGGGCGATTCCTTTTCCCAATCAACTCACTCCCCCTATCGCACTCACAGCGTGGCGCTTATTTTAACCATTCCTCTTTTTGGGGGCGGAAGCCTAATCTCATCTAATTTTGAAAATTATTTTGCTAAAAAACAAATCCAATACACCATGGCCCAGCGAAAACTGGAAACTAAAAATAAACTGAGCAACACCCTCATCAAAATCAAAGCTCTCCAAACTCTGGTTGCCTCTCTCTCCTTGAATGTCTCGCAATTTGAAGAACTCTACCGTCTGACCAGCAAGTCTTATCAGTTAGGCAAAAGCACCTTGATCGAGCTGCTGGAAGTTCAGGACAATCTTCTCGACTCCAAAATAAGTTTGGCCCAAAATAAAATTCAATTTTACACACTTTCACAAAACTATTTGTGGCAGGCAGGACTCCAATGATTTTTCACTATCGATTTATTTTTTTACTCCTGATCACTCTAAGTTTTAGCGCTTGCGGGAAAAAACCAAAAGTGGAGGCCATCAAAATGGCAACTGGTCCAGTGGAAAGCACCGTTACCACTATTAACTCCGGAACAGTTGAGGCCCAATCCCAGGCGGCGCTGGCCTTTGGAACGGTAGGAAGAATTGCTAAAATTTACGTTACCCTTGGCTCTAAAGTAAATGCCGGCAGTCTGATCGCTGAGCTTGAAAATGCCGACCTCAAGGCCATCTATAAAGAAACGGAAAAAGAACTGGTGCGCGCCGAAGAACTTTTTAAAAATGGATTGGTTTCTATTTCCAACCTCGACAGTGCCAAGAGAGCGCGCGAAGTTTCCAGACTTAATTACGAAAAGACCGTGATGAAAGCACCTTTTGCTGGTCTCATTACGGCCATGGATTTAAAGCCCGGTGAATTTTATCAAAGCAGCACTAATGCCAGCAACAAACCAGCAGTGCAAATCATCGACTTGAAAAAAAGAATAATTAAAGGCGAAATCGATGAAGTCGATTTGCAAAAGGTCGCCATCGGCTACCTGGCCCGGGTTAAAATCCCTGCCATGAAAAATCAAATTTTCAAAGCAAAAGTAACTAACGTCGTGCCTTTTGTTTCCACCGCCAAAGACCAGGATAGAACCAGCCAGATCGAGCTTGAAATTATCGAGGCCAACAATGATGGAGTGCTCATTCCGGTAGGTGCTTCAGCCGATGTTGAAATAATCAGTGAAGCCAAAGACAATGTTAAAATCCTGCCGGCCGGCGTCTTTATGGGGACCGGTAAAACGCGAAACCTTTTTAAAATAGTAAAAGGAAAACTGGTTAAACAAGAAGTTAAACTGGGGCTTGGTAACTACGAAAGAGTCGAAGTGCTTTCAGGTTTAACTGAAAATGAGGTTGTCGCTCGTCCGCTGGAAGGTGTGGAGATGGTCGATGGAATGAAAGTCGAGGCAATAGAAAAAAAATGGCCTTAATCGAATTAAAAAATATTCACAAGCATTTCAGAATGGGTGATGAAGACATCCATGCCCTGAATGACGTCTCGGTGGTAATCAACCAAGGCGACTTCACTTCAATTGTCGGAACTTCGGGTTCCGGAAAATCAACCTTGATGAATATTATTGGCCTGCTCGATTTGCCAGGCGAAGGTCAGTATTTTCTGGATGGCATCAATACCACCGAAATGAGTGATGATGAACTCTCTGAGTACCGCAATCAAAAGATCGGCTTCGTTTTTCAAAGCTTCAACCTCTTGCCAAAATCCAGCGCCCTCAAAAATGTTGAAATGCCGATGCAATATGCCTCTTCCTATAATAAAAAGCTGACGGATGAACTAATCAGAAAGATGGCCCTGGAGACCCTGGACAAAGTTGGACTCTCCCCTCGCGTTCATCACTTGCCAAACGAGTTATCCGGAGGCCAAAGACAAAGAGTCGCCATTGCCCGCGCTCTGGTGAATAACCCCAAAATACTTTTAGCCGATGAGCCCACCGGGGCACTGGACTCTAAAACCAGTGAAGAAATTTTAAACCTCTTCGCGGAATTAAATAAACAAGGTGTGACGGTCATTATCGTTACCCACGACAACAAGGTGGCCAATCGCTGCCGGCGAATATTGAGAATGACTGATGGAAAAATAGCTGAGGAAAGTCGCTCATGATTTTTAAAAAAATTCTCATTAATTCAACTGAGGCCATCTACGAAAATAAACTTCGTTCTGCCCTCACTATGCTGGGAATGATTATCGGAGTTATGGCGGTCATCTTGCTTGTTTCAGTTGGAACGGGAGCAAAACGATACATCACTTCCGAGTTTGAAAGCATGGGGACCAATATTATTTTGGTCCAACCCGGAAAAACGGATAAAAAAAATTCAATGGGTCCACCTGTCTCCTCTAGTAAAGGAAAACTGACAATGGGAGATGTCGAGGCCCTGCAAAAAAATGCAACGAGCCTTTCGGCGGTCTCCGGCGTGATGTTTGGAGCAGGCGTTGTAAAAAATGATACCGCCACCAACAACATCAATATTCTCGGTTGTAATGACCAGTTCAACCGCATCTTCAATATGACGATTGTCGAAGGGAATTTTTTCTCCAAGGAAGATGAGGAATCAGGCAGACGAGTCGTGGTCCTGGGCTACACCATCAGGCAAAATCTTTTTGGCGCCAACAATGCTCTCGGCCAGTTAGTCAAAGTGAACGACAGTGAACACCGGGTGATCGGGGTAATCAAACCTACTGGCGATAAGCTTGGTTTCAATGTTGATGATATGGTTTTTATTCCCACCCGCTCAGCGCTTAGACTTTTTAATACCACTAATCTTTTTGGCATTAGGGCGACGGCCAAATCACGCAATAGTCTCGATGATGCCGTCGCCGATGTGGCCTCAATCTTAAAAGAGCGCCACAACAACGAAGAAGATTTCACCACCATCACCCAAGTCACCATGATGGAAAGCATGAACACTATTTTAAACATGCTGACCTACGCGCTAGCGGCAATTGCTTTTATATCAATGTTAGTTGGTGGCATTGGCATTATGAACATCATGCTGGTCTCCGTGACCGAAAGAACCAGGGAGATCGGCATCAGACGAGCAGTCGGAGCTCGCCGCAGTGATATTCTCCGCCAATTCATGATTGAGGCGATCGTTATTTCGGTGGCCGGCGGGACGTTGGGAATCCTGATTTCACTTGTCATCACCAATGCCCTTTTTCTTTTTCTTCCCGGCTTTGATATGCGTCCACCTTTTTGGATTCTTCCGCCTGCTTTTTTAATGTCTCTTTTTACCGGTGTGGTTTTTGGAGTGTGGCCGGCGCGAAAAGCGGCCCATATTCAAACCATCGACGCTCTCAGATATGAATAAGGACCACCCCATGAAAAAACTATTAACATTCGCTCACCGAGGCGAGGCCCAGGCATTTATTGAGGCCCATTCCTTTAAGGCGCTGGATTTTTTTTTCGACGGTCTTTTTGAAAGTGAGCAGTATTATCTGCTGATCACCGGCGAAGGTCCCCATAATGCCAGCGAAAAAACAATTAGTGTCCTGGCAAAATATAAAGAAACAATCAGTGAAGTTTTCAATATCGGAATCGCCGGCAGCTTAAATCCAAAAATAAAAAAGAACGAGCTGCTATGGATTCGTACCGCCTTTGCCCACCATGCAGAGAAACTGGAATTCAAATCCTATAGCTCGCCTTATAAAGGGGCGCACCACGACTGTATGACCGCCTATGGACGGGTTCTTTCGCTGGAAGAAAGAATGACCCTCTCCCATTTTGCCGATCTGGTCGATCGCGAATTATGGGCAGTGGCTTCCGCCGCCCAATTTTTCAAAATACCCATTTATGCTTTGAAAATTGTTTCAGATGAGATGGTGGAAAGCAGTGAAGATATTTGTAAATTTGTCAAAACTGAGGCCATCTTTTTTTCGCAAAAATTATTAGCGGAATTCAATTCTCACCTTAAAAAGGATGGCCAAAAGGAAACACTAAAACCTGTGCCCCATAATTTATTATCAAGCCTTTTGGCCGATTCCGATTTCTACTTCACCACCTCCCAACAAAGAAAACTCACTTCGCTTCTCGATAATTTGGAGAAAAAAGGTGTCAATCTTATCCAATTAAATTTTAGTACGATCAAAAATCGGGAGATCTCCCCTAAGGATCGCTCCCGTCTCTTGCTGCAATACTTTAATGATGAGTTAAACCCGATGGCAAAAATGATAAGAGAGGCCCTGGCCAAAAAGCTGGATTCGTTGGATCAGGCCGCCATCCATTGCAGTTATGATCCGGACTTCGAGCAAGACTGGCTGCAGTTGTCGATGAGAGTGCAATCCAGCAGAGACCTGGAAAAAATTAAAAATGCGCTCAAGATATTTTCCTACGAAGATTTTAAAAGTGTTTTCAATGGCCAGATCGAATAGAAGTTAATTATGTTTGAAGTTATTTATATAGAAAACCAATTGAGCAATCACCCCAGAGTTTTGGAAATTTTGAAAAAGTTTCCCCACTCTGAAGTCAAATTGATTGATAAGGTCGAAAATGTTTTCGGACGGGTCAAAAAACCTTACCTCCAAAAACGAACCAATCTCAATTTATTTCTGGGAGAAAAAAAAGGACAATTAGTTAAACTTGCCCCCCCCGCTTATGGGCTGGAGGGTGAACCTCATTATTATTTTGTCCACGCCTACAATTGTATTTATGAATGCAATTATTGTTACCTCCAAGGGTATTTTCATTCGCCGGATATTGTTCTTTATCTCAACCACGAAGAGATTGCAGTGGAAATCAAACGCACCGCTGAGCTCTATCATGCCCAGCACCCCGAGCATAAGGTCTGGTTCCACGCCGGTGAATACAGTGACTCCTTGGCGCTCACTCATCTCAGCGGAGAGCTCTCCCATTATTTTAATCTTTTTAAAGATCTTCCCAACTGCAACCTTGAACTTCGGACAAAATCGGTTAATACCAGAGAGCTGCTGAAGGAAACTCCGCTGGAAAATGTCATCACCAGTTTTTCGCTCTCTCCCGCTCACCGCTCGAAACTTAATGATTTAAAAACGCCTCCACTCAAACAACGTCTGGCGGCGATTAATGAATTGCACCTAAAAGGATTTCCGATTGGCATTCACTTTGATCCGATTATTTACGATGATCAATTTATTGAGTCTTACGAAGACCTCTGTGATCAGCTGATGCAAAATATTGATGCCGATAGCATCCGCTATATTTCACTGGGCGTGGTGCGTTTTACCAAAGAAGTTTACCAAAAGGTTCAGAAGAACTATCCCGACTCTGATTTATTGGCCCAGGAATTTGTGAGAAGTTTTGACAATAAAATCCGCTACAGCCGTCCGATGCGCTTGTGGATGCTGGCCAAAATTAAACAGCAACTAATCGAGCGCGGAGTTCAGGCCTCCAAAATTTATCTTTGTATGGAAGATAATGACAACGAGCAGGCGGGGATTGAACTATGATTAAAAATTCTTCGTTGCTAGAAAAAGGATATGTGCTGGCCGACTTCCCGTTAGAGTCGATTGTTTATGACCATCTTCGCGCCAGAAATTGGCGCGAGCTAGACCAGTATTTTTTGAGCATTTCAAAAAAGCCCGGACAGCTGCGGGAGTTCCTGGCCGATTATTTGGAATTTGAGACGCTTGAACACATCATTGCCATTCGCAGTGCCCCGGAAGATGAAGATGGCATTTGGCATGACGACGGTTCAAGATTTTGTGGTTTTTCCCTGGCGCTGAACCTTGATCCTTCAACGATCGAAGGGGGAAATTTATACTTTAAAAGAAAAGAGGCCACTCAAACCGCCACTTTCGCTCCCCAACCCATTGGCAAAATTGTTATTTTTCTCTCGGGACTCTACGGCTACGAGCACATGGTGAGTGCTGTGACTGGTGGGGAGCGGATTGTGATCGCTGGTTGGTGCAGTTAAAAATGTCGCACCTGGTTATTTAGCTAAAAATCCCCGGCGCGTGATTAAAGTCGCTTGTCTTCTGAGGAGGATTGAGTTACATTGACCACTCTTTTCATTACAAATTTTTGGATATAAGGATTTTTTATGGCACGCACATGTGACTTAACAGGCAAGAAAGGATTAGTGGGCAACAAGGTTTCTCACGCTAACAATAAGACTAAAACTAAGAAACTAGTAAACCTTCACTCTAAAAAAGTGTTCGATCCAGAAACTAATTCTGTGATTAAGTTGAAACTTTCTGCAGCTGCAATCCGCACGCTAGATAAAGTTGGTTCAATTTCAAAATACGTGAAAAAGAACGTTCACCTTTTTCAATAGTTTTTAAAATTTAAATTCTAAATAAAAAAGGCTTCCCTAGGGAAGCCTTTTTTTTTGCCTTTCTGCTTATTGGATTTGAACTTCTTCGATCTTAATTCCCCATTTACTAATCGAGCGATCACTAACGAAGTTGAACTGAATTGAATCGCCTTCGACGAAATCAGTTGTGTAATTTGCCCCGGTCCCAGTTATTTTTTCAAGCGTATTCCCAGACGCATCAGCAATACGAAGATAATCGTATCCCGATTCAAGATCGTACTTGGCCACTTTTACCCGAATGAATTTTGCCCCAGCGAAGGTATGAGTAACATTCACGTTAGCGTTCTCTTTATACGGGTGATCAGATTCAAAGGCCTGATCTAATTTAACGGTTGTCCAAGCATCGGGACGCGGACCACTTCTGGCCGGACGGGTATCAGTTAAAAGATTGTAAGCATCAATGCGAGAAGCTGTTTGAGTTTTTCCACGAAGAGCGGAAACAGGAACTCCGGTATAAGTCAGGCGCTCTTTCATCACGTCGTGCGAGAGTCTTCCTTCTTTTGCCAGCAGCAGGCCAAGCACTCCTGAAACATGGGGAGTGGCCATCGACGTTCCCGACATGATTTCATATTTTCCACCAGCAACTGTTGAAAGAATATTGTGACCTGGAGCTGCGATGTGAACTGAATTTCTTCCATAAGAAGAAAAATAGGCCATATCATTCTGAGCGGTAAGGGCCGCAACTGAAACAACGTTTGGTGCTTCGTAGTTTGCTGGAAAGGAAGGAGTTGCATCGTTATTAGCTGAACTGTTTCCCGCTGCAGCGGTGAAGATAATTCCTTGATCGCTGGCGCGTTTGATGGCCTCAAACAAGGCCTCTGAGCGTCCGCCCCCGCCCCATGAATTTGACATTAAATCGACGTTTAAAGTGGTAGCATAATCAATTGACTTGATTGCGGCTTCCAGTGAGCCTGAACCATCATCGCCCAAAAATTTAACAGGAACGATCGTTACGTCGGCCATTACACCGGCCACACCTAATTGATTATTATGAACAGCACCGATCGTACCTGAACAATGAGTTCCATGTCCGTGGCCATCCATCGGGTCATTGTCATTATTGGCAAAATCGTATCCATGAATGTCGTCGATGTAACCGTTGCCATCATCATCGACTCCGGCCTTTCCTTTTGATTCCAATTCATTGATCCAAACATTTCCTTTGAGATCAGCGTGATTGTAATCAACTCCAGTATCGATAACTGCGATTTTTACCGAACGTGAGCCTTTGGTAATATCCCAGGCCTTAAGTGCATTTACGTCAGCTCCTTCTACTCCCGCTTTTCCTTGAGGCTCATTCGAACCGGTGTTGCTTAGTCCCCAAAGTTTACCAAACGAAGTATCGTCTGGGGTAGCAGCTGATAGATCAGCAAAAGGAGATGTTTCTAGTCTTTTTGTTGCCGCCGCATACTCTTTTGGCATCACTGCAATGGAGTAAATATAATTTGGTTCAGCGTATTCAATATCAGCATTATTTTTTAGCGCCTCTAAAGCATGAGTTAATGATTTTTCATCGCCCACACTTAAAACGCTCAATTTTTGGTAGCTTAATTTTATTTCTCTTTTAGCAGTAAGACCCAGAGAAGTGATGCTTTTGTTTTGAAAAAACTGTTTAGCATTAACACCTGACTTGAACTTAACGATAATTTCTCCCGGTACGTGACGGGCGGTTTCACTCGCCTGGACTCCGGTCATCATTCCCGAGCCTACAGCTAGGCCAGTAAGGCTTAATAGCAATTTGTTCATCATTCTCCCTCCTTGGAGTTTCGTCTTTGATCTATTGCCCAAGCAAATAAATCAGTTTTTACGATCAGTGGATTCTATTTAAGCTTAATCCGTCGTAAATTTTTGCCCACTTTTTTACGCGGGGGGTATTTTTTTCCGAAAAGACCAAAGGCTTTATTTTTTCACCAAAATTGAGAGAATGGTCTCTATGATTCATAACAGCTCGTCAGATCCTGTTCTTATTAAAAAAATCTCTTTAAAAATCTGGTCTCTGCGAGATGAGATTGAGGCGCGCATTCAAGACAAAATGGCCGAAGGCACTAGTCTGGAAGAAGAAGAAATTTTGCAAATCCGAGGGCTTTACACCTCCAAAGCAGCAACCCCCAATAATGTTTTGAGCCTGAAATCAAATGCCGAGCTTGATACTGGTGATGATGAAATGGCGAGGGCGATGGCCGCGGTTGAAGCTGAGGAAAATGCTCCCGAAGCCGACGCCGAAGCGGTGGCAGAAGCACAAGAACCAAAAGAGGAAGAAGGCCTTGACAACATCGTTGCCATCTCCCCCGGAGTTGGGAGCAATGCTGATCAAAACATCATTAGTATCAGCTTAGAGGCCCCTAATATTTCCGAAGATAAAGTCTCGAAGGGCAAAACAGTGCTATCTGAAATTAGCATGGAAAAAATGTTTTTCTTTTGCAATAAGCCTTTTACCGAAGGCCAGTCGATCGTCATTCAATTCTGTATTCCAAAATCTTTTATTGTGAATGCTGATATTCTTTACTGCCGACCTTTTAATTTAAAAAGTAGAATAATCAGTCAAAATAACTACACTCACCGCGCTTTGATTCGCTTCAATTTTCTAAAGGAGGGCGAACGTGCTCTTCTGCGACAATTTCTTCAATCCATCGAGCCGGATGTCACTAAAATTGTCAAAAAAGAAGAAACGACTAAAGATGATGATGGTTCAGATTTCAATGAACTGGATGATCTCGGGCTATAAATTTCAGCGTATACGAATTCCTCAGAGTTGATTATTATTAGATAAATAATCACCAGAGACTAATGGCCGAGGAACTCATGCAAAAGCGAAAAATCGCCTCTAATCTTATTCTTTTTCTCTTTTTCATCTTAGTGAGTCTTGCCGCCCTCTTTTCGGATATTTTTCAAACCCCCATCAAGACAGCTTCAGAAGTTATAGAGCAGACGAGACTATTTACCGCTGCCGACCTAGGCCAGATCAAACGTATCTCATTAAAAAACAAATCGGGTGAATACATTTTCGAAAGAAAAGGAAACAATCAAATATCACCATGGCATATGATTGCCCCAAGAAATATTTCGGCCAATTCTCTCTTTATTGAAAAACTTTTTAACTCCCTAACCGTCATCAAAGTAAAAAAAGTATTTCCGGATGAAAAAATCAATACTTCTAATTTTTCCATCGATAAACCAACGGCGACTCTGGATCTCTTCGATCAAAATGGAAAGGCCATTAATCTACAGGTTGGATTGATGAACACCATTGATAATTCCACCTATTTAAAAATTGCGGGAAAAAAAGGCATCTATCATGTCGAGGCTCCGGCCGTCTCTCTAGAGAATGCCACCATTCTCGATTTGATAGAATCTCAAATTATCTCTATTGATTTACAAACCATTGTCTCCCTTAAAATTTCCAGCAATAAAAAAACGACTCTTGAAATCAGAAAGAAAGACGGCAATTGGTTTGATAACGAAGACAACGCTCTGGCCATTGATAAAATTGATGACTACTTTCAGGAATTATCAGGTTTAAAAAGCACTTTCATTTTAGACAAACAAACTGATTCCCAAAAACGGCAAATCAACTCGCTGGCAAAAAATGCGGTCTACACCATTACGATTGAAGATAATCTTGCTAACAAAATTGATTACGATATCAGCACAATGATAAACTCCTTGAGTGAACTTGATTTAAAGAACGAAGAATATTTCGTGGTGACAATCTCCAATAACGAGACGGCCTATATAGTAAAGAAAGAATTTTTTGAATTATTTAACCGAAAATCTGATTCATTCAAGACGGTAGTGATTAAAAATTAATTGCTAAGACACTTTTCGCTGATTAACCACACGCGAGTTTGAAGGAAGCGCAACCTCCTTATGCAGTTTAGCTGGATCGACAAAAACGTTGATGAATTTTTCAATTAAAATTGAATTGTAACGTTTGACTCCATTTTGGCTGGATAAAATCTTACGCAGGGCCTCGGTCGGCTGTAACTTGTCATCAATCATGATATGAACGAAATCATCTGCCAGACAAACAATATTAGCGAGGGTTAAGATCTTGCTTCCTTTTCTCTCATGAGGAAAGCCTGTTCCATCATAAGCTTCATGATGCTGCAAAATGATTTGTTTAACCGAATTATTAATGGACCGGCTCGATTCAACAATCTGCAATCCCAGCTCTGGATGTTTTTTATACATCTCAAGCTGCTCTGGATTCATGTCTGCTGGCCTCAAATTTAGAAACTCTTTTGGCAATAAGGTTTTTCCGATATCGTGAAACATGCAGGCCATGGCGGTTGTTTCAATCGTGGTCTTTGACTGCCACTCAAACTGTTTAATGATTGCAGTGGAATATAATGTCACCAGGAATGAATGGGCATAAGCGGTTGGATCAAAATTTTGATACGAACGAAGAACTGTAAATAGATCCGGCTGGCCTTCAATCAACTGGTAAATAGTCTCACAGACCTCGCGCCCCTGCTCTATCACCAAAGGCTTAACCCCTACGGTAAAAGCTTCTTCAATAAACTTTTCCGATACGTTTTTAAGAATATTCACTTTACTCAAGGCTGGAATATTTGCCTTTTCGATGAATTTCTTAGCGAGATAATTATTATACTGAATATATTTTCGGCGATCACTATTATGAAAATAAAGACTGTCGATCTTCTTCTCATTTTTATATTTATCAATGCGGTCTTTGGAAAAAGAATCCCCTGCATGCAAGATCTTCAGGTATTTATTATCATTGAGCTTGATAAAAATATCAAAAAGCACCGCCTGAGCAGAATAGAATTCATCAATCTTAATCCGTGAAAAATTCTCATCATTCATCTGAACTTCAGTTTCTTCTGATGTTCCTTCTTTTTTGGTCACTCCTGCGAGCAAGTCCCCTAGTGACTGATGTCCTTCCAGCAAATCCTTCAGGTATGGAATTTCAAAAGGCTTAACCGCAATTTCGGCCACCCCAAGTTTTTGAAATTTATCTTCAGTCACAACGCCGTTATCAACCAGGGACTGATCGTTCACAATCACAATGACCCGCTGGTTGGTGTAATTGCTTTTGATAAATTTCAAAACCTGAGTACAGGAGTGATTCTGAATATCGTAATTCATCAAAACGGCGAAAAATTTATCGTTGTAGAGCGCAAGCTGAGCATCACGCCCATTGACCACCGCCGTGACTTCGTACATTTGGGCCACAAGAAACTGCTTGGCCTGCGCCAACCAATTTTCATCTGAATCAACTAGAAGTAGTTTCAAGGCCACGTAACTTCCTTACTAAGGAGCTTTTTTATAAAAGCTCTATAGGAATTTATCGGAAAATACGGGGAAAGCTGAAATAAAAAATGGTTGAAAACTGTTAGAGTTTTCAACCACTTAAATCACGAAATATAGACTTAAATTATTTAATTTCTTTATGTACAGTATGACGTCTTAAAAACGGATTATACTTCTTAAGTTCAAGACGATCAGGTGTCGTTTTTTTGTTCTTAGTAGTTGTATAACGCGAAGGACTTTTGCCTTCTTTTCTTGCTTCTGTACATTCTAGAGTTACAATTACTCTAGCACCTTTTTTTGCCACGACACGCCTCCACGAAGGAAATTTTAACAGAAGCAGAAATTACACGTTTGTCATTGGCATGACAACCAAAAATTGCTAAACCTTTAAAAAAAGCTTGGATTACAATGAAAACAGACAAAATTAATACCGAAAACTGGACTTCTTCCCATTTCTACTCCGCTCCGCTCCGGGCCTTTGTCTCTTTAGGAGCAGCACCGATTGCCAATTCCGACGAAGTGGAAATTCAATATCTGGTCACTTTAACCGACAAAGATTATCAGGAACTATACCAAAGTACCCACGCCGAACTTAGCGTCGCACTTGAGCTGCTAAACGAGAAATACGGGCACTGGGAGCTCCAGGATGCCCTAAATAAGACTGATGGCGATGGTTGTTCTAGCTGCGCGGCCCACTAAGCGCCAGCGGTTGAAAGCCTTGACTTAAGTGCTCTAATTAGTTATAAATCACTCTCAATTTAAAACCTGTTACTGTATACAAAGCAGTAATACGAAACTAGAGGTCCATATGAAAGAAGGAATCCACCCAAAGTACGAAGCAATGACAATTAACTGTGTTTGCGGTGCCGTATACGAAACGAAAAGTACTGTTAAGCTGGAAAAGATCGATATCTGTGCAGCTTGCCACCCATTCTATACAGGAAAAACTAAAATTCTTGATACAGAAGGAAGAATTGAAAAATTCAAGAAAAAATTCGGTACAGACTATATCAATAAGACAGCTAAGAAATAATAAAAAAAGGCTCCGTAAGGAGCCTTTTTTTTTGCCTATCTACAATAATCTCACTCTTAACTTCTCGCCAATTATTTTTTCCACCGAAAAAGTCATTCGGTCACCGACGTTGGAATGCTTAAAATGCTTTTCTTCAACTTTTCCAAGATGCTTCTTTTGAATTTCAATCACGACGTTTTTATTTTCGCCATTTTCTGCAAAACAAACTTCATACTCAAAGCTAAATTTTGTCTCTTGAATATAACGAATGACAGTGGCACTCGTTTCGCTAGTGGGAATCTTAGACTTTCTTCGATAAACATGAGCGGTCATGGGAAGAATCTTGCGGTCTAAGCTCACCAACTGTGAAAGTCTTTCTACATCCTGAGCATGACTAGTTCTTAGAACCTGGTGACACCAATCATTAGGGCAGGCAGCATTGGAGGGACAAGGATAAAGCACGTCGTAATGATCGAGCATGACATCGCGAAGAACTTTGAGTTCGCTAAAAAGCTCGCTGGTTCCAGGCTCAATCCACAAGACATATTCTGGATCGATCGTCATGATGTGATCTTGGGCCTTCTCTCTGCCCATTTCATTAATAGAATGACCAAAAAATAAAATACTGTTGGATTTTTTTTCGTCGAATTTCCTGAACACTTCAAATTTATCTTTGGGAAAAAAACCATTCATGATTTTTTTTGCCTGATCCAGCATGATTTGGGAAGAATCCACCCCGATCATTTCCACATGCCCAGGAGTTTTCATTAGCTTTTTCCAGCCCAGTGAAAAGGTTCCAGGACCCGTTCCCATATCAATAAAGGGACGGTTTTTAAAATCTTCCAGAACGGCGGGTGGAAGTTTAGACAACAAGAAATGGAGTTTGGGAATATTGGTGGGCAGATAAAAACTGGCATAAGCAGAGACATGACGGTGTTCAAAAACATAATCGGTAATCTGCTCGCGTTTTTTGGTAAACTTGACTGACATTTCGTTAATCAATTTTACAGTCTCTGACTCCGTAATATTTGAAATTAATAAATAGGGTTTTAACTCTTGGAGCGAAAGAGAGAAGGGCCCGAAGGCCCACTCTGATTCGTTTAATTTTTTTGACATTAATTATCTTTTTCCAAGATCGATATATTCGCGAACCGTTGCCCCAACGTAAACCTGACGAGGACGAGAAATTTTAGTTTCTTTTGTCTCTCTCATTTCTTTCCATTGAGATAACCATCCTGGCATTCTTCCTAAGGCAAACATTACAGTGAACATGTTTGTTGGGATACCAAGAGCGCGGTAAATGATTCCGGAGTAGAAATCGACGTTAGGATATAGGTTACGTGACTTGAAGTACTCGTCGGCTAAAGCTTCTTGTTCAAGACCTTTGGCAATATCAAGGTATGGATCTTTAACACCTAGTTGAGCAAGGACAGTGTCGCAGGCCTTCTTGATGATTTTGGCGCGTGGGTCGAAGTTTTTATAAACACGGTGACCAAATCCCATTAGTTTAAATGTATCGTTTTTATCTTTTGCGCGCTCAAGAGCTTTCTTGTGATCGCCGCCAGCTTTAGAAATTTCTTCCAGCATCTCAAGAACTTCCTGGTTTGCTCCACCGTGTAGTGGTCCCCAAAGAGCGTCGATCCCCGCGGAGATTGAAGCAAAGACTGAAGCATTAGATGAACCAACAACTCTTACGGTTGAAGTCGAACAGTTTTGTTCGTGATCAGCGTGAAGGATGAGCAGAACGTCCAGCGCCTTGGCCACGTCTTTTGAAGCTTTCATTCCCATCATCGACATAAAGTCTTCAGTGTATGAAAGTGCTGGGTTTGAAGCCACTAGTGGCTGTCCGGTTGTCGTTCTTTGGATTGCCGCTGTAATGATTTTGAATTGTCCCATTAGAAGAGCATAGATTTCATCTTTTTGTTCTTTCGTTGGGTTTGGAGTATTGAGTTCCGGGTAGTGTGCCGAGAGAGCAACTGTGACCGCAGAAGCGATGGCCATCGGGTGAGCCGTCTTTGGAAAAAGTTTAATCATGCTTGTGATGTATTCTGGAAGTTGTGAGTATCCAGCAACTTTCTTTTCGAATGCAGAAAGTTCTGCCGCCGTTGGAAGTGTTCCCCAGTTAAGAAGAAAAGCGACTTCAATGAAAGAAGATTTTTCAGCAAGTTGCTCAATCGGATAACCTCTATAACGAAGAATTCCAAGTTCACCATCTAAAAATGTAACCGCTGAAGCACATGAACCAGTGTTTAAAAAACCGTGGTCAATTGTAATACAACCAGTGTCTGCACGAAGTTTAGAGATATCAATCGCCTTTTCGTTTTCAGAACCTTCAATAACCGGGTATTCAAGAACTTTTCCGTCGATTTCGATTTTTGCCTTAAGAGACATATGATCCTCCAATGAATGGTCAGTAGTATTATGGTGGTAAATTAACTTAAAATTACAGCGGGACAAATTCACTGTCCACGAGAAAATTTCAAAATAACTTTGACCACTCTTTCGGATCAGCGTGCCATTCCATTAAGAGTTTTTTGCCATCGGGATCAATAAATTCTAATTCGAGTGCCGCTTCCACCAAATGCTCAAAATCTGTCAATGAGTGCAAGCTGAGAGAAAGCTCCGCTAAGTGCTTCTTGGCGGCGGCCATCTGGTAGTCAACAATACACAAACAGTGGGAAGCTTTTAGGCCGGAAGCCAAAATTCCACCCATGGCGTCTACTAAACTAGAGCCTTGATTAACCAAGTCTTCTACTAAGATGACAGACTGATTCGGACGGTAATCGCCTTCCACTTGATTTTTTTTTCCATGCTCTTTGGCCTTTGGTCTGACATAAATCATCGGAGTCTTCAGTCGATCAGCGATAAAAGCCGCGTGAGGAATCCCTGCAGTTGCAATCCCTCCGATCAGATCAAACTGGAAGGAATGATTTTTCAGCAGCTCCAGAAAAGCCTCTATCACTTGATCCCGGAAGAGCACCTGGCCCAGAATAAGACGATTATCGCAATAGATGGGGCCCTTTAAGCCCGAAGCATAGCTAAAGGGTTTTTGTGGGGAGAACTTTACGCAGCCCATTTCGATCAGCCCGCGAGCAATGTCCATTTTCATTGGTTGTTTCCTTGATTTTGATCTTCTTAGGGTAACCGCTCAAGGCCTGATTTTTCTAGTAAAATTGCTAAAAAAGGGGTGAAAGTCGGTATTTAGTATAAAATTAAAAAGCCGATACATTCCAACAAGAACCTCTTTTATTAATGAGTTGCGATTGAAGATTTTGTTTATAACCAATACGCCGGAGACTAGTGATCCAATCAAGAGATTGATCGGTAATAACTTTCCCAAAATCCAAATGGTCGAGGTCACTGCGGATTCCAATTTGATGGAGATGTTAACGACCGATGGGCCTTTTTCACTGATCGTAATAGATATCGACAATAAAAATATTGAATTAAGCGAGTTGTACCCGCTGATCAGTGAGACCCTTGGAACAAGACCTTTTATTTTTATTGGAAGCCCTATTTCCTCAAAATCGTATATTACCAACGATATTTTGCAACATCCCCTTACTAATTTTGTGGTTGAAACTCCACTAGTTCCTGATCAAGTAAAAAAAGCGATGCTCGCCTCGATCGAATGGATTAAGAAAGAAGAGTTTGAAGAATCAATTTTAGAGTTTTCCAGAGATGATCTTCATAAAATGCGGCTTCGCAATTTTTATCTTTTTGAACAAATGCCTTATGATGTTTACCTCGAACTGACTCCAACCAAATTTGGTAAAGTCATTTCCAAAAATAAAAATTATTCTCATCAGCTCATCCAGAATTATTCCAGGAAAAATATAAAATATTTGTATTTAAGAAAAGACGAACATTTAAAATTTTTAGATACTTCCATTAAAAATCTTTTGAAGATTTATGAAGCAAAATTAACTGATCGAAAAAAGTACATGGTCCTTCACCTGAAGACTATTTTCTTTATTCATCAGTTTATCAAAACCCTGAGCGTTTCAGATGATATTGTAAAACTCACTCACCTCTTCATTGATTCTGCCCATGAAGTGGTCAAGTCTCAGGAAAACATGAGTGAGCTGATGGATAGTTTGACCGGAAATCCCAATATGACCTTTGCTGAACACAGCCTGGGAACGGCCTACGTTTGCGAAAGCATACTCTACTGCATGGGATGGAGTGCGGATATGTCGAGAGACAAACTACTGCTCGCTTCTATTCTTCAGGACATCGGTCTAAACAACGACGAAATGCTTAAGATCCGTTCATTGAATGATCCCAATTACAAAATGTTCAGTGAAGAGGATCAGTTCGAATTTAAAAATCACCCCTTAAAGGCGGCTCATTTATCCACATTTTTCAGTGGTTTTTCGGATGTTGATTTTATTTTAAGTGAACAGCACGAACACCCTACCGGTGATGGTTTCCCCAAAGGGTTGAACTCATCCGGGCTAACTACCATTTCATGCATCTTTATTTTGGCCAGCAATTTTGTGGCGAGAATTGCCACTTCCAACAAAGGACCTGGGGCCTATAAGGAAATTCTGGGAAGCATGAAGCGCATTTACCACACCGGAAACTTTAAAGACCCACTTAAAGCTCTTGAAAAATCTTTTAAAAAATAAGATTTATAAACTCAAAGTTCCAAGCGTTTCAATAATCTTTTTATAGGTATTCTTTTTAAATTTTTCGTTGAGAATCGGAATGATTTTTTTTACGTCAATTTGAAAACGGGGATCACTGTCTTTTCCTTTCATATATTCTTCCACAAAGGCTTCGGAAACCAGAACGATTTTAGAGAGCGGTGAAATATCATCCTTAAATTCGAGGGCAAAGCCTATTCCATTAGTCATGCCATGATGTTGCTTAATCAGCAGATCAGCTCCCATCGGGGCCCGGCGATAGGTGATTATCAACTCGGCGGCAAGGCGAGCATGATTGAGAACGACTTCTTTTTCCTTTTCATTTAATTCATCGCTAAAGAGCAGGTCCTCTTCATATTTCAAAGTAGGATGCTTTAAATAGATTGGGGCCAGCATGATATCGTGGAAAAACAAAACGAAGTTGATTTTTTCCAAATGGCCTTCACCTCCCCAAGAAACATTTTTTACAATATGACTGGCGATAAAAGCAGAAAGCATCGAATGAGTGTAAATAAAACCATTTTTGTTACTGTCTAAAATATTTAAAAGTCCCTTAAGTCCGGGAGCATCTTTAACCATTTCCTGCATAACTTTGGTGCATGCATTGGCGATATTCATAATTTCGACCGTCGCCGCAGGGGTTTGAGCAAAATCTTTGGCCACAAAATCAAATGCTTCTTCCAGCGCAGACGATTTTTCCACCATTCCTAATTTCTCAGTACTTTTAATAAAATCACAAAGAATAATTGAGATTTTGTTAATAATCATTAAACGATCGAGACGATTAACAAAAAGTTCTTCAATCCCTTCTGCTTCAAATTTTTTAACAAGCTCTGTAATAGCAGTTCCCTCTTTGGCAATCATCACAAAAGTTGGTTCTTCATTACTCTTTTTCACCTGCAAATAAAGAGTGCAGGGAGATTCTCTCAAGCGAATCAGAAAATTGGTACTGACTGAAAAATAATCTGGCACAAGTAAAGAGGCCATGCTTTTAGCCGTTACGCCCAGCACCTCGGCACTGGCCCGAAGCAGATTTTTTAAATGATAAGAACTTTGAACCACTATCAGATTGGGAATTTCCTTGGAAGGAGTTCCGATAACCAGCAGCGGAGTTTTCACACTACTTGCTGTCAGGAAATCATTTAAGCTCTGGGCCGAATCATGGCCGTTAATCATACTCATGGTGATGATCAGATCATAATTATCGCCCTGCTGAATTAATTCCTGTGCCTTTTGGGTGGAAACAACCAAGGTGACTTTGGTGGCCAGATAAACTTCCAAATTTATCACATACAGCTGGTTTAAAATTTCATTATCTGAAACAACTAGAGTTTTGGTCATCTTGATCCTCAATTTGATACTAAAGAAATTTTAACATTTTTTTTAAAAATGTTTTCAATTATTCTGAATCTAGTACAAATCCGCTTGATAGAGCGTGTCTTCACCTACTAAAATAGTAGACAATTATGAAATTTAAAAATGCGCTCATTCCCGGTTTATTTGTTAAACGCTACAAACGCTTTTTTGCGGATATCACCGTAGGAAAGGAAATTGTGGTGGCCCATACAGCGAACACCGGAACCATGAAAAACTGTTTAGGCGAAAACTGGCCGGCGCTGTTGAGTTTTCATGATTCTCCGACTAGAAAACTTAAATATAGTTTTGAGATGATTTTTAATGGCCAAAGCTGGATTGGGATCAATACCAGCTTAACCAATGCCCTGGCGATCGAGGCCATCCAAAACGGAACCATTACTGAACTGCAGGGTTATCAAAATTTAAAACCTGAAGCAAAAATCGGCCAGAGCCGGATTGATATTCTTCTCTCCTCTACTGACTCCAGCGGCGTAGAGGAGCAATGTTATGTGGAAGTCAAAAATGTCACGCTGAACGATGAAGAAGGAAATTGTCTTTTCCCCGATGCCGTAACGGAAAGAGGCCAAAAGCACTTGCGGGAGCTGATGGAGTTGAAATCAAAAGGCATTCGCACCGTCATGCTCTTTATCGTTCAACGCGAAGACGTCAAAGCTTTTAAAATTGAAAATGCCATTGATCCCATCTACTGCCAGCTATTAAAAGATGTCACAAAAAATGGAGTGGAAGTTTTGGTCTATCAATGCAAACTCTCGCCGGAAGAAATTTTCGTTCATCAAAAACTAGAGATCATATGATTCATGTAAAAAATCTTTCTAAAACTTTTACCGTTAATGAGAAAGAGCCAGGCTTAAAGGGGTCATTCAAATCCCTTTTTAAAAGAAAAGTCATTACCAAATATGCTCTTAATAATATTAATTTTGATATTCACGAAGGTGAAATTGTCGGTCTGATTGGGGCCAATGGTGCCGGTAAAACAACACTCAGTAAAATTTTGTCCGGGATTATTCATCCCAGCAGCGGAGAGATAAGTGTCTTGGGCACAGATCCCTGGAAGCGCGAAATTAATTTTAGAAAAAAAATGTCACTGATCATGGGCCAAAAAGCTTCGCTTTGGTGGGATCTTCCGGCGTTGGACTGCTACCTACTGTTGAAAGAAATCTATCAAATTAACGATGAAGACTACCACACTCGTTTAAATTTTTTAGCCGAGACTTTGGGTATCAAAGATCAGCTCAAAGTTCAAATCAGGCGTCTGAGTTTAGGCGAGAGAATGAAAGTTGAACTTATCGCCGCCCTTCTTCACAATCCTCAAGTTGTCTTTTTAGATGAACCAACCATTGGTCTGGATTTAACAGCTCAAAAAGCAGTTCGCAAATTTTTGCTGGACTATCGCCGCCAGTTTAATCCCTGCATGATTCTCACTTCTCATTATATGGAAGACATCGAAGAGCTCTGCGAGCGAATTATCATCCTGAAAGAAGGCTCCATCGTCTACGACGGACCTCTGAAAGACATCATTGCTAAATATGCCAACGAAAAACAAATTATCCTGACGCTGATGAATGGGGATATTATCAAAGAACGTGCCCCGCGCGATGGAATTGGTGAGAGAATTAGTGCCCTCTTAAAAAGCCATGACGTACTGGATTTAAGTGTGACCGAAATTGAAATTTCTGAAATTATTGAAAAGATCTTGCGCCAGGGAGTTATGGCGTGAGGCTGACCAAGGCCATTTTTCAAATGGAGATGCGAAATATTTTAGCGTATCGCTTTTCTTTTTGGATCAATTTTTTTGGTACAACCATCGGTCAATTGGGCCTGTCTTATTTTTTATGGTCCTCGGTCTATAGCGCCAGCAATTCTCAGCGCATCGGGGGCATGACTTTTCAAATGATGATCCTCTATTCCTTCCTGGCGCCCATGACACTCAAATGCATTCATGGCATGCAAAACTTGAATATTAATCAGGATATCTTTGATGGAGGCTTGAATAAATACATTATTTATCCTCTTTCTTATTTCCAATTTAAATGGGTGCAACACCTCACTCATACCTTTAGCCATGCCTTTCAACTTTTTATGGGATTGGCCTTTTTTGCCATCATGATTGGCATGCCCTCTGAGTATCAATTCGGGGCCATTAATATTATTTGTTTTTTGATCAATCTGGCGATTGCCTCCAGCCTTTTTGCCGTGATGGAATCCATTATGGAAATGATGGCTTTCTGGGCAGATAATGTCTGGTCGCTATCCGTCCTGCTGCGATTTGTGATCAATCTATTAAGTGGAGCGTGGTTGTCGTTAACCCTCTTTCCGGATTGGGCCCAACAAGCATTTTATTATCTTCCTTTTAAAGGAATGGTTTATCCCCCAGTCAAAATACTGATGGGAGATATGAGTCTGCTTGAATGGGCCCAATCTCAACTAATGATGATGGTCTGGTTTGTCCTGATATCATTTCTGGCGCGCAAAATGTGGCAGGCAGGAAATCTTCGCTACACCGGCGTGGGGATTTAATGAGCAGATACTTAAAGCTTTATCTTCATTTTTTAAGGTTTTCATTCAGCCGGGCATTGCAGTTCCGACTCGACTTTTCCTTCCGAATTATAATGGATATGATTTTTTATCTAGTCAATATTGCCTTTTTTAAAATCATCTATCTTCATACTCCAATGCTGGCAGGATTTAGCGAAGAGCAAATGATGATATTTGTGGCCAGTTATCTTTTTCTCGATTCACTGATCATGACCTTTTTGGCCAACAACATCTGGCTGCTCCCAACTTATATTAATAAAGGTGACCTCGATTATTATCTGGTGAGACCAGTCTCCTCACTTTTTTTTCTTTCCCTTCGGGACATCGCTGCCAACTCAGTCATCAATATGATCGCGGCTTTTTCAATTCTAATCTGGAGTTTAAACAGTTATAGCGGAAGCATTAATTTGACCCAATATTTTCTTTATGGATTATTTCTCTTGAATGGTCTGGGCCTCTATTATCTAGTGAGAATGATGTTTGTCATTCCCGTTTTCTGGATGCATACCTCTAGAGGTTTAGATGAATTATTCTGGGGTATAGAGCAGTGTATGCAAAGACCTGTGGATATGTTCAAAGGATCATTTAAGCGAATTCTCTCTACCGTCATTCCACTGGGAGTGATTGTTTCCAATCCTGTTAAAATGCTTTTTTCAAATGAACCTGGTCCATTGATGATACAGATGGGTTTGGTGACAGTCGTTTTTGGATTTGTTTTTAACTTTTTCTGGAAATGGGCGCTCGAGAATTACTCGTCCGCCTCTTCATAATAGTAATTAAACGGCCGATTTCCACAAATCGGCCGTTCAATTAAATAAGAATTAAGCTGCTTTTTTGTCTTTGTGCTGATCACTCGCTACCGTCGTGCTTAGCGAATTTCGATCTTTCGACCCTTCCATTAAGCGAAGATGGTTTTGCGCCTTCTTCTCTTTCGTGGTCAGCTTTTTCTTGCTGTGCTTATTCTTTTCGTTCTTATCTCCCATGAGACTACCTCCCTCGGACAACTGTCACTTTCTTATTGATATTTAACCTATCGGCTCTTTCATCATAATACTTTAGTCTTTTTATCGGTTAATCTGGGATTGCCGATGAGCTAAACCTCTGAAAAAATAGCAGTGATGAAAAAAGTATTTTCCCCCCAATCGACCAATATATTTGGCTTAGGCCTGCGGAGTCCGCACTACAGCTACTTAGAGCAAAAACCGGCAACCTCAGTGGGCTGGTTTGAAGTGATTAGTGAAAATTATTTTCGAACCCAGGGACGCCCCCGAAAAATACTCGAGACAATCAGAGCAGACTACCCGATCTCTTGCCATGGGGTTTCCCTTTCCATTGCTGCTTACGAAGAATTCGATTGGAACTATCTACTCGATCTCAAAAATTTTTATCATGAAATAGAACCTTTTCAAATTTCGGATCATCTTTGTTTCACCGGGCTTGCTAATAACAATCTTCACAATCTCCTCCCTTTTGCCTACAACCGGGAAAATCTCGAGCATCTCAAAGAGAGAATCGATACCGTTCAAAATTTTCTGGGCACGACTTTAGCTTTTGAAAATCTTTCTGCCTATTTTGATTATCATCACTCCACAATGACAGAGTGGGATTTCATCAGCGAGCTAACTAAAACTACTCAATGCGATTTACTTTTAGATTTAAATAATGTTTTTGTGAATTCGTTTAATCATCAGTTTAATCCTCATGATTTTCTGAATGCAATTCCTCTCTCCAGAGTCAAAGAAATTCATCTGGCCGGATTTTCAGAGCGCGATGGCTTTTATTTTGACACTCATTCTCGTCCGCTCTATCCCGAGCTCATCGAATTATATAAATGGGTGCTGGCCAGAAAAAAAGATATTCCCGTTCTCTTTGAATGGGATGAAGACATCCCGAGTTTTGAGGTTCTGGAGAATCAAATTAAAGAGCTAAGATCTCTCTGGGAGAATCAACCGGCATGAAGCAAAAAGATTTTAATCAAAAATTGGTCAAGGCCCTTAGCTCCCGGGAATCTTTTGGAACTGATCTCCTAGACCAGATAAAGGATGGACCGAAATTGGGTGCTAAACGCGCGCTGGAGGTCTATCAGGAAGATTACCAGGCAAGGTTAAGCGAAGCGCTAAAAAATACCTACCGGGCAATTGCAGCGCTAATCGGTGATGATGATTTTTATCTTCTGGCAAGGGACTATATTCAGTCCCACCCTTCAACTTCGTCTGATTTAGATGATTACGGCCACCGCTTAAATCTTTTCCTGGCCTCCCATCCGCTGAGCGATGATTATCCTTTTCTGATGGAACTCGCTCATTTTGAATGGAGCTTTCGTGACATTTTCCATAGCGAACAAAAGATTGGCTTAAATGCTCTGGATTTAATGAAGACTCTTCAGGACGCGGACGAGCTTATTCAACTCACTTCTTCCGCCAGAGTACTCGAGTATCAATACCAGATTTCGTCACTCTACGCGCTCAAAGATTCCGAGCTTGAAGACGGGCCTTTTGATTTTGAAATTCCCCAAAATATATTGCTTTATAAGATCGACTCAGTGGTGAAGACCCATATTCTCTCCAAAGCTCAATGCGAGATCTTAAAAAAAATGCTTTTGCCCACGACCCTGAAGGCGTGTCTCTACAATGCACCGACCACGCTGACTCCCGAAGAAACTCAAAATCTGTTTCAGATTTTAGGAACCGAGCGCTTGATCATCAAGCGCTGTTAGGCGCTTTTTTTCCATTTAACTCTTTCGATTTCTTCCAGACTGTTAGAAAAATAAATTTTAGTCTTTTCAACTAATGGAGCAAACACCTTTTTAAGCTGCACTTCATGTCCAGAGGGGATCAAATCCTCATAGCGGGCAAAAATACAAAATTCTTCATCCGTACTTCGATTGGCATTATTCATGTTCCCATAAAAATTGAGAATTCTGGATTCCAGTTTAAAAAGCATATAATCAGCGGCCAGGATGGGAGTTTCTTCATCTAGCTTTTTAAAAGCAGCTTCCACATTCATTGATCCGACTTGTTTGTAATGATTGACCGGTATTTTTAATTCCAGCATGCTGGAATTTTTTATTTTATTAATAAAATTCTTGTCTTTTATTTTGAAAATAAAACCAACTTCGGACAATTGGTGAATTTGCACTTTGTCCCCGTATTCTTTAACATCATTATCCATTTTAAAGACGACTGGAATATTGGCATTCAAACGAAAGGATCGAAGCGTGTAATGTTCCAGCAGGATTTTGCGCATGACAAACTGGGAGTACATTGCATTGTCCAGCCACTTCATTGAAGTGAGTGTGTAATAAGGCCCCTGCTCACCATCAAAAGAAAAAAGAATTTCGTCTTTTCTTTCAAACCAAGTCAGGCGCAAGCGGCTATCAAGATAAGATTCATACAGCGAATAGAGGTCACTTTTCATGACTTTAATTTTATTACATAGCCAAACTGGTTTTGACTTGAGTTCCTGCAGTGCCTGATTCAGGCGAATAAGGTGAAAATTATTATTAAAGTTTTTGTAATGTTTTCTTTGCGCTAAACAAGTTTGATCCCAATTGGCCCAATGAAAAGTTAGCTCTTTAGTCAGCTTTAAATGCTCAGTTAAGTCACATGATCCAAGATAATCTTTAAGTGAAAGAGAGCGAACTGGTCCAATCATAAATATTCCTCCGCATACCAAAAGTGAATCTATCGCCATCTTAGCAACCCCGGGCAAGACCATGTGAAATTTCTCGTTTTTTTATAAATCCTCTTGAAATCATTATTTTTTTTCCAAAAACTGCTTTTGTCTCTTCCTTAAAAAAATGTGTCTTTTTTGAGGCAGTTTAAAAGCTCAAAAAGATAAACTCTGGTATAATCGTAGGAATGAAGAATCCTTTCGATGTTCTTGAACAAAATTCATTGAACTTTAAATTAACCCCTATTTCTTTTAGGGAAATCTTTTTTATCGCTGAAGCACCCTGTGATGTTTACGGACAGGTTGATGGGCTCTTTAAGATAGTCCTTTATAAAAAGGCGGAAATTTCCACCTCCCTTTTAAAAGAGCTGCTGCAAAAAAAACTCGCTAATTTATTCGTGATGGAAGGGGATCGGCCCTCGCTGCGTTTTGCCCAGCAAGAAAACTTGCGCAACGTCACCCGCTCGCTCTCGATTGGAGACCCACTGGAAAAAGCGCGACTGCAAACCAACCTACTCACTTTAAATCTAGGCTACCTGTATGAAGATCCGACTGATGACAATCTTTTAAATCTCCAGGTTCAGAGCGCGAAAAATCTGGCCACTTTCCTTTTTAATAAACCCCAGATTCATGAAGCTCTTTATAAAGAATTTATGAAACAGGGACATCACTATATCTTTGCTCAACCATTTCTCTCAACTTTGTTTTTGTTAGGAGTGATGAAAAATTCAAGACTGTATATCGACAAAGATATCGAACTCTTTTTTCTGACCAGCTACTTAAAAGACATCGGGATGTCGGCCATTCCGGTGGAAAAATATAATCAGGAAAACCTAGATGATGAAGATCGCAAACTCCTCGCCAGCCATCCCCAGCTTTCGGTAAATATCCTGAGGGGCAGAGTCCCGCTGCCGCCTAATCATTTAAAAATTATTGAAAATCACCATATCTACAGCACACTCACCAATCAATTGAATCTCGCCGAAAAGGATGATCCCAATACTGTTTTTGGCTTTGAAACAATGATGATTTCGGTGATGGATACCGTGGCGGCGATGATTACCGACAGGCCTTTTCGAAAATCAGAATCCCTCTATAAAAGTCTCGATCTGATTCGGCTCTTGATTGGGGAACAGTACCCGCAAGAGTTTAAATTGATCGTTTTTTATTTCAAAAATTTCTTCAAAACGATTTAAATTATTAGCGAAATTTTTCTCATCGGACCACTGCAATATCGGAGTAATTCCCTCCTGCATAAATTTCTTTTCAAAGCGTAATCAGACATGAAACACTTTGTAATGAATTTTAGGCCAATTAATTCTAGGGAGGGAAATAATGGCGAATCCAGAAATAAGTCCACTGACAGGGATCATTGCAGAAGATTTAGTGTACGTTGATTTTGGAGAACATGAGGGAAAATCTGTTCTTGAAGTTGCGGATACACTACCAGATTTTTACGAGTTTCTGGTTGAAAGCAAAGAAGGCGGCAAATGCACCATCCGTCGTTCTAAAGATAAATCCTTTCGCCTTTATGTTACCCAAAACGCCCATTAAGTTCTTTTTATTTGGGGAAGGGTCACTTTCCCCCAAAATTTCACCAATCTTAACCAAATCCTGACAAATCAACCTTTAATTTCTGAGTAAATATGTCGATTATTAGCCATGATTAAACTGAATTCAAAAACCCAAGATGCAGTCCTCTTTTACGCCTTGAGATTCATTGCTTTACTGGTCATTGGGCTGCTGCTTTTTATCATGTACATCTTGCTCGACGCGGCCTGGCCCGCCATTACTTCCAATGGTCTCGCCTTTATTTTTAAGTCAGAATGGAATCCAGTTGAAGATCAATTTGGAGCGCTTCCTTTTATTTTTGGAACGCTGGTCACTTCGTTTATTGCGGTTATGCTGGCTACCCCGGTAAGCATTTTAGTGGCACTGTTTATTTCAGAATACCTTCCCAAAAGTATCTCCCATTTTGTCTCTTTAATGGTGGAAATGGTGGCGGCCATTCCCAGTATCGTTTTTGGCCTATGGGGTATTTTTTATTTGGCACCCTTTGTAAAAGGATCGCTCGCTCCTTTTTTAAAAAGTTATTTTGGTTACCTGCCAATATTCTCAGGGCCTAGTTTTGGAATTGGTATTATTACCGCCTCGCTGGTTCTTGCGGTAATGATTGTGCCGACGATCTCTTCTATCTGTCGTTCAATTTTTGAATTGATTCCTCAACATCAAAAAGAAGCCTCTTATGCGCTTGGTTCTACCAAGTTTGAAATGATCAAAATGGCAGTCATCTCTCCCTCGCTCTCCGGGATCAGCAGTGCGGTGGTGCTGGGACTGGGGCGGGCACTAGGCGAAACCATGGCCGTGACCATGCTGATTGGGAACTCACCTGTTATTTCCAAATCCATTTTTTCACCGGCGGCCACCATGGCCTCAGTCATGGCGAATGAATACACCGATGCCAATACACCCTTGCACGTTTCTTCTCTTTGTTACCTGGCACTTTTGTTATTTTTTATAACCTTTCTTTCCAATCTTTTTGCCAAGAGTATTGTAAAGAATTTTTCGAAAATATAGGTTCACTTTGAATTATAGAATTATACGAAAAATTAAAAATGCCCTTTTCAAGTTTGTGATTGTCCTTAGCGCATTCATGGTACTGATTCCTCTTTTTCTCATTATTCAGTTCGTTTTTGTTCAAGGTATGGGTTCACTTAATCTAAGTTTTTTTACTGAAATACCAAAACCAGTCGGTGAAATTGGCGGAGGGATGAAGCATGCAATTCTGGGAACCATTTATACTGTTTTGTTAGGTGCTCTGATGGCTGTTCCGATTGGGATTACCTGCGGAGTGTACTTAAGTGAATTTAGAAAAAGTAAATTGTCCAAAACTCTTAGATTAACCGTTGATTTAATGAGTGGTATTCCCTCTATCGTCATTGGTATTTTTGCCTACCTGATGGTGGTTGTTCCCCTAAAAAGTTTTTCTGCTCTTGCCGGTGGGGTCGCTCTGGCCATCATCATGCTTCCCATTATCATTAAAACTTCGGAAGAAATTTTAAAACTGGTTCCCGACCATATTCGTGAAGCGGGACTGGCCTTAGGACTTCCTCGCTGGAAAATCATTTTTTTTATTATTTTAAAAGGAAGTGTTTCCAATTTACTCACGGGTATTATTCTGGCGATCTCCAGAGCTGCCGGTGAAACCGCTCCCCTGCTCTTCACCGCCTTTGGTAACATGTACATGAATTTCAACATGAAAGAGCCCATGGCGACCTTGCCAGTTCAGATTTATACCTACGCGATTTCTCCTTTTAAGGACTGGCAACGACAGGCATGGGCCGGAGCATTTATATTGATGGTCTTGATTTTGGCGATGAACATCTTTGCCCGATACGTGCTAACAAAAATTAAAGATAAAAAAGGATTTTAATAATGTCTAAATCTGAACATTCTGAAAAAATAATTCTAGAGGCCAAAAATGTCGAAGCATGGTTTGGCGATTTCCAGGCAGTCAAGGGAATCAATGTCCAATACAGCGAGCGAACGATTAATGCCATCATCGGACCTTCGGGCTGTGGTAAATCGACCTACCTTCGATGCCTGAACCGCATCCACGAAGAAATTGAAGGAACCAAGGTTCACGGCGAAGTTCTGCTGGAAGGTAAAAACATCTACGATAAAAAAATTGATGTGGTGGAAGTCAGAAAAAGGATCGGGATGGTTTTCCAAAAACCGAACCCATTTCCTTCGATGAGTATTCTCGACAATGTGGTCATCGGGCTTCGTCTCCAGGGAATCACCAAACGCTCTACTCTGATGGAAGTGGCCGAATCCTGCTTGAGAAAAGCGGCCTTGTGGGAAGAAGTAAAAGATAAATTAAACTCACTTGGAACTTCTCTCTCTGGAGGACAGCAACAGCGACTCTGCATCGCGCGCGCCCTGGCCATTAACCCTCCTGTGCTATTAATGGATGAGCCCACCTCAGCTCTGGACCCCATTGCCACCGCTAAGATTGAAGAATTAATGAATGAGATCAAGCTCGACTATACTGTCATTATCGTCACCCACAACATGCAGCAGGCGGCCCGAATTTCGGATTATACTTCGTTTTTCGTTTACGGTAAGATGATTGAGCATGGTTTGAGTTCAGATATTTTTACTAACCCCAAAGAAAAACAAACTGAAGATTATATTTCAGGAAGATTCGGCTAAAATTTAAAGGATAAAAAATGGATATTTCACCTAAAGATTTAAGAGATAATATTTTAAAGATGGCGAGCTTGGTTGAGGCGTCACTTTCCGGAAGTTTAAATCTTGATAAAAGTATGGAAGAAATTTTTGAACTTGAAAGAAAGATCAACGAATTTCACATGCTGATCGATGATGCCTGCTTTAAGTATATCGCGCTCAAAAGTCCTGCCGCCAAAGACCTGAGAACGGCCATTGCAGTTATCAAAATTAATGCCGACCTTGAACGCATGGGGGATCTCTCTCTCAAAATCAAACGCCAGTATCAGTCCATCGGAAGAGAAATCCTGCAGATTAAAAACATGGCGCTTGAAGTAAACATCATGGTGAAAAATGCCCTTGATTCATTTGTCAGAAGCAATATCAAACTTGCCACGGATGTTATTGAATACGATCAGGAGATTAATCTTCTTAACAGCAATATCGTTCGGCATCATGTTAATTTAATTAAAAATAACGAGATGGGATTTGATGAAGGTTATACTATTGTTAAGATTTCAAAAAACCTTGAAAGAATCGGAGATCATGCTAAGAATATCGCGGAAGATGTCATCTTCCTGGAATCGGGCTCTGATATACGCCATAACCCAGAATACAAAGTGGCCAAAAAAGACTAGCAACACAGGATTGAGCTATGGAAAGTGAAAAAATCGTCATCATTGAAGATGAACAAGAAATAAGTGAATTAATTCAGTCGCAAATTGCCGGCTTCGGCTTCACCAATGTGACTTTTTATGATGGAAAAAAAGCACTCGATTATATCCAAGGCCCTGAGGCTAAAAATATTCAGCTCTTCATTCTCGATCGGATGCTTCCTTCGGTTAATGGTCTGGAAATTTGTAAATTCATCAGACTCTACAATGCAACTAAAGACACTCCGATTCTGATGCTTACGGCCCTTAGCACTCCGGAGCAAATTGTCGAAGGGCTAGATGCTGGTGCCGATGATTACATGACTAAACCTTTTGATCATGCCATTTTACAGGCGAGGGTTAGATCCCTCTTGCGAAGAAGACAGACCAGTAACCGGACTCTCGAAAATTCAAATATTCTCCGACACAAAGACCTGATTGTAGATATGGATCAGTGTAAAGTGATGATGGATAATCAACTGCTTGAACTTACCCTTTCCGAATATAAAATTCTTTGCTGCTTTCTACTCTCTCCGGGAAAAGTTTTAACTCGCAATCAGCTGGTAGAATATATTCAGGATGGTCCAGTCCATGTCACCGACCGAACGATCGACACTCATATTTTCGGACTTCGAAAAAAGCTGGGGGACTACGCTGCGATCATCGAAACTATTCGCGGAATCGGCTACAGAGTCATAGGCAATGATTGATATTCGCTATAAAAGAATTCTTTTCTTTCAGGCGCTATTTCTAGTTCTGCTTTCCACTATTTCATTTATTTTTTTAAAAAATAATGCTGACGGTTTTAAGTATTTTTTATTGTGGACCTCGGCCATTGCTTTAAATATTTTATACATCAAGACTTTTGCTCTTCCCACTCAGAGCTTATTAAATAAAATTCAAACATCTGAGGTTAAAGAAGATTTATCCTGGGCGGAGATTGAAGAGACAATCACCAGAAAAGATGTTGCTTTCAATAAGCAAAAAAAAGAATTTGAGCTGGAAAATTCGAAATATCGACGCCTACTTGATTCACTCCAGGATCCGGTGTGTATTTTGACCAGAGACTTAATTGTGATTTACGCCAATGAGGCCTTCAGCGCGCTCTTCAATCTTTCAGAAAAGATACTTCCAGTCCCCCTGATTGAAATATCGAGAAATTTAGATTTCCAGGAATTTTTAGAAAATGCAGTGGAAGTCGATCTCACTTCGCGAAAAAGTTATTTTTCCTTCAACCAACTCCAGGACCCTCACAAAAATTATTTTGACCTAAAAGTATTTCCGGTGGATGAACTCAATAATTATCTATGCCTGCTCCATGATGTAACTGAAAGAAAAATGGCCGATCAAGTTAGAGAAGACTTTGTTTCCAATTTCTCGCATGAAGTCCGAACTCCTTTGACCATTTTAAATGGCCAGATGCAAACCTTAAAAGCGCAGTTAATAAATGAAAATGATTATGAAAATCGTTTTGGACACTATTTTTTAAAAATAGAAAACAATTCCAGACGACTCATTAACCTCTTTAATGATCTTCTGCGCCTGACCTCGGTAGAAACTAAAAAAGAAATTAGCAAAGAAGAAATCGACATAGAAGAAATGCTGACTTTCATTACGATGGATTTGATGATTAATTATCCTGATAAAAAAATTCAGTTTGATATTGAGCTTTCTCAGAAAGTATTTTATGTGGACTACAACTTATTTGAACAGGTTCTGCTCAACCTGATTGATAATGCTATTAAGTATATTGAGCACAACGGAGTCATCACCATCCGCAGCTTCCGTGAGCATAATTGGGATCACCTCCTGATTACCGATAACGGAATCGGGATTCCGGAGGACCAACTGGTTCGGGTTTTCGAGCGTTTTTTCAGAGTGGACTCCAGTCGATCGTCCCAAATAACGGGAACAGGGCTAGGCCTCTCGATCGTTAAACATATTGTCCAAAAGCACGAAGGACGCATCAAGGTCCAAAGTCGACCAAATGAAGAAACGACCTTCAGTCTCTCTTTTCCTTCTGCTTGACTGTAAATTTTACACGATCCCCTCCCCGATCATATTTACACACATTTCAAATCCATATCGACTTCCCTCTCAATTGGGGATAGAAAATCGTTTTAGTTTTAAACCCTTTTTTGCGAGTGGATGTTATGAGAATTGCTTTAAGCTCTATTTTATTGTTTTCTCTATTTACCAGCAGTATTAGTTTCGCCGGTGAAATCAGCACCATGGGACTTCAACGAATACCAGGAAAAGTGGATTGTAATGATGAAATAAAAATCTGTAGTTATGTTTCCCAAAACACGACAGCGCGAGAGTTAATCGCCAAGCTAAACGCCAATCTTTTTCCGGGCAGTATTCTTTCTCCCAGCGAAGGATTTATTACGGCCGATGGTCTTAAAAAAATAAATTTTTATCTCAACAACGAAGAGATGAAAGCTAAATTCATTGCGGCCATCCCCCTGATGGATACGCTGGAAGACTTTGATCCATCGGATTTAGTAATGCTGACCACCGACATCTATTCTTTAACTGAAGGTGGATTAACCAATATTCAAGTCTCTTTGGTTACCGCCAATGAACCCGCTTCCGAGATCGCGGATTGGGTTATTTCTTCTGCCTTTGGCGGGCCAACGGGCATCGCCTTAAAAATTGGAACAAATCTTTTAAGCTCACTATTAGGATCGACCAAAATCAAGGAAGAAAGTTCAAAAGTCACAACGATTAACCAACTTATTCCAAACCAATCCGGCATCAATTTTTCAAATACCTCTAAAATTTACATTTCTCCTCCGGGCAGTGGTGTCGTCAAAGAAGAACAAGCAGGCCTAACAGTTGGAGGAACCGTTTCGATATCGGCCAGAGATAGTGAATTAGTGCTTATTAAGGATTATAATTTAACTTACGGGGTTGTCGAAAGTGCAGACGTTGGTGAAAGAGTTAATATTTTGAGTGTTAATAATCCTCAACTTTATTTAATGAAGGGAACTTCAAGTTTAGTAGTAAGTTCGGTCACCATTGATCAAACCAATAGAACTGAATATTCCGCTCTCTCTTTCGGAAAGCAGAAAGGGAAAACATTAAACAAGATCATGATTGTCACCAGGGCCGAATCAATCAATTTCAAAGATTTTGTCAACGATATGAAAAAGATGAGACAGCTGGAATTGCACCAGCAATTTACAAAAGAAGAGAGAGCAAAATTCCCAGTCTCAGATGTCGATATGTCTGAAGTCTTAAAACACCTAAAACCATTGGCCTATTTTACGACCTCGGGCGACCGAATTCTCGGATTCAGACTCGATAGCAAAGACGCTCGTCTGAATAACATTTCCAAAAATATTGAAGTCAATATTAAATCATCCGGACTTTTTCCAGGGTTAAAGCAAAAAGTTATTCTTCCTCTGGAAAACTTAATGTTAAGCGGAGTGAAGTTCAATCCTCTTACTCAAAAAGAATTAAAGAAAACTTCGGTGGATATAAACGTATCGCTAAAAGTCTACAACGGATCAGAATCAGTTTCGACGACATTGCATTACAACCCTGAAACCAATAAGTTTTTTGAATAATGAAAAAGCTATTTTTAATTTTCCTCATTTATGGTCACACCCTGCAGGCAGAGACAATTCCTCTGCCTCCCGCGGTCTCTACCATTAACGATATCGTCAATGAATTTAGAAACGCCCTTACCACCAAGATCAGCGAACTTGGCAAAAACTTTATCGCTCAGTCCTCTGATAAAACCATTCTTTTTACCAACAGCTCTCCCCTCAATTGTCACGGTGATGTCATCCCTAAAGGGGAACCTGTTTCCAGCATGCAATATAACTTTAAAAAAGTAGGCATGGAATTAATCGAGAAGGCCATTTATACGGGATGCGGAAACCAAATCTCGCTGGTTGAAGATGTTGTAACCAGAGGTGGAAAGCTGGAACCTCTAAAATATAGCGACTTTGTAAAAGGAAAAAGAGAATTTGAATTAAACGATGATGAGTCTTATAGACTCTATCGAGTTAGTAATGCGGAAAATGAAGAAATATTCAAAATGCTGATAGAAAAATCCGAAAAAACGAAACTAGTTGAATTTTTCATCTTGGGACAGAAATTTCTTAGAATGAATTACGACTACCAGCTATTATCCACCAAACTAACCCTCACCTATTATGGTTATAAGGCCAATTACACCAGAAGCTACGCCAATTGGGGAGTCAACAGAACTTTTGATGCCTTTATGAATGCAGTCAGTGTTACCAAGGGCCCTTTTAATCAAGTTAAATATCTGGATGAAAATGGAGCACAAATTTCTCAAACCGAATACCTGAGTCTCTTTAATAAAATGATCGTCAGTGGTACATTGGGTACAATCAGACAAATCTTTGACTATCACAATTACTATTTCCCCACGACTAAAATAGTGCAAACTGGATCAATCAATCAGCATCTCAAAGAAGAATTGAGACTTGTATTTAACAGACTTCAAAATAATACCGAACTCAATTTGGTAAAAAAACAGATCCAAGATTATATTGAAGCCGCCGAAAATGGATTAATTATTGATAATCGGCCGAAGCAATGAAAAAGCTTATTGGACTAGTCATTTTCTCATTTTCCTTCAACTTATTAGCGATTGAAACAAACGTCTTTAATGAGAAATATCCTCAGTTTCAAAACTACCAACAAATTCTTTTTGCCAAACTTCGAAATTATTTTGAAACTCTCCCCTTAAATAGTCTAAGTTACATCGATCGAAATGGGACAATCCTCTATCAGATTCAAAATAAACACAATCCAACAGTTGTTACTTTGTACTCTAAGATCACGAGAGAAAGGTACGAGCATAAAATCATCGAACGAGTCTCTTATTTCCTGGAAAACGGAAACGCGATTGAGTACGAAATAATAAAGCAAGGTGAAAAAAGTACGCCGAGCGATGACCGCGATCTTTTATCTTTCAATTTCAAGAAAAGTATTAACGATGATTTTTATCAAATAACAGTTCCGACTTTCAATCTGCAACTGTACCACTCCCGTAAAATGAATAGCGAGAAGCAGTTCTTTTATTTAGGACTGATGGAAATCAATATTCAGATCGAAACTTTTTTTCAAGACCATGAAGCAAGCCTGAATTATATCTATTTCTATAAAGGTATGCCTGCCCCCCAATCCTCTTTGACGGTAAGAGCGATCGAAACGCCCTCCGCCTGGAGCAGTATAAAATATATCCATTATGCCAGTCAGTCCGGAGAACTTAGCCCTAATCAATTTTTTCAAAATTTAAATCAGGGCGCGTATATTTTTACGGAAGCCGATAAAGAATTTTTTAAGATTTTGGAATCAAAAGGTTTTCCGAGTTTAGATTAGGGTCCGATTACCCCCGTTTTTTCATTTTATATTTAGCCCCCCTATAGATTATTTATTTCTCCCTTTATACTATTGGTCACCACTTGATTAGTGTTTTTATTTTCTTCGCTTTGTTCTTTCAATTTGTCTTGAGCCTTCTTAATCCCTTAACTTCGATTGTTTTTGATTTTACTGGCTCAAAACTATATCTTTTAAAAAAACTCATTGTGGACGTTAAACAAAGCAATAGTGACCTTCTCCTATAAACACCTCCAAAAACCTAAATGAGTCACTCTACTCCTTAGAAAATTATGCTTTCCACATAATGTTGGCCGTTTTCGTCTTGATATTCACTTGATATTCACTTTTTTCCCAATGAAATCAGGCGATTAAAATACTAAATGAGTGACTTTTAAATTTTGTTGAGTCTCTGCCTAAATAGACCTTAGAATCAATCAATTCTTTTTATAATCTCAAAAAAGGTGAGGAAAATTTGAAAGTATTAATCTTAGCACTCGTTACCTTAATGTCCCTGGCCGCTTTTTCTGATTCCGACAAAGGAAGAAAAGATGATAGCAAAGATGATAAAAGGGAACTGAAAGGGCACCCTAAACCACTTTCTGTTTTTGATGTGATTCCTCTTAATTCACCAGTCAAAGAGTCAGTTGCAAGATTTTTAATAAAGACGCCAGATCGGTTTGCTATTGATGAAGTTGCTTATCAGGTGAAAAATTCTGGGCGTATTTTTGAAAGGCCGAGAGCCTATCAAAAAATAACTCTCATAAATGGGGCAGAAGGAAAAGAGCTACGTATTAATGTATCGAAGCTCCCACCAGGATTTTATCAAATACTTGTTAAAATTAAAGATAGATCAAGAAAAGAGCATCACTTTAAGACTAAATATAAAGATCATGCGATGTTTGTAATTGATAGCTCACTTCAAGTTCCGATGCCAGATCCAATTAAAAACAATGCTACCTTGCTAGGGATAGATTCAGACAATGATGGAATTCGTGACGATGTTCAAAGATGGATAAATGAAAACTTGAGTAATGAAACACTTGAACTAAAACTTGCGTTTAAGCAATATGCAATATTTGTTCAAAAGAGAATAGAAAATTCTGCCAATAAAGTAAACTCGATAATCGCTAGTCATGAACAGGTAAAATCAACAAACTGTGCGATCAGAGTGGGACAATCTCTAAATATTTCATTAAAAACTATTCAAGAAAACACCGAGAAAATAGATTTCATGTACCTAAATACCGAGCAAAGAATTAAAGCAAGTATAAATGCTAGTGCAAATTTTCATGGTCAAGAAGTCATACTAGTCGAAAAGGAATTAGCTTGTAATTTTTAATTAATTAGATGGGATAATTATATGAAATATTTTATTTTATTATTTCTCTTGTTCATTTCTTGTTTTTCTTCTTATGCAGCGGTTGTGCCAAGGGATTTAAAGTGCTCACGAGCTGGATCAGACGTTTTGCTGGTTAATGGTATAAATGGGGGTGAACCAAGCGTTGTTTATATACTGGCAGAAATAGAGCGAGGTTTTTTAAACAATAAGGGAATGCTCGATCCAAAAGGTACTAATGGTAGTCATGTTACCTTTAAATATTCCTATAATCATTCAAATGGCTTTCTTCGTGACATGTTAGAGTCTGCTGCTCAAAAGGTGTGGAAGGTCAAAATTCATACTAAGCTGGATCATAAACTCACCATCGCGACCTTGGGATAATCCCTTCCCTCCCTGGTTTGGGAATATTAATTACCAAGAAGTTTTAAAATAGCACCTGGCTCATCATTGGACATTTTTAGAAGCGCCAAACTCGCCGACTGAGCAATTGCAACTTTCGCTTTATTGGCTGCTTCTTTTGCAATGTCTGCGTCTCTAATTTTTGAATTACTTCCAGAAAGATTTTCTCTTGAGACCTGAAGATTTTGAATAACTGAATCCATGCGATTGCTCATACTTCCCAACTGAGCGCGGCTACCACTTATTTCGGCCATCATTTTATCGATAGCACTCAACGACTCGCGCGAAGATTCTTTAGAGCGAAGATTAACGTGTTGAATGCCGAAATTATTCTTCGAATCCATAATTTTCCCCATATCATAGCGAATGCGATCAAGATTTTTATCTGCATTCACACCAATTTGGAGATCATAAACACTTTCTGAATTTTTAAGAATATTATTGCCATTAAAGCTAGTTGAATTGGTAATACGTTCAATTTCATTTTTCATCTGCTGAAATTCTTTATCGATAACCGCTCGATCCATATCGGAAACAGTATCACTTGCTGATTGCATCGATAATTCTCTGAGCCTTGAAGAAATGGCCTGCATGGTATTAAGCGAACCTTCTGCCACTTGTAATAAAGAGACTGAATCGTTGGTATTTCTTTCTGCTTGGGAATTACTTCTAATCATCGAACGCATTTTTTGGGAGATCGCCAGTCCGGCCGGATCATCGCTGGAGCGAACAATTCTCTCTCCCGAAGATAATTTCATATCTTCTTTCACTCGCTCTTCGGTATGCTGTTGAACATACCGTTGTGCGATCATAGATCGAACATTGGTCGAAACGCGCATTCTCTTCCTTGAACCTTTTCAAAACTTCAACCGTGAAGTTTGATAACCTATCGGAAAAATATTCCTAATAGTTAACTAAAGCTATAGTTGAGTATAGAGCTCCATCAAATGCTTGGTGGTGGCCTGGCGATGAAAACGTTGCACGAACTCATAACCCTTCAAACTCATTTTGTTTTGCAGGCTTGGGTCGCCCAACACTGTCAGTAGGCCCTGACTGATCGAGGCGGTGGATAGTGGATCAATAAAGTAGGAATCTGCTCCTGCACTTTCCGGGAAACAAGAACCAAAAGAAGTGATGACCGGAGTTTTGGAAAAGAGCGCTTCAATGATCGGAATACCAAATCCCTCAAAAAGTGAAGGGAAGCAAAAAACTTTTGCCGCCTGATAAAGGGCCG
>Ga0208115_1000008_pt1 | contig 109917 bp, 103 predicted proteins | sample LakWasMeta4_LOW4_2_FD_183856 | JGI IMG/M metagenome (GOLD analysis project Ga0208115, IMG submission 183856) | Freshwater sediment methanotrophic microbial communities from Lake Washington under simulated oxygen tension - Sediment Metagenome... | ecosystem: Environmental > Aquatic > Freshwater...
TGCTCGCCCATACCGTGGCTGTTTTTTTAAATTACTGTTTGCATCGCGATCCTTTGCAATTTGAAGGGTTGGTTCAAGCTTAAAGTTGAGCATCGCGTATACATGCATCAGCCTGGAATAAGACAGCACACCCGGCATCATATCGATTACGGGCTCGTAATAACGCGGTTGCTTGACGCTGATCTCAGCCTTCAATGCTTGAATATAGCGGCGCACCGAACGCTCAGAAACGTCCAATGGGTCAACCTTTGCCTTTAGTTTTCTCAACACCTTTACTGCCGACAGGCCGGGATAAGTTTGTAACAGATGAACAATATAGCTGCGGTATTCATCCAGTTTTTTAGTTCTGTCTGTTTCTGATAACTGCACAGTAATGACCGGTTCAGGCATTTTCAAATACCTGCTGACCGTATTGCGGGATAGTCCCAATTCTTTGGCAATCTTGCGCTCTGTTAAGCCGTTGCCACTGTCGTATAACGATTTGATCTTATGGATCACAAGCCACCCCTTCATGCCACTCCCAGAATAAAATCCCGGGACTGTCTCAGATTAATTCATAAAAAGAAAGTCTGAAAAAGTGGCTCAAAATTAATGGCCATTTTTGGCTCAGTTTAATTGGCCATTAACAACTGGAAGTTAAACGGAAGTGCGCCACTTTGACTGTCTGAGATATACCCGCTAGCACCACCGTTTCGTGGCTCCAGTCAAATTGACAGGTTTCGCCAGGCGGAAAAGATAAGGGTACAAACGCTTGTTTGGCTGCTGGATTTTTACCTTGGCTTTTCTTCCAGACCTTAACATAACGTTGTACAGGACTATAGGTGCCGACATAGCCTTCCTCTTGTATACACTCGAAAAGACGTTGTGCGGTACGGCGTTGTTTACGCAATAACTGGGCATCATATTCTAACCACGCCACTAATTGAGCTTCAAATTCGCTAAGTTTCGGCAGTGGTTGGTGTTGTCGTTGATAAACCGGCTCTTCTACCGAATTTAGATGTTTTCGGATGGTAGTTCGCGAGTGTTTAAATTCTTCTGCAAGCGAACTGATACTGTCCCCATTAATCTTATGACGCCGTCTGATTTTGGCAATATTTTGCATTTTTAACACTCCAGGATACTCCGGTAACAAACTGGGGATTAAACAGCCTGGGATGGACAGTTTTCAACGCTGTTTTCCCCAGGGTCCTGGATAGTTTTGCATGCTGATTAACACGCTTTGGATATAACGACAAATTGATCGTTGACCACCTTTTTTTATATTTTCCTTTTTTATGTTTTTTAAGGAGTCTTTATGCCTTTACTGGTAAGGCTTACAGAGTCAATACAACGACAGATTGATCGTTATATGACGACAAATTGATCGTTACAGGTGGACAGATTGATTGCTATAGGTGGACAGATTGATCTCATATGACGACAGATTGATAGTTCATAACGACATGTCCTTTTAGTTGTCGTTGTATTGGTTTTTGATGGAGTGTATAATTAGACATCATTCTTATTATGTCGTCATATTATTTTGGATAACAATCCCACCTATCTAACAGTTGTTAAATCCAATAAGGTTGTGGAAGCCAGTTACATGCTTTCACTGGCTGAGCAACGGGTTTTGTTAGCTTGTATTGCGCAGATTGATTCAACGGCAGTATTAACGGAGGAATACCGTTTTGAAGTAACCGCTTCCGGCGTTGCTGATTTGGCTGGCTTGGAAAACCTTTCAAATACTTACCGGGATCTTAAAAAAGCCTCTGAAAAGCTGTATGAGCGTAGCGTTATTATCGATGATCCAGACCCTGACAACCCAAAAATAACTCAACGTAAAACGCGATGGATTAGCACTATTGATTATGTGCCGGGGGAGGGGAGAGTGGTTTTGAGCTTTGCTTTTGGCATTATTCCGTATTTGTCCCAGCTGTCCCGTGAATTTACTAAGTACAAATTAAAACACGTTGCGCGGTTTGAAAGCGTGTATTCCATCCGGTTATATGAATTGTTAGTGCAATGGAATTCTTCAGGTGAGAGGGAAATTGAAGTTGAGTGGCTAAAAAATCAGTTCCAAGTAGGCGAAAAATATAGCCGCTTAGTGGATTTGAAAAAACGGGTAATTGATCCGGCTGTGGAAGAGATTAATAAGCACTCAAATTTATGGGTTAGGTATGGTCAACGGAAATCAGGCAGGACAATAACGCATTTTCAGTTTCAGTTTGGCCTGAAAGATAAACCTCAGCTTTTGGATAAAAAACAGCTCACCGAGGAAGAAATTAACCGGCAGGCCAAACCAGGTGAGACAAAGGCCGCTGTGATTGCCCGTTTGACCGGCACTTCTATAGCTGATTTTGCCAAGCCTGGGGAGTCGTTTGATCAGGCGATAGAGAGGAAAAAGAGCTTGAATAACCTCAAGGCGATTTTGAAATAACGGGTGCAGTTTGCATTAGATGCTCCTGTGTTGTTTTTTTGTAGTGTTTTTGAATTCTCTTTGGCTATGTTGCCAAATGTAATTGAAGAGAGTACAAGCTATCCAAATCTAAATAATAATTTGTCAGGTTGCAAGCGCAATACTGAGTGACGCAATGCAAATTCCGTGGCAGAGCCTTCAGGATTTTTCCGGTGCAACGGCTGTCGGTGCGCTGACCTTGGTCGGTCTGACCCTGATCGCGAACGCGTTTGCCCCTAATCTTTTTCCGGCGATCGACATCTATTCACGTACCGCGACATGGGCGATCGTTGTTGCTCTTCCACTTCTCGCTCTTTGCTATCTTCTCGGTCTGCTATCAACTGGCGCCGCCGAGGCCGCTCTAGTATGGTTTCGCCTCTTGGATGCCAACACTTTAATTGAAGATACTATATCAGTGAGCACTAACGGTGAGTTCGTTGCGGGAAGGTTCCAACAACTGCGTCAAGAAGCTGAACTGTTAGCTGGAAGCGCTATTGCATTAGCCTTACTGGCATTCGGTGCCGCAATCTCTGCATGGGTTGTTGAAGGTTGGCGGAGATTCCTTACCTCTGTTGCTCTTTCTGCGATTGTGTTCGCTGTGAGTAGCGTTGCGCTTTCTTTGTCTCGCTATCGCTCCGCTCACCGACTTGCACTCGCGGCAAGCTCACAAGGTGAGGATTCATAATGCGCACTTTGGCCGCTAGTTTGTTACTAATCTTAATCCTATCTAACGCAAGTGCCTTTGGTGAAGAAGGCTGCAAGTACGACACCCAATGTCGTTGAGCAGCGCGGCCAGCCGCCGCCGGATTGTGAGCGTGGATAAATTCACGCAGACGGATTAAGTCGGTGAGGGCTTGCGGGAGCCAGCTTAAGCGACGGGGCAGGGACCCTCGTTCTCAGTTCCCCAGGTTGCCAACCACGCATCAATCACGTCATGGCTGATGGCTTTGCCGTCTTGCTCGTATTGTGCCAAGCGTTGCAGGGTCTCACGGCGGATTTGTTGCGCCGCCTCTTCCCGGTCTATGAATTGCCGAATGGCTTCTTTCATCAGCCAATGCGGTGTGCGTTGTTGTAATTCGCCCAACACTTTCAGGCGATCATAAAGGGCATCATCTAATTTGACGGCTTTAGTGGTCATAGGTGGCCTCTGTGGTATTAAAAGGTAATACCTCATCTTATACCGTTCAGTCAGTCAATTCAATCATGTGAACGTCAAACATTCCGTTTTTCCGTTTGGCATCGAATAGCCGCTGCCTGGCTGTTATCGCCTCTTCCTCACTATCAAACCACTCCTTGAGCATCGTTCCTGTGGCGACCCTGCCCTGCCCCATTCGCGTACTAATGACTAATCGCCTAATAGGGGTTTGAGGCGCAATGGAACAGAAAACCGGGTTAAGCATTTAGGTTAGCCATTAGATTTAGGGTCGCGGAATGGCCGCAATTCACCTTTGGCGACGGATTCCGGCACGGCGAACGAATAACGCCCAAGCATATTGATGTGTTCATGCAACAAGGGAGACAACCTCGCCACATCTTCGTCCTTTACCGGATAGCCTTCCGAACGCAGTTGGGACAAGGCTGCATCCATATAAATAGTGTTCCACAGCACAATCATGTTTAAAACCAGGCCAAGCGCACCCAACTGGTCTTCCTGCCCTTCGCGGTAATGCTGGCGTAACTCCCCGCGTTTGCCATGGAAAACTGCGCGGGCAACGCTGTGGCGGCTTTCAGTCCGGTTAAGTTGGGTCAGCGTGTCACGTCGTTTCGTTTCATCGTCAATATAATTAAGGGTGTGTAACGTTTTTTCGATGCGGCCAAATTCCGCAATTGCTTTCGCCAAAGGTGTAGCTTGATCGCCGACTTGCAGCGTCCGCATGATGCCCGCCGCAGGGACTCTGCCTAGCTTAAGCGAACCTACCAACCGCAGCATATCGTCCCAATGCGGAATGATCTTGTTCAAATTGATCTGGTTGGTTGCAATTCTGTTGAGCATGCCATAATCGGCATTCGGATCAATCCGCCAGAACCGGGTGCCGCCCATGTCAGCCAGTCGAGGGCTAAAGCGAAAACCGAGCAATCGGAAAAGCCCGAAAACTACGTCACTGTAAGCACCGGTATCGGTGATAATTTTGGTGGGCTGCAAATGGGTTTGCTGTTCCAACACAACAGCCAATAACACCAGGCTGTCCCGCAACGTTCCAGCCACCGGAATCGCGTTTAACCCCGAAAACTGGTCGGACATCAGGTTGTACCAAGTCAAGCCTTTGGAGTAACCAAAGTATTTCGGGTTATAACCGGCATGGACAGTGCGGACAGGCACCACAAAGCGCATTCCATCGGCTGATGCGACTTCTCCACCACCCCAATAGTGAGCCAACGTGATCTTGCTTTGCGCTTCGACCAAAACGGCATTGGCGGCAATTTGGGTCTCCATGCGATTATAGTTCTGGTCTGCCCACGATAAGCGGTCGCGTTTAAGTGCGGGTAAGTCGTTACGCACCAAAGGCTCCAGCCCGGTATTGCAAGCTTCCGCCATCAATACCGCACAAATGCTGGTGGGCAAATCCGAAGCACGGGCAGACCGTTCCGAAATATGGGTAAAGGCATCGGTAAAACCAGTCCTTGCGGCTATTTCCAGGATCAACTCCGGCAATTCTACTTGGGGCAACATGCCCATAACAGTTTCACGCAAATGCGCTAACGAATCGGTTTCGGTAATCTTGTCAAGCGAGCTGATAATCAGGGTGTATTTCCCATTTTCACTATCGAAGTTAACCGACGTGTTCTCGGGCAGCCTGGACACAACCGAACGATAGATGAAATCCAATTCTCCGGCTATAGCTTCCAGACAGGGCGCTACTGTGGAAGGCAAACCCAAAGTACGGCAAATGATGGGGCGGCTCGACTCCCATTCTTCACCGCTTAATAAATTCGCCCGGGGATCGGCGTAGCGCCAACTGGGCGCCACAAAGACATCACGCTTCTTCAATGCTTTTTGCAGCTTTTCCAAAACGCAAAAAGAATACGCATGAATATTGATCTGGCCATCATCCGGGTACACATGGTGTTGCCAGGATTTACCGAGTATCTCACTAGGCGGTTCGTTGTCAGGCTTTTTTTTGGTCAGGTTGCGCCGCAACCAATCCAAGGCTTCAACGACAGGCATCCCGACCGCATTCGCCTCGAAATGAATATGATTGATCAACGCAGGTAGAAAGCGCCTTACCGAGCGGTATTTGTCTTCCAGTGTTTGGTAATACACATCGTCTGCCGGACGAATAAGCGAATTGACATCATCCAATGCTTGTAACAGCTTTTCACGAGGCATCGTTTTGAATAACTTTGCGCGTAAGCCAACGTCGGGCATATTGTCATCGAGCAAATACTGGCAAGCATTAGCCAAAATTGCCGCCGCCTTATCTAAATCCTTTAATGAACGCAGCCGCGCTTTCCGGTCTGCTTTCAAAGCGTTATTAAAGAGTGCATCGAGCAGCATTTCTAGAATTTCCAAGGCTTCATCTTGCGCTGTGGCTTCCAGGCAATAAACGAAAGCGACGAGAGTGGCCAGTTTGCGGAACTCAGGCAAACGAGAAAGGGCGGAAACCTTGGCGGCATTCGCATACCGAGCAAGAGCCGCAATCCTTCCAGCCGGGATATTGGAGACGGTGGGCAGCTTGATACCGAGATCCCTGACATCTTGTAATCGGTATAATGACTCGACCAGTGAAACGCTGCTTACCCTGACCGGGCCTTTGCGTAGGTTATCCAAGTTAGACTTGCGGCTACCTGCCGGAATAGCCAACAAGTTATTCAGCCTTGCTTTCTGCTCACGGTTGAGGCCACGAACCAATAAATGCCAAAACCGCTCTTCGACTCGATTACGTAGTCTGGCGATGTAGCGTTCCAGGATGCTACATCCTGGTAGTAATACTTTATGCGTAACCAGCCAAGTAATCGCCCGCTCAAAAAGGATGCTGGGACGGTCCGTTCCAGTCCAACACAAAGCGTACAGCCAGCGGGTAAGCCGAAAGCTTACCGAAGGTTCGGTAATCTCGACGTAGCCGAAGTAGTTGCGTATCTCGACAGCATGGTCCCATCGTTGTTCACCAGAGCCATAATCTTTTAACCCTCTGATGTCCTGGATTTCAAGTTGCGTGGTCAAGGTCTGGATAACCGGGAATGGCACGGCAACGGGATTTTCAAGGAAAGTGCCCAAATAACGGACTGTACCTAATTGAATGGCAAATCCAAGGCGGTTATGCGTACCACGTTTTTTCCGGATCAGGGCATGATCGGCATCATCCAGGTGGAAAAAACGGGTCAGTTCATCGGTTGTAGGTATATCAGCATAACGTCCATAATTCTCGCGTTGCTGGCTGGATAGAAAGCTGACGGGCATTATTTTTCAGTTGTATGGAGTTTAGACTTGTGTTCCGCCCATATCCGTTTCACCTGGCTGACGCTGCAACCTGCAAGCTCGGCCGTTTGATTAATGCTGTGCCCGCTGCCACGAAATTTGACGATGCGCTGGTGGATTACTGAATCTGCCTTGCGCCCGGTATATTTGTTTGCCGCCTTTGCCAAGGCCACACCTTGCCGCTGGCGTTCACGTCTTGTCTCATAATCGTCATGGGCGATCTGCAAGGCCAATTTCAGCAGGAGTTCCTGTACAGCCTCAAGAACGATTCTAGTAACGCCATCGGCTTCCTGGGAAAATTCGGAAAGGTCAACCAAACCGGGAATCGCCAACTTTGCCCCTTTAACTCGAATAGAATCCACCAGTTTTTCGGCTTCCGCCAATGGCAAACGGCTTATGCGGTCAACCTTTTCGGCGATGACAACTTCCCCTGGTTGCAAATCCCCAATCATCCGTAACAATTCGGGGCGGTCTGCCCGGGCGCCAGAAGCCTTTTCCCGGTAAATCCCGGCAATGTAATAGCCAGCCGCTCGTGCCGTGTTCTCTATCTCGGCTTGGCGGGTCAAGTCTTGTTCTTCGGTGCTGACCCTGAGGTATATGCGGGCAACTTTTATCATAGGCAGGCCAATATGGGTGTACTGAAATTGGCTAATCTTAACCGACATGGCCAAAAACTCAAAAACCAATGCTATTTGGCCACATTTTATTTGGCTATCTATTTTGGCCATGAGCCACGGATATCTGGCTCTTAAAGGGGCAAAGTCCGTTGCTAACCTTTTTTTAATAGCAGAGCACACATTGAATACTGCCAAACGCCGCTATTTTGTTGTCGGCTATCATAGCCGTACCATATTTGATACACTATGCCAATGGAGCCGATACTTTCTGTGAAATTCTATGCAACTGAAGCGGGCAGCGAACCGGTTAGGGAATGGTTAAAGGGTTTGTCCGCCCAAGACAGAAAAACGATTGGCGAGGACATTAAAACCGTGCAATTCGGTTGGCCTCTAGGAATGCCGCTGGTCGACCACGTTGAGGGCGACATTTGGGAAGTTAGGATAAGGCTTGAGAATCGGATTGCGCGGATTTTGTTTGTCATAACCGACAAGACAATGGTTCTGCTGAACGGCTTTATCAAGAAAGATCGAAAAACACCGAAACCAGAGCTTGATTTAGCTAAACAAAGATTAAAGACCTTGCGGGGGAAAAATGAGTAATCAGCACAAAGAAAACCCACATATCGGCAGCAGCTTTGACGATTTCCTTCGTGAAGAAGCAATTCTCGAAGAAGTGACAGCCGTTGCCACCAAGCGCGTCATTGCCTGGCAAATTTCTGAAGGCATGTCTTCGCTTAAGCTGAGCAAAACCGCGATGGCAAAAAAAATGCACACCAGCAGGGCGGCACTGAATCGATTATTAGACGAAGAAGACACCAGTTTAACGCTGACGACCCTGGTGAGCGCCGCCTCCGCCCTTGGTAAAAAAGTGAAAATAGAATTGGAATCATCATGAATGTTGCTTAAGGCATTACAGGTAAGCCAAATTGAAGGTTCGAAATCGGCCAATAAAAGACAGCTATAGGTTTCCAGTGAACGGCTGAGTAATATTGAAAAGCAGTCATTCTGAGACCGCCATTGTTCGATAGCCAAGTGCCCATTGCAGATATTCGCGACGAAGTTGTATTCTTATGGAAATCCCCGCCATAGAAATTAGATGGATAGAGTCCAATGACAGGAGGTTCTTACAACCTAGGCTATTAGCTCAAGAAGCTGATGAAGTAGGTTTCCACCCTGTAAATCGAGGCAATTATATAAGGTTCTGTATAGTGGACCCCGAAAACCGGACAATAGATTAAGATATGTCCTGACCTAAAAAGAGGCGGGAAATGAGCGAAAGCAAACGGAAGATATTTACCGGGGCGCAATAAGCGAAGGTTGCCTTAGAAGCCATCAAGGGCACGAAGACGATCAATGAAATTGCGCAAGAACACGGCGTGCATCCGAATCAGGTGAGTCAATGGAAAAAGGAATTATTGGCCAATGCGGGCAGCTTGTTTGAAGGCAAGCGAGGCCCGAAACCGGTCAATGCACAGAGTGACCCGGACCGGTTATACGCCAAGATTGGGCAGTTGAACATGGAATTGGATTGGCTTAAAAAAAAGTCTGGGATCAGCCCGTAGACGAACGCCAGAGAGGGATAGAGCTGAGCGGTTCGATGGCGCTATCAAGGCAATGCCAGCTGCTCAAGGTCACGCGTTCAGTGGTCTATGAGCAGAGCAAGCGCTTGCTGAAAAAGGATGATGAGAGTGAACTCCGGTTATTGCAATTGCTGGATGAAGAATATACAATGTGGACATACCGTCAATCGCAAGAGGGTACAGCGATTGATGAAACAGTTAGGCTTGGTAGGCATGGCTCCCGGACCGAATACCAGTAAGCCGCATCCACAGCACAAGATATATCCGTACTTGTTACGTGAGGTTGATATCATCCGGCCTAATCAGGTTTGGAGCACCGACATTACCTATATTCGGCTACCACGGGGTTTTGTTTATCTGGTGGCGATTATTGACTGGTACAGTCGCAAGGTATTGTCATGGCGGCTATCAAACACAATGGATGCAGGGTTTTGCGTGGACTGCTTGGAAGAGGCCATCAAGACCTATGGTAGACCGATGATCTTCAATTCCGACCAAGGATCCCAATTCACCAGCGATGCGTTCACTGAGGTATTGATTCAAAACGGCATCGCGATCAGCATGGATGGCCGAGGCCGGGCATTGGATAACATTTTTGTCGAGCGACTGTGGCGAACGGTGAAATATGAAGAAGTTTATTTGAAGCAGCACAGCAACATACAAGATTTGTTAATGGGATTGACGCAATACTTCCAGTTCTATAATCAGGACCGGTGGCATCAATCGCTGGCTTACAAAACGCCAGATGAAGTGTATAAAACGGCTATTGGCGGCGGGGCAATGATTGTGGATAAATTTAATGAAACAGGGCTTACATCAGAGCCTGTGCAACAAAACTGGGACAGCGCCATTCAGCTGGAGTGTGAACAGGACTCTATCTTAAATTAAGCCATTATTTGTCTGGACAATGGGGTCCACTATACTGTCGCGAAATTTGTTAAACCCAGCTCTGAGCATGATCAACTTTAACACTCCTTTCCTCCATCATCTCTTCAAGATCCCACACATATTGGGCATAGAAAAACGTTGTAGGGAATAATATCTTTCGGATAGTGAGCGCCTTTAAAACTAATCATCTGTTCTTTCAATTACTAAAATTCGTAAATTGTCGCTTAAACTGAAAAATTTTGCGACTGAATCAAACGAAAGTTACAGGCTGGTTTTCTGATAATATTCAGAAACATCTGAACTTACGCACCTCATTATGTCTAAAAGTTAGCAAAAAGTAGCCACCAGGATGCTCTAAATGAAGTGGGTCCACTTTCCCTCTTTCAGAATATCCACGCGCGCTTCAACAACGGACAGTTTATTTGTTATCTACAAGGTAAAAAAGCCATATTGCAAAGAGAAAGAGCAAATGTTAAGTTCTTAATTAAGAATGGATTGAAAAACGAAATTAACTTACCTATCCATAAACATTTTTTCTTCTTATGCTATCACTGGATAGGGCTATGAAAATTCCTCATGTTAACTATATCAAAAACGGTGAATTCCATATCGCCTATCAGGTGATCGGAGAGGGACCAATTGATCTCGTTTTAGTGCCTGGCTGGATCAGTCATCTTGAGATGGCTTGGGAGCAGCCTCTGTTGGCTCATTCTTTCTATCATCTTGCTTCGTTCAGTCGTCTTATCCTTTTAGACAAGCGAGGTACCGGTCTCTCAGACCGGGTTTCCGAAACAAAATTGCCAACGCTTGAAGAACGTATGGAGGATTTGCATGCGGTCCTCGATGCAGTTGGATCCAGTCACGCTGTATTATTTGGTATTTCCGAAGGCGGACCATTATGTATGCTTTTTGCCGCAACATATCCAGAACGATGTGCAGCATTAATAGTTTATGGCTCGTGGGCACGTGCTTTAAAAGCGCCGGACTATGACTGGGGCTTTGACCCAACTGAGTTCGAGAGCTTTTTGACCTCTCTCGAACCTCATTGGGGCGAAGGTACTGCTGTGAATATCGTTGCCCCGAGCCTGGCGCATGATGAGCATTTTTGCGCCTGGTGGGCTCGCTATGAACGCATGGCCGCTAGTCCCGGCACGGCTTCGGGGCTCCTTCGTATCGCCTTTGAAGGGGATGTACGAAATGTATTGCCCGCCATTTCCGTTCCCACGCTGGTGTTACACCGTGCTCATGATGCCTTTGTTGATGTCAGGCATGGTCGCTATATTTCTGAACACATTCGAGACGCCCGATACGTAGAACTTGAAGGCGTGGATCACTTTCCTATGGGAGGCGACTCAAATGCAATAGATAAGGAAGTTGAGCGATTTTTGGTAGACCTGATTGGTGTGACACGGGGCTCAAACCTTGACAGGGTTCTGGCAACGGTGCTTTTCACCGATATCGTTGAATCCACCAAGCGTGCTGCAATCATAGGGGATGAAAAGTGGAAAGAACTTATTGCCATCCATGATAACCATATTCGAATTGAGCTTGATCGTTTTCGGGGGAAAGAGATAAAAACGATTGGCGATGGATTTTTAGCAACGTTTGACGGCCCTGGACGCGCAATCAGCTGCGCTCATGCGATACGAATGTCACTGCGTACACTCGGATTAGAAATCCGAAGCGGTTTGCATACCGGGGAGATTGAGCTGATGGAGAATGATATAGCAGGAATAGCTGTAAGCATTGGCGCGAGAGTTGAAGCTTTGGCCAGACCCGGCGAGGTTCTGGTATCAAGTACCGTGAAAGATCTTGTCGTCGGATCAGGAATCGAATTCGTAGACCGCGGCATGCACGTTTTAAAGGGAGTGCCGGGTGAGTGGCATCTTTATGCTGCCATTTTATAATGTAATACGTTTTAGAGATTTTTATTGGTTACGAGAAAGCAATAATAGAATCAGTATCCGATAGAGGTTGCCTTAACCGGGATATTTGAGACGGCAAGTTCCGATGTTGTCCATTTAGCGAGGATGTCATAGTCATAGTCCATATGTACTCTAAAGAGCTAAATGCCCACGACTTAAATCAACGGTATTGACGTCCAAATCTCTAACCATCAAACCTTGTTGAGAGAGAACAATGCAAAACGAAAAAAGAAGGCTCCCTGCCTCTAAATTATTTCTCTTGCTCTGTCTTTTGTTACCAACGCTGTCAGCGGGATTCCTTTATCTGGAGTATCTGACCCATATTGAATTTTTCCTTCATGTCGCCGCTATTCCCCTTGAGCTGCTTGCAGGTGGGCTACTGTTAGAACGTTTTCTAGCCTATAAAGAGAAGGATCAGAAGAGATACCAGCTCATGTATATAAAAAGTTACCTCTTTCGCTCTCAGATGCGTAATCTCTTTATCTCAAATTTCGCAGCCCTCGAACAACCAAAAGTTACAATGGATCGGATTCAGAATTCAAGCATCGCGCAATTGCTGGACATCAGAAAAGAACTTGCCGATTTTCGGTACCTCTCCGACGAAGCCATTGAGACGGTTGTGATGGAATACCTGAAGGCTCAAAGTGTTTTTCGCGAGTTCATGGAATGGGCGATTACAAACGATTTTGAGAACATTTTTCTGGACATGATCTACTTGCTTCACTTTATCCAGGATATTCAGCTCTTCCGGGCTCATCATCCTGATGCGTTATTTATAGAACACATTCGAAGTGATCCGGAACTTATGAAAAAGGTGCTGGCGATACTTCAGCAAGGGCTCTACAGTTTTCTCGACTACGTAATCGAGTTGAAAGAAAAGCAGCCGGATATATTAAATGACCTCCTCACCGATTACCAAGCCACGGCAAACATGAAACGATTGATTGACAGACCGGTTCACAACAGGCGTTTCCACGACCAGAATCCGTCATCCTTTTCTTATAGGGATCGCAACTCAGGACGAGATCGTCGAATACAGGGTCAAAACTCTTCTCCGTTACCAGGAGTGAGCAATGCTACCTGTAATGGTCAGAATACGGAGCCGGAATAAAATAACAGCGTAGTTCCAATAACTCTTAAAACAGATTGGCCGAATGGCTATATGCGGCAGAAATGCTGCACGATGCGTTAGCTCGGCAAAATCCTGAACAAAGACGTCTGCAGCTCCAGTGGCACATGCTTTATCCTGAAAAGCACGGGTCAAAGGAGGAAAAATTATCCAGGCTTAATAAGCCGATAAGCCTGTTTACGTAATACTGTAACGAATATTTAGCCTAACTCGCAGCGCATGGATAAAACATATAAAATCGAACCTACAAAATCAGCTTTTCTTCGGCACAGAAACTGATCTTGAAGAATTCTTGTTTGGAACCGAACAAAGTTCATTGCTGGTAATACGGGGAAAGCTGACAGATTTGCAGAATAATAACTGCTTCTATTGCCAAAGTCGGATTCGTACTACTGAAGTAGTTGACCATTTCATACCATGGTCACGATATCCACGGAAAATTACACAAAACTTTGACCTTGCTCATGAAAACTGTAATCGCGATAAAAGTGAACTGTTAGCAGTATTCAGCCTCTTAATCTCATATTTTCTTCTGGTCATTAAACTCAAGCGATGAGATTAGGTACCGTATTCCTGCGCCAGATTAGATATGAAACAGAGGAAAAACTAAATTGACCGTCTGGTTGCAGTCGGAAGTGCCAGTTGGTTCGCTAGAATCGACTAGCAGCTTTCCGTGGGTATGCAGCCATTCGGAAATCTGGATTGAGCGGCTGCTCAGGGTCGAGTACTGACATTTGCCGCGCATTTACGACAAATGAGAGCGTAAACCATTAGGCTTAACCCGGTTTTCTGTTCCATTGAGCCTCAAACCCCTGATTTAAAAAACCAAAATCGAGTAACGTTACATTAATTCTTTAGCCCCTTACATGGGGCTTTTTTTTTGCCTGTTTTTGACGAAAAGTTATTGGCTATGGGCGGAATTGATACCTCACGCTTGAGATAATTCAAAAGGTTGGACGCCAAGAAAAGGGGGGATTTACTCCGTTGTAGTGCTTCCATTTACTTTCGACCATCAAATAATATTGTATTGTGTATTGTATAGTATTCTGTATAATATGAAATACACAATACACAATACAATATTTTATAACTTACCGGAGAATGAGCATGGCTAGACCAGGTATCACATACGACCAAGTTGCATCAGTAGCGGATGCAATTATAGGCGAAGGCCAGCAACCCACTATTAACGCTGTTCGTGATCGAATCGGTACGGGTAGCCCAAACACCATACACAAACATTTAACTGCTTGGAGAGCGGCCAGACCACAAGCCACCGCCGCCGCACCGGAATTACCAGCCAGCTTAACAACTGCAATCGCAACAGAGATCGAACGTACAGCCGCCAGCGCCAGGGCAGAGATTGAAATCAAACTGGTTCAGGCACAAGCCGAGGCTGTCGAACTGTCGAGTGTCGGTGAAGCCCTGGAAGCCGAACGGGATGGACTTATTGAGCAAGTTGCAGAACTTACAACCGAGCGCGACACATTGGCGGGTAAAGCAGAGCAGCAGGCGGCAGACATCAAAGCGCAGGCGGAGCGCATTGAGCGTGAACAGCAAGCCGCAGAAGCGGCACGGGTTGAGCTAGCCAGGGCGCAACTAAAAATAGAATCGAGCACGGAAAGACTTGTCGAGCAAGCCGCTGAGATTGAACGGTTACGGGCAACGCTGGAAACCGAAAGCCGGGCCAGGATTGCAGCAGAGCAACAGGCTGCGGTATTGTCAGCCAAACTCGAATTTATGACTGAGCGTGCAACAAAATCAGAAGCTCGCGCGGAGCGGATCGAGAAGCAGAGCCAACAAAGCGCACAAGAACTTAACAGTGCAAGAAGCCAGGTGCAGGCTCATCAATCCGAATTATCCGCCGCTGGACGTGAATTGGACGCGGCTCAGAACAATGTGAGAGAAGCTAGTGCAGAGGCAAAGCAAGCAAGAGAAGAAGCGGCAGAACTTCGTGGCAAGCTTGCCGCATCGGTACAAAACAAGCCCGTGACTAAGACAAAAAATATAAACACTAATGTTGCAGAAGATTGATTTACTTTTTAGCGGCTAAAATTTCAATTATTCACATAATAGGGTATACGCAAATGATTTTAAAAGGTTCAGTAGAGGCGAATGAGCTAAAAAAAGAACACATCAAACAAGCTCGACGAGCATTGGAGGCGTGTAAGAGTTGGCGGACTAAAACATCGAAAGACGCAAGGATTAATCGTATTCGGTGCTTAGAGGCTGCGGTGGCGGCAACATGGTTGGCGGTTGGAGTAGATCGATACGAAGAAAGTTATAATTCGCATGGGGTCAGGGTGTAAGTAGGATTAATCAGGTCAATATTTAGTTAAATTAACCCTAAGTGTTGTTTTTCTTGACATACGCCCCAATGGGGCGTATTATAACAATCAGGCCGGGCACTTCGCCAAGGCCACTATCAAGGAATATCAAATGACTATTTTAACCGCCGAGCAGCAAACTACCATCAATTCCGCTCTTGAAATCCTTTCCGGGCTTTTTCAGAAGCAAGACCTTCTAGCGACATCCCCAGAGAGCGTTAAGCGGTTTTGCCAACTCCAGCTTGGTCATCTGGAGCACGAAGTTTTCGGCTTATTGTTGTTAGATAATCAACATCAATTAATCAAGTCTGTTGAGTTGTTTCGCGGCACCATCGATGCTGCCAGTGTTTACCCCCGTGAGGTGGTAAAAGAGGTTCTTTTGTCCAATGCTGCGGCTTGCATAGCATTTCACAATCATCCAAGTGGCATAGTACAACCTTCGGAGGCGGATAAACGCATTACCACTCAACTAATTGGGGCGCTGAAATTAATCGACGTTCGCGTATTAGATCACCTGATAGTTAGCCACAAAGGCACTTATAGTTTTGCGGAGGCTGGGCTTTTGTAGATATTTACCTTGGCGGGGGCTATAAAAGCCCCCCCCTTTTTTTCCTTATTCTTTAAAGAGATAGTTATGGAAACAGTACCTATTTATGATGTCGGCGGTTCGCTGCCGGTATCGCTAGAAGCATTTAGTAACCGGCCTTGTGCTTTGCCATTCGGCCATCCGGCTTATTTGCCGCCGTCACCCCAAGAGGTGGATCTTTTGGTAAAACTTGCGGGTTGGTCACAGTGTAAAGCGGCGGCCTTGGTGGGTGTGTCGTTTAACCCGAAAAAAGGGTCTTCAACAATCCGAAAATGGAGGGCTAGCCCGAAATCCGATGATGCGCGGGCTATCCCTTATTCGGCTTGGAGGTTAATGTTGCTGTACGCTCGTGTTGTGTCAATTGATGATGGTTTGGCGGCAATAGACAGGCAGAGCGCGGGTGTCTAACTCCACAACTTATTTTTTTTAAAGTAACGTTACCAATATTAAGCAGATCATGATAGAACAATCCAAACGGCGTGGTCGTCCAGTAACTGGTCAAGCCTTAACACCGGCTGAAAAGCAAAAAGCCTACAGGCAACGCTTGGCCAACAAGCCTTCTTACCATGATTCGGATTTATTTGTGGCTCGTCGAGCTTATGATGATTCCCTGTCCACTATAGAATCATATAAGAATTTGGTTCTGGAATTACAAGCTACTTTAGCCAAGCGCGATGCTTTTATAAAAGAGTTTGTTGATTATTGCGGTTTGTATGCTTCTGTCATGCCGCGTGAAGATTGGGTAAAAAAAGCCAAAACAATGTTTAGCAAAAAGGTAACGTTACCAAAATATAAACAAGTTGATATTGAGGATTAAATAAACATAGTCATTGATTATTTACTTTGTCCGGCCAGGCTTTGGTTGCACAAAGGGTAAGATTTGCAACATGTTGCCGACCACCATAAAATCAATGGCTTGCATGTCGCATATGTCAGTAGCAAAATGGAACGTGTTTACTCTTGATAACGGTTTTTATCGAGAGTAAACGACGGATGCTGTCATACCGTAAACAAGTGTTTACGGTATGGCAAAACCGCCCCGCCGGAAGCCCCGGTTTTGTTGGGTTCCAGAGAGGCAAATTCAGAGGGGTTTTCGGTATGGGGTTTGGGCGTACAACCCTAAATGGGATGCACTTATCATCCCCGATCACTCAATTTGTGGTCGGTCTCAAAACCGATAACAACGAACGAATCCTTCTCTCGATACCCGTGACAGCGGAATTTTTGTGATGCCCTAAACTTGTATGTTTTTACATCTCGGTAAGACATGCTAATAGTTTCATGGTATTCCTTATAGTCAAGCCCTTTGTCAGTATGGATTTGATCCCAGGGCAATTTCTCGAATTTCCTGAATGTGTCAAGGAAAAGAGATTGTTCTGATGTTTGAATTCCCAAAAAACCCATTTTGTCATCAACCCTCGAAAAATCCAGTTTGCCTCCCGAAAATCGTGCTTTTAAATATGATTCGAAAGAGATTTGATCGTTAGCCCAAAGAATTTCTGTAAGTTTACCTGAACAAATCAGATTCAATAACGGAATGTTTATTCCATTCCGAATGACATTTAACGGGTCTATAGATGCCGATGATGAAACAAAGGAAACAACAACTTTGTCTCTCTCGCAGGCCTCGGCGGGCGAACTGCCACATATATCAGCCCCATCGAGAAGGTATGTGGAGTTAGCGTCCTGTTTGCAGTCAGAATCCCAGAAAGGCTCGTTGGTAAGATCAACGATGGCTAATTTTAAACGACGAACTTCGTCGTGTTTTCGAAATGCATTATTGATAAGAAGCGAGTGTAGAGTTATGGTCGGCGTGATCATTTTTCCCCATACATCGCTTTTCTTGAGCAACAACGTTGAAAATCCCTTCATTTCTTTCAATACACCAACAAACGGAAGAAGGCCGTTTTTAACAAAATCATCTTGATTTGAGAATTGGCCTGTCAATGAAAGTTCGTTGAAGAGCACCTGCACGCTACAGCCCCAGAATTTGATCAAGATCATCGTCAAACTGGTCAAACAAACCCTTGGCGTGCGTCATGACGCGACCATGCTCATTAATGGCAATAAGCGTGTTTTTCGAAAGCGAATTTTTGTCAAGCTGGAAAAAGTGTACGGCCACATCAGTATTGGCTATTTCTTTTTTCACAATGGATTTTCGTATACCATTGAACACATGGTCGCTATGCGTTTCAAGTATAACCTGAACACCCGCATTAGCCGCGAAGCAAAGAAACTCCGTAAGGTCTGATTGTGCTTTGGGGTGCAGGTGGATTTCCGGATTTTCAATGACAACGATATCGTCGAGACTTGCGCTTAGACATGAGACAAGCACCCCGATGGCGAAGCTAACTCCAGAACCCATGTGATAGGGGCGGACTGGTTTGCCATTTCCATGAGATAATTCCACCGAAAGGCTATTGCTGAGTCCAAGGTCTCGGATTGTATTGTTGATTCCGAACAGCTTCCCTAGCCAGTAATTGACCTGGTACTCAAGCGTTACACTTGCTGTGTCAGCAATGAGCGATGGTGCAACTTCTTTCTTGCGGTTTTTGTACAGAAAATCGACAATGAATTCCGCCTTGTTCCCAAGATAATTTACCCGATCAAAATTTTTTGGATATGAGTCCTCAGGGCCTATCCTATTTGCAGGCAGGTAATATACATGCTGTTTATCGAGGCTTAGGAGATTTTGTATCTCAACGGATTCATTAATAAAACTAACGGCAACATCATTCCTATCATCGTCAACTGAGTAAAACTCAGCTTGAAAAATTTCTTTTCCACTTACCGCACCTACTCGGAAGGTACGTGCATTGATCCGATGATTGCGGCACTCATCAAAAGTGCCTAAGCGCAACCACATTCCATTAAGCGGAGACGATGAATTCTTCACTGCATTATTACAAAGCAGAAGAAATGCCTGGATCGCCGAAGACTTGCCCGATGAATTTGTCCCCGAAAAGATATTAATCCGCCGCAAAGTTATTTCGACCGAGTCGAAGCATTTGAATCCTTGAATGTGAAGTGCTTCAAGCATTTCGTATCTCCTGAATAATTGTTTCTACAATCTTAAATCGCCCGTTTACACTGATGTTGCTATCGACGATATATGTAGTAAATTCAATGAATTTATCGTCAGAAAGAAGTTTCGCTAACGCGTTTTTTATCCTTTCATGTTTTTGTGGCAGATCAATTAATTCAATTATCAGGTAACTTACCGTTTCAAATAGTGCCATGCTGATTGGCCGACGCGGTCCATCTCCTTTTTTCGGCAACCGGAAACATCCTGGTCCTAAAACCATTCCGCACGCTTTCATGGCATTATCAAACAAGGCAGGAAATTCCTCACAAAATAAGCTACCAGCTTGATCGTTTAGGAATACCATCGTTTTACCGAGAAAATCCTCAAGGTCACTGCGGTATTCAACCGGGGGAAATCCCTTTTCTTTAACGGACAAAAGCTTTTTTTTGCGCCAAAGGTAAAAACCGATCAGTCGAAGAACAAGATATTTATCCTTCATACGGTCCGGCTTAATCGAGTTTTCAGTCGCTTTTTTGAAACTGTCAAATGCTACCAGCGTATTCAACAGTTTTGTTGCAGCCCCCTGATAAATGGCGTTTCTCATTTCCTGATTATTCAGCCGTGTACCGCCGCGATTGACTCGATCAAACAAGTCAAAAGTGACGCGATCCTGAGTTGGCGGCTTGATTACATGCAGTGTGAGCGGACAATCTTCTATCTTGCTCTGCTGTGCCTGGGTCAGGCTCTTGCCAAATGTAGTTCCGTTCTTTGTAGTTTCACTGAAATATGCGCCATTCAAGTCTTTCAAGACATTGAGGTTCTGGAGCGGAAACTCATGACTCATAAACTGGAAAAGGGTCGTTAGTCGTTGGCGTCCGTCCACAATGATATACACGCCCTTGTCGTCCTCTTTCACGTAAATAAGAGGAAGGGGAATTCCCATGAGAATTGATTCGATCAATTCACTTTTCTGCTTTGGCGACCAAACCGCATGTCGTTGAAAATCTGGGTCTAGTTTGATAAGAGGTGGTGTTTTATCAAGCTTGCGCTTGAGTTGAAAAACAGAAGCGCTTTCTGGGGCGATGTTGACAATTGCATCGGGGTATATATTTGTCGTATCGTCTTCCAGCGAAGACGAATTTTCTCTCAATTCCGCGCCGAGTGTTTCCTCTCCCTCGAAGGTATCCTCAGATTCAAATGTTTGTGTTTCTACTGACATTTTATTTTTAGCTCCTTGTGGGTTAGGGCAATGTTTCTTAACCTCGTTCAACTACTTCACCAATTCCATCAACTTGCCATAGCTATCAACAACATCATATTTGACCTGTTCAGAAGTAATTTTGGCGAAAAACTTCCGCGCACACTCAATTTTACAATCTTCTATTTTCCTTAAATCCATCGACGACATTGAGCCTTTGGTTTCGGCGATAAAATAGATGTGCTTTACCGTACCTTCTTTGAATGAAATAGCCCAGTCCGGGTTGTAGTCGCCCACGGGGGTGGGAATAGAAAAGCCTTTCGGCAACTTGGCATAGACAACCACTTCTTTACTGGTATCAAGTTCTTTGACGAAGGTGCGTTCATTATCAGAGTCGGTAAATACGTAATCGTAAATGTGCCGATTTAATTTATCACCGGTATTGCTAAAATCCATCTTCCGTTTGTCTTGGGTAAAAATGTCCAGGCTGTGAGTTTCGGCAATCGTATCATAAGCCAGATGCTCGACGATGACGGTGGCTTTTTGCTCATTAATCAGCCGCGAGGTTTTAGCGATGAAGTCTTCCGGGTTGGTTTTAAATTGGTCGAATACCGCGTTATTAATCTCTTGGAGAATACTGGCAATGGTACGCCGGGTAAGTTTAGTTTCTTCCGCCAGTTTACCAATGAGGTCGTATTTGACAGCAGAATGGATAGAGACTTTATTCGACTCCGTGGTTGTCTCCATCACCTTGAACGACTCACCTTGTTTGACGGCATCATAAGTTGCCTCGTCGGTTTGATCACCTCGTTGGATGGTGTATTGCAAAGGGCTTACACGCAATTCTTTATCCAGGCCAACCACGCATTTCTTGATCAGTTCAGGTGTTTCAAAATCGACTACATAAGCGGCTTTGTGGTTGATGCGATTCCAAAGCTCCTTAAACTCTTTCTTGTCAAAATTGGCATTAAGTGGGTTAGTTTTGGCATTGCGGCCATTGTCAATGGGCGGTAATTGAGCATCACTGAAGACGCTATCAATTAGCTGAAACACTTGTTCGATATGAACTGCCAGTTCCGGCGGCAACTCGGCAAGCTGCCCTTCTCTTTTGGCATCGTGATAAGCAGAGGTGATTTTATCGTCAGCATCGGTGTAATCATTTTTCAGCAAATATTTATAAATTTGCTTAGCAAGTTGTGGTGTAACTTCTACATCACCAGCTGCCGTTTTAAACACTTTGCCGGTGAAGTATTTTTCATCAGCGATGCGGGGACGCTCTGACAGTGATTCGCTAATGTCGCGTTGCAGACCTGTGACAAACTCCGTGTAACTCTCGCTGGTCACCACGGTGAGAACATTCACATCATGAACAGTGGCAGGGTTATCCATACGGTCGCCCGTTTGATTGACCGAAAGCCGCATACCGCGACCGACTTCCTGGCGGCGGGAGATCATATTATCGCTATGCTTAAGCGTGCAGATAACGAAGACATTGGGGTTATCCCAGCCTTCGCGTAGTGCGGAGTGGGAAAAAATGAAGCGAACCGGTTCTGCAAATTGTAACAGTTGCTCTTTCTTACGCAGGATCAGATCATAAGCATCCACGTCGTCGGTTTCGTTGGATTTTTTTCCTGTCGCTGGATCAACCAGGCGCTTGGATTTTTTATCAATTGAGAAATAGCCCTCATGGGTTCGGGACACCTCGATACCGCGCAGATAATCATTGTATGGATTATCATCAAGCGTCAGGACCTCATTAAGATGGCTGGTGTATTCCTCTTCAAAGATTTGGGCGTATTCGCCGGAAGTTTCCCCGTTTTCGTCATAGCATCGATATTTGGCTACTGAGTCAATGAAGAATAGGGACAGCACTTTTATACCGTCATTAAACAGCATTTGCTCTTTTTCGAAATGGGCTTTAATGGCTTCGCGGATTTGGATGCGGCGCAGCGCGGCTTCGTTGACATCGCCGGTAACCTCACCGACCCTAAGTTCTTCACCATTGGTAAAACTCAGCGTATTGGTATTGGCATTAATATCGGCCACCACGAAGCCTTTATATTGATCCAGTCCACCAGATAGATCGAACAGATTGTCGCCCTTGTACAACTTTCGCAGTACCCGTTTAATACCGGATTTTTGTTTTATTTCCAGCTCAACCCCGACAACCGGCGGTTTACTGGTCGATATTTCAACACCACCCAAATATAGATAAGCGTTGGTTCCGCTAAGACCTTTGACTGAAATACCGCGCACGGAGATTTTTTTCACCAGTTTCTGGTTATAGGCATCCAGCGCGTCGAGACGATGGATTTTATTGTGCTCGGTTTTGTGAGTGGCTGAGTAGCGCAAAATCATCAGGGGATTGAAGCCTTTGAAGGATTCCAGCGTTTTCGCTCCCTCCATCTTTTGTGGTTCATCGAGTATCAAAATGGGGCGATTGCTCTTGATGACATCAATGGGACGGCGGGATTGGAACTCATCCAGCTCTTCATTGATACGGCGGGCATCCTTGCCGGTGGCATTAAACGCCTGGACGTTGATGACCATTACATTGATCCCCGCATCGGAGGAAAAGCTTTCCAGGTTGTGCAGTTGCTTGGAGTTATAAATAAAAAAGCGGATACGCTTGCCGTAGTCCTCCAAAAAGTGTTCAGCCGTTATGCTTAAGGATTTATACACACCTTCACGGATCGCAATACTCGGCACCACCACGATAAACTTGCTCCAGCCATAGCGTTTATTCAGCTCAAACACAGTTTTGATGTAGCAATAAGTTTTGCCGGTGCCGGTCTCCATCTCAATGTCGAGGTTGATGGGGCATCCGGTTTTTTTATCGTTAACCAACGCCGCAGAGAGCGGCAGGTTTTGGTGGCGTTGGACGGTATGAATATTTTCCAGCAATTGGGGCAGCGTGAGGGCAATCTCAGAATTCCTGAAGCCAGACTCATCCAGCAGGCTTTGCTGTCCGCCCTTTTTAGCCCGGCCAGGGTCGACGCGGTATTGAATGCCACTGGTTGGCAGCTGTCCAGCAAAGCAATCCGCCACGGCTTCGACGGCATTGGTCTGGTACGCCTGTTTCTTAAACTTAAGCTTCATCATGGCCGCACCTTAAATGACTTTGATTTCAGTGGTGGGCGAAATGAGCTTGAAGATTTGCTCGATGTTGATCTTTACGCTATCGCTGGCAAAACCGTCATCGCGGAACACAACCCGCAGCGGATGACGGGCGGCGAGTTCCTTGACGAAGGCCTCATCAATGTCTGCATCGAAACAGGCGGCCAGCGCGTTGCCATCGACAAATAACACGGTCTTACTGGCGATAGTTTCCTGGGTAATAGGCAGCGTTAAATCCACACCCCAATCCAGCAGCACCTGGAATAACAAATCTTCAGCGCTGCGGCCTTCGCGGATATTATCGACCTGGTCAAAAAGGTGGTCTTGCTGCACGGCGTCAGGCGTGTAGTAAATATCCTTCATGTTGGAGCTGTCGATTTTCAAGACACGAAAGCCGATGTCTAGGTTAGCTATGCCTTCTTTGCTGGCGTTTTCTGCTTTGATTTTATTGCCTGCGCGGCGAATGCGTTCTTTGCCGATTTCGGCGATGGTTTTATAGCCAGCTTTGTAGGCTTCGGATTTTTCGTCGCAGGCTTCGGGTAATTGCACCATGATGAACTTGCGCTGACCGCCATCTTCGGCATTTAATGCCATAACTGAGTGCGCAGTTGAAGCTGATCCGGCAAATAAATCCATAATAATATCGCCATCTTCAACTCCAATGATTTCTGTTAAATATTTCATTAATTCTATTGGTTTTGAAAAATCAAACGGGATTCCAATCTTTTTAATTAAATCAGCACCCTTTCGATTAATACAGTTATCAATATAATTTCGCGGTCTTGCACCTTTTTCTTCACGATCTTTTAAATAACTCTTGGTATATAAATTCCACTTTGAGCTATTTCCATTCTTATCAAGCAATGGCGAACTTTTAGTTTCTTTAAAAACGATCATGTCATTATTCTTAAAATCAAAATAAGACGATTCTATAACTCGCCATCTTTTGCCTTCAGGAGGAATACACATTGAACCATCTGGGCATTCGATAAAATACCTTGCATTTTTTGAACGCTCTAAAGTTAAAGAAGATTGATAAAGAGCAACATCATCTCTATATTTTTCACCTTTTCGTGGACCACTTCTTTCTATTTTTTTAAATAATTCTTCTTTGACTTTGTCTGAAAAACCATTTGCGCTAAAGATTTCTTTTGCGTAACACAAAATATAATCCATAGAAGGTGCAAAAAACTTACCTGAATCACTAGCTGATTTTGCGATTCTTGAAATTATGGAAATTTTATTTGCGTCTCCAAACACTTCGTTCAATATTTTTTCTGAATTTGAAATTTCTTCTTCACCGATGTTCAAAAAGAATATTCCATCATCCCGCAACAGATTCCTAGCCAGCTTCAATCGCGGGTACATCATACTCAACCAGTCAGAATGAAAACGCCCATTAGATTCATTGTTAGCGACTAAACGGTTGCCTTCATAATCCTTCTGATTAGAACGTTGCATATAGCTGGCAGTATCTTCGGCAAAATCATCTTCATAAATAAAATCATTGCCGGTGTTATAAGGGGGATCGATGTAGATCATCTTCACCTTGCCCAAATAGGTTTCCTGCAACAATTTGAGCGCATCCAGGTTATCGCCTTCGATAAACAGGTTTTGCGTGCTATCAAAATCCACGCTTTCTTCACGACATGGACGCAAGGTTTTCGCAATCGGTGCGTTGGCGGTTAATAAGGCCTCGCGCTTGCCAGGCCAGTTGAGCTGGTAACGCTCTTGCGAACCTTCAACAACGGACGTAGACAGCTCTTGCCGCAGTTGATCGAAGTCGATGGCTTGCTTCAGGGTTCCATCAGCCTCGCGGGTTTCAGTCACACAGTTGGGGAATAGTTCGGCCAATTTCACAATGTTTTCTTGTGTGAAATCGGGGCTGTGCAGGTTCAGTTTTTCCATGATGCTCGTTAATCCTGGGTGCGGTTAGCTGGAGAGGGTTTCTAGTTGGTTCTTGAACTTGCGGAGTCGGCAGAGTGGGTAAGCAGAGCGCATTCACTTAATCTGCCAAATCCACAGGATGCGGTCTGCTTATCCGGTCTACGCATTTATTATTCGATGGGATATAAGTTAAGCTCTGGAATAAACTTAAAGTCTTTAGTATTCAGGGTATAAAGCTCAAGTTCATGGCTAATAGCGGTTGCGGCTATCAACATGTCGGGAATTGAGACTTTGTGGCTCAGTGAATAACAGCTCATCAGTTCTATAAAAAGCGCTGAAATGGAATCATTAAGCCCATAACAGTGACACAACGATAAATGCCGTTCAATTTTGGCAAGTTCTTGTTTGTCTCTTGCGCCATAGAATAACTCGGCTTTAGTTATAACACTGACGGCAATATGGGCTGAACCCATGCGCTGCAAGGTTTGTATGACAGCCGGGTTGGCTTTGTAGAATTCAATCAGGATATTGGTATCGCAAAGTATCATCGTTTATTATCCCGCCATGCCTTAGCGCGTATGGATTCCTGATTGATGTCGTCGCGGTTTTCCCAAATGCCCGCACAATTGAAAAAATCAGCTTCAGACGTTAATTCATTGGCTGATATTTCTGTTGCATCGGGGCTGGCTTCATCTAACAAAATAACTTTAATTTTTTTACCGTTCCATGCTTGTTGATTGCCGGGTAAGGTAATCACGCCGTTATGGACGGTCGTTTGAAACTCGACTGCGTTCATTTTTTTGCCTTTATTCGTTTTTGATTGACGTTACGTGTACTTTACACAAAATCAGCTTGGTTTACATGAGATTTGCCAATTCAAGCTTCAGTTGGCGCAATTGTGTATTCAATTCCACCTTGCGGTTAAATTGTTGTTCTTTTTGCAAGCGGGCTTCCATTTTGCGGCATTCGTTTTGTTTACTCCGAATCTGCCCCAGTCGTTCCACTTGGGCTTTAAGGGTTTCCCCTGCTCGCGGTGGCAGCGGCAGGAGTCGTCTTAACATTTGCTCATAAAGTCCGACTAAATCCAGTGCAACGGGCAGTTCGGAGCGTTCTGTGTCGTTGGCTTGCCAAGCGGTCTCGAAGTAACTATCAACCACCCATTTACTGGCGTCGGCGTCACTGGGACGTTTGTAAGCTGCTTTAGATTTGATACGGTCTTCAAAAGTGAGTTGGTAAATGATGGGGAAAGGAATGGCTTGGTCAATACAACGCAAGACATCCTCGCTGAGTTCCGGCGTTTTTAGGGCAATGGCAAAAATCTGGATTTCCGGTACGCCTGGTCGGGCAGGCAAGTTCACCGTTTCAGGTGCCAATTTGTATTGCCAAACAATCTTGTCTACCTGCGTGACAAATTGCTCTCGCACGGCGCTACTCGGCTTTGCGTGCTCATAGATTTTATTCTTGGGTAATGGGCGCTCAAAAGCAGCTTGTTTGGGGTAGTGAAACAGCGCGTGGCTCATTTATCCTGCCTGCCGCCGGACTGGATAACAAGAAAAGCAATGAGTTCAAAGTCATCCAGGCCGGCAATGGTATTAACCAGTGCCGTGGTGCGACCACCGCTAAACAGGCTGTCGAGGTCTTTGTCTTCCTGCACATCGATCATGGAACGAATGGCTTTGCCTAGCAAATCGGAATAGATCAGCATGTTGCGACCGTCTGCGGTGTTCTGATTAAAAAGCTGGCAAACATCAGGGATAGGCTGATTTTGGCCTTTGCAAGCGCTACGCACTAAGTCGAGCAGGCGTTTGACTTCAGTATGGTTGGTAATTACATCGCCATTCTCGTTGATGTAGACGAGGTAATAAGGATGCAGGCGGTTTTGTTGGTTGACGTTGACGCCTTGGTTTAGGTTACGCAAGGTAAAAATGACACCCGGCAATAAGCCACGCTCTGGAGCGGCGGGCACGACGGCGTGCATACCACTGGGTACGCCATCCATATCGCCGTTGGCCTTCACATAGTTAAGCAAATCCATACGAAAATCATTGAGGCCGAGGTCAGTAATGGAGACACCAGTTTTGAGGTCTTCCATTTCGATGACTTCTTCCTGCAAGCGCCGTAGTTGCTCCCTACGATAAGACACATCATTAGATTGAGCGCTTAGCACGTTGTCATCCCCAGTTGCGGTGACATCGGCAATCACCATACGGTTTTCGACACGCTCTTTGAGGTTGATGTATTCGTCGAGGGTAATATCCGGCCAGTAATTTACCAGTTGAATGCTGGCGTTCTGCGAACCAATACGATCAATACGCCCGAAACGCTGAATAATTCGCACGGGATTCCAATGAATATCGTAATTGATAAGATAGTCGCAATCCTGGAGGTTTTGGCCTTCAGAGATGCAATCCGTACCGATAAGAATATCAATCTCGCCCGGCTCATTCGGAAAAATAGCGGCTTTTTCTTTTGAACGCGGGGAAAAGAGCGTCAGCAGGGATTGGAAGTCATAGTTTTGTTTGAGTGTAGATTTTGGGCTGTCACCGCCGGTGACTTTTCCTGTGTGCAACTGATGACTTTGCAGCAGACTGGCGGCAATATGCTCATACAGATAGTTGGCGGTATCGGCAAAAGCAGTGAAAATCAGAATCTTCTTGTTGCCTGGATTAATGGGCGCAGCCAGTTTGTTGTCAATTTGGGCTTTTAGATGTTGAAGCTTGGCATCTTCAGCGGGTTTAATTTTTGTCATTTCCGCCAGGAGAGCGTCAATGACAAAAAGATCGGCCTGAAGGGCGTGTTCCCACGATGGCAAATCCATGTCGGACAAGCTGATTTGTATCTTGCCGCCAATCTTGACATCGTCTGGCTCGGGAAAATCGTCTTCGTCTGGTTCGGCATTTTCGTAGGCCGCAGCAAGGTCAGCAAAGCGAATATCCTTGCCGGATTTCTTGTAATCACTGATCTTTAAGAGCGTTCCGAGATGTTTGTCTTTTAGTTTTTGCAGGGTTAACCGGAAAGCTTGGACAGAGCTTTCAAGGCGCTTGAGCAAATTGATCGTCATTAACGCCTGAAGGCTTTTTTCGCGATCCGCCTGTTTAAGTTTGCCTTTGCCCCCACTTACCTGAGTGTCATATTGCTCTTCATATTTAGCCAGCCGACTGGGTAAGATGTAGCTGATAGGCGCATAAACCGCTAATTGCAGCAAAGACAGTTGTGCAAAAATTTCATTAAATCCTAGTATGTCCGTTCTGCTTGTCAGCGGACAGTGAAATGAAAGCGGCTTACGGCGCTCAGGGAATTTACCAATGTCCGAAGTGTCGTAAAAGGTCTCAATATGCTTGCGCGATCGGGCAATGGTCACGCTATCCAGTAGCTCAAAAAAGTCAAAGTCCAAAGCGCCTAAAATGGCTTTGGCAGTACGCTCTTCAGGTGGCAAGTTAGACCATGAATTGAAGCTTGCTTGCGCTCTACGAAAAATCTCGTCGATGTTTTTATTGGTTCGTAGCTTTTTGCTAAGGTTTTCTGAATCGCCTTCATAGGCGAGCGCGAGCTGATTGCGCAGGTCATTAAAGCGGTTATTGACTGGGGTGGCCGAGAGCATCAGCACTTTGGTTTTAACGCCTTCCTTGATAACGGCATTCATCAACTTTTGATAGCGCGTTTCCCTGTCTTTGAAAGCATCGTTGTTACGGAAGTTATGCGATTCGTCGATGACGACCAGATCGTAATTACCCCAGTTGATACGGTTGAGCGGTGTGCCAAACGATTCGCCGCTGGTTCTTTGCAGGTCGGTGTGGCAAAGCACGTCGTAATTGAAGCGGTCTTTGGCAAAAATATTGGTTTTGAGATTGCGGTTATAGTTCAACCAGTTGTCGGCCAGTTTTTTGGGGCAAAGCACCAGGACAGAACGATTGCGCAGCTCGTAATATTTAACAACGGCAAGAGCGGTAAAGGTTTTCCCCAAGCCCACACTGTCCGCGAGAATGCAGCCGCTATAAGTTTCCAGTTTGTTGATGATGCCGGTAGCCGCGTCTTTTTGAAAATTAAAGAGCTTTTGCCAAATCAGGCTGTCCTGATAACCGGTGCGATCATTGGGAAGCACATCCTCATTCAGGTCTTCCAGAAACTCATTAAAGATATTGTAGAGCATCAAAAAGTAAATACGCTCTGGCGAGTTTTCCTGATAAACCGAAGCAATATGATCACAGAGGCGTGAGGTAACATCTTCCAGCTTCTCGGTATCATTCCAGATTTGATCGAAGAGGTTCAGGTAAGTCGAAGTGATTGTCGGCTCGTCCATTTTGTTGACCAGATTCGATACAGCATCCCCTTGTTGGTAGCCTAGATCGACGGCAGTAAAACCATGCAACGGGAGGTAAACCGCATCTGATTCGTTGCCTTGCACACAGGCAAATTGCTGCATAGGCGCTTTGCCACGATTAGAGCGGAAAATGGCTTTGCGGCGCATCCAGTCTGCGCATTCTTTGGCGATAGCCCGTTGTGTCAGTTTATTCTTAAGCTGGATTTCAAAATCACTGCCATAAAAGCTACGTTCCCGTTCGGCTTTGGGAATATGAAACTCGCGGCGTTCTTTTTTGATTTTGTCCGTTACCTCATTGGGCACAAAGGTTGGCGAGGTAAAAATGAATTCAAGAGAAGCAATATTTTCCAGTTCCTTCTTTAATGCCTCGAATGCATAAATTGAAAAGCAGGATGCAGCAATTTTCAGTTTCGAATTTTGCTTGATAGTTTGCTTCAGGTTATCGCCGAGCAAGTGATTTATGTTATCAATGATTTCCATGCTTTTTTGCTAATCTGTACCTCTAAAAATTCACAAATCTGAGTCTTAGCATCACCGCTATTACAAAATCGATTTAGATAGCTTTGATAAATTTCAACTATTTGAGATTTGTTTAAATTTGAGCAATAGGAGGCATATTTTAATGCTTGCCAATCCACATCTCGGCCAGAATCATCTAATTTATTTTCGATGACTACGAGGTTTCCTTCTTTATCTAAAGCCAACAAATCTAACCGTTCCTTAGTTTCATCAAAACCATCAAACTCCTTTTGTATAATTAATAATTCCTCGCCCATCGCTTCTGGTGCATTAGCAATCCATTCTTGTAGGTGTTCTCGTTCGTAAAATCCTAATTCCGTAAACTTTTTGACACTAAGTTGCTTAATACGATTGTTGATTCGATCAATTTGATACACCAGTCAATTCCATATTTATATATCCGCCACCAGCTTGCTCAATCGTTTTTATTACTGTTTTAGTCATCCATATACACACTTATGTTGGTTTTTGATGATGGTCTTCCTGTCCATTTCTCTTCACTTCCCGCCCCACAGTATTAGCCGAAACCCCTAACAATTCCGCCACTTCTGCTTGAGTTTTTCCGGCATCAAGCAATTCTTGCATATGCTGAACCTGTCCTTTTGACAAGGATTTAGGCCGCCCGACATGTTTTCCGCGCTTTTTAGCGGCTTTCATTCCGGCTTTGGTTCTCTCCCGAATCAGATCGCGCTCAAATTCTGCTAATGCGCCCATGATATGAAACACCAGCTTGCCGCCATTAGTGGTGGTGTCGATGCCATCGGTCAGACTGTGGAAACCAGCCCCCTGCCCTTTTAATCGTTCGACCAATTCACATAAAAACCCTAGAGAGCGGCCTAATCTGTCCAGTTTCCAAACAATCAGTATATCTTCTTTTCCTATTGCCTCAAGAGCTTCTGATAGCCCTACCCGTTCCCTGGTAATACCGCTGATCCCCTGATCCATGAATACCTTTTCGCACCCTGCCGCCTTAAGTGCGTCAAGTTGTAAATCAAGATTTTGTTCGTCTGTTGAAACTCTAGCATAGCCTATTTTCATGGCTATAATAATGACATGCCCTTTTGATGTATTCAAGGGTTATATTTTTCAATCAGTTACGAATGCTGATTTTCCCTGTCAAAAGGGTTCCCTTTTGATGTGTTGAATCGGCTATTTTTAACGGGATACAGCCTCTATTTCATTCAACCACTGTGCGGACAACTCCGATTCTTTCTGGAAGTTTGCCGCCGCCCCTAAAGAAAGAAATTTCCTAAAGTCGTTCCCTGCCTGCAAATGATCGCCCTTTATTTTCCAATTCAAAAAACCAAGACAGTAGTGCAGTTGTACTTTGTCTGGTTCATCGGCGACGATAAGGCATAAAAAATCTTCTACTTTTGTAATCAAGTCTGTTGTAATTTCAAAATTCATTCCGTTGCGGTAATGACGGATAGTTTTTTTGAGATCGCCTTTATAAGCAGAAAGAAAAGCCTGATTGAAGTGCCAGACGGCATCTCTGAACTGTTTTGATATTTGATTTAGGCAGTTTATTGATTTGTCTATGTCTTTGGCGGACAAGAAATGATATATGGAGGCTAGAATTAGCATTTCTGATGTTTTTCTCGCTCCGGATTCGGTGTTATATTTTTCCAAGAATTCACCAAGATTTGCGATATACGTCTTATCGTGGGTGTTTGCCCACATTTCATAAGCGTGTCGTGCTCTAGCCTCAAACAATTCCGCCAAGCGTTGTGGGATTCTCTCTTTTAGCTTTGCAAATACCGGAAAATCGTTGTCTACTTGTTGAATCTTTGTTCTGACATCGGAATATAACTCTTCTGCGTACTGTAAATCTCCGGAAACGGCTGCTGCTATTCCAATTACATACTTGGCAACGACATCTGCCCACTCGGAGGTGAACTGGAAAGACAGGAGATCGTTTTCTTTAGCCAAAAAAACTTTTCTCGGCAATAGCTCAGAAAACTCATGTGATATGCTTTGGCTTATATCGTTGGCAATAGGTTTGTGTGCCACTACCCCGTCTAGTTCCAAAAAGTAGCGTTCAGAACCGTCTACTTCTCGCATTCGCACTCTTCCGTATATTATGAAATGAGCTTTTGTCTTTAGGCGAAGTTCATGAGCGTCATCTTCGTCGATGACTTTTTCAGCTTTAAATGCAGGTATCTCCATAAATTGAAAGGAGCCACCAGTTCGGCCTGACTTGATTAGTTTCTGTAATGACAGAACAAAATCTTCACGAACCTTGTGTGCCGCCTCTTCGTCACTACACCAAAGTGAAACAGCAAAACCGACTTTTCCTTTCTTTGTCTTTGGTAATCGTCTTGCCCAAAGCCAATCAGCTAGTATTGCCAAAGATGGTATGAAGACAACGAGAGCAGCTACTAAAAGAGGCGGGTTCGTGGCAGAAATGAAAGCTGTTTCCATACCGAAGGCTAGAAATATTGCCGTGAGTAACCCGTATGGCTGAGTCCATCCTTTTTTCAGAATTTGTATGGCTGTATCGATGTTTTCCACGCCTATGCCTAATGTTTACAAAACAAAGCATTGTATATGAAATTATTCGATCCGGTGGGTGGTTGGGGATAGTACAGCGACAAACTATAAAATTCCGATTTAATTCTACTTTGTCAGATTCATTCGCGCACCACTTGAGACCGTCTGGCATGTGATTCCTTTGCCTTTCGGCGGAGATAGTGCCGCTTATTGATAATGTCGGCTAATTCTTCAGCCGTGAGTTGTCGGCGGGGGAGCAGATGCTCAAGAGCTGTGACCAAATCGTTGAATGACAGCATGGGCCACTGTTGGCGCCCAGCCTTTTTCCGTTTAACCAGAAATAGCGTTCCCAGCATCACTAATGCCATATGATTATGCCATGCATCCCAGCGGCGGACTTGATAGTCGGCCATGCCGCATTCGCTTTTCGCCTCCCGAAAACTATGTTCAATGAAGAAACGTTGCGCCTGAACTCGTGCCAGCTCTTGCCAGGGCGTATCCAGCGGCGCATTCGATAAACAATAGTGAGAGATGCTGTCCGCTCCGACTTCCCGGCGCACCAAAAGATGCCAACAGCGCGCTTGTTCTTCTTCACCATCCCAAACCCAAACATGGGCATGCAGGTAATCGGCAACCAATAAGCCTTTTTCGCCCTCACGCAAGGTGAGTCGCTGCCAAGCATCAACTGGCTGGGCGGCCGCCCATTGGTCAACGCGTTGCGCGGCAGATTGAGGTTTACGATGGCGTGGCTGTCTGCCGCGACCTGACCACTCGGGCACCAGCGGTTCCGGGTCTTGCAGATAAATCGTTTGATCGCAATGGACATCCGCGACAAACCGGCAGCCTTGCTCATCGACGCCACGCAGAAACGCCGGTTCCTTGCCGTAACCGCCGTCAATGCCGACGTAGCCGAATTGAATGCCGCGCTGCTGGGCGATTTTAAGCATCGCCAACGCCAGCTGCGTTTTACTTTGAAACAGCCGTTTATCCTCCGGTATCGCGGCTTTCTTGCAACGTTCGTCATCGTTACACCAATCCTCCGGCAAATAGAGCCTCGTATCGATCAATGTGGCCATGTCGCCCCGGCATAAAGTCGCGAATACGCCTACCTGGCAGTTATCGACTTTCCCCAAACGGCCATTCCATTGCCGGGCAACGCCGGCAGATGCCTCGCCTTTCTTGGCAAAGCCGCTTTCGTCAAAAATCAATACTGCGTCAGTACCGCCCAACAGCGCGTTGGCTTCCTGAGCAAGCTGCCGGCCAAACCCTTGCCAATCAACACATCCTGCGGTCAACATGTGCTGCATTGACTGGTGATCAACCTCATTGACTTCGCTCATGCGTAGCATGTTAGCCCTTTCGGATTGGAATAATCCTCGCATATAGCCCTCAAATGTCGCTGTGGCATCGCGGGTGGAAGACACAAAAAAAGATGAAAAAAACGCTAAATGCGCGTTAAGCGCCTCTGGTAGTCCTTGAAGAGCATGAATAAGCGAGGTTCTGGTATTTTCACGTCATTATCGTAATTAACATATATAAAACAACAGCTTATTATACGCGAAGTTCGGTCTTCTGTATAGGCCATCTAATCTGACAAAGTAGAATTAAGCGCCCGTAATGATCCTTCCCCAACTGCAACGCTCTTACCTATTAGGACTAGCGGGAGCATTTGAACAGAAACTTACGGTTTCGACAAAATCCGGCCATGCAAAATTACTCTAAAGCGGCCGCTGGCAATTATTCATTTGAAATAGGCCGACCATCAGGTTACGACCCAAAACGGCCTGTCGCGCTTCTCCAAACCGGCCAGTCAGTCAAACCCAGATTCTGCAAACTGGAGGGCTACAAAGCAGCCGTTGGTGACCTCACACAATCGGCCACTTTCCTGCCACTGAATACCCCAAAAATTATGGAAATTGAATGCCTGTTATCTGCACAAAACCTGACACCGACTTTGTACCCTTAATAAAGAATTGTGTTTTATGCAATACACAAATTAATTCAATAAATTATAAGTTTTTAAGCTGGGGATGATTTTGGTAAGGAACGAGAAGTTTGAGAATAGTTATCCTAATTAAGGTTGTAAGCCCTAACCCCTTTAAACGCCATAATCGGACTTTCGATTTAGTTTTGTCTAACTTGTCATTTTTTAAAAACCTATCCGCAGACTTTTCAATACTTCTGCCACTTCGGGTTTTGCGGCCGATGTGGGTGGGAATATAGCGCAGATTGTGCGACGAATTTCCGGATCTGACAGATAACGAACTCGAATCTTATCTGCATTTTTGGTGATGGTGAATTCCGGCATTAGCGCAACACCGATTCCGGCGCGTACCATACTCAGTATCCACTCTTCGCTATTACTTCTATAGGCAGCATATAGATCGACCTGTTGACCCTGACAAATACTCCTAAGTGTTTCCCGTAACTCACAGTTCAGGCGATCCAGGTAAGGCTCGGTTTGTATGGTCGCTAAATCAATTTGTTGCAGTTGATTGAAACGGTGTTTGTCGTTGAAGACGACGACATAGCGTTCTTCGTACAGCTTTAAAGACTGGTAATGCCCTGCCGGTAAGGATGTTGGTGCGCTGATAACTAAATCCAGGCCATCTTCATCAAGTTGATTCAATAGATTGCATTCACTGTCGACGACTAATTCCAGTTCTACATGTGGTCGTTCTTGCTGAAAGTCAGCGAAGAATGGACTTAAATGGTGTGCGGCAATTGTCGTCATCACTCCGATGCGAAGTGGCACAGTATTTAAGCGGCTGAAACGCACAGCCTCAGCTTTGACAGCTTGCGTCTTGCGCACTATGTCGCGAATAGAAGGTTCGATCAAACGTCCTAAAGCCGTCAATCGACATCCGCCGCGGTCTCGGCTAAATAGCTCACCGCCAAGTTCATCTTCCAATTTCTTAATTGCTTGCGTCAGGGAGGGTTGGGCCACATAGGTTGCTTGTGCAGCGCGAGTAAACGAACCTTTATCGCAGACGGCCAGAAAATAGCGTATTTGTTGCATTTCCACTGCTTGCCTCCTTTTTGAATAGGTAAAACCTATTATTCCATAGAAAAATGGTATTTTACAATTAACCTAACTCATTATTTAATATAAACACCCAATCACATAAATATTCAATATTCCTATGAAAACTGCAAAATTAATCGTAATGTACCCTACGCCAACAGATTTAAAAACTTTTGAACGCCGTTATGCTGATGAGCATGTGCCGATGGCTGTCGAAAAGCTGGTCGGCAAAACACGATTGGTCGCCTCATTGATTCTTTCCAATGCAGACAAATCTGCAGCGCAGTTTCATCGGATTGCCGAGGTTTATTTTCCATCACTCGCTGAATTAAAGGCTTGTCTGAATTCACCAGGCGGTCAAGAAACAGCTCAGCATGCCGTTGAGATTTCTAGCGGTGGTGAGCCGTTGTTTCTGATCTCCGAGGTGGAAACCTTTGATTTCTAAACCGACCATCGGATTTAACATAATCACAGAGGGAGCAAATCAATGTCTAACTCTATCAACAAACTAAAAAAGGTGGCTTATAAAAGCATTAGGTGGCTGAGTCTGCTGCCTGTTGTCTTTTTGGTCGGATTAATGCCGACTATTGTCCAAGCGCATCGCGGTGCGCCTGACGAGGCCGATGCTTGCGTTACGAGGGTTGGTTTTGAACGAGTCCATTTCACGGCCTATACCCCGACTCTGTCAGGGGATCGGGAATATTGCAGCATCATTCCCGAAATCGGCCCAACTAATTTGGTGTTCGACTACGAAGGTAAAAGTCTGCGCAATGTCAGCGTGGAATTCGAAATCACCAAAGAACCTGAAGGGCAAAGGGTTTTTTATCAGCAGCCGAAAAAAGTTAAAAACGGCACTTTCGATAGTTTGGTCGATTTTAGTCAGTATGGTGCTGGTAATTATTTGGCTCACATCGCTATTGTCGACAAGGATAAGCGTCTTGATACTCATATTCCGTTCTCTGTTGGCCTGGAATCGGTTCCGGGAAAAAGCTATATGCTGCAGATTGTGATGATCGGAAGCTTGTTGTTGCTGGCTTATATATTACTGAAGTTAGCGAATAAGGAAGCGATCAATCACTCACCTGAGACATGATCGAATGGTACAGGCGAGTCAAACGAACTTAGGGGAATATAACTATGAATATGACTCAATTAAAGGTTTATTTTTTAAGAATTAATTCTTGGCAGAAAGTGCTATTCGGGTTACCGATATTAGTAATGGTTGTCATGCTTTTGATGGATCATAGTGGCGACTCGGTACAATTGGGGCAAGCCGTGTATCGGCCTGAGATGCTGCAACGTCTTTGCAAAGCTGATCAACTCAGTGGAGACGCTGGAGAGACTTATGGCGAAGAAACCGAAAACGGCATCAAATACAATGTCCGCACACCAGCCAATTATGATGCATCCGTTGCCCACCCACTATTACTGGTATTTTCTCCGGCAGGATCGAATCGGGCTAAAACCGAAAAAACAACTGGATTCACTTTTCCTGCTACCCAAGCCGGTTTCATCGTGGCCTATGCGGATCATCCGGAATTGTCGCCCAGCACTACCGTAGAATTAGGCACCATTCCCAGCTTAATGGCTAAAAAGTGGTGTATTGATGAAAAACAAGTCTATGTTACCGGACATTCCGATGGAGGGACTTCGGCGATGGCATTAGCATTTATGACTGGCACACGACACATCCCACGTGCCATTGCGCCGAGCGCAGCAGGGGTTGCGTATGATGATTTACGCGACCGAAGATGCCCTGAACCCTTGCCGGTTATGGTTATGCACAGCAGCAAGGATCGCCTGTTTCCTGGTTATGGTCAGCAAGCGGTGGGTTGGTGGGCGGCTTGTAATAAATGTGATCCTATTCCGGATAAAATCGCAAATGGTTGCTTCTCTTATTCAGGGTGTGCCGGGGGCGTAAAAACGTTGTACTGTGAAGGTGATCAAATCCATTCACATTGGCCCGAGCGAAGTCAGGATATCATCGAGTTTTTTGTGTCAGCGACTCAAGTTAGCCCACGGGGGGCAAAGTGAAATTTGCTCTATATGAATCGCAGTGGGTGCAAAGGTATCCATTCAATTTTAAAGGTATTAGTTTATGGAAAAATATGAAGGAAGTTGCGCGTGTGGCACTATTAGATATTTTTTTGAAGGCGAACCTATTAATTCGGCATTCTGCTACTGCAAGGAATGTCAAGTGCATACTGGTTCGGATAAATGGTTCGTGTTATGGGTGCCAAAAGATAAATTCTCTTTCACAAAAGGTTCTCCTTCGTCGTTTACGCGGAAAGGTGATTCCGGGGAAAACGTCAATTATCAGTTTTGTGGGGCTTGCGGCACAACCTTGTGTGCTGAAATAACTGCAGGAGATTTTTATTCAGTCGCAGCCTCAACATTAGCTGGCAACAAAAACTTATCTCCCAAAATGGCAATTTATACTGCTTCAGCTCCAAACTGGGCAGTGTTTCCAGAAGGCGTACCCAAATTTGCTGCCTTGCCTCCTGATTTTAGTGCTTAAATGCCTAACAAGTCAGTCAAAAGGACGCGCCGCCCGTTGGCGGTTTTGGAGTTTCAGTTTGTGAATGGTGCAACGCGGTGATTCAACTAAAACCGTATACACAAACCTGTATTGAACAATGAGAGACCAAATGAGAATTTTTTTGGCAGCCGTAATTATTATTTCTTTCGCAGGTTCTGCATTAGCTCAGGAAAAAATCGATCGCATGCGCGCTGTTACCATGGAATCGTTTACGCCGGATACTGTGAAGTGGAATGACGAACGGCTACTCCCTAAAGGCGCCAAAAGTGTAGTTCTAGTTGGTGACCCAAACAAAGCAGGAGTTTTTATCGTTTGGCTGAAATTTCCGTCCAATTATCCGATTCCACCGCATATACACCCATTTACAGAAGTAATTACAGTCCTGCGCGGCAAATTAGGAAATGGTATAGGTGAAACATTCGACACAAATAAGGGCGAGATGCTTAAAGCAGGTTCCAGTTTTGTGCTACCCGCAGGTCACACCCATTATGTCTGGACAACTGATGAGGAAACAGTCATCGAGCTAATCGCCACTGGGCCATGGGGTATTACTTATACCAATCCTGCCGATGATCCACGCAAGAAGAAATAGCGCGTAGGTAGAGTGAACTTGCGAACCACAACAAAATTTAAATCAAGCGTAACCCGATGCTCCATAACGTTTCACCACTGAGCTTTGCGTTGAGCGGCATGATTAACCAATGCTTTAAAAGGGGGGCATTTATATGGGAGACTCAGTGAGCTCAAATCATAAAATCTGGGGTACGACCACTTCGAGGGATTATAAGCAAACTAGGATCGCAGGATGGATTGGTACTGGATTATTCGGCTCTCACAGATTTCCCGTGGTTAACCACAACCGATAGCGCGCATAAACAGCCTAAGATCACTACATATAGTGTCTACCACGGCAATTCTTGGAGAGCCGATTATTCATGGCGCTCAAGCGGGACGGTCGCTATCGCGCCCGCCCCTTAGCTTTACGTTGAGCGCTCAAATGACGACCAATGGGCATCCCAGCACCGAGCGATTGCAGCAACTCAATCGCATGTATCGCACGATAAGCCGTTGTAACCGCTACATGATCCGAGCTGAGGACGAGAAAACTCTCGCACAGGATTTCTGCTCGGTGATGGTGGAAGAAGGCGGCTATCGCATGGCCTGGGTGGGGTAAGCAGAAAGCGACGAGGCTCGAAGCATTCGCCCTATCGCTTACGCTGGACTCGAAAGTGGCTATCTCGAGAATCTGAATCTCACTTGGGCCGACACGGATCGCGGGAGCTGACCAGCCGCCCGCTGCATTCGCGAGCAGACCATTCAGGTGACGCGGGATATCGCCAATGATCCGCAGTTCGTGTTCTGGCGCGAAGAGGCCGCTAAGCGCGGCTACGCCTCGTCAATCGCATTGCCGCTAACGATCGGGGCGGGAACAATTGGCTTCCTCGGCATGTATTCGGAGCGCGGCGACGCGTTCGACGAGGAGGAAATCGGGCTACTCACGGAGGCCGCGGACGATCTGGCGTATGGCATTACCGCGCTACGCAAGCATCGCGAACACGATGCTCTGCAAGAGAGGCATCTCACCCAGATCGAGGCGCTGAATCGCCTTATGGACGCGACTGTGCAGGCCCTTGCAACTACGGTGGAAGTGCGGGACCCCTACACTGCCGGCCATCAGCGTCGTGTAGCGAAGCTGGCGGTGGCCATCGCCACGGAGATGAGGTTGCCGCCCGAGCGGATTGAAGGCTTGCAATTGGCGGCAGTGCTTCATGATATAGGCAAGATCCATGTGCCCGCGGAAATTCTCGCCAGCCCCCGCAAGCTCACCGCAGCCGAGTTCGAAATCATCAAGACGCACCCCACAGTCGGTTACGACATTCTCAAAGACATCGACTTTACGAACCCGGTGGCCCGGATCGTATTGCAGCACCACGAGAGGCTGGACGGTTCAGGGTACCCGGCCGGCTTGAAGCAGGAGCAGATCCTGCTCGAGGCGCGTATTCTTTGCGTGGCCGACGTGGTGGAGGCTATGGCGTCGCATCGCCCCTATCGGCCGGGCCTTGGTGTCCCCACAGCCTTACATGAGATCTCGGAGCACAAAGGGCAGATGTACGATTCCGACGTCGTAAGCGCTTGCGTAGGCCTATTCCAGAGCAAGCAGTTCGAACTGTAGGCTGCGACGACAGTCGAGACTCGCCGACGGCGCCCAAGCATCCGTTCAACCACGACGGGCCGAAAGTGGCCCGCGGCTTAACGGTACGTTGGTAGGTAAGAAGAAGGCGATGATCCAGCTCATCCACGTCGAAATTGCCGGCTTCATCTGTGCCACAGTTTTTGGAGTAATTTGGGCTCTTGACCCGACCGGGAATTGGGAGCCTTTGACTGCACTTTGCGGGCTCATTGAGGTCGGTACAGAATTTGCGAGCTTCGCCTAGTCTGCGCTACAAGTGATAAGGGCGGGCGGCCTAAAACGGCTGAACAACGGATTGTCCAGGCGATGGCGAACCTCTGCCAACCGATGAACCGTGAGTTGAGCGGCTCCTTTTCCGTTAGGTGCTTACCAGCTATTAACGGAACGATATCGCTGACTGTCTTTGGCCGGTGATGAGGCAGTGATAATGTCAATTTGCTAGCCGAATATCGGACAGCCGATTGGGTTACATGATGCCTTAATTATTAAAATGGGATAGCTACTCCGAGCGGCGGCTTTTGGCCGAGACCTGACGGCCATAATGCTTAAAGTTTGATGATTGCCAACGGCTTTCATTTGGAATTTGAAACGCCCATCAAGTCAATTTTTGCTTTAAGGCTAGTTCCGGGTTTGAAGGTGACCACACGCCGGGCAGTGATCGGTATCTCTTCGCCGGTTTTCGGATTCCTGCCGGGACGGGCAACTTTGTCGCGAAGCTCGAATTTACCAAAGCCGGACATTTTGACGGATTCGGCGTGTTCCAAAGTCGCTTTTATTTCCTCAAAAAACAACTCGACCAGGTCTTTTGCCATGGATTTGCTTAAACCCAATTCATCGAACAGTTGTGCAGCGAAATCTGCCTTCTTTAGTGCCATGCTTCCTGCCTTTATTTTTTTATTATTGTTATAGGTTAAGAGCCGGTGCCAGCAGGCTCTTAACCTGTTATCGCCAATTGTTAATGGTTAACGGCGTCTTTCAAGGCTTTGCCGGGCTTAAAAGAAGGGATATTTGCCGCAGCAATGGTGATTTCTTCGCCGGTTTGTGGATTACGGCCTTTACGTTCTGTCCTTGCTTTAACCTCGAATGAGCCAAAACCGATCAACGTTACCGGGTTTCCGGATGCCAGGGTGGTTTCAATGGTTTCTAGCAAGCCATCCAGCGCACGGTTAGCGTCAGTTTTGGTTAGGTTGGCGTGTTCAGCGATAGCGTTTATTAATTCCGATTTATTCATAAAAAACTCCTTAAATTAAATACTTACGAAAAAACAGTGAGGTGGTCTTCAGCAAGTCATTCTGCACACGCTTTGCAGGGTGCCGAAATTATTAGCCCGGTCAGGTAAACAAGCCTGAAATGCGTGGCGTTTTAGGCCGCGCGCCCACTCATGACGATGTTGCTGACAAACCGGTTCGTATTCTACACCGATGCAAAGCCGTATCAATGATAGTGCCGTAAAATACTGGAACTGTTGCGTGCAGCAGGACTGGCGGCAAGAAAACAGCAGCGTTTGGGTGTAAGCCCGGACAACAACCATTCTATTAAGCGTTTACCAAGGGATTTGTGGGCGGCCCAGGACAAACCGTTCTTTGGGTTAAGGGTTCCTAAATAAATGTGGGTACAACACAGGGCGAATGAATGGCCTTGTCGACAGTGACGCATTGACAAGGAATAGCATACCGTGCTTGAATATTGTACATTATTCAAGATAGGACAATAAAAGTGAACGCTCATGGCGGCAAACGTGAAAATGCGGGTAGGCCGTTGGGCACTAATGCGTATGGTGAATCGACCGTTCCTATTCGCGTGCCCAAAAGCCAAGTCACGCACATCAAGGACTATTTAAAGGCTTATTCAATGAAGAGCGAATCTGGCTATATCGATTTTCACGAACACATCCTTCAAGTCTCGACACCCAAAGTAGGTATTACCCTTCCACTCTTTTCCTCAAAAGTCGCCGCGGGTTTCCCCAGCCCTGCTGACGACCATATTGAAAAACGTCTCGATATCAATGAATATTTGATTGAACAGGCCGATGCCACGTTCCTGGTGACCATTACCGGCCTGTCCATGCGGGATGCAGGACTGTTGCCTAAGGATATTGCCATTGTCGACCGCTCCAAAGTCGCCCGTATCGGCAGCATGGTCATGGCCATTATTGACGGGGAGTTCACTATCAAGTTTCTTGGCCTGGGTGAAGAGGGAAACCCCATTTTAATTCCAGCGAATCCAGATTTTAAGGTCATCGAAATCAAGGACAACATGCAGTTTGAAATCTGGGGCGTAGTGACTGGATCAATCCGCAAATATCCCTGATGTCCAGCATTGCCTTGGTAGACGTGAATAATTTCTACGTCTCCTGTGAACAGGTATTTGATCCCAAACTACGGGATAAAGCCGTCGTGGTACTTTCAAATAACGATGGCTGTGCCATTAGCCGCTCAGACCAGGCCAAATTACTGGGAATAAAAATGGGTGCCCCCTGGTTTCAAATCAAGGAGCAGTTTAACAAGGGTGAGGTTATCGCCCTGTCCAGCAACTTTGGGCTTTACGCGGACATGTCTAACCGGGTGGTGAACTGCCTCGCCCTATTCTCGCCCCAACGAGAGGTCTATTCGTGTGACGAATCATTCCTTGACCTGTCCGGTTTTGGCAGTAAGAATTTGACAGATTACGGCCAGGAGATAAAACGCACGGTTCTGCAATGGACGGGACTGCCGGTTTGTGTCGGTATCGGCAGCACCAAAACCCTGGCCAAACTGGCTAATCATTGTGCCAAGAAACGGCCTCAGTATGCCGGGGTCTGTAACTTTACTACGCTGTCCACAGCAGCCGTCGAGCAAATTATGGCCTCGCTTCCGGTTAACGAAGTCTGGGGCATCGGCTCACGCTTGGCCGCCAAACTTAACGGCATAGACATGACGACTGTCCTGGATTTAAAGCAGGCCCATTCACCAACCCTGCGGGATAAATTCAGTATCGCCATGGCCAGAATCATCGCTGAGTTAAATGGGCTTCCCTGTATTGAACTTGAACAGATGGCTCCACCGAAGCAAAATATCGCCAGTACGCGCAGCTTTGGCATCCCCGTAACCACTTTGCAAAGCCTGGCTGAAGCGGTCACCCTCTACACTTCCCGTGCAGCAGAGAAGGCACGGACACAAAAGACCCATGCCAACAGCATCAGTGTCTTTATCCAGACCAGCCCCTTCGCCAATACGCCTTACTACAGTGGCAGTTTGACTATCGCCTTGCCCTCCCCTACCAACGATACGAGACTATTGGTTAAATCGGCATTATGGCTATTAAGACGCATCTATAAAGTGGGTTATAACTACCAAAAAGCCGGTGTCTTATTGAATGACCTTGTACCGGAAGCAGGCATCCAGCGTGACCTGTTTTCTAACGATGACGATGCCAAATATAGCCAAAATACCAGAATCATGGCGGTGTTGGACTCAATCAACCAACGCTATGGCCGGCAAACCCTAATACTTGCCAGTGAAGGCTTTAAAGCCCCGTGGAAAATGAAACAAAACTATAAATCCCCGTCTTACACGACCAATTGGAATGAGTTGCTATCTGTTAATTAATTGTCCATTGTCACCGTTCCAACCTGGACAAAGGCTTAATACAATTGAAGTCTTTATGCCGGGGGTTATTCACCCAAAATTACTGACCGGGATAGCTGCCATTCCTGAGTAGAGTCACACCTTTTACCGATACGACTTACAAGCCCCGCGTTTAAAAGGCTTGTAAAAACACCTTTATCTTGAGCTGTTTCAATAATTCCATCATCTCACGTTTCAGTTTGGGGTTAATTAACCCCTTATTGTTTTTGCCCGAGTGTCGCCTCAGAAACAACGGCTTTGCCATCAGCACTATAGGCGATGCTTTTAGTCTCTCCGGGTTCCAGCGGTTTTGCAAAATCTGCTCGATCATGGGTGACATACTGCCCTTTCCAGACTCGTTGAAAGACATTCGTTTTATCTGTATACAAGATAACGCCTAAATGCTCTTTTGTTTTATCCGCCTTGTTTGCCATAAAAATATTGTAGATTCCGGGCTTAACGCCCATAGCCTTTTTAACCTTAGCATTACGCCACTGGCCTTGGTCTTCTTGCTGCATTGCGCACTGGCCGTTCATTACAAGTAAACGCTGTTTCACATCTAACCCTCAAAAATCGCAGTCAGTTGAACATGACGTAAGGCAGCTTCAAATTCGTGGCCATCATCTTCGTATTCGGCATTGCTCATGGGATACGGATCAACCATTTAAGTTTTATATATCGTCAGTATCATGCCTAACCGTAAAAGTTGCCTTATGAGTGTTTACCGGGTTTGCTTTACGCATTGCAATTATTGGCGGCACTACTTGCTGATCGAGCTGAGTATCTTTCCGCCAAGTCATACCTGCGCCTTTCACCCATGCATCAAGAATCTCAGCAGTTACATCGTTATGAAGCATTTCGTTTGCTATGGCGGATACCGCTTGATGGTAGCCGCGTCTGTATGAACCTTCTATGTTAGGATCGGTGGGACCGAGATTGTCTAGCGGTTGAATTCCCATAATTAGATCGTCTAGTGATTTAGGTACCATGATTATTTCCTTTGAACGTTAATGGAGACCTTTGGCAAGGTTTCATTGAAAATGATATTTGTTGATGTGATCACCGGTCATTTATGCGCTTATTTCTTCGTACACTCTACGTGGCGCACCATGTCATCAGCGCTACAGTCATAGTTACCAGTAGGAGTTGAAGCTTTCCATGTAATATCAATGGCACCACGATCAATGCTAGAGACGTTAACCTGTCCACTCGTGACATTTCCTCCGATACTTTTTGCTGTTTCCCTTTGCAAATTGGCTGGCGTGCTCGCGCACCCAACAATTGCGACTCCGGTGATAACCAAAAAACATAGCTTTACTACTTTTGACATAAGATTCTCATTGCACTCTCTAGGATAAAGGTCAGGCATCGGGAGAGTATTTCCGTTTGCCTAACAAATTTACATCGGGTCTTTCGTTGGTTCCGCTTCAATCATGGATGATCGTTAAAAGTTATTTTTCGTGGGACATACCCGGAAGTATTCCAGGAAACAGTATTGAGCGGCTGATGTACTTGCGCAACCGCTGGTATTATTGCTGCTACTGTTTTTTCTGGTGCTGACTGTTGTACCGTAGGTGTAGCGGCCGGAGCGCCGGGCTTGAATATGTCAAAAGTCGCAAATCGAGCTTCTAGCCAATCCGCCCACTTGACGGACTTGGCCATCAAGTCGGCCCGATAAACTACGTTATAGCGATATGTCCGTGAGTGGTAGTTAGCTGCCCGCGTCCATATATCACCTTTGTCGTGCCGTATGTGACCCCTAAGCCGCCAAGCGGCTAGGTCGAACGAGTAGCATCCGGAGGCCGCTACATCATTCGCTGTAATTCCGTACCTGGCTAGCTCGCCCAGATACGCGGTATTGAACTGCATCGATCCAACGTCATGCGTACCGTTGCTGTTTCGCACCCACTGGCCAGGCTTGCCTGCTTCCTTTTCTGCGACCGCAAGGACGATATTTGCGGGAACTTGATATTTCACCGCCGCCGAGATAGAGCAGACAATTCGCTCTTGTATTTGGGGTGGAATTTCTGGTGTTGTTATCCAAGGCACGGGTTATGCTCCTTTTGATTAAGCGGTTTGGGAATTACGGTCACGAAAAGCCGCGATTTCAGATTCAGGATCAACAGGCTCGCCTGTCCCGGCCGAAAGGCTGTTATCATTGAAGGTTGAGGATGTGTTTGTTTCAGCTCCCTGACCGCTAGCCCTGATAGCGGCCGCGATTCTTCCACCCGTTGTTTCGCCGATTCGTTCAGTTAAATTGGCCCTTGCAACATCCATAGCCCCTTGTGCCAGGTTTGCGATTGTACTGGTGCTACCCCCCTTGCCAGTCTTCGCTGCTGTCGTACCGTCTTGCGCATTCCCTTTGGCGTCAGAACCGGCGCTAGCGCCACTATCGCTTCCGGTCGAATCGCTAAATCCACCGCTATCATTGCTGCTGTTCATTGTGCTGCCCGAGCCGCCGAAGCTGGGCATTGCCCCATTACTATCATCGCCCATAGCCGATGCAAGGGCGCTGACTCCACCGCCGTTAACTGTGCTGCCCGAGCCGCCAAAGCTGGGCATTGCTCCACCACCGTCACCGCCCATGTTGGCTTGCGCTTTATCATAGGCCGCCTTGATGGCTGATCCGCCGCCTGCCATTGAGGTCAAGCCGCCCATGACCGCTGCGCCTGCCGTGGCGACCGCCGCCGCACCCATCGCAGCAGCTGCCATCGCCGCACCTGTGCCAAGTCCATTACCTATAGTCCCAGTACCGCCGCCCATTGGAATCTGGCCGATTAGCGGCGGGAGTTTGTTGACCAGGGCAAGCAGTACAACCGAAACAATTAACATGATCCCCAACTCTTTCATGTCAGCATATGATTGGTTCATGTTTGTGTAGTATTGATCGATGAATGATTTTCCGATACCAACTAGCAATACCATTGTAAGTAGTTGAGCCGCAATACTTAGAACTGTCTTAAAGTAGCTGATCGCCATATCTGAAGTCCAGCGAGAACCGCCGAAGCCAAGGAAGAATATACCTGCATAGGCGAGTATCCAGCCACTTATCAACAAAACCAGCATATTTACTGCGACCAATGCCAACACAACAAGAATAATGAGGCTGATGATTATTCCTACCGTGCTATCAACTGGCGTCCATGTGGACGAGTTATCGTAAACTTTTCCAAAAATATCGAAGCCAATATCGACAATACCCGATGGCGAAAACGTTGCGCCTGTCCCCGTCGCTTTACCTCCAATTTGTAGTAAAGAATCTTGAATGTCGATTGCGAATTTTGGGCCATTGGTTAGCAACCAAAAAAAGAAGCCGGTAAAGACTGTAAAGCGAATGAACTCCGCGAAGAATTCGCCAATATCGGCCTTACGCAAGATCATCATTCCAAACGTCCATACCATGCTAATAAGGGTTAGTGTCCAGAATAACCAAGAAGCATACGCCGTGATAACTGTACCCCAAGTGCTTGCTGCCGTTGAATAACGACTAAGAACATCATCCAAAATACCCTTGTTGCTGATTGCTGCGTAAGCGTTAGTTGAAAATGCCCATAGCCATAGCGGAAAGGAACATTTCACGAATTTAAGTAAAATGGGATTCTTCATATTTATCTACCTTATTCCCCAATTTACCACAGGGCTTTTACCGTAGGTAGTATCATTTTTTTTAACTGGTTTAGCCTTATCATGGGTTGCATCTGACGTGTTTGGTATAGGTTGAGGAGGGCATTGTTGGATAAGTTTTTCCCTTTGCACGGGGTCTGTTATCGTAGCCAGATCGGTACACACTATATCGTCTGAACACCCGATCATGATGATTGCAATTATTGGGGCAAGTAGCACCAGTGTATATTTAGCTTTTTTCATATTTATCTACCTTATTCCCCAATTAACCACAGGGCTTTTCTGATATTTACTTCTACGAAGCTGCTCACTGGCGGCGGCTTCTTGGGCTTCCCTATCTGCCAAAACCTGGTTTCTGGTCACAATGGCGTTTTGTTGGGCGATCAACAGCCCCCGAATTTGCAGAAGCTGGTTAGCCTGCTGACTGGCAAGCTGATTCGCATACTGGATGGCTTGCATGCGTCCGGTTGCACTTTGCGCTCCGTTCTGCAATTGTTCAAGTGTACTGGCATCATTTTTGAGCGCATCTTGTTGCCTATCTAGTCCACGGAAAAGCGCGTCGTTAGCCTTTTTTTGCGACTCAGAAGCCAGAGTGCTGTTTTGTTGCATTACGGCCCTCTCTGCATCAGAACAGCCAGCCGACGAGAAGCACGGTGATCCACGGTAATAAGCTACGTTCTGGAACTTGCCTAAGTAGCCATCGAGGCTGCCAACCTGATTTTTGTAGTAGCTCAGCGTGTCAACGGCACTCACCAGCCCGTTCATCGTGGACTGCGCCTTATCCCACACATAAGCCGCTGGCGCTAACGTGTTTGTTATTTGATCTTCGTACTGCTGCAACTGCGTCGTGTATTGTTCAACCTGTTTAAGCGTTTGGCTTACTTCCTCTATAGCGGTGGTAGTTGTTTGTACGATGTTTGTAGGATCAAAAACAATATCACCAACCCCAAAAATGGCGTAGGTAGGTGTTGATACCCCAAGGCTGGCAATAAGAGCGAACAGTAAGGCTGGTCTAGTCGTATGTTTTTTCATTGTCTTTCTTTACTCCTTGGTGTTAATAATCAAAGGATTGATATGGTTTCGAAAACGTCATGTCTTTGGTGACTATGACGTTGAATCGGTAGCCTGGCCTGATTTCCAGGGTCGGGGCTATATTCAGGTTTTTGGCAATCATTTGTGCCGTCACTTGTCCCAATTGCACACCGAGCGCTTGACTCATTGCATTGCTAGCACTCGGTTGTTGGTAGCCAATAGTTGACTGGTTTTGATGTTGGTTATACGTGATGCCCGCAGTAACAGCTGACATTAGTAATGCTGATCCATAGAGCCGTAGGTAATGGTTATTTACCTGGTCAGTGAACCCGGCATATCCGGCACTATCTGCGCCAGGCATTGCACCAATATCCATCGCTTTACCATCTGGGAAAACGATGCGCTGCCACGCGACGAGTACGCGAGCTTGTCCGTAGGACACGTCACTCGAATAAGCGCCCACAAGGCGTGATCCTTGCGGGAGTAGAAGGTATTTACCAGTCGCCGTATCGTACACGTTTTGCGCTATTTGAGCCATAATTTGACCCGGCAATTCAGAGTTGATGCCTGAAATCAGTGTTGCTGGCACAACAAACCCGGCACGTAGTTCATATGGCGTTCGCGGGGCTTCCGGTTTGGAGTCAAGTTTCCAGCGGTCGCCTTGTCCTGAATCAGAAAACTGTCCTATGTCGTTGCGATTATCGCTGGAATTTGCCGTTTGTAATAGCCTTGGGGCCGTCGCTCCGTCAGTCTCTCCACCCAGTCCGGACGCTTGAAGCTGTTGCATGCGCGCCCGATAGGCCGCCGTTGGATCATCACTGGTTTGCGCGTCAATCTGCTGCCGAACGGCGGCAAGCTTCGCAAGGGCTTCGTCACGAGTGGCTGGTACGCTCCTGTTTGTTGTTGCACCGGCAGGTGTTGATCCAGAACTGCGCGGGGCAGTTACCTGAACCCCTGTTTTGGCTTTAATGGCCTCTTCAAGCTGTTGCAGCTTCGCCATGCGAATCCGTTCCAGCTCATCATTGCTGCGCGAATTCGAGCTGGCGGGCGGCGTCGGTGGTCTATCCAGATTTTCCGGTCGAGCGATGGGAATCTGGGATAGTTCGGGAACGACTAGCTGCGCGGCAGGGATGATGCCATCCTTCTGGCTACCGGCGATTTCGTTAGCAAACATGCTGGTGCTACCCAGCTTCTCCTCTTTGGCGCTAGCCTGGCGGTTCTGTTTCTCAGCGCGATCCGCAGCGACCAATACCATCACGATAAGAAATACGGTCAACAAGCCGCCGACAATGTACATCGGCAAATTGTTGACTCGGCGAACGCCCGTGTTCGGAGTTACCTCGCTAGGCGAAGCGTCTGGCGACATTTGTGCTTCGGTGTTAACGCTCATTTTTAGTTACTCCTTGCGCGACCATAAGCCAGCCGGATGAACCGTGCTGTCTTGCACCAGGTAGGCGCGGGTCATGGATTGGTTGCCGACCAGCAGCGTAACACGGTACAGATTCAAGCTATTGACTTGATCCAGAACGTACCGCAATGATAAGCCTGTGGGGGGATTCTGTGCCTCGCTGTTGCGTTGCGCTGGCAATTCTGGTTTGATCTCCATGAGTGCGTATCCATTGGCTCGCATTGACTCGACAAGTGTTATGCCAAACGTATCGGGTGTGGTTTGTTGCAAGTCAAACCGGGTGCTGGCCGGAGGGTATAGTATAAGTAGCTGTTTCAGGGCATCCTCGGCCATCGTTTTATTATAGGCCGCCGATGTGGGCGGGAGAAAATTACCATACCTTGATTGGGTTGTTACGCATCCGGACAATCCGACCAGGAGTAGCACGATGAAATTAATTTTGCTCATGGTTATTTCCCCCCTCTGGTAATGACGACGCGATCTTGGCCACTGCCGACACCGGCAATCAATAGCGCTTTGTCAAAAATCGTATCAACAATGTAGCGGTCGCCCTGGATACGATAATTGACCAGCACCGTTTCATCGTCAGTGAACAGGCCGCCGTCTTTGCGCACCACCAGCAAAGTTGGGGCTTCGGTTTGTGCCATTGCGGCAGGCATTTGGATAATGGTTTTCTGGCCATCGTTGTAGACACGCACCGGCTTCCAGGCCACGGTGCCGTCTACGCTATAGGCGAAGTTCAGGTCGCCAAGGTACTCGCCGGTTTGCGGAATTGTACTTTCCCGCTTTTCTTTCACTTCACGAGACTTGAGGGCATCCCATTTCACCAGTGCGTCTTCAGTGTAAGTGAAGGCCACGCGTGGCATGAACTGAGTGCGATGCGAACGCAGCCTGAAGTGATACGTGCGGCGGTTTGTTGTTACAATCAAACTGGTTTCCAGACCAACATCCATAGGTTTGATGATGAGATGCTGGATTTCTGCTTGGCCGCTACCCGTGATGGCCGGTTCCACCGTCCACCGGGCAGTATCTCCTAAATGGATTGAGTTGACCTGTTCGCCCGCTTGCAGCTCGACATCACAGACCTGCAAGACAGCACAAACAATGCTGGGTTCCTGCGCACCAAATAAGTATCGGATTGATCCATCTGTTCCAGGCACTGGTTTAATGCCGGTAGCACTGGAAGCTTGCCATTTTTCTGCAATGGCAATGGCCGCTTTTTCTTGCGGCGTTAATTTTGGATTCTGGGTTGAGAAATACAGATCGGCCAGGTTGTCACCAGGGGCCGCCAGTACGAGCACGGGCATAATGCTAATAATAATTGCGAAGGCATACGTTTTCATCAAAATTGTCCTATTTGTCCTATTTCTGTTTCGACCAAGAGAAGTCACGCACATAGATCCCAAGCGGATTATTGCGCACTTGCTCTTCCGTGGTTTGTGGGGTTGCTGGAACGGTGTAGACGGTGACCAGGGCACGCATTCGAAATGGTCTATCTTTCATGATACCCTGCCGGTCACGTACAGATTCCATCCAGTCTACCTGCCAGGTGTCTGGCGTTTGTGGAATTACCGAGAGAATTTCAATACTCACGGTTTCCGTGACCGCCCGCGCGAATGGACTGCTTTCGGCGGTGCCGTTCAACCATTCGTTTGCCTTAGCCGTGGCCGGATCGTTTGCATTCAACATTGAATACAGCCGGAACACGGCCTTTCGCTGCAAGGCCACGTCAGGCGTAACAAGACGTAAATCGCTAATGTACGATGCTACGGCGGCATGCACGACGCGCGGATCGACCGCAGCGGCTAGCTGGGCAGGCGCAACGGCCGCAGCCTGTCCCAATTTGTCCACTTCGACCACATAGGGCACGAACCGGGATTGGCTGCCTATATAGATAATCCCGCCGACCCCGGCTAGTGCAATCATCAACGACAGGATACCCAGTAATTGCCACATATTTCGGCTGGATACAATCGAGCTGGTACGATCATCCCAGGTGCGGCGAGCAGCTAGATAAGGGTTTTCGCCTTGGCCATCTGCCATTGCTTTAGTGCTATGCCGTTTATCGGCGCTTGGTTTTTTTAGGGTAAGTCCCTTGATCGTTTCAACGAAGCTCATGCGGGTACTCCATAATTGTTAATGTTCAATCCTCTCCCGGCCAGCCATTCATGAACCCAGGCGTCGCCATGTTTGGCTTCCAGGGTCTTGATAGTGGCGATAGAGTCTTTGTCAGATGCGCCGACAAAAGACAGCGCGAGAGGGCCGAGGGCGAGGTCATAAAGACGACGACCGTTTTCTGATACGTAGTAGTACTGACGCTTGGGAATCGCCGTAGCCAGAATTTCTATCTGGCGGGCATTCAGACCCATCCGACGATAAAGCGCGGCTGTGTCCTCATCTCGGGCGTAGACGTTTGGCAGGAATATCTTGGTGGCCGTGGATTCCACAATCACATCCAGGATTCCGCTATTCGCCGCGTCAGAAAGGCTTTGTGTTGCCATCAACACCAGGCAGTTTGCTTTTCGCAAAACCTTGAGCCATTCTCTGATCTTGGCCCTGAAAACCGGATGTCCAAGCATCAACCAGGCTTCATCTAAAATGATGACGGCTGGTTGACCGTGTAACGATCTTTCAATGCGACGGAATAGATATAGCAACACAGGTAATGCATATTTATCACCCAGGTTCATCAACTCTTCGATTTCAAACACCGTGAAGTCAGAAAACGACAAACCGTCTTCTTCTGCATCGAGCAGGTGGCCCATCGTGCCGTCCACCGTGTACTGGTGCAGGGCTTCGCTGATCCTATTGTCCTGCACGGTGGTCACAAAATCGGAGATAGTGACGGGATGGCTCCCCGTTCCTTTGGCGTCATCGTTCTTAACCGCGCTTTTGTGAAGCGACATGATGGCTTCGCCAATCAAGTTGCGCTGCTCGGGTGTGGTTTCTACGTTGTTTAGAGCCAGGATCGTGTCGATCCATTCCATTGCCCAAGCGCGATCGCCCTTTGTTTCCAAAAACTGCAACGGGCAAAACGCGAGCTTGTCGTCGTCAGCGGCAACGGTGTAATGCTTGCCTCCAGTCGCCTTCACCAAGGGATAGATCGACATGCCTTTATCGAATGCGAAGATCGTCATGCCCGGATAACGCCGGAGCTGAGCCGCTATCAATGCCAAATGCGTAGATTTACCGGCACCGGTTGGGCCGAACATGAAAGTGTGCCCCACATCACTCACATGAAGATTCAGCCGAAACGGTGTAGAGCCGTGCGTTACACATTGCATAAGTGCCGGTGCTAGTGGCGGGTACATTGGACACGGCGCTTGATTCATGCCCGTCCATATTGTGCTTGTCGGTAGCAGATCAGACAGGTTCATCGTGTTGATAAGAGGTCGGCGCACGTTTTCGACGCCGTGGCCAGGTAGGCTGCCCAGGTAGGCTTCCATCGTGTTAATTGTCTCAACACGAGCAGCGAAGCCCATACGATTGATAGCCTTCTCCACTTGGCGTGCAGACACATCCAACCGGTCTCGGTTGTCATCCATCAGGATTACAACGCTGGTATAGTAGCCCTGCGCGACCAGGCCGCTATTGACGTCGGCAATCGCTGATTCAGCGTCTGCCACCATTGACATAGCGTCTTGGTCAATCGAACCGGTATTGGTATTAAATACTTGATCGAAGAACCCCCTGATTTTTTGCTTCCACTTTTTGCGATATTTGTCCAGATGCGCAACAGCTTCATGAGTATCCATAAAAATGAACCGCGACGACCAGCGGTATTCGCAAGGTTGTTCACCCAATGCGGTCAAAATGCCGGGTGTTGACTCCAAAGGAAAGCCTTCAATCGCAACCGCCTGGATGAACTTGCGGCCAATTTTTGGCACCGTACCGGCCCACAACTCCTGTCCGCCGATAATGGCATCCAGATACATCGGATTGCTAGGCAGAATTACCGGATGGCTCAGGCCGGTGACACAGAATTGCAGCCAGCGCAGGAAGTGATCATGGGTGACACTTGACCCGTCCTCATTAACGACTTTTTGCCCACGAAGGCGTGAGAGTTTCACGGCGGATGAAAGCCGGGATTCAATGTTGGCGCATTCGCGATTGAAGTAGTTGATCAAGCCTCGTGTGCGAGCCTTGTGGTCTGGAGCCTTGGCTTCGTCGTCGAACATCAGCTCTACGAATTTGCTTTGGGACAGCAAAGGCGGATAGTAGGTTATTGTCAGCACGAAATAGCCTTCATACATGGTACCCAAACCCTCGAAAAGCCGCCGCCGTTCTTCATCAATAGCGGCTGACACAGGATCGGTAAAATGGGAGAGACCAGCTTCCGTATAGTTCGGAGCCGGTCGCCGCACAGCATCAACATGCACCATCCACCCATTGCCAAGGCCGGATAATGCCTGATTGATGCGGAACGACACCATTTCCCGCTGTTCGTCGGTGCTGCTTGCATTGTCATCGCCTTGATAAAGCCAGGAGGCCATAAACGAGCCATTCTTACCCACGATCACGCCGTCATCGACCATCGCGGCGTAATTGAGGAGGTCGGCCAAACCGGCGTCTTTGGAACGGTACTTTTTCAGCTTCAATTCGGCATTAACATTACTGATGCCACCATACAGAATGAGAACCATCAAAATACCGAGGCCCGCAATAATAGTAGTGATTACTTGAATCGTCATAGGTATTGCTTCCCTTGGCTATTAGGATTGAGTCGGAAAGGGGTACTACGCGGCGGGTAGTACCCCTTTAGTTTATTGCCCTTGTACTTGCGATGTCTCAGGTACACAAAGCGCATTTTGGGATCGGACTTTGCCATGAGTCGGCACGCGAAAAGTGCGGCAATCCACAAGGAAAGTCCAAATACCGTCGCCCTTAATTCTTGAGCACTGAATATCAACGCAAATGCCACCAGACCAGCGAACATTACCAGTTCACGATCCCCGCCCATAAACAGGTTATCTCTGTTGCCAGCCCGACGAATTGGTATTGATCGAATAGCCATGATTATGCAATCCGTCCAGTAACGATCGCGGTGGCGGCCTTGGCTTGGTAAATCACGGCTTCACCCAGAGAGGCGATTTCAGCGCCCTTGCCGAAGAAGGAACTCATCATATTCTGTGCGCCGACAAGTAGCGCCATGACTAAAACTAAGAAGATCAATGTTCGGAAAAAACCATTGAGGTCGCCACCGAATATCAATACGCCACCAGCGATCACGATACCGATGATTGATAACGCGAACGCTACCGGGCCGGTGACGGAATTCTGTAGGCTGGTTAACCACGATTCATAGGGCAGCGAACCGCCCGTGCCTGTGGATGCGAATGCGTGTTGAGGGGCCAAGAGGATGAATGCCCACAGCAACGCCAGGCCGATGTAAAACATGGTTGAGCGGTTAAGGGCAAAGTGTTGGCGTGACATAGTTGATTGCATTGGTAATACTCCTAGAGGGTTTTGGTGATGTAACGGCCGTTCTCATACCCGGAAATCTCAAGTATTTCCTGTATACGACGACCATCCTGAGTTTTGGCGATATGAACAACAACATGAACCACCTCGCCTATCAGCGGTTCAATATCTAATGGAGCCGACTCATTACGAGTAATGAGCGACTTCAAACGGGTCAAGCCAGCGGCTGCATTGTTTGCATGGAGGGTGGCAGCCCCCCCCTCATGGCCAGTGTTCCAAGCGTCGAGCAAATCTAACGCCTCCGCTCCGCGCACTTCACCAACCAGAATTCTGTCTGGCCGCATACGCAAAGTCGCTTTAAGTAGTGCCGTCATCGGCACATCAAAAGAGGTGTGGTACTGGACGAAGTTCTCAGCGGCGCACTGAATTTCCCCCGTGTCCTCGATGATAAACACTCGCTCGGTGGGATCACACACCACCATTTCATTGATAATGGCATTTACCAGTGTGGTCTTGCCAGAGCCAGTGCCGCCAATAACAAGTATATTTCGATGATTCGCGACAAACGATTTTAGTGCTTCATATTGCGCTGGCGTCATGATTCCGGCATCTACATATTGCTCAAGCGTAAATATGGCGATGGCCCGCTTGCGGATGGCAAAAATGGGTGCTGGAACGATGGGGGGTAGCTGGCCCGCGAAACGCGAACCATCAAGTGGCAACTCACCCTCGATGATAGGCTTAGTTCTGGTGATTTCCTTACCGTGATAGCCAGCAACGGTTTTTATGATTGCCTCAGCTTGCGCTGTGCGCAAAGTGCCGATGCACTTCATGCCCTCACCCAGGCTTTCTTGCCACAATTTGCCGTCAGCATTTAGCATGATTTCGACAGTCTTGGGATTATTCAGCGCAGCCATGAGCAACGGCCCCATATCGCGTTCGAGCTTTTTCTTTGCTCGTTCTTTCACGCTAGTAAAACTATCGTCGGATTCTTTCATTAGGCATTTCTCTGGTTGCGTTACTTACTTTTATTCGAAGGATAAAACGAAATAAATAATATTATAGCTGCAAGAATTTAATTAACCACACAATATATTCAATTCTTGGAGTTAAATGTTTTTTAATGTATTTCTAACTATTGATCAAGATGACGAATCGGCTTATCACTGACGGCTTTTTAGCCGCTAAAATTCTTGATTTTTTTGGTAGGATATTATTTTGGAGGTAGTTGAGTTGGTCTTTATGCTAAGGGCACATTGTGCCCTTGTCAAGATTTTTTTCATTTTCGATTTCTTGTAATACTTTGATTGCCCATGCCGGACATGCTCGCGCTGTTTTTGCTGTTGGTGCGGATAGCCATGATTTGACTGCCCTGGTACTTACTTTACGTAATGTCTTTTTCGTTATCAGTTCTGCGGCTTGCGCCTGGGTGATGCCTAGTTGCTCTAGTATCGCCCTGAACTCCTTTTGGTTATTAATTCTTTCTTGATCTTGTTCCATTTTTTAGGTGTTTTGAATGGTTTTTGTTTAGTTATGCGGAGATGTTTTTTTTGATGGTTGTTTGCTTTTTTTAGGTTTTCTGGTGTTTGCAGCAATCTGTTTTCTTATACTATCTTTATTGATCTGATCCCATTGACGCACCCTGAACGATTGATACTCAGTCAAAACTGCGGATGTACGTAAAAAGCCAGTGGGCAGACTTCGGGGTGCTTTCCCGCCCGCCAATTCGTCCAATGTCTCTTTGTCCAAATCGGTCAACTCCAAGAGAAGTGGCAGCGGTGTTTCTAGGGCTTCTGCTATGGCTTCTAAGATTCTGAGTGATGGGTTGGCTCTAGCATTAGTGAGATCACTCAAGAACGAGTCCGAGATGTCGGCTCGTAGAGCTAATTCATGTTTTGTCATGTTTCGCTCGTCAAGAAGGCGTAATATGTTTGTGAATAGTATTTGGTTGTACACGTATTGAGTAATCCTTATGTTATGTGATGCAATTTTTAGCCGCTAAAATTAGCCTTGATTTTATTTTTTTATTTAGCTAAATTATATGTTATATTCAAACAAGGCGATTAAACGCCACTAAACGAGTTACAATTTACCTGGAATCTTACCCGATATAGAGGTGTTCGGATATAACCAAAAGCATCTTTGATCTTTGCATTAATCAGACTTGACACACTGCTTTTGATGATGTAATAAACTCTCGCTATATCAGGTTAAATTCTATCCATAAAAGGGGCCGTAATGAAACACGCTAAAACGTTTGTCGCAAAAATAGCCACCGACCTTACCAATGACGAAGGTACCGGGCAAGTCGATAAGATGCAACGCAACGCTTATTTGAACAGTAAGGGCATAAAACCTAACTCACTGTGCCAGCTTGACTTGTTTGAGAGCATAGCCGAGCGTAACGATTTGCGACACATACCGAACGACTACGCGCGTAGTTCACTGTTTACAGCCAGGAACAAAAAAGCGCCGCGCAAATCATTAGTTCACGAAAAATTATTTCATTACAATGAACACGTTTCTATTCTTTACACAGGCATTGAGTTACGCGCGGAAGATGATGAAATTGTTTGGCTGCAAATACTTAATTATGGGAAAGCGGTGTCTTTAGGGGAACCGTTTGAATTTTCTGTTAAGGATTTGGTTCGGGATGTGAATTGGTCAAAAAGTGGACGTAACTACGACCGGGTGCGCGAGTGCATTTCACGGCTCAAGGCTAATGAAGTATTAGCACTGAATAACAAAGCATACGGGAAAAGCGGGGCAATCTCGCTGATACAAAAATATGAAGTAATCAACGATGCTGATGGCAGGCCCACTCAATACCGTGTCTGGATTAACCCGAATTTGATCCTGTTGTTCGCTGGTAACACCTTCACCAGTCACAATTGGGAGGTTTACCGCGATTTATCGCCAGTGGCTCGCCGCCTGGCTGATTACATCGAGAGTCACAAACACCCCTTTCCGTTATCACTGGAGAAGTTCCGGCAAATGTGCGGATCGATCGACGCGAAAACCTTCAGTTGGCGTCAAACGGTTAGAAAGGCTTGCTCCGAGGTACAAACGGCAGGAGTTGCCGATACTGCATTTCTCGCTAAAGACGATAAGATTTGTTGCGTCTGTGAACACTAAGAATGCATAGGTCAAACGACACATTTTAAAAGGTTTAAATCCTTTACCTGTAGATAAGGCTCTCTTCATAAACAGGTTTATTAGTTTTTTGCGGCAGAAAACTTAACACCCGTCATCTTAACTGCCAAAACGTGTCGTTTGACCTATGGTGTTTTTATAAGATGCAGGTCAAACGACACATTTTAAAAGGTTTAAATCCTTTACCTGTAGATAAGTCTCTCTGCATAAACGGTTTTAATTAGTTTTTTGCGCCAGAAAACTTAACACCTGTCATCTGAACTGCAAAAGCGTGTCGTTTGACCTATGGTGTTTTTATAAGATGTAGATCAACCGACACATTAGTTACAGAAAAACATGGTATTTCTAATACTTTGTTTTGACTGTTTACAACATTACTTTAATTCTAGTTACAAATTTACTTAAATGAACGCGAACGGCGATGCTACGGCTTTAACGTGTCGTTTGACCTATGAAGCGTGTCGTTTGACCTATGGCGTTTTGTTAATCATAGGTCAAACGACACGCTTTTGAACGTCATTTGTCATTAAGGTTAGATAACTGCCGCTTAGGTAAACCATCTTATCCACAGATTCACCTTAAACCCTCTTAAAAACACTTAAAATAACCCCAAAGCGTGTCGTTTGACCTATATTACTAAGTAAAATTTGATATTTTCTATTATAAAGCGTGTCGTTTGACCTATGAAAGCGTGTCGTTTGACCTATGAAAGCGTGTCGTTTGACCTACGCGTCTGTATTGTATATATTTGTTTTTATTATTTTTTTTGCCCCTTTTTTCCGGCTCTAACCATTCTTTTAACCGTTTCTTTAACCAAAGAAAGCCTATCCGCTTTTGTCTTGTCAAATCTCACAGTCAAAAACCTCCGGCAGAGCCGGAGGCTTGAATATGTGAACCGCTCAAAGCGGGTTTATTTATGGACCACCTAAAGGTGGTGGCGCCTTAAAATAAATCGAGTTGACCTTATTCGCTTGTCCTCTTCTTCTTGATCCTTGATGTAATTTCTTACCGTTTCCTCATCCCTATCTACTATTGAAACATAGTACCCCTTGCCCAGAATTTCTGACCAGTGAAGTTCTTTCTTCGTCCTCCATAGCTGTATACTTTAAACTTTCTGGTGTATTCATCGTTTGTTTCCTTATCTTTTCGAACTTAAGACGGTTCACGGATAGTGTGACTCTCGATGATTCCCGTAATTGTCAAACTTTGTTAGTCCCCCAGCAGAGCTGGGGGTTTACTTATGATTAATTATGAAATGAAATCTCAGAATTAGTTAAATGGCTCCGGTTATGCGGCAAATCTAGCGTAAATGAAAGCCCCTGGTGTTTGGAGAAGCGCAAACATACCTGTAGCGGCCTCCTGCAAACATCCGCATTTTCGGCCCGAAGTAATTGCAAATATCCGATGCCTTCAACCCGAATTAAATGAGAATGAGCCCACATTATTTGCAAACAGCCTGCAAACATCGCTCAGGGCTCACATTGTGTGCAAATAAGAAAATACAGGCTATTCCTGTCCGGCGTCAACTATCCTGGCCGGATCGCATTGCCTCATTAAAATTCATACTATTTAGGGGTCGTTGCCTCATCTAAAATCGTACTACTTTTAAACACTATAAAAGGGGTTTTGGATGATGATAAAATCAATGAGCCTGTCCGCTCGAAAGGAATTGCTGGCAAGTGTCCGGCAAAAGTACTGTGATTCGAGCTGGATAGATAAGGGAAAAATATTGGATGGGTTTGTGGCCGCCACGGGTTATGACCGGAAACATGCTATCCAGCTGATGAACAGTACAGCAGAGCCTGAAAAACCCAAAGAGCGGCTGGCCTGCCAGAAGTACGATGAACAAACTCGTCAAGCCCTCTATTCCGTCTGGTATACGGCCAATCAAATATGCTCTAAGCGTCTTGTACCGTTTTTGCCCGACCTGGTTGAGGTAATGGAGCGTCATGGTCATCTACGAATACCCGCTGAGGTGCGAACACGCTTACTTAGCATCAGTCCGGCAACGGTTGATCGGTTGCTCAGGCCAGAGCGAGAGATTATTAAACAAGGTGTCAGCACTACTCGATCTGGCAATCTATTAAAACATCAGATTCAGGTACGTACCTTTGCCGATTGGGACGATGTCACGCCAGGCTTTTTAGAGGCCGACCTGGTTGCTCACTGTGGCGGCAATACTCACGGCGCTTTCTTGAACACACTGGTGCTGGTTGACATAGCAACGGGTTGGTTGGAATGCATACCCTTACTACGAAAGAGCGCCAGTGATGTCATTGACGGGCTACGTGTCGTGGATGAGCTATTGCCATTCCCAATGCAGGGACTCGATACGGATTGTGGCAGCGAGTTCATCAACTATGATTTGCTGGACTATTGTGAGGATAGGAAAATCACCTTTACACGGGCGCGAACACACCGAAAAAATGATCAGGCTCATGTTGAAGAAAAGAATGGTTCGGTTGTGCGTCGACTGGTCGGTTATGACCGATTGGAAGGCAAAAAAGCCTGGGAGGCCCTAGTTCAGCTGTATAGAGTACTGAGGAAATATATTAATTATTTCCAACCCTCATTGAAACTGATCGAGAAAGAACGATGCGGCGCAAAAGTCTCAAAAAAATACGACCCTGCAAAAACGCCATATCAACGGGTTCTACTCTCTGAACACATTAGCCAGGCGAATAAAGATTCACTCACACGCGAATATGAGTCGATTGATCCTGTTGACATGCTCGCTCAACTGGAAAGATTACAGGATCAACTATGGAAATTTTCCTGGAACAAAAACGGCAAAGCAGAAGCCCAATTTGCAGTCAACACAGATGATATTATGGCTGATCAAGAACAAGTTAAACCAGAGGAAAATACCAGCGTAAGTCGTTATTACCGAACAAGTAGAATAACAGATTTAAGAAAAGCCCCACGCACCTGGAGAACGCGAAAAGATCCTTTTGAGAAAGTGTGGGATGAAATAAGGTTGCGGTTAGAACTCATGCCAGAAACTTCAGCTAAAGAGATTATCGCATGGTTGATGGGTAAATATCCGAGCCAGTTTACGGCAGGTCAAACACGGACACTGCAAAGAAGGATCTCTGAGTGGCGTCAGACTCAACTGAGTCTGGAAAAGAGTTTGCGAGCACTCATGTTGAATGAAAAGTCGGGCTTGCTGATAAATTCTGCTCAGGCTTCGAGTATAACAGACAGCTTAGATTGTGATGCTGATTTTGGTGAAATCACCCAGTCTCTGACATAATCGCTTGAACGGAGTGAGGTTTAAAAAAGCGGGATAGAACTGGAATTGAAACTGGGTTTGATGAGGTATGTCGGCCCACCCAGTAGTTTGATTATTATGTGAGGCAATACGGCCGGCCAGGATAATTGTCGCCGAACACTATTCCAATGGAAGCAGTCATTGGAAATTAATAAATTTACTTTAGTTGACTGACAGCCGTTGTTAAGGGTTGTCAGATGCCTGCCCTCAAGCACAGGGCTACCAGGATGCGGCAGAACTCTGAGGGCAGGCGTCGGACAAGCCTCGAGGGAGGAAACCGCGGGTTGTACTGGGGCGTCTCAGGATAGGTGACGGACTATGGGGATTTGAGTGGTTGACCAGTCGTTTGACCTGACCAATAAACCGGTCTGCCGGACCATGACATCGTCCATGAGAACCGTTCTAAAGCAGATGGCCCCGATTTTTCGTCGCAGCAGAGAGCAAGCAACGTGGATTTTACGCCACCAGACAAAGCGTTCCCGTATCGGCTCAGGCCGATGAAGCGTTGGCGGCTGGTTTGGATAGCGAAAGACGCGGGTGCTCATGGTGCGCCTCCCTGCCGGGGTGGTGCGCGGATGAACTGTTTGCGCGCCAGAATTTCGACGATGATCATCGCTGCACCACAGTCCGGGCAAACGAAGGTTGGCTGAAGCGCTTTGTCTAACGCATCAACATCAGCATTCATGAGTTCCGTATTAGCCGGAGCAACTTCCAGCAAGTCACGCACTCGCGCAAGATTATCGTGGCGCCCGGCATTAGCGAGCAATCCATAGTGGCGGATGCGGTGAAAGCCGCTGGGCAGCACATGCAGCAGGAAGCGGCGTATGAACTCGTCGGTAGTGAGGGTCATGGTTTTATGACGGGTCTTGCCCTTGGCCCGGTAATCTTTCCAGCGGAAGGTGACACCGCGCTCGTCCAGGGTAATCAGTCGTGAGTTGGCGATCGCCACCCGGTGCGTGTAGCGTGACAGATAAGCCAATACCGCCGCGGGTCCTGCAAACGGGCGTTTGGCGTAGACCACCCATTCGCACTTTTTAAGCGGTACGAGCCAGTCGGCGAAGGCTGACGCGTCAGTTAGATGAGCGTACTCACCATAAAACTGCAATTGTCCTGCGGCATGCGCATTGCTCAGTTCTTCCAGAAAGCGCCGTCGAAACAGCCGTGACAGCACCCGGACCGATAAAAAGAAGCCCGGTTTGCAGGCGACCCATCGCTCACCGTCCAAGGATAAACCGCCGCCGGGTACGATGCCGTGTACATGTGGATGATGGGTTAGTGCTGAGCCCCAGGTATGCAGCACCAGGGTCGCCCCTATTTGCGCGCCCAGATGCTTCGGGTCAGCGGCAATCGTGCGTAGTGTCTCGGCGGCGACTTCAAACAGCAAGCCATAGATGACCGTTTTATTGTAATAGGCAATGGCGCTGATCGGCGCCGGCAAGGTGAACACCACATGATAATACTCCACCGGTAACAGATCGGCCTGCCGGGCTTCGAGCCAGCGCTTGGCGGCACTGGCCTGACACTTCGGGCAATGCCGGTTGCGGCAGGAGTTGTAGGCGATTTCGTCATGTTCACAGGCTGGGCAATGCAGCACATGCCCGCCTAATGTCGCAGTACGACACTGTTCAATGGCGGACATGACTTTCAGTTGACCCAGGCTCAAGTGGTCATGCTGAGCGTCTCGCCAAGCGGGCCCGTGGCTGCGGAAAATATCCGCCACCTCGAGCGCAAGCCGGCCCATGGGGTTTCTCTAAAGCGGCTGCAAGGTCTCGATCGGACTCACCACCTCACGCAGAATATCGGTGGCCACCTGGGCATACAGCGCCGTAGTCTCCAACTTCTTGTGCCCGAGCAGCACCTGTATAATCCGAATATCCACCTTCTGTTCCAGCAAATGCGTGGCAAAGCTGTGTCTCAGCGTGTGCATCGACACCCGCTTGTCTATCCCCGCCGCCTCTGCAGCGGCATGGACAGCCCGGTTGAGTTGACGCGTACTGAGCGGGTCGATAGGGTCCAAGCCTGGAAACAGCCAGCCACCTTGGAGCATTTTGCCTTGGGCATGGGCAAACTTCCACCAGGCACGCAAGCGTTCCAGCAGCACCGGCGACAGCATGGCGTAGCGATCCTTGCTGCCTTTGCCCTGTTCAATGCGTAGCGTCATGCGCTGGCTGTCGATGTCGCTGACCTTCAGCGACACCACCTCGCTGGCACGTAAGCCGGCGCCGTAAGCCACCGCTAACGCCGTCTGGTGCTTGAGGTTGTCAACGGCCGCGAGCAGGCGAGCCACCTCCTCACGACTCAATATGACCGGTAGTTTGCGAGGCTCATGCACGGCGTGCATCTTGGTCAACAATTCGGGATGATCCAGCGTCGTTGCAAACAGAAACTTGAGTCCGGTAATAGCCGCATTCAGGGAAATCGGCGAAATCCCATGATCAACCAGATGCAATTGATAACGGCGTAAGTCTTCAGCACTGGCGGTATCGGGTGATCGTCCCAGAAAACCCGCGAATCGTTTCACAACACGAATATAACTGGCCTGAGTTTTGGGGGAAAGTTTGCGCATGCGCATGTCGTCGAGCATGCGTTGACGTAACGGAGTGATGGTTTGAGTTGATGAAGTCATGACACTGCTCCTGTTAGGAAATAAGGCGGATTGCCTTATTTCTAACATAGGGAACAATTACACGCTTTCAATCACCGGCAGACTTGGAATCGCAGCTCCCCTACCGCGAAGCGGTTTAGTGTACGCCCGTGAGTGCGTACTATTTGCAGGGTGAAAGTCCCTGCCGGAGTGAGCCACAGCTCCGTAGCTGAAGGTAACTGCGTCGTCGCGAGGCGGGGTGGGGAGTAACCGGAGGCGAACTGTCGGTCCGTAGGATGACGAACCTGTTTCGGCGGAGTATAGCGGCGAGCCTGCACTAAAGTGGCGAAGCTTGGAAATAACGCAGCACGCTGGTATGGCGGCTAAAGCGATGCTGTGGCGTACCACGTGGTTGAGGACGGAACGATAGGAAGGTAGTACGAGGTAAGCGGGGAGACCTGTCGGTGATGTGAACACGGACAGGAGTCAGAGTCCCAATAGTACCGTATACGGCAGAACAGCCGTGGAAACATGCGTCAGAGCAAAAGGCGCACTAGGGAAGTGGGGCAGGAAAGTTGATAGCTAAAAAAAACCAGAGAGGAGCAGATATGATTATTGAAGCATCACCAGTGTCGGAAACGACTATACAGGATGCAAGCGTGTTGGAAAGCTGCGTGCAGCGGAAATTCGCGCCAGCGCCAATCTGGACAGAAGCTATGTTGGCAGCCCTACAAACAGGGGTTAAAGGAGGCAAATGGCACAGTTTGATCGACAAAGTATCGCGTCCTGAGACATTGAGGTTGGGGTGGGCACAAGTCGAACGTAACGCCGGGGCGGCGGGGGTAGACCGAATGAGTGTGGAACGCTTCGCGCAAGCTCGGGACTTCTATCTGGCCGAACTGGCGGGAGCACTGCGGGATGGGAGTTATACGCCGCAGCCGGTAAGACGTGTGTACATACCCAAAGGCAAGGGGCGGCGGCCGCTTGGTATACCTGCGGTCAAAGATCGCGTGGTTCAGGCTGCGCTGAAGCTGGTGATCGAACCAATCTTTGAGTACGAATTCGAACCAAGAAGCTTTGGCTTTAGGCAAGGATTGGGCTGCAAAGATGCGTTGCGGGAAGTGGACCGTTATGTGAAAGCAGGCTATTGTTGGGTGGTTGACGCGGACCTGCAGAGCTACTTTGACACGATTCCGCATGCAGCTCTGCTCGCAAAAGTGGGCAATCGGATTGCCGATGGTCGCGTGCTGGCGTTGGTTGGGCAGTTTCTCAAACAAGACATCATGCACGACATGAAGCGTTGGACGCCGACAGCTGGCAGTCCGCAAGGGGCGGTGATAAGTCCCTTGCTTGCCAATATTTACCTGCACGAGCTTGACGTAGAAATGCGTGAGGCTGGGTTGGTAATGATACGGTACGCTGATGATACTGTGGTGTTGTGTCGTAGTCGGGAAGAAGCGCAATCAGCGCTGGCCCGCATGCAAGCGTGGGTAACTGCGAACGGATTGACGCTTCATCCGGATAAAACCCATCTCGGGGATTGTCGGCTAGAAGGTCAAGGGTTCGAGTTTCTGGGATATCGGTTTGAAGCAGGAAAGCGTTGGGTGCGCAAGAAAAGTCTGATGTCCTTAAAGGACAAGATTCGCGCCAAGACGAAGCGTAACGAGGGGAATTCCATCGTGTACGTGATCGCCTCACTCAATCCGACCCTGAGAGGTTGGTACGGATACTTCCAACACGCTCACCGGTTCACATTCTCGACAATCGATGGTTTTGTTCGCCGTCGTTTACGGGCAATGTTGCGAAAACAAAAGCACCGGCCGGGACAAGGACGATGCCTGCATGATCACAAACAATGGCCGAATGCCTTCTTCGCCGATCTTGGGCTATTCACGATGTCAAAAGCCCATAAATTGGCGCGCCAATCCCGATGAGGAAACAACTGACCGGAGAGCCCGTCGCGGGAGAACTGCACACCGGGTTCGGAGGGAGGGGACGGTGAAAGCCGTTCTCTACCCCTATCCCTCGGCCAATTTCTGACGTACAGGAAGCATAGGTATATGGCAGGTTTAAGTCGTAAAGCGGCCATTCAGAGGCCGACCATGATCCGCCCCTTGTCCCCAAAGCGGTCACTCAGGATGAAGTAGTTCCACCAAGAGAAACGACTCGCTTGGCATTAAACTGTTCCGATTTTCTGTCCCCGCCTCTGAATTGGGGCTCAACTCGCCGCCATAATTGTTATTGAATGCGTTGTTTAAACCGATTATTGCATATAGATACAGAAGCTAATGAAGTTACATAGCATCCACCTGCATATGATGGCTCGCTCTTTGTACATTCGTTTTCATGTCGCTTTGTTAGCTTCGAAATCTATAACACCCAGGCTTTATAGGTTGCCTCTCTGATTTCGCTAATCACCAGGTTCGGAGGGAGGGACGGTGAAAGCCATTCCCTAACCCTATACAGTGGCTGCTATAGATAGATAGATAACTATTCATAGCGGCCTTCAAGAGACCGTCATTAATTTCTGGCTTACGTCCGATTAGACCTTGAAAACAGTCATTCAAAACGTAAAGAAAGGTTATGGAATGGGCATTGGAAAAAAAGAAAAGCCCAAACCATTTTTAAAATATGAGCTACCATACGCAAAGCCCTCTTGAACACAATTAAGCTTCGGAACTATCATTGAGCTTAATCCAAAATCAATCACAACAAAAAAAGTACAAAAAGCGTGGCCATCTTGTTTACATTGTGAACCCTGAGCGATGTCTGTAGGCTGATTGCAAAGAACTTCGACTCATCATCTAGTACGGGTTGAAGCGGTCAGATACTCACAAATAAACCAGACTGAAAATGTAGATGTTTTCAAGTCTTATGGTTTATTTTCGTGGGTTTCTACAGGTATTTACATTCATATCAATCTTTTCGAACTTATGCTTTTCGAAGACGTGTCTTTTTTAAGGTTTCTGTCTCTCGTTAAATGCTCAACAAATCAATTGATCGTCTGATAACATTTAATGAATTGACACAACTAAGGTCTAAATTAACAATGGGAAGCTATTCCTTTAAACCGAAAACACTGTAGAAAAAAAATATTAATGAAGGAAAAAAGGCAATTATAAACCCCAAAATTAGTGCGAATTGGTATCTGTATTTATACACAAATAGTAATGTTTGACGGATTGCTTCTGTTAGGCATTCGTACTGATTTATTTTTTCCAAAATCTGTTCCTCCTTTTATTAGGACTGTATCAAATTAGGGCCGTTAGCTACCACTATTTACAAGCTCACTTAGGTGATTTGATACGGTTAAAATGCCTGAAATACTTTTCCTGTTCGGTTTAGGCTTGGCTTACTTTATTAAAAATCAATAGCCAGACCAAATACCTTTGGTTCCAACTAGTATAAATGTAATGAATTGAACCAATAAAAAAAGTAGTCCAAGCGCCAACAAGATTTTTTTCACATCATTCATTATGTTCCACCTCAGATACAGACATCCTGTCTCGCCGTAAATTACCTTATTTAGAGTAAGAAGTTGAGAAAAGCCTAGTCAGTCAATCAGATCAAAATATTTGGTATTTATACTGCTTTCCATAGCCTTATCATATAGCTATAAGATTGACACATAATTATTTTTTTGGCTTTAGGAAGGTAAGCTAATGAGCGCAAGCCTTTTATTGATGTGTCTGAATTAATATTATAAGAAGTCAGGCGCATTTGTAAAAGACTAATTACCTATGAAAACATAGGGTTTACCTATGGATTAAAACTGTAAGTAAGTTCTTAATTTCAGTATTTTTCTCATTCTTCGGATAATAAATCGCATATATCTGGCGGCTGATTTCCGGATTGCTCAAATAACGGCAACGCACATCATCGGCGTTTGCAGGCAGGCTGTACTCCGGCATCAACGCAACCCCCATGCCAGCGCGCACCAAGTTGACAATCCAATCCTCGCTATTGCTACGGTAAGCGGCGTAGAGGTTGACTTCCTGGTCCTGGCAGATTGCCCGCAGAGTATCCCTAAGTTCGCAGTTCAACCGATCCAAATAAGGCTCGGACTGGATTTCCTTGAGGTCGATTTTGCCCAAGTGATTAAAGCGGTGCTTGTTGTTAAACGCAACTACGTACTTTTCGGTATACAGCAAGGTGGATTGATAGGGCGAAAAGTTTCAATGAAGGATCTATTAACTGCAATGGGCCTCGAAAAAATCACTTTTTTTTGCGGAGTATGGCAGCAAGCGCGAGCTCTAATTACACGTACTTAGTCACTTTTATGATTCCAAAATACTGATTAAGCAATCCAAGCGGACATCTAAGCCAATCTCAGCGAAAGAGCGGTGTATTAAATCTGTTGCAGATGTCTTTTTCTAAGTTAGAAAAACCCATGCTCCATAATAATAAAACAACAGGTCTGTTACACCCTCATTTAATAAATAGTCTTAGCCTATATAAACATAGATAAACAGTATTTTACAAACCGGCATTCCCCCTATAGTATTTCTACAACAGGTACAAAAATGTTATTAAATATAAGAGGTAGATTAATTTTTCTACCGTTGCATTTAACGACAGCTCGTCATCATATATAGTCTATATCTATTAGACTATAGGCAAGCAGTATCTAAGAAGCCAGAATGACTAAATTTATGTTGTTTCATCCGTTATATCGCCACTGCGAATTAGCAGCATTAACTAAGTCTGGTTGAAGAGGATTGTTAGTCAGTGAAAAATTTTGAGAGGCTAAAAAAATGAGCAAAGAAACGAAATGGGCCATCTGCAGTACTTGCGATATCAATTGCGGACTTCTTGTCACCGTTGAAGACGGTAAGGTGAAATCAATTAAAAAAAATCCGGATCATGCCCTCACGCCGAATTCGATCTGTGTCAAGGGGGCCAACGCAAATAAGTACATTACCCATCCAGACCGATTAACGCATGCGCTGAAAAGAATCGGTGAGCGCGGCTCGGGTCAGTGGGAACAAATTAGCATGAAGCAAGCTTTAGATGAGATTGCCGATAAGATGAAGCAGTTGATAGCCGAAGACGGCCCGGAAACAATTGGCAGCACTTATGGCTGGAGCTCTAACGCCGGTGCGGCCTCACGAAGATTTATGAACTTACTGGGGAGTCCGAACTGGACTTGGACGGGATACGTGTGTTTAGCCAATTCCACGGTGCCCAGTAAAGCGACTTACGGCTTTTGGCAGTTTCCAGACTTTCATAATACCAAATGCATCGTACTTTTAGGCCACGCTCCGGGTCCGCAAAGATGGACGGCTGAGTACCTGTGGATTAAGGGTGCCCTGGATAGGGGCGCAAAGCTGATCGTCACAGATCCACGCCGTAATAGCTATAGTGATCAAGCGGACATCTTTCTGCAGGTTAAGCCTGCTACGGACAGTGCCTATTTACTGGCCTGGATTAATGTGATCATCGAAGAAGACCTCTATGACAAAGAATTTGTAGAAAAATGGACGGTTGGTTTTGAACAACTCGCTGAAAGAGTGAAGGAATACACTCCGGAGTGGGCGTCAGAAATTACTGGAGCGCCAGCAGATAAGATTCGCGAGTCTGCCAGAATGTATGCCACTACTGGTCCCGCTGTGATCCCCTGGGGAGCAGTACCGGATCACCATGCCAATAGCACCCAGACTTTACGAGCCTTAACCATATTGAGATCCATCACCGGTAATCTCGATGTACCCGGGGGCGAACTGTTAATGGGGTACCATCCGGAAATTTCATCGGATGATGAATTCGAACTCAATGAGAGGCTATCGCCTGAACAACGCAAGAAACAACTCGGTGTTGACCGCTTTAAGCTCTTGAGCTGGGAAACACTCGAAAAGACCGGCCCAGCAATGGAAAAGGTTTGGGGCAAAAAATATTCAAACCAGGTATCCGGCGGCGCGATGGCGCACCCTGCAAGCATGTGGGAAGCGATGAAAACAGGCAAGCCTTACCGCTTGAGGGCACTTATATCGCAATGTAACAACACCTTAAACAGTTACCCCAACACCACTCACATTTACGAAGGGTTGATGAACCTGGATTTGTTAGTGGTTATGGATCTTATCAAGTCGCCCACGGCCCAACTCGCCGATTATATTCTGCCGGCCACACATTGGCTGGAAAGACCGAACCTGTTCAATTACTGGGATTGGATTCCAATCTATCAAGGGGGAGAGCAAGCAGTGGAGGCGCCAGGAGAATGTATGCACGACTGGATGCTATGGCGTGAGCTTGGCGTTCGTCTGGGACAAGAGAAGGATTGGCCGGCAAGCATGGAAGAGGCGTACGATGAACGGTTAAAGCCTGCGGGATTAACATGGGAAAAATTATCAACCCAGGTTCGGGCTTCCGCGCCTGAAATAACTTTCAAGAAATACGAAAAAACCGGCTTTGGCACACCTAGCGGAAAAGTTGAACTCTATTCAAGCATTTTCGAAGAGCTAGGCTATGATCCCTTGCCTAGTTGGGTTGAACCACCGGAAAGCCATGTGAGGAAACCGGAGTTGGCTAAGACGCATCCGTTGACTTTTTTCACCGGCATGCGCGAAAACTATTGGTTTCACAGTTTTGGCCTAGGCCGATCCACTAAAGAGCTGCGTAGCCGCGAGCCGGATCCCCGCATGCAAATCCATCCGGATACGGCCTACGATATAGACCTGTCGGATGGGGATTGGGCATGGGTGGAATCAACTAGCGGAAAAAGAATCAAACTCAGGTCGTGGCTCAGTAATGACACACATCCTAACGTAGTCAGGGTTCCTCATGGCTGGTGGTACCCGGAAACAACAGGAAGTGAAGAACCTGGTGCGGCGTTATCGAGTCTCTGGAAATCGGCGGATGCGGTCATACTTCATGACTCTGACGAATACTGTGATAAGGAACAAGGCAACTTCCAACTCAGAGGGTTGGCTTGCAAGGTCTATAAAGTGGAGGATGGAACCGAAGGAACAAGTTATTCGGCTTAAACCTTTGTGGTGCGCACATGGCAATCAGGCTTAATAGTAGTTTGAAATAGAGCTTAGATCAGGTAAGGAGTCTATCGATTTTAAATCGATAGACTCCTTACCACAAACATTCTAAATCATTATACCTGTCATGAAAATCATCGAGTCGATAGGCTGTAAAAGCGTCAACTCTTCCAAAGTTTGCGCGGAATGATTGCTCGTCCTTAATTGTAAACATAAACATGAGCTCGTGCGTGGAAGTTCGTTCAGTAATTGATCCGACTACACTCGTATAAATCAGCCTTTTCGGCTGCTTATAAAATACGGTCACGGAAATTGTGTAAAACTCAAAGAGCCAAAATCTTAATTAAAAGAAATACAGCATATGCTAATGATTTTTTTGTCCTTATTAAATAAAAAATCAGTAAAAACGTTTTGTATATCTAGCGCACTATTTAAATTAACTTCGAGCTTGCAGACGATTTAAATATGATTGTTGGGTTCATGGCCTCGATAGGGTTTTGCAAGAAACAGCAAAGCTTCTCGAACTTGAAAAGGAGTAAAATAAGCGTGGATTATTTACATACTACACACCAAAAAAATTCAACAGCTTCCCTTCTGATTGATTCCCAGGGGCGTCATTTAAATTATCTGCGGCTTGCTGTTACCGACCGTTGCAATTTCCGTTGTACTTATTGTATGCCAAAGGAGGGAATTGATCTTAAAGCACGTGATGATATTCTGCGTTTTCAGGAAATGGAACACCTGCTTGGACTATTTTTGGATTTAGGTGTAACCAAAGTGCGCATTACCGGTGGTGAGCCTTTTGTGCGTAAAGGCCTGCCTGATTTTTTAATCAGAATAAATCAATATGAAAAACTGGAAACAATCAATTTAACAACGAATGCCTATTTTTTAGAAGATACTATTCCATTGTTTCAAAAAATAAAATCAGGCAGTATTAACATCAGTCTTGATTCGTTAAAGCGAGACGTTTTTTATAAAATTACCCGACGTGATGATTTTGAACGGGTGTGGAATAGCATTGATAAAATTCTGCTAACGGATCTGAACGTTAAATTGAACATGGTGGTTCTCAAAGGCGTCAATGACAATGAAATTGTTGACTTTGCTATGTTGGCCAAAAGTAATAAAGTTGAAGTCCGCTTTATTGAACAAATGCCTTTTAACGGCGGGCACTTTTCAAACGATACACTTTCTGCAGAAGAAATTATCAAAACTTTGCAGAATTCTTTTCCTGAAATGATCGAACATCTTAAAATGTGTTCAACTGCCCGGATTTTTGAAATCCCTGGATTTAGGGGAAAAGTCGGCATCATCGCCGGTCATTCCAGAACATTCTGTTCAACATGCAGCCGTTTAAGGCTCACTCCCGACGGCACATTCAAAACCTGTCTCTATGATCATGGCGACGTAAATTTAAAAGACATGCTGCGCTCAGGAAAAAGTGATCAGGAAATAAAAACGGCAATTAGAGATGCCGTGTCCAAAAGGGCAAAAGACGGATTTGAATCGGAACAGCGTACGCAGCAAATAATTCATTTTTCAAAAAATCATCTTTCAATGGCACAGATAGGTGGATGATGGAAAAACTTAAAAATAGATTTTTATTTTCGGAATGGTCTGGCTCCATTGGTGACTTGAGAACACTATTACCGCTGGCAGTTGCGCTTGCTGTTGGTTTCATTTCTTTTGCCACACCTGACGATCGCACTGGTAGCCGGATTGATATAAGAGTAAAAGCTATAAATTTTATTTAAACAGAGAAACATAACCCGTTTCCATTAAAACGTAAGGAAAAACTATGCAGGTTAATGTGATTTTTTTTGGTGTTCTGAGTGATGTGGTGGGGAAAAACATGTTGACGATTCAAGACACAGGCAATATGACTGACTTGAAAAGCAAGTTAATCACAAATTATCCGAATTTAAAAGACTATACGTATAGAATGGCTGTAAATCAGCAAATGGTTGAAGACAATTACCTTCTTTTTGATAACGATTCGGTCGCAGTTATGCCCCCCTTTGCTGGGGGCTGATTTTTTAAAGGCAACCATGAACCTAAATAAAGAGGAAATTCAGTATTATCACCGCCACTTGATTTTACCTCAGATTGGCAAAACAGGACAACAGGCTTTAAAAAAAGCAAAAGTACTGGTCATCGGTGCAGGCGGATTGGGCTGCCCTACTTTAATGTATCTATCTGGAGCCGGTGTCGGCAGGGTTGGTATTGTAGATCCCGATAAAGTTGCGGTTTCTAATTTGCATCGCCAGGTGTTGTATGGCTTTTCACAGGTTGGAGAATTCAAAGCCGAAGCCGCAGTAAATCGTTTAAAGGATCTCAATCCCAATATTGTTTTAAAGGCATACACTCAAAGATTGTCTCCGGAAAATGCTGTCGATTTGATTTCCCAATATGATGTCGTTGTTGATGCTACAGACAACTTTCCAACCCGTTATTTGATTAACGATTTTTGTGTTTACCTGGATAAACCTTTTGTTTCAGGATCAATAGACCGCTTTCAGGGACAGTTGAGTGTATTAAATTTTACAGATAATCAAGGCAATAAATGCCCAACTTATCGCTGCCTGTTTCCCAACCCCCCGGCACCCGAAACAGCACCAGATTGTTCGCAAAATGGTGTCATTGGCGTTCTTCCGGGAATTATCGGTAATTTGCAGGCAAACGAAGTTATAAAAATGATCTGCGGAGTAGGCGAAGTTTTATCAGGAAAAGTTTTGATGTTCGATGCATTGAGCAATCAAACAATGCTGTTTTCCATTCAACGAAACGAACAGGCTGTGCAGCAGGCTTTGCAAAATGCCCCGGATTTTGAGTCATTTGATTATGAAAGTTTTTGCAGTTCAAGTCAGCAAAAAATAAATGAAATCAGCGCTGTTGATCTGCACAAAAAATTACAAAACAACGAAAAAATACAATTGATTGATGTTCGTTCGATACCCGAATTCCAAGAGGAATTGCCGAATGCTATTCGCATCCCGCTAAATAATTTGCAGGCTAATATTCATAACATATTGAAAAACGATTGCCAGGTTGTTTTTTATTGTGACCACGGAATCAACAGCATCCGGGCAATTAGAATGCTGCCAAATCATCAAACACTTAAAAATGTATTTAATCTTACAGGCGGTTTGGTAGCCTGGTTGAAAGAGGAAAAAAAATAGAACCATGAACGCCAGAAATTATTTTATCCAGGGAGCTATCGATCCGGTTTTTATCGGTGAGCAGATAGCAAAACATAGCTCTAAACATGATATAGGCGCCCATTCTATTTTTCTCGGTCAGGTACGTGCTGATGAAAAAGTGGGGAAACATGTGGCCGGAATTGAATACTCGGCTTATGAAGACATGGCCAACCAGGCGTTTTCAAAAATTCGTGAAGAAGCTTTTGAACAATGGCCGTTAAATTGTCTGCACATATACCATAGTACCGGATTGGTAAAAACCGGAGAATTATCTCTTTTTGTTTTTTGCTCTTCCGGGCATCGTAAAGAAAGTATTAAAGCGATGAAACAGATTGTTGAAGGTATTAAACACAAAGTTCCCATCTGGAAAAAAGAAATCATGGAAGATGAATCTGTGCACTGGGTTCAGGAATAACTTTTAAGAACATTTTTATCGGAAAATGCAAGGTCAGTTGAAAATGTAATTTTTCTGGTAATTTATTCAATTAAATGCAAAAACAAAATAATAGTTTAAAAATACAAAATGATCGATATTAGTCCAAAATTCAGCACATTAAGATATGCGAAAGCCGAAGGAATTTTAACGGCTAATTCGGAAACAATAAAACGGGTGACTGAAAAAACTGTTCCCAAAGGTGATGTTTTACAGGTTGCACGGGCAGCAGGCATAACCGCTGCGAAAAATGCTGCTGCCTGGATTGTGTTTTGTCATACTCTTCCTTTGGATTGGGTGGGTATAAGTTTTGATATCGGCAAAGACACCATAAAAATTTCAGCGGAAGTAAAAGCAATCTGGAAAACCGGTGTTGAAATGGAAGCTATGGCTGCAGTTACGGGCGCGCTGTTAAACGTCTATGATATGCTTAAACCGTTAGATGAAAACATCTCTTTTTCCGATGTAAAACTGGTTGAGAAAAAGGGAGGCAAAAGCAGTTTTATAGAATATTTTGCCGAACCATTAAAATCGGCTGTTCTTGTTATTTCTGATTCAACATATGCCGGAAACCGCGAAGATACGTCCGGAAAAATCATCAAACTATTTTTGGAAGATAAAGACCTCTCGGTTCCGGTCTATGAAATTTTACCCGATGATTCAGACCAAATATCAAATCGCTTGCGGCAACTAGTAGCTGAACATTTTGATCTGGTAATTACAACCGGTGGAACGGGTTTTAGCCCTAGGGACATAACTCCGGAAGCAACGGCCAAAGTCATCGAAAAAGAAGCACCCGGTCTGGCTGAGACTATACGCCGCCATGGTAAAGAACGCACACCTTATGCAATGTTGTCACGCGAACTGGCTGGCATCTGCGACAAAACATTAATCATTAATTTACCAGGAAGTTCCAAAGGTGCGCAGGAAAGTATGGAAGCACTTTTCCCTGGACTTTTACATGCTTTCCCTATGCTGTGGGGTGGCGGACATGATGAAGAAAAACGCTGGGTAAAAAAGTGATATCCATAAATTAAGCTATTGAAATAATGAAGGAAAATATGCCTAATAGAAACACGCGTTGTTGCAACATCTGATTCTCTTGGCTATGTTCTTGCCGAAAAGACGCTAGCAACAATCTCTTCGCCCCCTTATACAAACAGTGCTTTGGATGGCTTTGCTGTCTCCTGGCAGGATGCCGAAAAAACAAGAGAAAATTATCCCGTTGTGCTACCTATTGCCGAAGAAAGCAGCGCAGATTTTCCGGTTGGAGAAAAAATAGTGCCCCATTCTGCTTACCGAATCATCACTGGTGCAATTGTTCCTGAAGACCTGGATTCGGTTGTGCCTAAGGAGTTAGAAACTTAGTTTCCGAAGGAGTTCAACTGCATTCGCAGCGGCTTCGGAGTATAACTAAATTGTCGAGTTTTTGTGACTTTTGGGCACATTAATTGAATTGATATAACAAGAACCTGCTTTGAAAAAAAATTACGTTAAACAGGGTTGACGGTTAGCTCCATCAGCAACTATGCAACTGGTAATATTTAACGGCCATATAAACTTAGCCCCTCATGCGGTGATGGCTGAAATTGATTGCTAATGGTTGCACTGGTGGAGCTAACCGTCCATCGTGTTTGTTGAAATAAATGCTATTAAATAGAGTAAGCAGCTTACAGACCTTCATCATCAATAATATCAGTACATTTGATGCGCGTGTACTGGGTTTGGGTGCTTATTGCCCAGGCGTTTTCTTACCTCCAAAGAAGTTCGTTAATTTCGACTCTTTCGCTAAGTAGCGAAAAGGTGATGAGGGTCTTTTTAACACATGCGTCAATAATAAAATGCAGAAAATTAATCAGTAGTAGGACAACACACTTGTATTGCGATTTAAAAGAAACACAAACTATTAACAATAACCCACGTAAGCAGAGTGTTGAAGTTTTGGATGGACGTTGGCTTTATCAACGCTATCGAGTTCATCTTATCTATTCTTTTCAGGCTATGGTAGTAACTTTAGCAAAAGGTAATATGATAAGTCATATCAGCAATATGGAACAAATCAGAAGTGTATCGGCAACAGTGAGTGATCATGATAGTTTCGGAGTGTTATGCCTAATAATATAGATAGCGGAAGACTTCATCTAAGCAAATCAAGTTGCGGTGACGAGCATGATCCAACAGCAATAACTGTTGATGTTGCACAGCAATTTATTATAGATTGCATAAAACCATTGGCTTTTACGAAGCAAGAACGGTTGTCTTTGCGACAATCCATTGATCGTGTGTTGGCTGAAGATATTATTGCTGAAATGAATGTTCCTCCTTATGACAATTCGGCGATGGATGGGTTTGCCTTTTGTGCCGATGATATACCTCGGAATGGGACTGTCACATTAAAGGTAGTTGGGAATAGTTTTGCCGGTCATCCATTTCTTGGGAGATGCACAAGTGGCGAGTGTGTCCGCATAATGACAGGAGCAGTGATTCCTGCCGGTTGCAATACGGTGATCCCGCAGGAGCATGTCGAAATGCTCGGCGCAGCAAGTATTAGAATTGATGGTCGTACTAGACTAGTAGAAAATATTCGATTCTTTGGTGAGGATATTCGATTAGGACAAACAGTATTGACATGTGGTCGACGGTTAACGGCGGCAGATTTAGGGGTGTTGTCTTCCTTAGGCATCAATAATGTTGCTGTAATGCCGCGCTTGCGGATAGCCTTTTTTTCCACAGGTGATGAATTGCAGCCAATAGGAGAAGCCTTACAGCTTGGACAGATATACGATAGTAATCGAAATGTCCTGTTTGGGATGTTGAGCCGCTTGCATTGCAATATAACTGATTTAGGCGTGGTTGGTGACGACCAAATACAACTGCACAATATATTGCAAGAAGCTGCGAAAAACCATGATGTCATTATTAGTAGCGGCGGAGTTTCGGTCGGAGAGGCAGATTATATACGTCAAGTGTTGAACGAATTAGGCGAAATTGTTTTTTGGAAGGTGGCAATGAAGCCAGGACGACCATTAACCTTTGGCCGTCTAGAACAAGCATTGTTTTTTGGTTTGCCAGGTAACCCAGTGGCGATGATGGTAAGTTTTAACCAGTTTGTGCATCCGGCACTACAGCATTTAAGTGGCGAAATCGTTCGTCCGCCTTTAATTTTACAAGCGATGAACAGTTTGCTTTTAACAAAACGAGCGGGAAGAGTAGAGTATCAGCGCGGCATTTTGAGCCAGGCGTCTGATGGCGGGTTGACAGTATGCAAGACCGGTGAGCAAGGTTCTGGTATTTTACTTTCCATGTCGCAAGCCAACTGCTTCATAATCTTGGCAGCTGATCAAACCCGAGTGGAAGCTGGTGAAAAGGTTATCGTGCAACCTTTTGGTAACTGGTTATAAAGTTTGAGTAAAAAAACTGAGTTAAGTAATTACGAACCGATTAATTAAACAAAATTCTGACATGCTTCGTCCTTAACAAATACCGATGGGACATTTTTAGCGCTCAACTGGTTCGCAACAGTTAACAAAGATTGTTGAATCCGCGCCTTAGATCCCTCCGCCTACATAAATAACGACTAGCCCTTCGTTACACTCACCGCTTTCTAACTGTGCTCTTCTCGTTCGAATATCAAAAAGATGCTCTATCCCCGATAAGTGCGATTCAACCCTGAATCACGCTTATCGGGTTATTCCTGTCTCAAGTTACGATCCTCAGCGCGGTAGAAAGGGATAACGGAAGCGTTCCCTGCCAATTACTGAACTGCGAAGCACAACTATGAAGCAAGCGATTTTTCCAAGTTTGCCGCCCAACCGGAATAGCCGATTGTAGGCAAAACTGAAGCCCCGGTTTGATGCGCGGTTTCCGGATCGACATCGACACCAACCCCATTGACGAATCGGTTCATAAAATTGACCACGCAGCAGATGCACACCACATCAAAAAAGGCTTGTTCATTCCATCCCTCAGCATAAATTGCATCGACATCTGCTTTGGTGACTTGCGTAGGCGTTAGTGTAAGTTTTTTGGCGTAGATCAATATCGGCTGTAGTTTTTTATCGACTTTAGGCGAATCAAGGTTAATCTTCATGTCACCGAATATCGATTCATCAATTCCGTAAGCGGTGGCTGCAGGCACATGAGAATGAAAACAAAAACTGCAGGAATTTAAGCCGGATATATAAGTGAAAATGAGTTCACGCTCGCCGTCCGTCAAAGGCGATTCTTCTCGCATGATGTCGTCGATGAGGTGCAAAATCATAATACCCCTTTTAGGATATTTTTGAAAAACGTCTGGTAGATTAGTCGTGCCTGGACTAGAAAGTAAAAAAGACATGTTGTTCTCCTTGGTAAAGTTGAAATTGAATTAAAAAATTAGTTAGTTTTAAGCTAAAAATCACCTCCCTAATTCGATTGAAAATTATGTACTGATTGGTACATAAATAATAAAAAAATATGGCCGGGATCATTAAAATAATGATTATTGGTTTGGAAAAACAATCGACAACGCGATAGCCCCTACTTGTTCAAGATTTTCCCGGCAAGGCTTGGCAACTCCCAGCACCTGGATTCCATAAAAAGCAGCGGTTAAGTAGGAGGACAATACCTGTAGATCGCGGCCTTTAGATATTTCACCTGTGGCTTGCGCTTTTGACAGGATTTCGAGAATAACATTTTCTAATTGTGATATCCCCATATTGACGATTTCCGCAACTTGGGGGTCTTGACCTCGAAACTCCAACACTGCTTTACCTAGCATGCAGGTTTTTTGTTCGTTAATGGTTCGCTCAATCAATTGGTCGAATAACTTCCTTAATGATTCGTAGGCAAAATTTGCTTCTGGCAAGGCCTTTAAATGTTTGAACAACATGCCAGTGTCGCGGAAATGCCTAAGCGCTTGCAGGTAGAGTTCGTGTTTACTGCCAAAAGCCGCATAAAAGCTGCCCTTGCCGATGCCCATAGCAGCCAAAAGTTCAGTCATCGATGCGCCCTTGTAACCCTTCCTCCAAAATACTTCCATGGCACTGGCGATGGATTGTCGGGTATCGAATTCGCGTGTTCTCATAAATTTTGCATTGGCCTTTCTGTTCCGTTTGGTACGGAATAAGTCGATAAATAGCATTAAGTCAATAGCACGTTTGGTTTATGCGAGATGCGAATCCCAAGGCAATGAGGCCCAGTTTGCTCAACCAACACAGTGGACAACTGCATCTTTGAATATTCAGTATCATTTTGGGCTAAATTTCCCGTTATGCGCATTAAAAGTCAAAATCCAGCCCAAATTCCTTTTGTCCTAACCAGAAAGACGGTGATCAATTGAGCCAGTAAAAAAAGCAGGCCAAGCGCTAACAAGATTTTTTTCACATCATTCATTATGTTCCACCTCAGATACAGACATCCTGTCTCGCCGTAAATTACCTTATTTAGAGTAAGAAGTTGAGAAAAGCCTAGTCAGTCAATCAGATCAAAATATTTGGTATTTATACTGCTTTCCATAGCCTTATCATATAGCTATAAGATTGACACATAATTATTTTTTTGGCTTTAGGAAGGTAAGCTAATGAGCGCAAGCCTTTTATTGATGTGTCTGAATTAATATTATAAGAAGTCAGGCGCATTTGTAAAAGACTAATTACCTATGAAAACATAGGGTTTACCTATGGATTAAAACTGTAAGTAAGTTCTTAATTTCAGTATTTTTCTCATTCTTCGGATAATAAATCGCATATATCTGGCGGCTGATTTCCGGATTGCTCAAATAACGGCAACGCACATCATCGGCGTTTGCAGGCAGGCTGTACTCCGGCATCAACGCAACCCCCATGCCAGCGCGCACCAAGTTGACAATCCAATCCTCGCTATTGCTACGGTAAGCGGCGTAGAGGTTGACTTCCTGGTCCTGGCAGATTGCCCGCAGAGTATCCCTAAGTTCGCAGTTCAACCGATCCAAATAAGGCTCGGACTGGATTTCCTTGAGGTCGATTTTGCCCAAGTGATTAAAGCGGTGCTTGTTGTTAAACGCAACTACGTACTTTTCGGTATACAGCAAGGTGGATTGATAGGGCGAACCCAGCAATTGCAAAGGGGCGCTAATCACCAAATCCAGCAAATCCGATTCCAGTTGCTGCAATAATAAAGTTTCACAGTCGATAATCAATTCAAATTCAATATTGGGAAACTCTTGCTTGTAATGGGCAAAAATCGGGCTTAAAAGTTGTGCGCCTATCGTTGCCATCAGGCCTATCCGCAACGGGATATTGTTCAACTTGGTAAAACGAAGGGCATCGGCCTTAGTCGTGACTGTTTCCTTGTATATCTTACGAAAGTTAGGCTCCACCAAGCGGCCGAGCGAAGTCAGCAAACAGCCGGAACGGTCGCGGGTGAACAATTCCCCGCCTAATTCATCTTCCAGTTTTTTAATGGATTGCGTTAAAGATGGCTGAGAAATATAGCTGAATTGCGCGGCACGGGTAAAACTGCCGTGATCGCAAACCGCCAAAAAATAACGGATTTGGTGCATTTCCATAGTGTCTTCCTCGAACTTATATAGCCAAAACCTATTCTTCCATAGAAAGTTAGTATTTTACAAGACTTATGATCAGAGAATAGGATTACATCACCATAAACGAATCCTATGAAAATGAAAAACCATGAAAACTGCAAAATTGATTGTGATGTACCCAACACCTGCCGATGTCGATAGATTTGAACAACGCTATGCAGAGGAGCATGTGCCGATGGCGGTAGAAAAACTGGCTGGAAAAACCCGCTTTGTTGCGTCGCTGATCAAGTCCAGCATCGGCCAGGAACAAATGCCTTTCCATCGCATTGCCGAAGTTTATTTTCCGTCAATGCAGGATTTGGAAGCCTGTTTAAATTCACCGGGCGGACAGGAAACCGCACAACATGCCGTTGATATTTCAACAGGCGGTGCGCCGTTATTTTTGATCGCGGAAGTTGAAAGTTTCGATTTTTAATCCCCTGGCAATTGGGCTATGTATAGCAGCCGATTGCCGATTTTATAATGTTATCATCAGGAGCTACGATGTTATACCTGCCACCAAACCCAGACATTAATTCCTTATCCGACATGCTGGAAAAATATCCGCGTCGCCGGGTATTACTATTTAAGGTCATGGAAGAAATCATGAGAAATCAATCACCTTTCAGCAAGGAAACGCGCCAATTACTGTTTGCTTACACGTCATATCTGAACCAATGCAGCCTGAGCTATGAATACCATAAAGCCGCTTCATTAGCCTCAGGTCTTGACGAATCCGTATTTGCAGCTTTAAAAACGAGTATTCACAGCGCAAAAATCGATAACAAGCTAAAACCGATACTTCGCTTAATTAAAAAACTCACCCTGTCGCCTAAGCAAATTACCTATGCAGACGCTCAAAAAATCTTCGATGCGGGTTGGGATGAACATGCGTATTTTGATTCCGTCTGTATCTGCGCCATCATGAATTGCATGAACCGTTTTATTACCGCTATAGGTATTGACGCCAATTCATCCGGCCTCAATTATACTGATAAGATGCTGTTTACTTTAAACTATATCGGTTGAATGAGTGAAGATGAATTGATAATTCTGCCTTCAACAAAATACAAAAGAGGTTTTGAAGATGAAAAAGAATTTTCCGTTACCAGCATTATTCAATACGATAGCTCATGCTTGCCGTGCTATAGCTCTATTTGGATTATTGACCATTACTTTACCATCAGTCGTTTATGCACACAGGGGGGCAAATGATGAAGTCGATGCCTGCAATATTCTGGTGGGTCATGAACGGGTACACTTTACCGCCTATACTCCAACATTTACCACCAAAGAGTATTGTCAGTCGATTCCTCATCTGGGAATGACTAATCTGGTGTTCGATTATGACGGCAAAGGCCTGCGCAATTTAACCGTCGAGTTTGAAGTCACCAAAGAACCGGAAGGAACCCGGATTTTCTATAAGGAACCGACAAAAATAAAATCCGGTACGGTCAATGGCGTGGTCGATTTCAGTAAATTCGGTGCAGGTAACTATCTGGCCCATGTCGCGATTGTGCATAAAGACAAGAGCATTGATAGCCACATACCGTTTTCAGTAGGTCTCGAAGAAGAATACTCAGACAATTTACCATTAAAATCGCTATTAATCTTTGTCTTTATAGCAGCAGTTTTTTATTTAATGAAACGCGCAGCCAATAAACCTGTAGCGGGGCCATCCGATGTTTAAAACCTATTTCGATAAATTTAAAACCGTTTTGACTTTTCGCAATAGCATGTTTATATTGCTGTTTTTTATGCCTATCTTGATAACGCTGTTAATCTTTTTTAGCGAAGATAATGACGAGTTTTCGCAGATGGGCAACACGTCTTATAAAAACGAAAAGGTTCAGTCGCGCTGCGAAGTCGGTACACGTCCGGGTGATCCAGGTGCGGATAATGGCGAATCAACAGGTGAAGGCATTAAATACAATATACGCACGCCGTTGAATTATGATCCCACAATTGCTCATCCATTGCTGATGGTTTATTCACCGGCAAAATCAAATCGGGCAAAGACCGAGAAATTGACCGGACTTACGCTAAAAGCGACGACGGCCGGATTTATAGTCGCTTATGCAGATCATCCCGAGTTATCACCTACCTCAACCATCGAACTCGGTACTATTCCGGGCTTGATTGCCAAAAAATGGTGTGTTGACGAACAGCGTATCTTTCTTACCGGGCATTCTGACGGTGGAACTGCCGCGATGGCGTTAGCGTTTATGGCTGGAACCAAACATATCCCCCATGCGATTGCACCCAGTGCCGCCGGTATCGATTATCAGGATTTACGTGATCGCAAGTGTCCGGAGCCTATCCCTGTCATGATTATGCATAGCACGAATGACCACTTGTTTCCAAAGTATGGTGTACAGTCTTCAGGTTGGTGGGCGGCATGTAATAAATGTGAGCCGATACCTGAAGAAATTGAAAATGGTTGCATGGCTTATTCTGGCTGCGCTAATGGCGTAAAGACTTGGTATTGCGAAGGCGATAAACTCCATGCGCAGTGGCCGGGTATTAATGATACGTTGTTAGATTTCTTTGATTCGATAAGTCGTTAAGCGATACGGTCTACCGTTGAGAATTGCAGACTTGTTGTGTGTACTTTCTATACCCGACACCTAAACCTGCTCAGACTAAATTAACGATCCCCTCCTCACTATCGTCGCTTTGAATCAACCAGTGAGAAAAAACGTTTATACTTAACGTTAAGGCGCCTTAAATAGTTCTGCAATAACTCAGAACGGCCGTTCTTGGCTGGTAATTCCATTAGGTTCATTAAAATTACTGACTGCTTTCGGTCGTATGTTGCCATTCGGAAATCTTGCTCAGATGTCTCTTATGGGTCGGCTACTGCCTGTCAGAAATCTCAATTTAGTTAATTTAAGGTGTCCGCTTTGCATATACAGAAACCGGACAATTAACCTTCAACCCAGTCATTTTTCACTTATCCTACAGCTTTTACATTTAATCAAGAGTTTGATAAAACGTACGTATTATCGAACTGAATTATTCTTTCAGCTTTCCATCTAAAAAGCCTAATTATTCGGTATCATAAACTGGTTTTCTAATTCAAAGTCCATAATTCATATACATCAATGAGTATTCAAAACTTATGGATAAAGCTAAAAACTACTCCTGTTATTATTTGCACATAATGTGAGTCCTGAGCGATGTTTGCAGGCTGTTTGCAAATAATGCCGGCTCATTCTCATTTAATTCGGGTCGAAAATGCGGATGTTTGCAGGCCGCAACACATACCAGGTCATATCAGCAAATCCACAACGGACAGCAAGACAAAATCAGTTTTAACGCCAAACAAAAAGACACGAGCCATGCACGCGACAGTCTATCTTGGTGTGACTTTTTCCCAAACGCCTCAAGAAAGTAAAATAGTCAAAAGCAAAACATTTTCTTGACAGCTAGGGCATATTGCCCTAATATAACACTCGAAGGCCGGGCATTTCGCCCAGGTCACAATCCGGAGAAATCTGATGACACAATCCAAATCCCAATCCCACGAATTAGCCCCTGTCGTTGCAAACCTGGTTGCCGAAGGCGACCGCCTTTCATTCCTGCCCACTTTTTTCGGTCAGCACCTAATGATGCGTGGCGAAGCCCTGGTGTTCGGCTGGCTTGATCGTTTGTCCGAGGACTACAACGGCGGCTACTGGCACTTTTACACGCTGACTAATGGCGGATTCTACCTTGCGCTGGCCAGCGATAAGCCCATGCGCATATCGGTCGAAGGTAATGGCTTCGATGGTGAAATGTCGGCCGATGCTGCCGGGATCGTTGCCACCTTCTTCGCTCTGTCTCAACTCACGGGTGAGGTGCAAGGCACCGAGGCGGGTGATACTCTAATTGACCGCTATTTTTTCCTGCGCGACTTTGCCGCCGAGCATGTCGAGGCGAGGCTGATCTTCCGAGCTATTGACTGATGGGGGCAGCCCCCGGTCTTGTGCCGGGGGCTGATATAGCACATGAACAACGAAATCAACGCACGGAACCAAAGAACACAACGCCATAATGATGCCATTATGGCTGATCGGCTAATGAGAGGTGATGTAACCGAGAAGCACGTCGAGCGATGCCACCAATGTGGGGAGTTGCTACACCTCTACCCAGAACCTGAATACTGGATGCAGTACCCGCTACCGGAGTGCTGCATCATCGACGGCCTGAAATTTTGCAATAGCCACCGAAAGCCCGGCTGCATCGACGCTTACTTGATCGAGCATCCGACGCTGGCGGGCAAAAAGAAGCAGAAAAAGGCCGAGAAGCGCAAAGAAAAGCCGACCGAACGCGAGGAAATAACGGCGGCTTTGGCGGCCTCGATGCCGACCGACAAAACCGGCTTGGTGGCGGAGGCAATGGCAGCTGTAACAGCGTTGCATACCGCTGTTGTGTTGAACGACAGCCAAGGGGCCGCTGACGCTGGGAATCGCTACGAGGCGACCGTGTGGAAGCTCAACGGCGGCACCTTTTTCGGGTGTCGGGCTGACGATCTAGCAGCCGGCAAGATCATCGAGAAGCATTGCGCGTCCGCGCTTGGCGAGGTGCCTATGTGGGGGCAAATCGGTCAGTTTTTGATTGAGGTAGAAGGTATCAGGGCCTTGGTCGATTTTGGGTATGGCTACGGGGTTGGAGGTACACACTACGATTTCCATGCAGTTGATCTGGATCGCCCTTTTATATCAGAAACGGGCTACCGTTCGCACTTAGACGTACTGGCTGCGGGCCGTACCGTGGACGAGGCTGCGTCCGCGATTTTCACTGGCTACCTCAAGGAGCGGAGAAGCAGGATCAACCAAGATGATCGCGACCGGCTGGCGGCCAAGCCGTTGCCGACTTGGTGTACACGGTTGGTGCCACCGGCCAGGCGGGAGTCTGTTACCGTGTTGGTTCCGCCAGGATTTGTTTTGGTCGATGTGGTGTTGCCAGCCCAAAGGGCATTTATTGCCAGGAAATGGGCCGAACAAGCACGGGCCAAGATTGAGGCGGCGGCCAAGTCAGCCAAGTCGAACGCCAGGGGTAAGGCTGACGGGTTTTGTGTGGGACAACGGTGCGAAATTGTGAGTGTCCATCATCCGGTTTTCGCTAAAGAAATCGGCAAACAAATCATAATTACCAAGGTAAGTCATGGAACTCGCCAGGTGTGGGCGCACGATGACAAGCCGCCAAAGTATCGAATCAACCGGAATGGACATCGAGTTATAGACTATGACCCCAGGTATATACAAACCATTTACGGCTTTGATAACCTGCGAATTTTGAACAAATAGGAGAACAAAAACATGATAAATCATCCAAATATCAGACTTGAATGCTTACGCCCTGCCGAGGATTGGACACAACCGACCGGAGAAGAAATCCGCGAAGTGCTGCGCCTCGCCGGGCTAACCGGTGGGAAGGCCGCTAAGTCGCTGGGCCTAGGGGCTAAGGGCGACCGCACCGTAAGGCGCTGGATCGGGGAAGAGTCGCAAATCCCTTATGCGGCCTGGTCGTTGCTGTGTGACTTAGCCGGGCTTGGGATAATCTGGAAATGATTGCACGCCAGGGAAAGGGTTTAGCGGCGTAAATTTTAGCGGCTAAAATGCTTGACGAGCGTTTAAAATTTATCTAAACTTTTAACAGGTTTGGCGGCTGGAACCGCCTTTTTCAACATTCATTAGTGGCGTGGGATTTTATGGATGCAAATAAGCGTGTGGGGAATCTTCCAACGAGCTTTGAGCGAGTGACAGTAGTGCTACCAGAGTATCAGGCATACATCGTGAAGAAATGGGCGGAGGATGCCCAAAAAATGAATCAGGGTAAGGCGGTCAGGATGAAAGCCCCGGTGTTATCCGGGGCAATCAGTCCAGGTACTGACATACCAAGACACAAGCGCGGAACTTGCGATAATCATTTGACCAGTAAATAGTTGAGGTGTCAAGAAATGGCAAAGATCATTAATTTCCCAAAACAAACCAGAGTGGCCACTGTGGTTGAATCGGGTTTGGTATTGCCGTTACCAAAGGCGAAAATGCCTAGGAAGAAGCTTGGCATCGGTTCCACCTTTATTAAAGTTATTTGGGTGTTGGTTGTTCTGTTGCTTCCTCTGGTGGAGTGGATTATTGCATTAGATTGTGTATTCCAGTTTTTCCGGATGTTGTACTACTGGAATACAAAAGGAGTCCATGCGGGGATAACATTTAGTTTGCATTTTTTCAGTTATGCTGCTCTTATCTGTTTTGTTGCATTGTACAAACCAAAAGATTTTTAGTCGGCCATTATTTATATTTCTCCTTATTTTAGCCGCTAAAACTCTTGTTTATTTGTTATTGTTTAGCTATACTTATTTTGCCAGCTGACACTGGCGTATTTTATTAAGCTTATCGCGGAGCAAAGCATGGACAAAGTCGATGAAAAAGCAGTTATCGGAAGCTCAGTTTCAGGAGTGTATCCAGGGTTTGGAAGTGGGGGTTAAAACGCTAGAGATAGCGCATGGCGTGCTGGTCGAAGGAAAAAGACAAACAGTATTCATGAAAGAACTGGGCTTATCAAGGGGAGCGATCTCGCAGGCAGTCAATCGCGTGTGGTCTGCACACAAGAGCAGGAGTTTACCCAAAGGGTACAAAATGGTTTCGGCGGTGTTACCGGAATACCAGGTGTACATCGTGGAGAAGTGGGCGCAAATCGCGGCAAAGAAACAGGATTCCAAGAAATGAAAACACTTGTGGTAGCACAGCAGAAAGGCGGAGTCGGCAAGACTTCGAGTATTGTTCATCTCGCCTTTGACTTTTTAGAGCGCGGGTTACGGGTTGCCGTAATTGATCTGGACACCCAGGGTAATGCCTCTTTCACGCTGCACGATTTCAATAGTGACTATCCGGCTAGTCAGATGTTTGACCAGAGCGGCGATAACCTGCGCCAGTGGTTCAATGGCCTGCCTGATGGCCCATTGATGCGCCTGATTGCGTCGGACGCTGTACTGGCAAATATGGAGAAACGCAACCTCACCGATGCGGCAGTGGTTTTCAATGAGAACATCACTGCGTTGGCCGACAGCGGATTCGATGTAGTTCTGATCGACACCGCCCCTGCCCTTGGGGTTTCCCTGGCAGCGGCCCTTTATGCGGCTGACTGTGTTCTATCACCCATTGAGCTTGAGGTGTACAGCATCCAGGGTATTAAAAAGATGCTTACAACCATTGCGAATGTTCGCAAAATGAATACTAAGCTCAAATTTCTTGGCATGGTGGCGAGTAAAGTTGACGCTCGGAATCCTCGCCATGTGCGCCACCAAGACGAACTTAAAGCGGCCTACCCACAATTAATGATTCCTGGCAGTATCGGGCTTAGAAGTAGTATTGCCGATGCACTGGCATCCGGCGTACCCGTTTGGAAGATCAAAAAGACCGCCGCCCGCAAGGCCACGCTGGAAGTCCGAGCGCTGGCCGCCTACGTTTATGAAAAAATGGAGATTACACAATGACTACCGCTACCAAGAAAGAGACGGGAAAGACCACAAAGCCGTTAATATCCGGGCTTGGCCTGGACAGCATGGGTGATCTATCGGCCCTCCTTGATGCGCCTGCGACCGCTGCAAATAGTGGCGGCCCACGTCAACTAGACATTGATCTGATTGATGAAGATCCAATGCAGCCGAGAACAGCAAACAACCCTGGTTTTACTAATGAAAGCCTGGACGAGTTGTCAGCATCGATTAAACTTCGTGGCGTCAAGACGCCCATTTCCGTGCGCGATAACCCCGACGCACCGGGACGCTTCATTATCAACCACGGTGCTCGCCGGTTTCGCGGTTCAAAACGGGCAGGCAAGGACGTTATCCCAGGGTTTATTGATAATGACTACAATGAGGCTGATCAGGTTGTTGAAAATTTACAACGCAACGAGCTGACCGCTCGTGAAATTGCGGACTTCATTGGTCGCGAGTTGGCGAAGGGCATCAAGAAGATCGAAATTGCCAAGGCTATCAGCAAATCACCGGCTTTTGTGACACAACACATCACCCTGCTTGATCTGCCAGACCCGATTGCCGAGGCATTCAACTCCGGCCAGGTAAAGGATGTGACGGTTGTTAATGAGTTAGTGACAGCCTATAAGAAAAAACCGCAAGAAGTTAGCGATTGGCTGGGCGATGACAATCAAGAAATTACACGCGGATCGGTCAAGCTGCTGCGCGAGTTCCTGGATGACAAGAGCAGGCATGAAGCCCGCGAGGAAGAAGCTGCTATCGACCCCAATACAGTTGATGTTTTTACAGGAAGCACCGGCGTCGAAGGGAGCGAAGGCGAAAATGTTGGCAAAGAAAAGGAGAAGCCGACAGACCCGGACAAGTTGAAAAAGGCTATCGTCCAGGTAAAGCATGATGGTCGTCCTGCTCGCCTGCTCCTGAACCGCCGTCCACAAACCGAAGGCTTCGCCTGGTTGAAGTACGATGATGATGGGTATGAGTTTGGAGCCAACCTTGCTGATGTTCAGCTTGTCGCTGTTCTGGAGGCATAAGTTTAAGTATGAGTGATATTAAACAGCGCCTTCTGGTAATGAATGGCCAGCGCCTTGTTCAGAGCGAACAAGGCGGTCAATGGAACACGGACAAAGTGGAAAAGGCTGGAATGATCAAGCCAGGTATTTATAACATCCACTTGTCCGCCCAGGCAGACAAAGCCAAAACCTATGATGGCGTAATTTTGTACGCTGACAAAAATAATGTTTATCAGCAGGTTGGTAAAAGCTTTGTTAAACATGAACGGACTGCTTTTGATAAAGCACCGGAAATGGGTAGTAATTCCAGCATCAAGTACGACAATGACAAAGCGGTGGTTTCATCATCGACAATAAAGTTGAGTCGTGGAATATCCCGCTAAATTTTATCCGCTAAAATTTTTGGAGATTAGTGATGAACCACACCGGAGGAAAACAACAACAGTTCAACGCGGAAGTGCAGCCATTCAAACAGGCCGGAATAGATGCGGAGACGCAAACCAACACACTTTTAGAACTCGCACAGGAGATGCAAACAGAACAAACCGCTCTGCTTGAGGCTACCCCATTGGAGTCTCAATATAGCGCCAGTTTCGCAGCCTTGGTTGAAGAAAAGCATGACCAAGCTGAACGGATCGAGGATAAGCTGGAGAATCTGATTGATCTACAGGTATCCAGATTACAGCAAACACAAGCTAAACAGCCCGGCCTGTTTGCTTTACCGGGAGCGCGGGCTAGATGGCAACAACAAGTGCAGCAACAGCAAAATACAATGCAACGGCTTCATGGCAGGCTTGAAACTGTTCGGGAGATTAAAGAAGGTATGGGTATTCATAACCCGCGCATTGATGAATTAGCGATCAGGAAGCTACGCGCTCAAGAGCCGGAGCTTGCCAGCGAATGGGATGATATGCAGGAAGCCCAACGCCTACACCAAGCGATGCAACGCAAACAAGAACAGGAGAAAAGACAGGCATTAGAACGTGAACAGTTAAGTCGAGGAGGTCTACGCCTTGGTTTGTCCCAGGGAAAATAACGAGCCACTTAGACGACCGACTTTAAAAAAAGTGATTTTCTCTGGAGCCGCAATATTCCAAGGCGCAAGCAGTAAGTAGTTTTAATGGAGTGCCACCCATAGTGCGACCGCCGCAGCAAGCATGGTTATACATGAAGCAAAGACATTGAGTATGCTAATACGGCGAGCGTCCCTGATAGGAGCGGTCACATGAGACAGAGCAGCGTCAATCTCCCCCCGCACAGAAGCGGCCATGACCTTGACCTCTTCCAGCATGACTTGCCCCATCGCGTCTTTACTCGCTGCTAACGAGGCGTTCAAGATGCGTTCTGCTTTTCCTTTGGCGTCAATACCCCATCTATGCGACATTTCTTCAAGTTCGGATTTGAATGTATCCAACATTTCTTGTTGGGCCTTTTGGCTGTCCTGCATTAATCTGGCGTTAATCGTTTGCAGTATCATTATGGGATCATCGCGGCCAACGGCTATGCCGTGCTTAACCGCGATTTCCTTTATCAGCTCTTCTACCTCATTACTCATTTTTACAACACCGCAGCACTGTTTAGTTGATCGAACAGTTGTGTTTTGACAATTTTTAGCCGTTGTCGTGTCATAATCGTTAGCGCTGGATTTGCGATTGCTTCATCGAATGTTAACCGCTCTTGCAGCATGTCGGATAAGTCCCGGCCATACGTTTCCTCTTTCAAGTCAGGTATTTTTACGATAGCTGATACTCTGCTTTTATTGGTTGTGTAAACCTTCATCTGCTCGAAGCTTTTGCCTTCATGCTCGATAGCGCCCCAATATGGGTTTAACCAGACCACTATTTCATTCGCAGAAAAGCTGTTAACGATTGTTGCGAATCCGTTGATGGTGTCATCCATTGCCTGGCTACCTGTAATAACGGTATGCACTATAAGTTCGTGGCCCATATCTTTCAATAATGCCGGTACTTGGTTGCTTAACAAGTAGTGCGATAGCGGCACAAACGAGCTGGCTCCGTTGTCGATAATGACGTCATCGGTAGACGGCGCGATCAGTTCCACCAAGGTATCAAATTTTCTTGAGTTTATTTCATCGCCATCCATGATTTGCAATCGCTGGACGTTTAATGCCTTGAAACCGTTGAAGGTTGCGTTTACCGGATCGGTATCGATGCAGAGTGGATTTTGGCCCTTGCTTGTTTTGTACTGCGCAAGTACTGCCGCTATGAGTGACTTACCGACGCCACCCTTGCCTTGAAGAATTATGTGGATTTTTGACATTAGTAGAGTTCCTCTTTATTTGGGATTGGATTGTGTTTGAAGCCTGGTAACTCAAACGATTTTTCTGGTTTGGTTTCGGTTGTATCATTTTTTTTGTCATCGTCCTTATTTGTCTGTGCCTTCTGATTTTCTTTGGTAGGCGGCTTCGATGGGTTTTGCCATGCGTTTACATGCTTGCGAAATGCTTCATAGCTGAATGTGATTGCCCCCTCGATATGTAGGGTTTCCCATATATCCTTTATTGTCCATTTTTCATCAAGGGCTTCTTGTATTTCATCACGAACATTTAGAAATTGGGCGCGATTTTTGGCGTTCCGACTCTGTTGTTTCGACTTTGCCCGTTCTGCTATACGTTCAGATAGTTTTTTTTTCATATCTTGTTTTATACGAGTTATTTATACATTGAAAGTTGTTTAATTCCTTTTTTATTCATGTTTTCTTGTCGATATATTGATTGTTTAGTGTTTTAATTATTTTGACTGCTTTTTTTTGTGAAAGCAAGAAATATTATACTTTCAATCAATATATAGAAATGCTACTCTTTGGTGTAAACACGGTTTATAACCGGGCAGGATGTGTGAAGTGCTAGCACCGACTATGTCGGCACTATCACTTCACTCCCACTTATTCGCGCTACGCACTCAACGGGGCATCCTGCTCTGCGAGGCCAACCGGCTACCGCCGGTAATGTTCAACTGAGGGAAAAATGGTAAAAGAAAATCCAAAGGAAAAGAAGCCAACTCGAAAGGGAAGTACACCCATTGTTGTACGGGTTACGCCAGATGAAAAAGCAGCAATAGACTACTTCGCCAGACAGACCGGCCGTAGCACATCCAGCTACTTGCGCATGTTAGGGTTAGGCTATGAGCCAAGGAGTATCGTCGATAATGATCGTGTTGAAGAATTGGCGAAAATCAACGGCGACCTTGGACGCCTGGGTGGTCTACTCAAGTTATGGCTGACGAATGACGCCCGTACTGCCCGGTTCGGAGAGGCGACCATTCGGGCGGCGTTGGCACGTATTGAAGACACCCAAGACAAAATGGTTGACGTCATGAGGTCTATTGTCAGACCACGGGCAGAGAAGTGAGTATTTTAGCGGCTAAAATTTGGGGTGCGGTTACATGATTGCCAAGCATGTGGCGATGAAGTCGGTTAAAAAAAGTGACTTTGCCGAATTGGTTAAGTACATGACCGACGAGCAAGAAAAAAATGAACGGGTTGGTTTTGTGTCCGTTACAAACTGCCAGTCTGACAGACCGGATGCGGCGGTTCTTGAAATCATCAATACACAGGGCAAAAACACCAGGGCAGAGTCAGACAAGACCTTTCATTTAGTGGTGAGCTTTCGGGCCGGTGAGCGGCCAGATGATGCGGTTTTGAAGGAAATTGAAGCAAAGCTATGTGAGGGGATTGGTTATGGTGAACATCAACGGGTGAGCGTAGTGCATCACGACACCGACAACCTCCACATTCATCTTGCAATAAACAAGATTCATCCGACTCGTTACACAATCCTCGATCCCTATTACAGTCATAAGGTGCTGGGACAGCTATGCGGAAAACTTGAACAAGAGTATGGGCTTGCTCAGGACAATCATAAGGCCAATAAAGTGGGCAGCGAGAATCGTGCATTTGATATGGAGCATCACTCCGGGGTTGAGAGCTTGTTGGGCTGGATCAAGCGGGAATGTCTGGATCAGATGCAGTCGGCTACGTCATGGGCTGAAATACATCGGGCATTGCAGGAAAACGGGCTTGAGTTAAAAGAGCGCGGCAATGGCTTGGTGATTACTAATCAAGATGGATTGATGGTTAAGGCTAGTTCTGTTGCCCGTGAATTGTCGAAAGGGAGGCTTGAGGCTAAGTTCGGGACTTTCGCCCCGTCATCTTACACAGATGCCGAAAGGCCAAAACGGAGCTATGAAGCCCGTCCTGTTCGTTCGCGTATCGATACCACCTTATTATTTACTCGGTACAAAACAGAACAGCAAGGCATGGATGCAAATCGTACCAGGGAGTGGAAGATTGCCTGCGATCATAAAAACAGACGGGTTGAAGAGGCTAAGCGTTCGGCGAAGCTGAGACGCGCGGCGACTAAGCTCATGGGTAATTCAAGGGCAGAAAAAAAGTTACTGTATTCGCTGACGAGCACGGCGTTGAGAAATAAGATAAAAAATATAAACGAGCAGTACCGTCAGGACAAGGAAACACTATTTAAGAAGTACCAGCCGCAGCAATGGGCTGACTGGTTGCGGAGAAAGGCCACTGAAGGCGATACAGAGGCGCTGGCGGCGCTTCGTGCGCGTGAAGCGGCTCAGGGACTTAAAGGTAATGTTGTGGGTGCGGGTGGCGATCAGCGGATGAAGTCCGCTGTCAAAGCCAGCCAGGACAGTGTTACGAAAAAGGGCACTATTATCTACAAGGTGGGTACATTCGCCATTAGGGATGATGGCGACAAGCTAAAGGTGTCCAAGGAGACCACTAAGGATGGCTTAGAAGCCGCCTTACGCATGGCGATGGAACGGTACGGCAATCATATTACGGTCAACGGCACCGACGATTTCAAAGAAAGAATTGTTCGGGCGGCGGTGTCCTCCAATATACCAGTCACATTTGCCGATGCCGCCTTGGAGCGTCGTCATCAATCTTTATTATCTAGCAACAACCAACCGGAGAACAAACATGACTCACCAAATAAGCGGGGACGAAGAACTGGAAGCGGCATTAGCGGCGTTGGATCAGCCGGAGCCGCCACAAGTCGAGCAGAGGGCATTAATAACGGAATCGACAGATTCGGATTCCCCAGTAAGCCCAACATTGGCCGCGTTGGAAACGCGCCGCCGCCCGAAGTTCGCAACGGCTTGCGAAATTTGTCCAATGTCCCTGTGGTTCGCATCACCAGCGGAAGTGAAGTGCTATTGCCGGGTAATGTACCACATCACCTGGAGCAACAAGGAACCCAACCAGATAACGAATTGCGACGGAACATTTTTGGGTCAGGATCAGTAACAGCCGGACAAGCCGCCGCCGACAAATATATTGCTGAACGTGAGAAAACCCGCTTGAAAGTGTTAGATATACCGAAACACACGCGCTATAATTATGATGAAGACGGGGCTACTGCTTTCGCTGGCACCCGTCAGGTGGATGGGCAGCTGTTAGCCCTTCTTAAACGCAGAGAGGAAGTCATGGTTTTGCCGATTGACGACGCAACCGCTCGACGCCTCAAACGCATTGCCGTTGGTGATACAGTCACCGTAACGGCGAATGGTTCCATTAAAACCAAAGGAAGAAGCAGATGAAAGACCGATTTAATAATGCGGTAGGGCCGCAGGTAAGAACTAAGAAAAATGGGCCTGGAAAGGTCATTCCGTTGTTGGCAGTGCTGTCCATTAGTGGCGGCTTGCAAGCGGCCACACAGTTCTTTGCTAGCGACTTTAAGTACCAGACCACACTAGGCGGGCATTTCGATCATATTTACCCACCGTGGAAAATTATTCAATGGGCGGGTAAGTGGTATAGCCAATACCCGGATACCTTCATGCGGGCCGGAAGCGTGGGTATCCTCGTTTCTGGTGTCGGTTTGATTGGTTTGGTTGTTGCCAAAATGGTTCTGGCGAATTCATCGAAAGCAAATGAGTACCTGCATGGTTCGGCACGGTGGGCCAATAGCCAGGATATTCAAGCAGCGGGTTTGCTTCCCAAGGCGCGTACCTTCTGGCAATACCTCAGCGGCAAAAAGCCTGCCGCCAGTACCGGGGTCTATGTCGGCGCATGGCTGGACAAGAACGGCAAACAACACTATTTAAGGCACAACGGCCCGGAGCATGTTTTGTGCTACGCACCAACCCGTTCCGGCAAAGGCGTCGGCCTGGTTGTGCCAACGCTGCTGTCATGGGGTCAAAGCGCTGTCATCACCGACTTGAAGGGCGAGCTTTGGGCTTTGACATCGGGCTGGCGGCAGAAGCACGCGAAAAACAAGGTGCTGCGCTTCGAGCCTGCCATTGCTAACGGCAGCGTATGCTGGAACCCATTGGATGAAATCAGGGTATGTACTGAAAACGAAGTGGGCGATGTGCAAAATCTTGCTACCCTGATCGTTGATCCAGACGGTAAGGGCTTGGAAAGCCATTGGCAGAAGACCGGGCAGGCGCTGCTTGTCGGCGTGATCTTGCACGCGCTTTACAAGGCGAAAGCGGATGGCACCACGGCTAGCCTACCGAGCGTTGATGCTATGCTGTCCGATCCAAACCGCGACATTCGCGAGCTTTGGATGGAAATGACGACTTACGGACATGTTGACGGCCAAAACCATACTGTTATTGGTTCTGCCGCACGCGACATGCTGGATAGACCTGATGAGGAAGCGGGATCGGTGCTTTCTACGGCAAAATCTTACTTGGCTTTGTACCGCGATCCCATCGTAGCACGCAACGTCAGCAAGTCCGAGTTTGCTATCAAGGATTTGATGCACCTGGACAGCCCTGTCAGTCTCTATATCGTCACTCAGCCGAACGATAAAGCCCGCTTGCGGCCTTTGGTGCGTGTTATGGTGAATATGGTGGTACGGCTACTGACCGATAAAATGGACTTCGAGAATGGCCGACCGGTTGCCCGTTACAAACATCGCCTGTTAATGATGCTCGATGAGTTCCCCAGTCTCGGGAGATTAGAAATCATGCAAGAGTCGCTGGCTTTTGTGGCCGGTTACGGCATCAAGTGCTACCTCATTTGTCAGGATATTAACCAACTTAAGAGCCGCGAAACTGGTTATGGCACCGACGAGAGCATCACATCGAACTGCCACATTCAGAATGCCTACCCACCGAACCGCATAGAGACGGCTGAACACCTCTCGAAATTGACAGGCCAGACTACTGTAACAAAAGAACAGATCACCACCAGCGGCCGCCGTACCAGTGCTTTGCTGGGTCAGGTGTCGCGCACTATACAGGAAGTGCAGCGGCCTTTGTTGACGCCTGATGAATGCCTGCGGATGCCAGGGCCAGTTAAGACCGATAGCGGTGACATTGCCGAAGCTGGCGACATGGTTGTGTACGTCGCGGGCTACCCGGCAATTTATGGCAAGCAACCACTGTATTTCAAGGACAAGAATTTTCAAGCGCGGGCGTCTATTCCGGCACCGAAGAACAGTGACAAAATTCGCCGGGTTCAAGAAATTAAAGCCGGGGAGGGTATCAAGCTATGAGTCTATGCAAACGTTTGACTTCGGGAACCGCTATTGTTGGGTCTGCCTTTCTGGCCCTGGGTATGGCCTGTTCCGCAGCCGGTGCCAGGATCAACACGTCAAGGAGTATTCCGGTCGGGCTTTATTGGCTGACTGAGCGGCCCATTGAAAAGGGCGAGTATGTGCTGCTGTGTCCACCGCCCAACAACGTGTTCGACGAAGCGAAGCAACGCGGCTACTTTGGCGCAGGTTTTTGTCCAGGCGATTATGCGTACCTGATGAAAAAGATTTTAGCGGCTAAAAAAGACACCGTCGTTTTAGCTGACGACGGTGTTCATGTGAATGGTGAGTTATTGCCGTTTAGTACGCCGCTACTTGCTGATAAACATGGACGACTTTTGCCCGTTCTTAGAGGTGAGTACGTGCTTGGCGATTCTGATTTGTTGCTGATGACCGATGTTAGTCCAATATCGTTTGATAGCCGGTATTATGGCTTAATCAATCGTTCGCAAATAAAGGGCGTTATTCGCCCTGTTTTCACTTGGTAAATGGAGATTTTGATATGCGATTATTTATTGCAGAAAAGCCCGACCTAGCTAAGGCCATAGTCGATGGTTTAGGCGGCGGTTCGCGAAAAGATGGTTTTTATGATTGTGGTAATGACTATGTGACGTGGTGTTACGGTCACATGCTGCAATTGCTAGACCCGGAAGACTACGATCCTCGATACGGCAATTGGAATATGGACGATTTGCCTATCTCACATATCCCTTGGCAAAAGAAACCATCAGGCGATAAAAAAGATCAACTCAAGATTATTACCAATCTATTAAAACAAGCCGATAGCATCGTTCATGCAGGCGACCCCGATGACGAAGGGCAGCTATTGGTTGATGAAATCTTGACTTATGCTGCCTGTAATTTGCCTGTAATGCGTTTGCTTATCAACGACAACAATATCAGCGTAGTGAAACGGTCGCTTGCGAATATGCGAGACAATCGCGAGTTTTCGGGCATGTCTGCCGCAGCGGAAGCCCGTAGTGTTGGGGATCAGCTTTACGGGTATAACATGAGTCGTGCCTATACGCTGGCTGCAAGTAAGGTGGGTTATCAGGGTGTTTTGAGTGTTGGCCGGGTGCAAACGCCTATCGTTGGGTTAGTTGTCCGAAGAGATAGAGAATTTGAGGCGCATACTAAAAGCTATTACTACAACGTTACTGGACAGTTCACCTTTGGCGATTTGTCATTTCCTGCCCGTTATCAAATTGTCGAGGGTGATCCTGTTGACGAAAAAGGCCGTCTTGCCAATCAGGTTCACGCTCAGGGTATCGCAGATACCGTTAAGGGTGCGGCTGCATCAATCATCAGCGCGGCAACTAAAAAGAAAGAACAGCACCCGCCACTTCCATACAATCTTTTAAAGCTGCAAACGGACGCGTCGCGCAAGTTCGGTTTTATGCCGAACCAGACCAAGGACATCACTCAATCGCTGCGAGAAAAACACAAGCTCATTACTTATAACCGCAGTGATTGTGAATATCTTAGTGACGATCAACATGCCGATGCACCGAGTGTATTGACGGCTATTGCCCAAACAGCTCCTGCGTTAACTGTTGTCGCGCAAAGGGCTGACCCGGCCATCAAAAGCAGGGCATTCAATTCCGGCAAGGTAAGCGCTCACCACGGCATTATTCCAACGGAAGCCACCGCCGATTTTGGTAAGTTGACGGACGGGGAGCAAAAAATCTACATGCTGATTGCCCGCGCGTATGTCGCGCAATTCTGGCCTAAGCATCAGTACGACCAAACAGATGTATTTGTCGAAGCTGCAAAGCATCGATTTGGTGTTCGCTCGAATGTGACGACCTTGGCCGGTTGGAAGGTGCTCTATAAAAACGATGCGGGCAATGAGGATTTAGAGGGCGATGAGAACGATCTTGCTCTTGATCTTCGAGTATTGAAAGCAGGGCAGGGCGGCGACTGCACAGATGCCACCGCTAATCAAATGGAAACGAAACCAAGGCCGCTATACACGATAGCGACCTTATTATCAGACCTTACCCGCGTAGCCCAGTATGTACGCGATGATCGTCTACGGAAGCTATTGGTCGATAAAGACAATGGAAAAGAAGGAGAACACGGCGGTATCGGTACACCGGCTACACGGGACACCATTATTGCGACGCTGTTTGAACGCGGCTATCTGGCGGAGAAGGGCAAAAACATTATCAGCACATCGACCGCTAGAGAGTTTTACGACACCTTGCCGGATCAGGCCAAGTATCCCGATATGACGGCATTATGGCATGAACAGCAAAAAGCTATTCAGGCAGGAGAACGTGACGCGGTTTCTTTTGTTACTGAACTAATGGAATACATCTGTTCCGAAGTCGCTGGCGTTAAGCAGAATGGAATCGGCATAAAGGTTAATGCGCCGCCTTGCCCGGATTGCGGCAAGCCTCTTAGACGTATCAAGAAAAAAGAAAAAAATGAGTTCTTTTGGGGCTGTACCGGTTTTGCCGATGGCTGCAAGTATGCTTGCGAAGATAAGGCCGGTAAGCCAGTGGCGAAACAAGCGCCGCTTGTGTCTGAATTGCACAAGTGTATGTCTTGTGGAAAGGGGCTATCTCGCCGCACAGGTAAGAAAAAAGGAACATTTTGGTGGGGATGTAGTGGATTTCCAGAGTGCAAGCAAACTTACCCGGATATAAAGGGTAAGCCTGATTACAACGTTAACAAACAGCAAGGTGCAAGCAATGAATAATGAAATCAATAAAAACAACAATCCAGATATTTTCGATATGACCGGTTCGGATAAGTTCGATCTTAACGCTGTATTGAACAGCGATGCAATTAGTGCCGACACCCTCATCGGCGAAGGGAATGCGGTTGATGTATTGGCCGAGAAATTGGCCGATGCAATGGTTCCAGGTGCGATTGTCGAGTTCGACCCGGAAGAAGCAGAAAGGGCCGGTGCTTTCGTTGAGGACGCATTAAGCGAAAGTGATGCGTTGGAAAGTGATATTGATTTATTGGAAAATGACTAGATAAACACTTATGAAAATACCTAAGAACCCCTACCAAAGAAATTTGTTCGAAGATTTCGATATTGATAGTGAAGCCACTCAAGAGGAAACAATCCATGCAATCACCACTATACATAAACCGTTACCCAAAGGAAATTCAGAAGAAATTCAAATACGCGGCGCCGCTGACAATCGAGATAGCCAACCGGTGGGTACTAGGATGGCCGGAAGCGGTGACGGCGCTGATAGATTCGGGACAGTATCTGGAAGCGCTGGAGAATCAGGAGCAACAGGAACGCGAAGCATTGACACAACCGGGCAACACTCACCTGGCGAGACACGAGATAGTGCTGGAAGCGGGTCTGAGCCTAGCGCCACCAGCAGTGATTTCGTAATTGATGCCGACGACATCGGCAAAGGCGGCTTGACCCAAAAATATAAAGCCAACATTGCCGCCATTCGTATTATCAAGACAATGGAGGCGGAAGGTCGCGCTGCTTCCTTTGATGAGCGTAAACAAATTGCTAAGTATGTTGGTTGGGGCGCAATCAAGGGCGTGTTTGATCCCCAAAACAAACAATGGATTAAACAACACGCCGAACTAAAAGAACTGCTGACAGATGCCGAATTTAAGGCGGCACGTAAATCCGTACTTGATGCACATTACACCGGCCCAATAGTGGTTAGTGCGATGTATGACGCTATGCAGCAATTGGGCTTTACTGGCGGTCGTGTATTGGAGTCTTCCGTTGGCGTCGGCAATTTCTTCGGCATGATGCCAAGTGGTATGCGAAACACTTCACAATTGCATGGCGTTGAACTCGACTCGCTGACAAGCCGCTTGGTTGCGGCGTTATATCCAGAAGCAAAGATTACTCAAGCCACCGGGTTTGAAGATTACCAAGTCCCAGCCGAATACTTCGATGCTGTAATCGGTAACCCACCGTTTGGCAATCAACCCTTAGTTGATGCTGAGCGCAGTCCTTATTCCGGTTTCAGCATCCACAATTACTTTTTGGCAAAATCCATCGATAAATTGCGGCCTGGTGGAATCATGCAAGTCGTTGTGTCGCACAACTTCCTGGATGCAAACGACGACCGCGCACGTAAATGGATTTGGGATAGAGCCGCTTTGATTGGCGCTGTTCGCCTGCCTAACACTGCTTTTAAAGAAAACGCCGGCACTGAGATTGTAACCGACGTTTTAATCTTCCAAAAACGGGATAGTAACAGCCTACCTAATGATAACAGTCCGTGGCGTGATGTAGTCGAGCAAGTTAACGTCAACTCTAAGACAGGGGAAAACGTCACCCATAGGGTCAACCAGTTCTTTACCGACAACCCGCAGTTCGTGCTAGGCACGCCATCGGCAGGCGGCTTCATGTACACGGCCAACGAATATACTGTTGAGCCAAGCGGAGACATTAAAGAGCAGTTGGCCGGTTGGGTAAAATCGTTGCCAACTGATGTTTACGACTACATCGACCGCAAGGCTGATTCAGCTATTGTGGATGTGGATATGCCGGACAACGTCAAAGTGGGTTCGTTTTACATCGATGCCAACGGAAAAGTTATGCAGCGTGGCGAAGACGTTATGGGCAATAAAACCGCTAACGAGTGGTCGCCGCCAAACGAGAAAGCCATAGGCCGCATGAAAGGCATGATTGCTTTGCGTGAGTCACTACGAAAGCAAATGCGGCTGGAGAGATTAGTTCATACACCCGATGTAGAGATTGAAGCCAATCGCACGAATTTGAATGCGCTGTACGACGGATTCCTCAAACAACACGGACATATTAACAATCAAACTAATCGACGCATTTTCTTGGACGATACCGAGGCCCAACTATTGCAAGCCTTAGAATTCGACTATGACAAAGGCATTAGCAAAACAACCGCAGATAAAGAAGACATAGAACCGCGCGAACCCAGCGCCGTTAAAGCGGACATCTTCAAGCGCCGGGTAGCCTTTCCGTCGCAAGACTTCATGACCGTAACCACGGCTAAAGATGCGTTACTGGCGTCATTGAATTATCGCGGCAAGGTAGACCTGAATTATATGGCTGAGGTCTATAACAAGTCACTATTGGAAACTGATGAAATCATCAAAGAGCTGGGTGAGGTGGTGTTCAACGATCCACAAGCTGGCGTTGTCACGGCCGACGAGTATCTGTCAGGTGACGTGAAAACAAAATTAACCTTGGCAATTGCCGCCTTCCGGGACGATGTTAAATTTAAGCGTAACGTGGAAGCATTGGAAAAGGTTATACCCAAGGATAAAAAACCCAGTGAAATATCGGTAAGCATAGGGGCTGCATTCATCCCTGCCGACATTTATCAACAATTCATCAAGCATATATCCGGTGGTGACGCCACGGCCTCCTATATGAAATCAACCGGTCAATGGCTTGTGAATTTCACCGGCCAGGCTGATCCAGCGCTCAATGCCGGTAAGTTCGGTACAGCAGATTTGAGCGCACAAGCCTTGTTCCAGTTAACGATTCTGGGGCGTGGAGCAGTTGTTAAGCGGACATACAGAGACGGCGACGGATCAACCAGAACGGTGGTTCTGGAGAAGGAAACCGTAGCGGCCAGAGAAAAACAAAGCACGATTAAAGATGAATGGAAAAGATGGTTGTGGAGCGATGCAGAGCGGGCCGACAAGGTAGCCGCACTTTTTAATGACAAGATGAATCGAATCGTCGATCGCAAGTTTGACGGTGGACATCTGACATTTCCCGGTATGAATCCGGCCATCACTCTACTGGAGCACCAGAAAAACGGGGTATGGCGGGGCTTGCAGTCTTATCAAGTGCTGTACGACCATGTTGTTGGCGCGGGCAAAACCTTCGAAATGGCCACCCTGGCTATGGAGATGCGCCGTTTAGGCATAGCACGTAAACCCTTATTCGTGGTGCCAAATCATTTAACGCTGCAATGGCGCAGCGAGTTTACCCGTCTATACCCTGGATCAAGGATTTTGGCCGCTACACCGGAAGATTTCAGCAAAGATAACCGTGAACGATTATTTTCAAAAATCATCACCGGCGACTGGGATGCGGTGGTTATTGGGCATTCCTCGCTTAAAAAAATCGGTCTTCCTATAAAAACAGAGAAAGGTATATTACAAGAACAGCTTGATGAAATAGGCGATGCTATTGAGGAAATGAAACGCAATCGGGGCGACCGCAATATCATCCGTGACATGGAAGGTATTCGGTCAAGAATTGCAGCCAAGATGGTAGATAAAATGGTTTCAATCGGCAAGCGCAGTAAGGTCGTTACTTTCGACGAGTTGGGTATTGATGCCATGTTCGTGGATGAAATGCACGAATTCAAGAATCTGACTTACAACTCAACGATGGATCGTAACCCAGGCATGGGCAACCCCAACGGGTCGGCCAAGGCGTTCGACATGTTTGTTAAAACGCGCTGGTTGTTTGATACCTTCGGAGACAAAACGCCATTCATTACCGCCACCGGTACACCCGTTTCAAACTCATTGGTTGAAATGTACAACATGCAGCGCTACATGCAATATCCAACCCTCAAACAAGCAGGGTTACATGTGTTCGATGCGTGGGCCAAACAGTTCGGCAGCGTTGAGAATGTTTACGAAGTTGCGCCATCGGGTAGCGGTTATCGCCAATCCACACGCTTCGCCAAATTCACCAACCTGCCTGCGTTGATGGGCCTGTACAACACGTTTGCCGATACCGTTACGCTGGATGATTTAAAAGCTCAAGAGGAAGCGCAAGGAAAGCGCTTTCCCGTTCCCAAGATGGTAAGCGGTAAACCCCTATTGGTTGTAGCTCAGCGTTCACCGTTGGTAGCGGCGCTGATGGGAATACCAAAGGCGGAAACGGATGAGGGCGGAAATATTAAGTTCTTGGCTGATTTGTCTAACGACATCACTATCACCAAGGCCGTGGACAGCGATAGGTATCTTCTCAAAATCGGCGACGGTTTTTCTGGCCAGTTCGAGACCGAACAAGAGGCCAGGTTAAAACTGGTTGAAATGGCTGTGTCGCCTAAAGTGTCAGTTGATCCCGATTCCATTCTTGGCCGCTTTGCCCGTATTGGTGAATTAACCAGGGCAACCAAGGGCAAAGTCAATGCGCTGTCACTGACCGGTGAAGCTAACAAAGCCGGTTTGGATTATCGCTTGATTGATCCAGCAGCTCCAGACTTCGCTGGTTCTAAAATCAACATGGCTATTGATAATATGTTGGAAGTCTATCACCAATGGGCCGCCGACAAAGGCACTCAGTTAGTATTCTGCGACCAATCTATTCCATTGTCTGCCCGAAACAGCTATTCGTCTAAAGACCGGCGGTTATACGTTCGTGACGATGCCGGTGCTATCGTTATGAAGCGCGGCACCCTGCATACGCTTGGAGGTCACGAGGATCTGCCTTACTTCATCGTGCAACGTGGCGATAAGGAAACCAAGCGGTTCGACGTGTACGATGCCGCGTCAGGCGTATTAATAGTTAAGGATACGCGCACTAAACAAGACGCTAAAGACGATGCCAACAATCTGCTGGCCGACGATGACCAACGGCAAGGCTGGATCGAAAAGCGAGAAGCGGCGCGGGAAATAGAGCAAGACCAAATCGACGAATACAACAACGAGCACGATGTCGAAACAGAAGGTTTCGAGTTCTTTACCCGCGAAGATATTGCGGGTATATCCGGTTCGGCTAAATTCTCTGTCTATGACGACATCAAGGCCAAGTTGATTGCCAGAGGTATACCAGAGCGTGAAATCGCGTTCATTCATGACTATTCGACACCAGCGGCTAAGGACAAGCTGTTTAAAGCCATAAATGCTGGAGAAATCCGGTTTACATTAGGTTCCACATCAAAAATGGGGGCCGGTACGAATGTGCAGAAACTTTTAGTTGGCTTGCATCACATCGATGCACCTTGGCGTCCGAGTGATTTGGAGCAACGCGAGGGGCGGATTATTAGAAGGGGCAATGAACTCTACGCCCGCGATCCAGAAAACTTTGCGGTGTTTATCGGTCGCTACGCAACCGAACAAACCTACGATACCCGCCGCTGGCAGATTTTGGAGCATAAAGCCCGTGGCATAGAGCAACTACGCAACTTTGATGGCACCATCAATGAAATCGACGACATTGAAGGCGAGGCTTCGAATTCGGCTGATATGAAAGCCGCCGCGTCCGGCGATCCGTTGATTTTGGAAGAAACCAAAATGCGTAACAGTGTCCGGAGGCTGGAACAGTTGCAGGCGGGCCATGCTGATGAAGTGCTGTCCATGACCCGTAAAGCCCGCGAAGCTCAAGAGTATGCCGACGGATATGGCCCGCGTTATCTGGCCGGGCTTAGCGCTCTGCTTGATACGGTCAACAAGAATCCGGTAGATAAAGGCGGTTTCTCACCGGTAACTGTAAACGGCCAGAGGTTTGTCGAAAGGGACAAAGCGCAGGAGGCAATTGCCGGTGCAATTGAAAAGCTGAGGGCCACAGAAGCCGGTTCAACAAAGCTTATTTATCGAGGTCTGGAATTCATTTTCGAGCGCGGTACCGGTTATATTGCTGTTGAGTCGCCAACCGGAGATCGAGACAGTTGGAGAGATAGCGAACCGTTCTCGCCAAGTGGCTATATTCAGCGTATGGCAAACTGTGCTGGCCGAATCCCTGTTGCTATTGATACCACCATGGCCCGCATTGAGAAAGCGGCTAAAGACGCTGTATCTATGCGTGAACAGGCCGGGCAACCATTCCTTCAGGCAGAACAATTAGACGCTACCCGAGAGAAGTACAAAGTCATTCAGCGGGTATTGCTGGTCAAAGGCCCAACCGTTCCAGAAAATCAAAAAAAAGCCGTCGCAGACGGCATTGCCGAACAGAAAGTAATGCTAGAGAAGCTTGGTTATGGTGAGGCATTAAAAGAGTTCTTTAATGACGGCAGTAATCAACATTTAGGTGAAATTGAAACGCTTTATGATCACGCAGAACCGCAAGTAGAAACCGCCGTATTAGATAGTAAGTTAACTAATAAGTTTGAAACTCTTAGCAACCAGGAGACGGTTAAAATGAAAAATAATCACTCTAAACCATCATTTTCAGAAATGGTGGCCGAAAAACTAATCAAGCAACTGGAAGAAGGTACTGCGCCTTGGCAGCGGCCTTGGAATCCTGGCGAATCCGGCGGTTTCTTACCGTATAACCCGGTAACGGGTAATCGGTACAAAGGCATTAACTCGATATATTTATTGTCGCAAAATCATGACGATCAGCGCTGGATGACGTACAAGCAGGCGACCGAAGCGGGTGCGCAAGTCCGTAAGGGCGAGAAAGGCACGGGCGTTCAATACTGGAAGTTCAATGAAGAACATATCAAGAAAGACGCGGACGGTAAGCCGGTTCTGGATGGTGAGGGGAATCCAGTTAAGGAGTTCATCCAGTTGGAAAGGCCGCGTGGATTTTTTGCGGTTGTTTTTAATGGTGAACAGATCGATGGTTTGCCGCCGATCCAGAAGAAGGAACACACATGGAACCCTATTGAGCGAGCTGAGGGCATTCTTACTGCGTCCGGCGCTGACATTCATCACAACGGGGGAAGTAGGGCGTTTTATCGGCCATTGACAGATAGCATCCATTTACCGGACAAAGGCCAGTTTCCGACCGCTGAAAACTATTATGGAACCGCTTTGCATGAGCTTGGACATTGGAGTGGTCATCAAGACCGGCTTAACCGTGATCTTGTTCATCCGTTTGGAAGCGAGGGGTACGCCAAAGAGGAATTGAGGGCCGAGATTGCCAGCATGATATTGGGTGATGAGTTGGGAATAGGTCACGATCCGAGCCAACATGCCGCTTATGTCGGTTCGTGGATAAAAGCATTAAAGAATGATCCTATGGAAATTTTCAGAGCGGCGGCTGATGCAGAGAAAATTCAGAATTATGTGCTAGGTCTTGAGCAAAAACAGGTGCAAGAGCAAACCGCAGGGTTGATCGATAAGCCACGTTATGAAATCCGTAATGTTGGTTTTGAAAATGATAGTGTGATTTCTGGCCCTATAGTTAAAACGCCTATTGCTATTGGTCTTTATGAAAATATGGAAGATGGTACTCAGCAGCATATAGAGGATTATCATCTGGCGGCAAACAACCAGGTCGATATTTGTGTAAATCGATTGAATAACGGTGAAATAGACTTATCAGAAGCTAAAGATATATTAGTCCGATATGAGTTTACGGACGAACAATTCACGGAGGCCACTATGGATGCTGTAAAAACCGCTCAAAAAAGTGTCGAGCTGCAACGTTGGCAAGCCGAAAACGGTGTAGGCCCGGCGATAACGCCAGAAATGAAATCGTCTTTTGAGGCCATACCAGCCGATTTGTCCCAGTTGTCCAGTGCGACCGCTGAAGACTATCGGAAGGCGGCGGAGGCTGCAAGACTTGAAGAAGAGGCCGTTAAAAATAATCCGAATAGCACAGCAGAGGATGTTACTGCGGCCAGGGAGCAACGTAAAACAGCGGACTTGACAGCAGCAATCAACGATAACGATTTCCAGAAGAAAGTAACTGAGATCGAGCAGCAACAACAGCAGACAACGACATCAAGCCAGGGCGGTGAAGCTGTCAAGGCGCAGTCACAGGACAATGGCGATAAGACCTATATTAATGTTCCGTTCCGTGAAAAGGATGAAGCTAAAGGATTGGGCGCTATATGGGATCGAGGCCAGCGATCTTGGCACATCCCTTCTGGCGTTAATCCGTCTTTGTTTTCTAAATGGACACAGGCCAGTGAATTAATGGCAACCGTCCAGGCTAAAGCGGTTGTCGATGGTGTTAAAGAGGATCGTCAGTATCTAGCGGTTTCGTACAGCGAACGGGTTGAAGCCAAAGCGGCGGGCGCTATATGGGATAAAGAGGCTAAATCTTGGTATGCCGGGTCGAAGGCGGACATGGATAAACTGCAACGGTGGTTGCCAGAAAACATTAAGAACCAGCAGGGGCCAGCCATGACGCCGCGTGAAGAGTTTGCGGATGCACTAAGAGCATTGGGGTGTGTCGTGACGGGAGATCATCCGATAATGGATGGTACGCGACACAGAGTTGAGACGGTAGGCGATAAGGCCAGAGAAAGGGCTGGTTTTTATGTGGCGCACCTTGATGGCCATCCGGCCGGGTTTATGGTGAACAATAGAACCGGCGAGTCGTTGAAGTGGAAATCAAAGGGTTATGCGTTAAGTGAAGAGGAAAAGGTGAAATTACTGGCCGATAGCGCTGTTAAGCTGCAAGCGCGGGAAGTGGCTCAAACTGCACAGCAAAACGCGGTGGCCGCGTCAGTGCGAGGGTTATTGGCCGTGGCTCCACCGGCCCCAGGGGATCATAAGTATTTGCAATCAAAACAGGCCCGGCCAGGTGATTTGAGAGTAGTGCCGGAAGATGGAAGTGCATTGCCTGCCGATTCGTCTATCATGATTGGCGCGAACTGGAAAGAGTCTAAAGTGTTACGCGAAACGAATCCGGATAAGCTGGTATTTACAGCGGGAGATTTGCTACTGACCGCTCAGGATGTGACCGACGAAATCCGGTCAGTGCAATCGATTCAAGAAAACGGCATGAAGCGGTTTGCTACCGGTGGCGCTAAACAAGATATGTTCCACGTTGTCGGTGGACAGGGACTTGATGCGCTTGCAAACGCTCCAGCCATTGTCATAGGCGAGGGCTACGCGACTGCTGACACATTATCCAAAGCGCTTGGATATGCCACTGTCGCCGCATTTGATTCCGGTAATCTGCCGCACGTTGCCAAGCAGCTACGCGGACAATTCCCCGATAAACCGATTGTTATTGCTGGCGATAATGATTTGCACCTAGAGCTGACAGAGGGCAAAAACCCCGGAAAAGAGAAGGCGCTTGTAGCGGCTAAAGCCGTTGATGGCACGGCGATCTTTCCGATATTCGCCCCAGGCGAGCAAGCGTATCCGGCGAATCTGGAGCCGGTAACACCGGCTAAGGCGCGGGCCGGTGAGTTGTCTGAAGAGCAAAAAAAGGCGCTAGCCAAAATGAAGAGCTTTACGGATTTTAATGACCTTGCAGCCAAGAGTGGATTGGGCCGTGAAGGTGTTGATCGTCAAGTACCCTATATCGTGAACAAGCTGGTGGCTGATCGTCAGGAACAGTTTGAGGCGAAACAGCAGCAAGTTCGTGGTGATAAACTACAACAACAGCAAGAGCAAAGCCCGCGCCGGGCAGCCAAGATCGGATAACTGCCTATTATGTGTAACGGCTTGCATTTGAAATGGTTCGGCGGTTGTTGAACGGTCTGATTGGGGTTTGAGGCGCAATGGAACAGAAAACCGGGTTAAGCATTTAGGTTAGCCATTAGATTTAGGGTCGCGGAATGGCCGCAATTCACCTTTGGCGACGGATTCCGGCACGGCGAACGAATAACGCCC